>ENA-UOJJ01004973-UOJJ01004973.1-human-gut-metagenome-genome-assembly--contig:-CS66-NODE-4973-length-11716-cov-8.888432_pt1 | contig 11716 bp, 9 predicted proteins | sample MGYA00242343_ERZ723890 | MGnify/ENA metagenome assembly ERZ723890 | reverse complement strand
CAGATACCGACCGAGGCCGTCCTCGCCGTCCTCAAGCTTGATGAATGATAGAGTAAGACCCGCCCTGACCGGCCAGTGCCGGTCAGGGCGGTTTTGCGTGTGGGGGGATAATGCAAACGGGACGGCACAGTGGCCGTCCCCTACGAGGTCGGTTCAGTGTCTGCATTCTTTTTCCTGATGGCAATCCACCGAGTCTGCCCCCGGCATTAATCATTTCTTAATAATTTATCCACTTGGTTTTTAACCCGCGATACGTTAATATAGTACGCGAGGTGAAGAGAGTGTACAACATACTTATCTGCGATGACGAAAAGGACATAGTCTCCGCGCTGAAAATTTATCTCGAGGCCGAGGGCTACCGCACCTTTGCCGCCTACAACGGCCGCGAGGCGCTCGCGATCATCCGCGCTCAGGAGATACATCTCGTCCTGATGGACATCATGATGCCCGAGATGGACGGCATCAGCGCAATGGTGAAGCTCCGCGAGGAGAGCAACCTCCCCGTCATACTGCTGACCGCCAAGGGCGAGGACACCGACAAGGTGCTCGGCCTCAACGTCGGCGCCGACGACTACATCACAAAGCCCTTCAACCCCGTGGAGATGCTCGCCCGCGTCCGCTCACAGCTCAGGCGCTATATGCAGCTCGGCGGCGGCGCGGTGAAGGACAGCTGTCTGCGGCTTGACGGGATATGCCTTGACGACCGCAGCAAGGAGGTCACGGTGGACGGCGAAAAGGTCAGCCTTACGCCCACCGAGTATGACATTCTCAAGCTACTCATGGAGCACCCCGGCGAGGTATTCCCGCCGAAGGTGCTGTACCAGCGGGTCTGGAACGACGAGCCCTACGGCGCGGAGAGCACCGTGGCCGTCCACATCCGGCATATCCGCGAGAAAATAGAAATAAACCCCGCCGAGCCGCGCTATCTCAAGGCGGTCTGGGGGCAGGGCTACAAGATTGAGAGGGGTAAGACATGAGCAAACTTAAAAGCAGCTTCGCTGCAAAGGCCGTGGCGGTGTTCCTGCTCGCTGTTATGGGCATCGTGTTCGTCGGCTCGCTCATAGGCGTGGGCATGATGGCCGACGCGGGCGGCTACGCAGGCAGTGCCAACACGCTGCGCGAACGTGTGCTGTCCAGCATAGGCTATTCCCAGCTGTACCAGACCTTCGAGCGTCTGTACAACGGTTACAATCCGGACTACGCGCAGTACCGCAGCGGCCTTGACAGCGCGTTCCGCTTCGTCCTGCGCGACAAGGACACCGGCAAAATCCTGTTCGACGGGCTTGACGGCGCGGACTACCAGTGGTACGCCGAGGAGCCGTACAGCATCCCAGATCTGAACCTGAGCAGCAAAGACTTCGTCATCACCGAAGACGACAGCCACTCCGGCAGCAGAGGCGACTCCGTCACAGCCGCCGACAACGTCGTCATCGAGGGCTACATTCTCCGCGAGCCCGCCGGCGGCGACAACTCCGACACCTTCGTCCTCCTGTACTGGGTGGAGCTGATCTACAACTGCCGCTACCAGCTCATCGTTATCGCGGCGGTGTCCTTCATCCTGTGCCTGGTGCTGTTCATCTTCCTGCTCTGCGCCGCGGGGCATCGGGCGGGCAGCGAGGGCATCGTGCCGAGCTTCGTTGACAAGATCCCTTTTGACCTGTTCACGCTGCTGATGATCGTCGCGATCTCCCGCCTGTGGGCGATACTGGCCGAGATGTATTACGACAGCATCTTCCTCATCATGCTCGCCTGCCTTGTCATACTGGTGGCGGCGCTGCTGATACTGCTGTACATCATGAGCTTCGCCGTGCGCGTGAAGCTCGGCGGCGTCATCAAGGGCTGCATCATATACAAGGTTCTGGCGTGGGTGTGGCGGCTAATCCGCAGCGTCTGCCACGCGATCGCAGAGCTTGTCCGCGGGATGCCGCTTGTGCCGAAAAGCTGCATCGCAGTGGCAGTGATTCTGCTTTTGGAGCTTATCTCCGTGAACAGCGGCGTAGTGTGGTTCATCGTCAACGCGCTGCTGGCCGCGGCGCTGATATACACGGCGATATGCGCGAAAAAGCTGCTGACTGCGGGGCAGAAGCTCGCCGCGGGCGACGAGAGCTGCGTTGTCGACACCTCGAAGCTCTACGGCCCATTCCGCGAGCACGGTGAAAATCTCAACACCATCCGCGACGGCGTGTCGCTGGCGGTCGAGGCGCGGATGCGCAGCGAGCATTTCCGCACCGAGCTTATCACGAACGTCTCGCATGATATCAAAACTCCGCTCACCTCGATAATAAATTACGTCGATCTTCTCGGCAAGGAGAAGCCAGAAAATGAGAAGATGCGCGAATATATCGACGTTCTGCAGCGGCAGTCGGCGCGGCTGAAGAAGCTGATCGACGATCTGCTCGAGGCGTCAAAGGCGTCGACGGGCAACCTGACCGTCAACGCCGAGCCATGCGACGTCGGCGTGCTGCTGGATCAGACGCTGGGCGAATACGGCGAGAAGCTGAGCGCGGCGGGGCTGGAGCCGGTGCTGACGAAGCCGGAGAAGCCGGTGATAATCATGGCCGACGGGCGGCATATGTGGCGCATTTTTGATAATCTGCTGAACAATATCTGCAAGTATTCGCAGCGCGGGACGCGGGTGTACCTTGAGGTGTGCGAGCGGGACGGCAAGGCGGTCATCACGTTCCGGAACATCTCCAGCCGTCAGCTGAACATCTCCAGCGACGAGCTGATGGAGCGCTTTGTGCGCGGCGACAGCTCGCGCAATACCGAGGGCAGCGGCCTTGGGCTGAACATTGCGCAGAGTCTCGCGCAGCTGCAGAAGGGCACGATGGAGCTGACCGTCGACGGCGATCTGTTCAAGGTGACTCTGACCTTTGACGTTGTGAAGTGATGGGCGCAATGTGCGCGGGATAGTTGAACCGGTCCCCCTCCGAACAGGATGGGGACCGGTTTTGCGTTGTGTGTGGGGCGCCCCTACTATGGGCGCCGCGCAAATCTCCCTCCACAACACCACACCCCCTGCGGGAGCCGCAGGGGGTGTTCAGCTTGTCAAAAAAGTCCTGTGAGGACTTTTTTGACAAGCTTCATCCGCCGAGCATTTTGATAATATCAAAATGCTGCTTTGCTCCAAAAGTCATTGATGCATCAAGACTTTTGGACGGCGGTTTATTGTATTTGAGGCGGGTCTTGCCCCCTCAAGCTCCCCCGCTGCTCTCTTATCCGCGCCCTGCTGCACATGTTCTTTGACAGACTGCACACCCCCTGCGGGGAACCGCAGGGGGTGTGCACATCGCTATATTCAGCTTACTCCTTGACGGTGCCGTCGGGATTGAACAGCGGCAGCGGGGCAAGGCAGATGATATCGTGTCTGGCCTGCGCGTCGCCCTCGGCGAGCACGGCCATGCGGCCCGCGATGATGCCGCCCGCACGGGTGACAAGCTCCTCCATCGCGTGCAGCGACTCGCCCGTGGAAATAACGTCGTCAACGATGAGCATGCGCTTGCCGCGGATAAGCTCCGCGTCCGCAGTGTCGATGACGAGCTTCTGGATGCTCATGGTGGTGATGGACTTGACCTCCACCTCAAACACGCCGGACATATACGCCTTCGCGCCCTTGCGCGCAAGGAAGTACTTCTCCGCGCCGCTCTGCCGCGCCATTTCGTACAGCAGGGGGATCGCCTTCGCCTCGGGGGCGATGATGTAGTCATATTCCGGAGCGCGCTTGAGCAGCTCCGCCGCACAGTGGACAGTCAGCTCGACGTCGCCGAACATAACAAATGCGCCGATGTAGAGGTCGTCAGTGACCTTGCAGAGCGGTAAATCACGTTTTAAGCCGGCAATGTCCATCTCGTAAGTCATTTTTATATTCCTCCTGAAAGAGCAAACTTTTTTACTCATACATTTTACAGGAAATTTTGCAAAAATCAAGTGCTATTTGCGTTTTATCGGGGATCTCGCGGAATTTTTCCCTCAGCCCTCCATGAGCCTCAGCAGCTCCGCCAGCTCAAAGCTGCCCGTGGGAGCCATTCTGCCCTCGCGCTGCAGCTCAAGTATCTCATCTGCCCGCGCGAGCATCGCCCCGCAGGTCTCGCCTTCCTGAAGCGTCAGCTCGTCGAGCGCGACGTCCCGCTCGAACAGCCACACGTCCTCGAACCGCCCCGTGACTTTATGCGACGCGACGCGCCGTCCGCGCATCGGGTCGAGCCGTAACCCCGTCTCCTCGCGCACCTCGCGCAGCGCGGCGGTCAGGCTGTCGTCTCCGGCGAGCGCCGAGCCGCCGGTGCACTCCCACATGTTCGGGTAGCCCTTGTTCGGCGAGCGCTTCGTGAGCAGATAGCGCCCGTCGCCGCCGCGTATCCACGCGTACACGACGAGGTGGAACTCGCCCTCGCCCATCGGCTCCGCGCGGCGATGCAGCCGTCCGGTCGGGCAGCGGTCGGCGTCGTACACGTCCCACAGCTCATCGCCGCCGCATTGCCGGTTCAGCCAGCTCTGCACCCGCGCGAACAGCAGCGGCTGTATCGCGGGGTAGGTCAGGCGCTCCGCCTCGGGCAGCAGCTCGAACAGCCGCCGCTCCGCGATCTCCGACTCCGGCAGCTCGCCGAGCATGTCGATCTCCGCAAAGTACAGCATCCCGTAGTCCGTCCGCCCATCCGTGGTCACGCTGTACACGCACACGCGGCTGAGCGTGAAAAGCTCCGCGCCCGTCTCCTCGTACAGCTCGCGCCGCGCGGCGGCGTCGATATCCTCGCCCGGCTCCCTGTGCCCGCCGGGCAGCTCCCACGTGCCGCGCTCGCGGTGACGGCTGAGCACCCATTGCCCGCCGCAGCGCGCGGCGACCACCGCGTAGCGCAGCTCCGCCGCCGTGTCCGTCGCGTAAAATTGTACGTTTATATCCATGGATCAACTCTCCGATTCAATATTATACCAATTGCGATGTAGGTATAATACTAATATTCTACGTAAAAATCAAGTCGCTCTTTATTTTTCGACGGAACTGGGGTATAATCCATGTGTAAACCATATAAGGAGGGTTAAATATGAAACAGTATTTTGAAATAGTGGACGTCATGGCGCGCGAGATCCTTGATTCCCGCGGCAATCCGACCGTCGAGGTCGAGGTCACGCTCGACGACGGCACCGTCGGCCGCGCGGCCGTGCCTTCCGGTGCGTCTACCGGCATGTACGAAGCCTGCGAGCTGCGCGACGGCGACAAGAGCCGTTACAACGGCAAGGGCGTTCTGCTCGCGGTAGAGAACGTCAACCATGAGCTGGCCGAAGCGCTGGTCGGCATGAACGTGCTGGATCAGCCCTCTATTGACAAGATGCTCATAGATATCGACGGCACCCCGAACAAGACCCGTCTCGGCGCGAACGCCATCCTCGGCGTGTCCCTCGCCTGCGCGAAGGCAGCCGCCGCCGCAACCGGCGTCAGCCTGTATAACTACATCGGCGGCGTCAACGCCAAGACTCTGCCCGTGCCGATGATGAACGTGCTCAACGGCGGCCAGCACGCCACCGGCTCGAACGTGGACATTCAGGAGTTCATGATAATGCCTGTCGGCGCGGAGAGCTTCCATGAGGCGCTGCGCATGTGCGCCGAGGTGTTCCACGCGCTCAAGAAGGTAGTTCCGGCGTCCGGCGTGGGCGACGAGGGCGGCTATGCGCCGAATCTCGACAGCGACGAGGACGCGCTGAAGGCGCTTGTCACGGCGATCGAGAAGGCGGGCTACAAGCCCGGAGAGGACTTCCGCATCGCGATAGACGGCGCGGTGTCCGACTGGTACAGCGAGGAGGACAAGTGCTATCATCTGCCGAAGCGCGGCATCGTGATGACCAGCGAGCAGATGGTCGACATGTGGGAGAGCTTCGTTGACAAGTACCCGATCGTCTCCATCGAGGACGGCATGGGCGAGAACGACTGGGAGGGCTGGCAGCTGATGACCCGCCGCCTCGGCCACCGCATCCAGATCGTCGGCGACGACCTGTTCGTGACGAATGTGGAGCGCATCAGGAAGGGCATCAAGCTCGGCGCGGCGAATGCCGTGCTGATAAAGCTCAACCAGATCGGCACCCTGACCGAGACGCTCGACGCGATACAGACCGCGCATCGCGCCGGCTGGACGGCCGTCGTCTCCCACCGCTCCGGCGAGACGGAGGACACGACCATCGCCGACATCTCCGTCGCCGTCAACGCGGGGCAGATCAAGACCGGCGCGCCCTCGCGCACCGATCGCGTGGCGAAGTACAATCAGCTGCTGCGCATCGAGGAGGAGCTGTTCGACTCCGCCGAATACCTCGGCAAGGACGCGTTTTTCTCGATAAAGTAAATGAGTGAACCCACGGGAAGCCGCAAAGCTTCCCGTGGGTTTTTTGTTGGGGTGTCTCTGTGCCGTCCCTTTTCGTACTTTTAATTTAAAGAAACGGATTCCCACGACCCGCCTGAGGTGTAAGTTCGCATTAGCCAAATCAAAGATTTGGATGCTCACTTAAGTTTGCGAACTGGTCTCGGAATGACAGGTTGTTTTAATCTGGTGCTCCGATTTGTTATGCGGAACAGGACATGAGACGACGGACAGCACAGAGGCCGTCCCCTACAGGGTGATTCTGTAGTGCGTTCTTTCCTCTCTGCTCCAGTCTCAACTCCGGCGACCCCTCAGTCGCTGCGCAACCACCGCCCATAACAGGGCGCGCCAAGGGTGCGACATCATCCCATGCCACGCCAATATTTCATCTTACATTTAACAGATTTGTAACGCAATGCGCGGCGGTATAGACTATAATATCAATTTCTAAAAAAGAATGGGCGTAGATTTTTTCACGGAGCTGCATTTCATGAAACTCAAAAAAATTACTGCTTTGGCGCTGATTCTGGCAGCTGTCGTTTCGCTGTGCGCCTGCGGTGCGACCGCGGCCGCGCCCGCCGCGGCAACTGAATGCACCTGCGGCGGAGACGCTTCCGTATGTACCTGCTGCGGCAACTGCTGCGCGTCGGACTCCCAGCCCGCGCAGACCGCATCCACCCCAGCGGAGGACGCAGACTTCGACTCACGGCTCGCAGGCTCATGGACTCTTGTGGCCGAGGAGATACACGGCGCGCTGGGCGAGATAAAGAACAGCTCCGTCCCGGACGGCAGCAATATGTACATAAGCCTTGACGGCGGCGTGAGCGGCGAGATATTCGACGCGGTCACGCGGGCGCTGAAGGTCAGCTTCGGCACGAACACCGTCTTTGAACCCCTCGGCACGATCACGTCGGACAACGGCAGGCTGGACATAACTGGCCTTCTGCCCGATAACTCCGGCATCACCATAAACAAGGCCACGTACGCCTTCTCCGACATCACGAAAGGCTCCTACAAGTCCTGCACGCACAACGCCGCCTTCGCGGAGGACACCGACAACCGCATGAAGCTCAACATCTCCTGCACAGTTGACGGCATGATCGTTCACGGCGACATCGACGTCGCGCTCACCTTTGAGCGCATCTACCCCGTCTGGTCGTACAGCAGCGACGGCAGCAAGGGCAAGTATCTGCTCATGGACGCGCTGGAGGGCAAGTGGCAGGACAATTATGAGAATGTCTGGGACTTCGCGCTGGACGTGAAAAGCTCCGAGGCGTCCACCGTGCTGAGCTTCAGCGTCACGGACAAGGACGGTGCGGTCAAGACCGGTGTCGATTTCCTCGACGTTGAGAGCGATGACGGGCTGGGCGTTGACCTGACCTTCGCCTTTGACAGCTCGCGCATAAACGGGCGGCTGCAGTATTTTGACGGCAGCACCCTGACGCTCACGACCGACATGGGCGAGACTCTGACGCTCAAACGCGTGAGCTGAGGTACTATTTATAGAACTGAATAAAATGAACCACCCCCGGAAGCACTCGAACAAAGCGTCCCCGGGGGTGGTTTTTGCGTGGGATGGGGAGGCGGGGACGGCACAGAGGCCGTCCCCTACGGTGTAGGCTCGGTGCGCACTTTCTTTTGTACTCTGCTCGTGTCTATACTCTGGAGACCCCTTCGGCACTTCGTGCCACTGTCTCGCTGCGGCTCGGTCACGGCGCGGCTCTGACATGCCACCGGCATGTCATTCACTACCGCGCCGCCGCTTCGCTACCCTAGAAGGGGCAGCGCTTCGCGGCAAAGCTTTCACGCCGGCGCTCCTTTCATCTGCGCCGCGCCTGCCCTCATATATAATGCTTGCGCGGGATGCGGTCGTAGTGGCGCAGGAGTATCGGCTCCACGCAGGAGGACAAAAACTTCATGTCCAGATTAAAGAAGTATATCAAAAAGGTCACGGCGAAAAATCCGCCCGCTCCGGCAAAAAGCTTTACAAGAAGCTTCTTCAAATTCATAGCTTATCCTCCTTCGTCACCATGCGTTCTCGTCCGGCAGAACCTCGATGGACGAATCCAGCGGCTCCTCGCGCATGACGGTACGCATATACTCGTTGAACTGGTCGCGGATGGCCTGACGCGAATACACGCGCGGATCGCACAGGTCGTGGCAGACCCAGACGAGGTGTATCCCGCGCTCGCGCGCCTGCTCCTCGAACTGCCCGTGCATACCGACCAGCGCCTTGCAGCTCATGTGCTCCCACATCATCACCATGTCCGCGTTCATCTTCTCGCAGAACTCCCACAGCTCGTCGACCAGCACCTTATAGCCGCCGTGTGTACGGTTGCGCATGATCATGTTCTCGGTCAGGTACGCCATGTCGTAATACGCCTGCTCGCGGTTCTCCGGCGTGTCCTCCTCGGCGATCTCCTTGCTGATGACCATGGACAGCATATCCGTCAGCGGCACGACGCCCCAGCAGTGCACCATCCAGTTGAGCATGTCGATGACATACTGCGGCTGCACGCCCCAGACTATGCAGCGGTGGCGGTACTCGGGCGCCATCATCGTCTTGCGCTCGTAGCCGCGCTGCACGTACTTCATTATCTTCCGGTCTATCGGCGGGAACAACGGCGAGCGGCCGCAGTTGCCCATGTAGTTTGTGTCGTTATACAGCGAGAAGGTCGCGCCGATGAACTGCGGGTAGGGCGTGCTGTTGACCTCGAGCCAGGTCAGGCGGTTGCGCGTCGTCTCGTTGACGCGCTTGGCGCACTCAAAATACGCCTTCCAGTCCCACTTCGCGCCGGTCTGCTCCTCGATAAACGCGATGGCCTTCCTGATATCCTGCGCGGCGTACTCCTGCACGTCCTCCTCCTTGTGCCGCATCGGCGCGACGAGCTGGAAGGTCTGGATGCCGTACTCGCGCTCAAGGCGCTTTGCAATTATGCCGTTGCCCATCAGCGAGCCGTCGCAGGTGGTGTTGACCTGCACGGCGCACTTGCCGAGCACGGGGAAATCGTCCTCGATGGAGGCGCCCGCCTCGGCCTCGGGCATCGGGCACACGTCGCCCGGGATGCCGAACTGCTGCGCGACGTCGAGATAATGCGTGGACGAATACTGGTTCAGGAGGTTTGCGGAGAACATCGTCGGCACCTCGCGCAGTATCGCGTGGAGCGTCGGGAAGCCCATCATGAACGCCGTCATGGCGTTCTCGTCGGTCAGGACGCAATCGTTTGAATACTTGACGTCGTTGCCGGTGCGGCGGTCGCCGCGGATGGAGTTATCAATACATGTCGCCACGTCCTTGACGACGAAGTCCATCGCCGTGTGCACGATGCGCAGCGGCTCGTCGCGCAGACCCATCGTGAATTTATCCAGCATGTGCGGCACGGCGAGGTAGTTTGCGAACCAGCGGTACCTGAACATGGCCTTGACGTTGCGGGGCTTGATGATGACTCCGGCGAGGATGGACAGCAGGTACAGCCATCTGCCGTAATCATAGAGGGTGTCCTTTATGCCGCGCCACTCGCGGCGGCGGCGCACCTTGCCGCCGTCAAAAAGCACGCCAAGCCGCTTTTCGCCGATACGTTCCCGACTGTTTTCCACCAGCGCCATTACCTTGCACCTCCCTGAAGCTTTTTTATCTCAATGCTTTCCACAAACGCCTGCACACGCGTGCGCATCTGGCCGATGGACGAGGCGATGTTGTACGGCCGGTCGACCGACATCACGGGGAAGCCGTAGTCCTCGCGCAGCATCGTCGAGCCGAGCAGCCGCTCGTATGCCCACGGGTCGCAGAATTTCACCTGCTGGTATATGATGCCGTCCGCGCCGTATTCGCGCGCGACGTCGTTGACGTACTGCTTACGGCCGTAGACCTTCTCCATGTTCATCATGCGCGGACATTGGCCGCGGTGGACGTACTGGCGGCAGAGCTGGGTCAGCGCGTCCTCGTCGTCGTTCATCTCGATGACGTCGCGCCCCGGCAGCGAGCCGAAGCAGAAGCGATCCGCGCAGACGTAAGCGCCCGTCTCCTCGATGAGCCGGATGAAGCCGCTGTCGTCGACCTCCGAGCCGACCACCATGAGCCGCGCCCGATACGGCTTCGGCTCCGGCTCGCGCGTGCGTATCTCTTCGAGCGTCTCGCGCAGCTTGTCGACTATCAGGTACTTCGGGGCGAGGTATGTAGCCAGCGTCAGCACGTGGAACTCGTAGCCCGTGATGCGCGGGCGCTCTTCCTTCCGGAAGTCGCCGATCGCGCGGATGAGCGAGCATATCTCGTTGTGCTCGGCGACAGCCGTCCTGATCGCGGCGTCGGAGGTGTCTATGCCGTAGGCCTCGCGGAGGGGCGTGAGAATGTGGTTTCTGCATTGGAGCTTCAGCAGCTCTACGCCGTTTTCGTCCGCCTTGAGGGGGATCTCCATATACTGGTGGAAGAAGCGGTCGTTGCCCTGCCCCATGGTTTTCAGCAGTTCCATGTTCTCGACGCAGCGGTTGATCATCGTGCAGCCGTCGGGCGCGATGACGCAGTCGGCGAAGTTGAAGCCGCCCTCGATGGCGCGCTCGAGCAGCGCGCGGCTCGTCTCGCACAGAAAGCTCGTCATGTAGTAGGTCGCGATGTCCATCGAGCCGGTGTTCGGCGCGGACAGGCGGATGGAAAAGGTTCCGTCAAGGTTCATCAGTGGTTCGGGGGTGTTCTCGCACACGAACGCGACGCAGACCTTGCCGTCTTTTTTCGCCTGAACGATCAGCTCGTTGTTTGCCTCCCGCAGGAGGTTTTCAAAATAGCCAAGATACTTCAGATCTCTCATTGCTTTCCTCCCCTGAATAATTTTGCCGTTGACCTGGATGACATTATTTTAACATTGCTGGCAAATGAAGTCAATTTATTTATTCATTTTGCGCATATATGTTTAAACTGCGCAGGCGGTGTTGTGCAATATGCGATGTGCCCCAGCGCATCCCGCGCCCGCATATTAATTATACAAGCCCCCGCCGCGGTTTTATGCCGCGCAGATTGTTGAGAACGGGGAGATGGGGGTGGGGCGCGGGGGCGGGTGTGTTTGTTGTTCCGCGCTCTTGGCTCCCCTCTTAGGGGAGCTGTCGGCGTAGCCGACTGAGGGGTCGCCGGGGTTGAGAGAATGACAATAGGGAAAAGAAAAGGCAATGTATAGAAACCCTCTGTCATTGCCCCTAAAGGGACTAGGCGGCAGATCAATGAATCGAGGTATGCCGCCGTCGCGAGGAGCAAAGCGACGTGGCAATCCGTTTCTCCTTGCGATGGCAGTACGTTTTTGTGCGGTGCACAGGGGATGCGGATTCCCACGACCCGCCTGAGGTGTAAGTTCGCATTAGCCAAATCAAAGATTTGGATGCTCACT
>ENA-UOJJ01004972-UOJJ01004972.1-human-gut-metagenome-genome-assembly--contig:-CS66-NODE-4972-length-11719-cov-5.090106_pt1 | contig 11719 bp, 9 predicted proteins | sample MGYA00242343_ERZ723890 | MGnify/ENA metagenome assembly ERZ723890 | reverse complement strand
TAAACAAGGCTTTAAGATGAGGGAAAATGAAAGCCAGTGCGCCGAGGATAAAGAACGGCAATTAAAATAACGTATGCATGACCATAAAATTGAACATGCCGTCACTCACAATGGGTGGATACACAATAAAAATCGTTCTTCTTATTACCGCATAACCGATGCCGAGGCACAAAAAAATCACCGATAATTTTACCATCGAGAATTTTTTATTCGTTTTATCAGAATTTTCTAAATTATTTCTGATGCGTTTAAATATCCATACGCACAGCGTCGTCATGACCACTAACACCAGTAAAAACCACAGGTGTGATATTAATTCCCAGGCCAACGTATTATATTTGTCATACAATGACAGCCCAGGCCAACTTTCCGCTTTGCCTTTGACGTATTGCAGCATAATAAATTGCGGCAATGTCAGTAAGGGGATGGCTGTTAACATCGGGATACCTACACGTTCGACACGTACTTTCCACCATTTTTTCAAGGGATAGCGTAAAAAAAGCATGTAGGAAAAGTACCCGGATATAACGAAAAACACCTGCATGCGGAACGAGTGGATGAAGTCATTAAAAAGGGTCAGCCACAATGACGGCTCGGCGCTATTCACATGCCATGTATGGCTCGAATAGATTAAAGAAATATGAAAAGGGATCCCTAACAACATCAGCCAGGCGCGGATGGAGTCGAGGAAATATTCACGTTGCGCGGGTACTGGATTCATATATGGTTAACTGATCTCAGATTTTTCGTCTTATCCCTGTCGGGTTATGCCTTTAGGCTTGTTGCCATAGTGACACCGACCTGACCGCGCCAGGCGCAGGCTTCAAGGTTTTTATGCATAGCATCATCGCTACCACTAACCAGAATGGAAGCGTCTGTAAGACGGTTGATAAATAAATTTGCTGGCAAACCCTACACGAAGTCGATGCTTCTGTCTTTAGGAGAAGCACGGAAAGTGAAAACGGTTGCAATCAGGTGCTTAATCCATGAGCCAGTGTGCTGAACGATACCGGGATTCTGTTGTCGGAATGGCAGGTTATCCATTAAAATAGATCGGATCGATATAAGCACACAAAGGGGGAAGTGCTTACTAATTATGAAACATAAACTACAAATGATGAAAATGCGTTGGTTGAGTGCTGCAGTAATGTTAACCCTGTATACATCTTCAAGCTGGGCTTTCAGTATTGATGATGTCGCAAAGCAAGCTCAATCCTTAGCCGGGAAAGGCTATGAGGCGCCCAAAAGCAACTTGCCCTCCGTTTTCCGCGATATGAAATACGCGGACTATCAGCAGATCCAGTTTAATCATGACAAAGCGTACTGGAACAATCTGAAGACCCCATTCAAACTCGAGTTCTACCATCAGGGTATGTACTTCGATACCCCGGTCAAAATAAATGAAGTGACTGCCACCGCAGTCAAACGAATCAAATACAGCCCGGATTATTTCACTTTCGGCGATGTTCAGCATGACAAAGACACGGTAAAAGACCTTGGTTTTGCCGGTTTCAAAGTGCTTTACCCGATCAACAGCAAAGATAAAAACGATGAAATCGTCAGCATGCTCGGGGCCAGCTATTTCCGCGTGATTGGTGCAGGTCAGGTTTATGGCCTTTCTGCACGCGGCCTGGCAATTGATACCGCCTTGCCATCGGGTGAAGAATTTCCACGCTTCAAAGAGTTCTGGATCGAGCGTCCAAAACCGACTGATAAACGTTTAACCATTTATGCATTGCTTGACTCGCCGCGCGCGACAGGTGCTTACAAATTCGTAGTTATGCCAGGACGTGACACGGTTGTGGATGTGCAGTCGAAAATCTATCTGCGCGATAAAGTCGGCAAACTGGGGGTTGCACCGTTAACCAGTATGTTCCTGTTTGGGCCGAACCAACCGTCGCCTGCAAATAACTATCGTCCGGAGTTGCACGACTCTAACGGTCTGTCTATCCATGCTGGTAATGGCGAATGGATCTGGCGTCCGTTGAATAACCCGAAACATTTAGCTGTCAGCAGCTTCTCGATGGAAAACCCGCAAGGCTTCGGTCTGTTGCAGCGCGGTCGTGATTTCTCCCGCTTTGAAGATCTCGATGATCGTTACGATCTTCGTCCAAGCGCATGGGTGACTCCGAAAGGGGAGTGGGGCAAAGGCAGCGTTGAGCTGGTGGAAATTCCAACTAACGATGAAACCAACGATAACATCGTCGCTTACTGGACGCCGGATCAGCTGCCGGAGCCGGGTAAAGAGATGAACTTTAAATACACCATCACCTTCAGCCGTGATGAAGACAAACTGCATGCGCCAGATAACGCATGGGTGCAACAAACGCGTCGTTCAACGGGGGATGTGAAGCAGTCGAACCTGATTCGCCAGCCTGACGGTACTATCGCCTTTGTGGTCGATTTTACCGGCGCTGAGATGAAAAAACTGCCAGAGGATACCCCGGTCACAGCGCAAACCAGCATTGGTGATAATGGTGAGATAGTTGAAAGCACGGTGCGCTATAACCCGGTTACCAAAGGTTGGCGTCTGGTGATGCGTGTGAAAGTGAAAGATGCCAAGAAAACCACTGAAATGCGTGCTGCGCTGGTGAATGCCGATCAGACGTTGAGTGAAACCTGGAGCTACCAGTTACCTGCCAATGAATAAGACAACTGAGTACATTGACGCAATGCCCATCGCCGCAAGCGAGAAAGCGGCATTGCCGAAGACTGATATCCGCGCCGTTCATCAGGCGCTGGATGCCGAACACCGCACCTGGGCGCGGGAGGATGACTCCCCGCAAGGCTCGGTAAAGGCGCGTCTGGAACAAGCCTGGCCAGATTCACTTGCTGATGGACAGTTAATTAAAGACGACGAAGGGCGCGATCAGCTAAAGGCGATGCCAGAAGCAAAACGCTCCTCGATGTTTCCCGACCCGTGGCGTACCAACCCGGTAGGCCGTTTCTGGGATCGCCTGCGTGGACGCGATGTGACGCCGCGCTATCTGGCTCGTTTGACCAAAGAAGAGCAGGAGAGTGAGCAAAAGTGGCGTACCGTCGGTACCATCCGCCGTTACATTCTGTTGATCCTGACGCTCGCGCAAACTGTTGTCGCGACCTGGTATATGAAGACCATTCTTCCTTATCAGGGGTGGGCGCTGATTAATCCTATGGATATGGTTGGTCAGGATGTGTGGGTTTCCTTTATGCAGCTTCTGCCTTATATGCTGCAAACCGGTATCCTGATCCTCTTTGCGGTACTGTTCTGTTGGGTGTCCGCCGGGTTCTGGACGGCGTTGATGGGCTTCCTGCAACTGCTTATTGGTCGCGATAAATACAGTATATCTGCGTCAACAGTTGGCGATGAACCATTAAACCCGGAGCATCGCACGGCGTTGATCATGCCTATCTGTAACGAAGACGTGAACCGTGTTTTTGCTGGCTTGCGTGCAACGTGGGAATCAGTAAAAGCCACCGGGAATGCCAAACACTTTGATGTCTACATTCTGAGTGACAGTTATAACCCGGATATCTGCGTCGCAGAGCAAAAAGCCTGGATGGAGCTTATCGCTGAAGTCGGTGGCGAAGGTCAGATTTTCTATCGCCGCCGCCGCCGTCGCGTGAAGCGTAAAAGCGGTAATATCGATGACTTCTGCCGTCGCTGGGGCAGCCAGTACAGCTACATGGTGGTGCTGGATGCTGACTCGGTAATGACCGGTGATTGTTTGTGCGGCCTGGTGCGCCTGATGGAAGCCAACCCGAACGCCGGGATCATTCAGTCGTCGCCGAAAGCGTCCGGCATGGATACGCTGTATGCGCGCTGTCAGCAGTTCGCGACCCGCGTGTATGGGCCACTGTTTACAGCCGGTTTGCACTTCTGGCAACTTGGCGAGTCGCACTACTGGGGGCATAACGCGATTATCCGCGTGAAACCGTTTATCGAGCACTGTGCACTGGCTCCGCTGCCGGGCGAAGGTTCTTTTGCCGGTTCAATCCTGTCACATGACTTCGTGGAAGCGGCGTTGATGCGCCGTGCAGGTTGGGGGGTCTGGATTGCTTACGATCTCCCGGGTTCTTATGAAGAATTGCCGCCTAACTTGCTTGATGAGCTAAAACGTGACCGCCGCTGGTGCCACGGTAACCTGATGAACTTCCGTCTGTTCCTGGTGAAGGGTATGCACCCGGTTCACCGTGCGGTGTTCCTGACGGGCGTGATGTCTTATCTCTCCGCTCCGCTGTGGTTTATGTTCCTCGCGCTCTCTACTGCATTGCAGGTAGTACATGCGTTGACCGAACCGCAATACTTCCTGCAACCACGGCAGTTGTTCCCGGTATGGCCGCAGTGGCGTCCTGAGCTGGCGATTGCACTTTTTGCTTCGACCATGGTGCTGTTGTTCCTGCCGAAGCTATTGAGCATTTTGCTTATCTGGTGCAAAGGAACGAAAGAATACGGCGGCTTCTGGCGCGTTACATTATCGTTGCTGCTGGAAGTGCTGTTTTCCGTGCTGCTGGCTCCGGTACGCATGCTGTTCCATACGGTCTTCGTCGTCAGCGCGTTCCTTGGCTGGGAAGTAGTGTGGAATTCGCCGCAGCGTGATGATGACTCCACTTCCTGGGGGGAAGCGTTCAAACGCCACGGCTCACAGCTGCTGTTAGGGTTAGTGTGGGCTGTTGGGATGGCGTGGCTGGATCTGCGTTTTCTGTTCTGGCTGGCACCGATTGTCTTCTCGTTGATCCTGTCACCGTTTGTTTCGGTGATTTCCAGCCGTGCCACCGTTGGTCTGCGAACCAAACGCTGGAAACTGTTCCTGATCCCGGAAGAGTATTCACCGCCGCAGGTGCTGGTTGATACCGATCGGTTCCTTGAGATGAATCGTCAACGCTCCCTTGATGATGGTTTTATGCACGCGGTGTTTAACCCGTCATTTAACGCTCTGGCAACCGCAATGGCGACCGCGCGTCACCGCGCCAGCAAGGTGCTGGAAATCGCCCGTGACCGCCACGTTGAACAGGCGCTGAACGAGACGCCAGAGAAGCTGAATCGCGATCGTCGCCTGGTGCTGCTAAGCGATCCGGTGACGATGGCCCGTCTGCATTTCCGCGTCTGGAATTCCCCGGAGAGATATTCTTCATGGGTGAGTTATTACGAAGGGATAAAGCTCAATCCACTGGCATTGCGTAAACCGGATGCGGCTTCGCAATAAAAACGTAGTTGCCTGATGCGCTACGCTTATCAGGCCTACATCGTTCCTGCAATTTATTGATTTTGCAAGATTTTGTGGGTCTGGCAAGGCGTTCACGCCGCATCCGGCAAAAACAACGAGCCAATAAAAATACCGGCGTTATGCCGGTATTTTTTACGGAAGAGGTATCAAATGCGTTTAATTGTGGTGAGCATAATGGTGACCTTGCTGAGTGGCTGTGGCAGCATCATTAGTCGCACTATACCGGGGCAGGGGCATGGCAACCAATATTATCCCGGTGTGCAATGGGACGTGCGTGACTCCGCCTGGCGTTACGTCACGATCCTTGATCTGCCATTCTCCCTGGTTTTCGATACCTTACTGCTGCCGATCGACATTCATCATGGCCCGTATGAGTGATTAACGTTCATCCCACTCATCAGCTGCTGTGCGTCCTTCCTCGGTATCCAGCGGTGGCTCAAGCTGAAATTCCCCCTCGTCCCATTCATGTAATGTATTCTCATCTTGCCACTCCTGGCGGATCTCTATCTCATCATAGTCGCCGTCAAAGACACTTTGCGCAGCTTCACCGCTAAGCATGGGTAAACATTCACCTTCTTCCCCTTCGTCGGCAAAAAACTCAACTTGCCACATGATGTCGCCGTCCTGCAAAACGTATTTTTGGGCATTGAACTGTTGCACATTCGCGTTTTCGGCGTCGATGCCGGGGTTGTCTGCAAGAAATTCTTCGCGTGCAGCGTCAATGGCTTCTTCAAGCGTTGCGTACATGGTCATCACGATTCTCCCTTTGAGTTGATGAGGTTTCAGGGAAAAGGATAGCTGATTCTCCGCTTTTGCAAGTATGAAAGGCGAAAAATCAGTTCGATATCTGGGGGATTCGACGACGACGTAGACTGTTCCATGAATAGACTGCGTTGAATAACACTACGCCAGCGGTGACGAGAAATACCGCCCTAAAACCGTAGTTCGCTGAAATCGCTGCTCCCATCAATGGTCCGGTAACGTTGCCAATATCACGAAACGATTGGTTATAGCTGAAGATACGCCCGGCGATCTGGTTGCTCGAGTTATAAACTAATAGTGTCTGTACGGCGGGGAGTAGTGCACCATCGGCGGCACCGAGCAAAAAACGTAAAATCCCAAGTTGCAATGGCGTCTGAACGTAAGACATTGGGATCAACAGCAGTACAGAAAAGATCAGCGCCGTAATCAGGATCTTTTCGGGTCCGATTCGATCGCCAAGTTTGCCGAGTCGTGGTGCACTTAGCAGAGCCGCCACGCCTGGCACCGAGGCGATCATGCCACTGATAAAGGCGACGTTACTGACGTTACCCGCCAGTTCGCGGACATACAGCGTCAGAATGGGGGCAATTGAGCCCGTCGCCACCTGGATGATTAACGTGGTGACAAACAGGCTGAGTACCAGTTTCGGGTTTTTAAGTGATGTCACCACTTCCCGCATGTGCAGCATCTCTTTTTTGCTGACCGGCTGGAATTTTTCTCTGATGCAAAACAGGGTGACGAAAAAGCAGAGTATGAGCACACTGGCGGTAATAAAGAATACCGGACGTAAGCCGTAGCTATCGGCGAGCAAACCGCCAGCCATTGGGCCGAGCAACGCGCCGCTAACGCCGCCTGTGGAGAGCGTACCCAGCGCCCAGCCGCTTTTATTACGCGGTACTTGTGTGGCGATAAGAGCATTAGCGTTGGGGACAAATCCGCCAAGTAAACCAAGAAGCGCCCGCAGGATCAAAAACTGCCAGATATTTTGTGCCAGTCCCATCAACACCATCACGATGCCCATGCCGAGAGCAGAGCGTAATAGCATGAGTTTTCGGCCTTTACGATCGGCGAGTCCACCCCAAAACGGTGAGGCGATGGCCGAAAATAAAAATGTAATGCTGAAGACAATACCGGACCACATATTCAGGGCGGAGTGGCCGGTAACGCCAAGCTGCTCAACGTAGAGGGGTAAGAAGGGCATTACCAGGCTGAAGGCGGCACCGGTAAGAAAACAGCCTAGCCAGGCGACGATCAGGTTTCGTTTCCAGTTTATAGGGGTGTCATTTTCACAGGGTGACATAGCAATCCGCTGTTGGTGCGCCAGGCGCGGTGAACATAAGAAGAAAAGATAAGCACACTAATTATGCGCCCGACTTCCAGGGGGCGCAATCCAGAGAGCTTTTATCGCTAAATCAGGGGGATTTTCTGTGGTAATGCCGGATGCCATTCTGAAGCATCCAGCATGGAAGATTTAATAGCGTGAAGGAACGCCTTCCGGGCGTGTTTTAAAGCGACGGTGTAACCACATATACTGCTCTGGTGCCATCATGATGCATTTTTCGACCACTTTGTTCATCCACGCGGCGGTAGTTTCGGCATCATCCAGCGGCGGAGAACACTCTGGCGGCAGTATAATCAACTGATACCCTTTGCCATCTGGCTTACGGCGTGGAACGAAGGGCACCAGACATGCGCCGGACATCCGTGCCAGCATCCAGGTTCCGGTCGTGGTCGCAGCCTGCTCAACGGCAAACAACGGGACGAAAACGCTTGAGCGCGGGCCGTAATCATGATCCGGTGCGTACCAGACCACTTCGCCTTTTTTCAGGGCTTTAATCATGCCTTTTAAATCTTTGCGGTCGAGCATCGATTTATTTGAGCGCAAACGGCCCCAGGTTTGTAGCCAGTCAATCAGTGGATTATCGTTCGGGCGGTAAACGCCAATCCCCGGTTCCTGCATACCAAACTGCCGCGCACCCAGCTCCAGTGTCAGAAAATGGATGCCAACTAACAGGATGCCGCGTTTTTGCGCCTGCACGTCACGAATGTGTTCCATGCCGATCACTTCCGTCCAGCGGGCGATTCGGCGGTCCGGCCAGAACCACGCCATGCCGGTTTCCATCAGGCCCATGCCAACGGATTCGAAATTCTTCACCACCATTTTACGGCGTTCTTGTTCGCTCATTTCCGGGAAGCACAGTTCCAGGTTGCGATGCACAATTTTTGCGCGTCGTTTCATAAAACGTAACGCCAGTTTTCCTAATCCACAACCGAGGCGGTAGATAACCGGGTAGGGCAATTGCACGACCAACCAAAGTACGCCAATACCCAACCAGGTTAACCAATAACGCGGATGAAGCAGTGCGGTGGAGAACTTGGGTAGATTCGTCATATCAATCCTGTTTTTCAACCTATACGGGCAATTGTATGTATTGTCGCATTTTTTCGTCCGCAACCAAAATTTGTGACTGAAGACTGGGCGAAATTGCCGCGCTTGTAAATAACAAATAATTTTTAATGCTAAAATGTAGCGTAAAATGTGTGGATGTTAATTATCGATAATTGCTATATCATGCCGCGGATTTTTACTTTCCCATCTCGCAGGAACCGTACACCATGCCAGTGTTACACAACCGCATTTCCAACGACGCGTTAAAAGCCAAAATGTTGGCTGAGAGCGAACCGCGAACCACCATTTCGTTTTATAAGTATTTCCACATTGCCGATCCTAAGGTGACCCGTGACGCTTTATATCAACTGTTTACCGCGCTGAATGTTTTTGGGCGAGTGTATCTGGCGCATGAGGGCATTAACGCGCAAATCAGCGTACCTGCGAGCAATGTTGAAACATTTCGCGCACAGCTCTATGCCTTCGATCCGGCTTTAGAGGGTTTACGCCTGAATATCGCGTTGGATGATGACGGGAAATCCTTCTGGGTACTGCGTATGAAGGTACGCGATCGCATTGTTGCCGACGGTATTGACGATCCTCACTTTGATGCCAGCAATGTTGGTGAGTATCTGCAAGCGGCGGAAGTGAACGCCATGCTTGACGATCCCGATGCATTGTTTATCGACATGCGTAACCACTATGAGTATGAAGTGGGGCACTTTGAAAACGCGCTGGAAATACCGGCAGATACCTTCCGTGAGCAGCTGCCAAAAGCAGTTGAGATGATGCAGGCACATAAAGATAAAAAAATCGTCATGTACTGCACCGGCGGCATTCGTTGTGAAAAGGCCAGTGCCTGGATGAAACATAACGGATTCAACAAAGTCTGGCATATCGAGGGCGGAATTATTGAATACGCCCGTAAGGCGCGCGAGCAGGGCTTGCCGGTGCGTTTTATTGGCAAAAATTTTGTTTTTGACGAGCGGATGGGCGAACGTATATCTGATGAGATTATCGCGCACTGCCACCAGTGCGGTGCGCCGTGCGACAGCCATACCAACTGTAAAAATGATGGCTGCCATCTGCTGTTTATTCAGTGTCCAGTATGTGCGGAAAAATACAAAGGTTGTTGTAGTGAGATTTGCTGCGAAGAAAGCGCGTTACCGCCAGAGGAACAGCGACGCCGTCGGGCAGGACGTGAAAATGGCAATAAGATCTTTAATAAGTCTCGTGGACGTCTGAATACAACACTGGGCATTCCTGATCCAACAGAATAAATATCATTGCCGGATGCGTGCCATCCGGCAACATTTCACTCTTACTTCTGCTGTACGCCTTCCACTGAAATAATCAGATCCACTTCCTGAGACGCTGGACCTAAATCTGTCTTGATATTGAAGTCTTTGAGCTTAATTTTGCCTTCGGCCTCAAAGCCTGCACGTTTACCGCCCCACGGGTCGTCACCCTGACCAATTAATTTCGCTTCCAGTGTGACGGGCTTGGTTACACCATTCAGCGTCAGATTGCCGGTAATATCCAGTTCGTCACCGTCTTTCTTCACGCTGGTGGAGGTGAATGTTGCCTGTGGATATTTTGCGGTATTGAGGAAATCCGCACTGCGAAGATGTTTATCGCGTTCGGCGTGATTAGTATCGACGCTGGTGGTGTTAATTGTCACATTCACTTTATCGGCAGCTGGATTTTTTTCATCAAAGGTAAAAGTACCGTCGAAATCTTTGAAGGTGCCATATAACCAGCTATAGCCAAGATGCTGGATTCGGAAGTTAACAAAGGCGTGCTGACCTTCTTTGTCAATTTTGTAATCGGCGGCAACCGCTGAACCGGCAGAGAACATCAAGGAAGCGAAGGTTAAACCAAGCAGGCTTTTTTTCATTTTTTATACTCCATAGTCAGATGACGACTTTCCCAGCATGCGCTTCAGAGTGTCGTCTTTATCGATGAAATGATGCTTCAGGGCCATAAATCCGTGCATAACGGACAGTACTACAACGCTCCACGCGAGCCAAAAATGCAGGGCACCGGCAAAGTCAGCCTGTGCGCCAGCGTCGGAGAGGGTCGCGGGGACGTCAAACCAGCCAAAAACGCTGATCGGTTTACCATCGGCAGTTGAGATCAGATAGCCGCTGATGCCGATGGCGAACAGCAATAGGTACAATGCGAGATGTCCAGCTTTTGCTGCAAGACGAGTCATGGGCGAATAACTCGGCAGCGGACCCGGCGGTGGAGATATGACACGCCACAGAACGCGAATAACCAGCCCCATCATTAACAAAATACCGATGCTTTTATGCAGTTCGGGTGCTTTGTGATACCAGCCATCGTAATAACTGAGCGTGACCATCCACAGACCTAAAGCAAACATGCCGTAGACAATAATTGCGCTTAGCCAATGTAAGGCCGCAGATATAACACCATAGCGTTCAGGGGTATTTGTGAATGACATAAGTACATCCAAAACGAATTTGCGAGAGAAAGAAAATGGCGTGTCGGAGAATGAATTGCAACACAAAAATAACAAATTGAATGATATTTATTTTTATTTCAATAATTTTGAATTAATAATGAAAGAATCTTCATAAGTTTAGTGGGTTAAGCATCTGGAAGGTCTAGTGAGTGCTGTAGAGGCAGGAAGAATCTCATTCAATTTTTCACGCTAAATGAAAGGGAGATTAAATATTTGTCAGTTTATGTCAGTGCGGAAAACTAAAAATAAAACACATAGATCAGATCCATAATTGCCAACAATCCCCAGAGAAAAAGATAAAGCATCAGATGCTCGCGAATATTATTGATGAGATAGTGCAACAGTCGACGCATTAAATACTCCTGTAAAAACGGCCTCATTCTGGAGGCCGTAATGATGATTATTGGAAGCGGGAAAGCCTGAATGGCGTCAAATCAAAATCGCTTTTTTTGTCTTGCGCAAAATCGGCAGCTATTTCCCCTAAAACTGACGCAAATTTAAAACCGTGCCCACTCAGGCCGGTAATGAGCAGTGTATTATCGTGGCCGGGTAGGGTATCGATAATAAAATCTTCGTCAGGCGAATTATCATAGGTGCAGGCAGCGCCGTACAGGCAGCAACCGATACCCGGCAACACATTGCGCAAGAACGGGAAGGCTTCCGAACCATCGCTGGCCACTTCCGCAAACGGAACACGTTCATCCGCTGAATGGATAACCTGGCCTCCGTTATGTTTGCCAATCTTCAACGCGTCGTTTTCTGCCGGAAAACCATAATATTGATCGCCATTGGGCAGCTCACCGGTAAATGCCGGGAATTTATTCTTCACGCTATAGCGGCCATCGGCCTGATACCAGGCACATACTTTGCGTA
>ENA-UOJJ01004970-UOJJ01004970.1-human-gut-metagenome-genome-assembly--contig:-CS66-NODE-4970-length-11728-cov-5.426026_pt1 | contig 11728 bp, 8 predicted proteins | sample MGYA00242343_ERZ723890 | MGnify/ENA metagenome assembly ERZ723890 | reverse complement strand
TATGTAAACTATGTCCTTGCACATTCTGTAAACTATGTTATCACACTATACAGCTTGCCCCTCCCGCAGATTTATTGTTTATGTCTTTTGCCGGTTCATCAGTCAAAAGTGTGAGATCCGCTCACCCGTAAATATTCATTCCCGAATATATCTCTATCATCTCACGCCTTAGGCTCTCCGTAATTCTCAGTCGCTCCTTAGGCGGAATGTCATATATATCCGTATTGAACAGGTAGTTTTTCAGATCCATCTCACGCACCATAAGCCTTGTGTGGAATATGTTCGCCTGATACACGTTTATATCTGTAGCGTCATATTTCGTCAGCGTATAATCGTTGATAAAATCCTGTATCGAGGTTATATCGTGGTCGAGATACAGCTTTCTTCCGCCTACATCACGGGTAAAGCCTCTCACCCTGTAGTCTATCGTTATAATATCGGAATCGAAACTGCCGATAAGATAATCCAGCGCATTAAGCGGCGAAATCTCTCCGCAGGTCGAAACGTCAATATCCACCCTGAATGTAGAAATACTGTTGTTCGGGTGATATTCGGGATAGGTATGCACCGTAACGTGCGACTTGTCAAGATGTGCAACCACCGTTTCGGATGACAGAGCCTTGCCGGCACCGTTGCGCTGAGGATGGAGCGGCTTTCCGTCCACCATTCCTCTGTTGCACGACTTGTCTATCTCCATACTGTCCGTAGCCTTTTCACTTATCAGCAGTGTTACGCTTGCGCCCTGCGGATCGTAGTCCTGCTTTGAAATGTTAAGCACATTCGCCCCGATTATATCCGTAACGTCGCACAGTATACCCGTAAGTCGCTCGGAATTATACTGCTCGTCGATATAGTCTATATATTCTTTCTGCTCTCTTGCTCCTTTGGCATAACAGACATCGTATATGTTGAAGCTCAGAGTCTTTGTGAGGTTGTTGAAACCGTACAGCTTCAGCTTTTTTTCCAACAGACACACAACCTTTCGGAAAAATATCTGCAATAAACGCAGCTAATATAATAATATAGTAAAACTGCCCTCTTGTCAATAAAAACTTGTGTAAAGAAGCCGCCGACGGCTTTTATGCTCATCGGCGGCTCTGAATATTATTTGTTTAATTTGAGATTACACGTTATCCTGACCGGGAACATACTCAAGGCTGTCGTCTGAAGTTGTAACCTCTGCAGCTTCCTTAGGCTTTATTTCTCCAGAAGCATCATTCTTATCCTTGAATACGAACTTCAGCAGGATAGGAGTTACTACAGTAGTGATAACCACCATAATTACTATAGGACCGAAAAGTCCGCTGCTCATAAGACCCATATTAAGACCCTTATCCGCAACTATCAGCGCAACTTCGCCACGGGAAATCATTCCCACGCCGATTTGTAACGCCTCTTTGTTTGTGTATCTGCATATCTTCGCACCAAGTCCGCAGCCGACAACCTTTGACAGTATAGCGACTACCAGCAGTACAACGGCGAATATGATGATTGTAGGTGTCATATTTGTAAGCGTTACCTTAAGACCTATGCTTGCAAAGAAGATAGGTGACAACAGCAGATAGGACATTGTATCAAATCTGTGTGCGATATACTTCGTCTTTGACGTACTTGAAATTACAAGACCTGCAACGAACGAGCCTGTAATATCGGCAACACCGAAGAATTCCTCGGCAACATACGCAAAGAGAAGGCAGAGCGCAAAGCTGACAATAACATAACGGCGCTGATTTTCTTCCGTTCTCTGTGTCCACTTGTTGAATACGAAGTGGAAGAATACACCGAACAGCAGAGCGAATGCGAAGAAGCCGAGTATCTTCAGTATTACTATACCGATATTTCCCGACTCGGGATCTGCAAGAGATGTAATTACCGTCAGTGCAATGATACCGAGTACATCGTCTATAAGAGCCGCACCGAGTATTGCGTTACCCGCTCTTGTGTTGAGCTTTCCGAGTTCCTTGAGCGTTTCAACAGTGATACTTACCGATGTTGCGGTAAGGATAACACCTACGAAAACATCCTGCAGGAACGTCGATGTCGAAAGAGTGGGATCTGCCGTACCGAACAGAAACGCTGTAGCGGCACCGCCGACCAGAGGAACGATAACACCGATAAGCGCTATTATCGAGCTTGCAAGTCCGCACTTTTTCATCTCACGGATATCCGTTTCAAGACCTGCGACGAACATAAGCACTATAACGCCTATCTCCGACAGATTGCTGAGTATCGGAGCGTTGTCAAGAGATACAAGGTTAAGACACACAGGGCCTAAAATAATGCCTGCAACCAGTGCGCCGACTACCTGAGGCAGCTTTATAACCTTTGACAGCAGTCCGAATGCTTTTGTGAAAATGAGGATTATCGCTATATAAAGCAGATATGTGTAATCCATAATTCATCTTCCTTTCCGTTTGTTCTACTTTTTCTTTTCGTCACAAAGGCCATATCGCAACTGTGCGATATAGCCTCTGTTTTTTCTGTATGCCCGTATTATAACACCTATTTAGATTATGTCAATCCGCCTTGAATGTTAAAACAAAATTTTTCGTCAAAATCTATAAATTTACCAAACAAAATTGTTATAAGTGGATAATTTTCTTGACAAATTTCCATGAATTTTTTGAATGGCTCGTTATTCATTTTTGCAATACTATTATTTGTAAAGCTGGCATTTAAAGTATTTTATTTTTCGGATAAATTCTTATAAATCGGCATAAACAAAAGCGTTACGGGATTTTTATATACCCGTAACGCTTTTATAATCATGAATTTTTCACAGCAGTTTATTCAATTTACCAGTTTTTCAGCCCTGCTTTGCTATCATGCATACAGCGTGGGCGGCTATACCCTCTCCTGCTATACCAAGACCCTCCTCGGTAGTCGCCTTTACGTTGACATCGTCCGTGTCAAGTCCCAAAGCCGCCGCTATGCTCCTTTGCATATCGGGAATGAACTTTGCAAGCTTCGGCTTTTCCGCAACTATCGTTATATCCGCATTCGTAACGTGAGCGTTTTTCCCGTCAAGCAGTTTTCTGACGTGTTCAAGCAGCTTCATACTGCTGATACCCTTGTACCTGCTGTCGCTGTCGGGGAAATGCCGTCCTATATCGCCCAGTGCCGCCGCACCGAGCATAGCGTCCATAAGTGCGTGTACCGCAACATCTGCATCGCTGTGACCGAGAAGCCCCAGATTATCCTTATTCGGCACCTCCACACCGCAGAGTATCAGCTTTCTGCCCTCTACAAGCCTATGTACGTCATATCCGTGACCTACACAAAGTTTTGGTGCGCCTGTTTTCCCGATAATATATTCCGCCATTGCTATGTCCTCTTTCGTGGTCAGCTTTATATTGTCATAACTGCCCTCAACGATAAACGGCTTTATCCCATACAGTTCCATTACCGATGCATCATCAGTTATCCTTGCGTCATTCACATCGAGCTTTTCCGCCGCCGCAAGATAGTCGGCTTTTCTTGCCGCCTGAGGTGTCTGTGCAAGCCACAGACCGCTTCTGTCCGGAGTAGCTGTGACAATACCGTCATCGCATACCTTTACCGTATCCTTCGCTCTTACCGCCGCCAGTGCCGCACCGTGCCGAAATGCCTCCAGTGCAACCCTGTCTGCCGTCTTTGCCGTCACAAAAGGCCTTGCTCCGTCATGCACCGACACCACATCGCACTTGCACGAGGTCTGCCTTACCGCTTTCACCGCCGACTCAAAGCGTGTCGCTCCGCCGGTGATGACTTTTATCGGCTTATCGGTATTTATGTTTTCACTTACAAGCTCTCTGATTTTATCTGTATTATCCTCGCTTGCCGCTATTATTATTTCATCGGCGTTGCTTTCGACAAACCGCTCTATGCTGTACAGTATGACCGCCTTGCCGCAAAGCCGTGCCGTCATCTTGTCAAAACCCATCCTCCTGCCGCTCCCTGCGGCAAGTATTATCGCACTTGTAAACATACCGCTCCTTTACGATCAGTCAAAATGCTTATAGTTGCCGAGGAACTTGAAATACTTCATTTCCTCCTCAAGTATCGTCATAAGCCTTACTACCTCAGGGTCAAGCGCATTTCCCTCAAAGTCGAGATAGAACACCACGTCAAACGTTTCTCTCTTTATATCCTGCTTTGCCTGCGGAACGGGCGCGCTCTCTATCTTTGTGATATTAAGACCGTACAGTGCAAAACGTATCAGCATTCTGTACAGTGAGCCTGTCGTATGCGGCAGTGACATACAGATAGAAATTATATCTGCGTCCGGTGTCACCTCAGGCCGCTTTGATATGCATATAAACCGTGTAGTATTGTCCGGGTTGTCGGCAATATCACGCTTTACCGTTTCCAGTCCGTAAAGCTCGGCGCATCTTTCCGAGCATATCGCCGCTATCGTGTTATCATCACTGTTTGCGACCATTTCTGCGGCAAGAGCCGTGTTCGCATAAGGCACCTGCCTTGCAGGATATTCCTTAAGAAATCCGAAGCACTGCTTTAGCGCCTGCTCGTGTGAATAAATTGTCTTTATATCCGCACCGGGCTTTGCGGCAAGGCAGTGGTTTATCTTTATCTGCGTACGCTTGCATATATAGAAGTTGTACTTCGCAAGCAGGTCGTAGGTCTGCCTTATATCGCCCGCCGTGCTGTTTTCTATAGGCAGTACGCCGTAATCCGCACTTCCGTTCTCTACCGCCTCGAACACGTCCGAAAAATCGGGGTAAAAATCTATTTCAGAGTCGGGAAACAGCTTCACCGATGCCTCCTCCGTATTACTGCCCTTTGTTCCGGGGCAGGCGATTCTTACCGGCTGTGTTTTCGGGCTTTCAAAATGCGGCACGGGTGCGTCGGACAATATTCTCTGCTGTAAGCATTTCGATATATCCATTATACAGGTGAAAAGCTGACCTGCGCCCTCCGCCAGATCATCGGGAGATTCGCTCTTTATACGTTCAAGTATTTCCTGCTCACGCTTTCCTTGAAATACCTGCATATTGTTTTCCTTCTTATATTTGGCGACCCCTACGCAAAGCTCCATTCGCTTAAGGAACAGGCTGAGTATCTGATCATCCGTTGCGTCGATCTCTTTTCTTATTTTCGCAAGATCCATTTTTATTCTCCGTTTCTTTATTTCGGCATTTTATACATTATACAACAATTGTCGCAGAGCTTATAGGAAGTCCTGCGACAATCGTAATTTTTATCAGTTCGTTTTTGATGATGTTGAAGATGATGAAGACGAGCCGTCCGACTTTGCGTAGTAAACCGTAACCTTTTCCGAATCCTTAACGTTTACCGTTTCGCCTATCTCCTTACTGCATTTAACAACATATCCGTCCTTTACGCCGTGCGTATCGCTCGTTGCCTTCTTCTCAAACTTTACATTCTTCTGTGAAAGCAGAGCTGTATACTGGTCTACCTTAAGACCGGTATAATCCGGCAGCTTTATTGAAGCGGGACCCTTGCTCACAACGAGTTTAATTTCCGTTCCGGACTTTATTTCGGTATCGGGCTTTATGCTCTGGCTTATTACAATACCGTTTGCTACCGTATCGTCAAACTTGTACTCTGCGGTTATTTTGACAAAGTTATATGTATCCTGGATAGAAGTAAACAGTGCACCTGTGAAGGTGGGGCATCCGTAAACTATATCGGGCGCAGTATCTGAGGAAACCGTAGTGTTTGAAGTGGTGGTTTCCGGAGCGCTCGAGGTTGTCGTGCTTTCGGGAGCGGAATAATAATTGGGATCTGTCGAGCTTGTATTGCCCTTATCCGTGATTGCAAGTACAGTTATCGCTATCGCAAAACCTATCACGATGACCGCACATACAATTATCGTTGCAATAACGGCAATCTTGTTATTCTGCTTCTTTTTCTTTGCGTTAGCTGATTTTGTGACTGTGGGAGCGGGCTTCGCTTCTTCCTTCGTTTCAACCTTTCTGATACGCTGAACGGGGCGCACAGGCTCCTGCTCTGCCGTGTTGAACTTAGGCTGTTCAAACAGCTTTACAACAAGCTCCGTTATAGTCTGTATACGGTTTGACGTATTCAGCTTAAGACCGTTCATTATAACCTTTGAAACGTGGCTCGGCACATTTCTGTTTATCACCATAGGCTCGGGGCAGTTATCATTTCCCAGCCTTGAAATAGATTCTGTAGGCACACAGCCCGTCAGCACCCTGTATAAAGTAGCAGATATGCCGTACACATCCGTCCACGTTCCCTGCCACTCGGCTGAGGAATACTGTTCGGGAGCGGAATATCCGGGGTACATTTCGCAGGCGATCTCCGTACCTGTTGTTCTTCCTGCGCTTATCTGGAAATCTATCAGCTTAAGTTCGTTCTTCTCTGTTACAAGTATGGTCTGCGGACTGATTCCTCTGTGGATTATCCCTGCCGAATGCACAAGGCTCAGCGTTGTCAGTATCGGAGGGAAAAGCTCCTTTACTCTGTCCCAGGTAAGCTCGCCCGAGCAGTTTGCAAGATAAGCCTTCAGAGTGATTCCGTTTATAAATTCGAATATTACATACGCCGTATTGTTCTGGGGGAAAATATCAAGCACCGTCTGTATATGCGTCATTGAGCGTGCCTTGAGCAGTGCCTTGTTAAGCTCAACGAATTCCGACATATACGTTTTATAAAGCGGAAGCCTGTTAGCATCAACCACTATCTGAGGATCGCCCTTCTTGCGTGAGCAAAGCGTATCCGGCATATATTCCCTGACGGTGACCTTTGCACCCGTCACCTTGTCGAAGCCGATATATGTAGCGCCCTCGCCGTTATAGCTGAGCAGCTTTCCTACAATATAACGGTCGTTGAGTATCGTTCCCGGTGCCAGATATGACGGCAGATAAGGAGCGTCATTGCTGTAGCCGCACTTCTCGCACGGTCCGTCGCTCTCTTTCTCGTTCATACAACCTAAACACAGTCTGTTTATCTCTGTCATTCAGACATTCCTTTCAAAAGAGGGTTACCCTCGCAAAGTTTTATGTATATAACCGCCGTCTACCGACAGTACAGTCTGTTGAAAAACCTATATAACTTTTTAAAATGGGGTTTGGGGCGTAGCCCCAAGCGGGGTGAGGGCGGCAGCCCCACACTCAGCCCCTTTCCTTGGGAAAGGGGTTTGGGGATAGGGATTGTGAACAAGCACCTTTTTTAAAAACAGACTTTTTCTACAAACTGAACCGCCGTTTACAGCGGTAATTCTATAATTCAGCTACTATATAATAACTTAAAAACCGCCGGATGTCAACGCTTTTAACCGATTTGTAATAATATTGTAACTTTTTTAAAAAATTCGGTGTTAATTTAAATAATATTGGCATTTCTTTCTATAAATTATTTTGTGTAAGTTGACAAAGCCCGCTTTTAACGCTATACTGAAAGAAAAAATTCTGATTGGGTGATAACTATGTTCGGTAAAAGCAAACGTCCTAAGGATACAATGTCCGTAAAGGATATGACACGGCTCGACAAAAGGCCGCTGAAATACGTCACAATGCGTGACCCCGAAACCTATAAGGAAGTACGGCTCGGTGAAAACGGCGCAGTTAATATAATGGACGGCGACTTCGTCCTTGTGTGTCTTGGCAGGGATGTAATGCGCTGTGACCTGTCAGAAGTGCGTGTAGGCGAGCTTATGAACCTGTCGGGCATAACGGTCAAGGGCATTGATAAAGGAACAGGTAAAGAAATGTCGGTTATCGCATACTTTGCAGATAAATTCTGATGCGACAAAACAGGGTTTGTTATTTTTGCCAATTCCACAAAACGATTTTTATGAATAATTTACAAAATATCATATCGAGTGATAAATGATATAAATTTGCGATTGACATCTTTTTTTGCTATGGTATAATTTAAATAATATTTAATGCGTATTATTTGTGTGTTATTATCACATTTTATTCCGCTGTCCGATTATCAATTCAAGCACAAATTTCTTTCAATTATATTCTTACGTCGAGGTAAAAAGATGTCCTGTTATTTTTATATTCTCTGCAAATACTGGAGAAAACATTTGCGTACCGCTCTGTCACTGCTGTTTTCCGGATTACTGCTCACCGCAATAATCACATCGGTTTTTCTTTTCATTCGTGAAGAGATAAACCGTGAGGTCGAAACGGGATATGACACCTTCGGAAAATATGATCTTATTCTGAGTGGCATTCCCGATGATATAAAAAACGAGCTGATCCCTTCAGACCTGACCTTCACGCACGAAACCGTGACCGTACCGGGAAAAGCCGGTTTCTACGGCAAGGAATATAACTACGGCTATACGGACAAGGCTTGCGATTTACTTCACGTTCCAATGAAAAACGGTTCGATGCCTGTTTTGGAAAATGAAGCCGCTGTCGAGCAGTCGCTTCTTGAAAGTGTCGGTTATCTCGGAAAAACCGGCGACAGCATAACAATAAACGACAGGCAGTATATTCTTACGGGCATTATCGACAAGGCGTACTCCGAAAGACCGCTGTGCGAAAAAGCCGAATATACCGATGACGATGAGATACCTCCCGATCCCCTTCCTCTTATATATGTCGGAAAACCGTCAGACACTGCGACAACAGGCTACACTATCGACCTGTACGGAGGCGGCGGCATTACAGTCAAAAATAAGGAAAGCGGCGAGCTCAGCATTTTCGGGATTTCCGACCGTGAGTTTGTTACCTTGATTGAAGAAAAATATTCATCGCAAAACGGCGATGACGCATATTTACATTTCTACGCAAACAACCACGAAGAAAATATCACCGATGAACAGCATCTTATCAACAGAAATACGCTCTGGCTTATTATTATGTCGTCCATTTGTGCGTTGATTGCCGTATTGTCTTTTATCTGCGTGCTTAATATAGTTTTCAGGGAGAGAGAAAACACAGGCCGTCTTTTGCACAATATAGGCTTTTCAAAAAGCAAAAGCACTATTATGTACGCAACCGAAGCGGTTATGCTTTTTATCGCTCAGACCGTGTTCGGAATAGCTCTCGGCATACTGTTCTATTCCGTTTCCTACTCCGTGCGTACAGGAATTATGGGTATGAGCGGATACAGCGCCTTTACGACCGATCCTATCGTTCTCAGTGCGACCGCCGACCCCCTTATTATCGCCGTTATATTCTCTGCAATAACCATCACACTCGGATACCTTGTGTTTATACCGATCACTCTTTCGTCAAAAAAGCAAAAGAAAAAAAGATTACTCCGCTGTTCAAATTCGGCGGAAGGTATGCTTTCACGTTCACTCGGCAGTAAGGGCATAACGCTTATACAAACCGTCGCTCTGTCGCTGATAGTATTCGGTACCGTTCTCGGCTATATGCGATACACCCGTGACGGAAAGGTAGTAATGAACTGGCTTTTGTTTGACTTTCCGCCGACCTATACTATCGGTTCGCTTGATTCGCTCGATATGGAGGAGGACGGCATAGCCGATTATTTATCCTGCCCTCCGATAACGGCGACCTCTCTCGGACAGGATGAAGCACACAACCTTAAAATAGCAAATTACGGCTACACCTACGGTCTGTCTGACAACGACACGGAAAAATTCACCGATGCCCTGTCTTTCGGATATATCGAAAACACCTTTGCTGTGTGCGACAGCGAAACCTCCGCCTATAAAAACAGCCCCGAAACGACGCTTCAGACAGACGATGACATGGCAGCCTCTGTTTCAGAGCTTTCCGACAAAGAATATAAGAGCTTTTTCGGCTCAGACGGTATCGGCGGCAAATTCTGCTATAATATTCCGATAAGACTTGCCGATGAAAAGACGCTGAATGCGCTTTCCTCATATATTTCCGGCGGCCTGCCCGACATTTCCGCACTTAACAGCGGAGAAAAGGTCATTATGGTGCAGGAAAGCGGCCGTAACACCTATAAGGTCGGTGACAGCATTCGGATTATGGGCGTTACCGCAAACGACAGTAATTACGGCATAGGCAAGGTAGCAGACCATACCTTCACTGTCGGCGCTACGCTAACGCTGAACAATTTGTCGGATAAAACGCTCCGTTGCCTTTTAGATTTCGGCTTTCAGGAAAAAGAAAACAGCGGATGTTTCCTGCTAACCACTGCCGCAGGTGCGGCTTCTTCGGGCTTCTCAGGAGCGGTATACAACAGCGTCTATTCATCGACCGATATTGACGGCGGTCTTGTTCCGCCGGCGGCAGGCATGACCCGTACCAATTTAGGCGAGATGAAAAGGCAGGAAGCCATAGACAAATTCAACAGAATGTCGGGTACTCTCGCCACCGTTCTTATAATGTCGCTTCTCGGCTTTGCGGCTTATTTCAGCTGTATCGGACTTAAAATAAGAATGAAGTCTTACGAAATATCCGTGCTTCGTGCCTTAGGAACACCGCTTTCACGGATACGGCGAAAGCTGTTTATCTCAAACCTCAGAATACCGGTCATAGCGACCGCCTTTGCAGGTCTTGCCGCTTACGGAGTACAGCTCTTTACAAGCAGGATGTACGACAAGGTCGATATTATGAAAGAACAGCTTGAAAGCGGTATAGCCGATTTTGACGAATCGGCGGCTTCGAATATTATAAACAACTGTTTTCTGAATGATGAATTCTGGATGGTTCCTCTTATAAAACCGCTTGTTATAATTTTTATCGCCATCTCGATAATAACCGTTATACTCACTGTGCTTTCAACAAAAAAATTCACATCTGAAATTTCTGTTCAACTGAACGAGGAAAGGAAAAGGCAATGATTACAACAACCGGACTTACCCGTATATACGGCAAAGGCGAAAACGCCGTTACCGCTGTAAATAACCTCGATATACGCATAGATGACGGAGAGCTTGTAGCAATAACAGGCAAGAGCGGAAGCGGAAAAACCACTCTGCTGAACATACTCGGCGGACTGGACAAGGCAACAGGCGGAAGCGTTTGCTATGACGATATCGACATAACAAAACTCGCAGATACGGCACTGGCGGATTTCAGATTGAACAAGATCGGCTTTGTGTTTCAGTTTTACGATCTGATACCGGAGCTTACCGCAAAAGAAAACATACTTCTCCCGTCAAAGCTCGCCAAAAAGGGCAAAACCGATATATCGGATACCGTAAAAAAGCTGGGTGTCGAAAATCTGCTCGGCAGATACCCGTCAGAACTTTCGGGCGGTCAGCAACAGCGTGTGGCTATCGCAAGAGCGCTTGTCAACGACCCCTCGGTTCTTCTTTGCGATGAGCCTACAGGCAACCTTGACGTTTCGACAGGAAACGATGTTCTTTCGCTTCTCATCGACCTCAACCGCAACGACAACCACACGATAATCAGCTTGCCGAAAAATGCGACCGCATTATCCGCATTTCAGACGGTAAAATCACAGATTAATAAACAGCCGTATTTGCTCATAAAACAAATACGGCTGTTTATTAAAGCCACACAGTGAAATATATCACCAACACCGCTGAAAGCATTTCCCATACCGACAGGGAATTAATAATTTCGTGAGTGTATCTGTGCAACTGCACTGACATTGACCTTTCAAAAAAACGCTACTAACCTAAGATATATGTACTAATATGCGGACGTGTAGCGTTAAGCGTCCCAGCATTGACGGGATATACAATGTTCGGGTGGGTATTCGAGTTCCGCTAACACCCCGACGGGGTGTGGGTATGGGTAAGGAAAGAGGGAGCCAAGAGGGAGAAAACCTAAGGGACAGGGAGAGGGGCTGTCAAGTCCCTTGTCCTGATCCC
>ENA-UOJJ01004967-UOJJ01004967.1-human-gut-metagenome-genome-assembly--contig:-CS66-NODE-4967-length-11733-cov-3.294485_pt1 | contig 11733 bp, 8 predicted proteins | sample MGYA00242343_ERZ723890 | MGnify/ENA metagenome assembly ERZ723890 | reverse complement strand
GGGACAGAAACAGCGCCGGACAGTCCACGCAGCTTAAGGTATGTTCAATTTTCTGCGCAGCAGTGCCCGATGTTCCGCAGCCTGTCAGGATCACCTTACCCTTACAGTTCAGAAACGCGTTCATGACTTTTTCGATCTGCTCCTCGGATACCGTTTTTTCCAGTTCCGCTATAATTTCGGATTCACAGCGCAGTGTATGTACCACGGATTCTCTGATATTCATAGTCCTTCTCCTTATTTCTTGTGCTGTCCATAGTACGCGTTCGGACCAAATTTACGGTTATAATGCTTCATCTTAATGTTATCCTTGATCAGCTCGCACTTTCCGCCTGTCGCAATCTCGTCAAAAATTGCCATTTTTGCCACATACTCCAGAACCTGCGCGTGCAGCACTGCAGCGTGCGGAGTCTTGCCCCAGGTAAACGGCGCATGGCTGTGTACCAGAACTGCCTGCATTTCCACGCAGTTTCTCTTTTCGAACTCCTCCAGAATTACTTTTCCGGTATTTTTCTCATAAGCCTCTTCAATCTCCTCTGTGGTCATCAGACGGGTGCAGGGGATATCTCCGAAGAAATAGTCGCAGTGTGTGGTTCCATAGCAGGGAATATTCTTTCCCATCTGCGCCCACATGGTGGCAAACTGGGAGTGGGTGTGTACAATACCGCGGATTCCCTGATCCTTGAATGCCTTATACAGCTCGATGTGGGTATCTGTGTCTGTAGACGGAACATAGTCGCTGTCTACCACATTTCCATTCAGATCGACCGGCACCATCTGATCCGGTCTGAGCTCCTTATACGGAACGCCGCTGGGTTTAATTACCATCAGTCCGCTTTCCTCGTCATACCCGGATACATTTCCCCATGTGGAGATAACCAGCTGCTTCTCTACCAGCTCCATATTAGCCTCGTAGACCTCTTTTTTTAATGCCTCCAAACTCATTTCTATAACTCCTCCTTATAATAAAATTTAATTTATCATTTAAATCCTTTCCCTCGTATCTTGTTCAGTTCAAAGGATTTAGATGCGCTGTTTAACCGCTTTTCATAGCCCTTATCCGAGCGTACAAGCACACTCAGATACAGTGCGTCGATAACCATCTGCTCCGCAACACGCCGGGCTACAATATCCTTTCCCACTGTCACATCGCTGGTGGCAATAAACAGACTGATATCCGAAAGCCGTAAAAGCGGAGATTTACTCATTTTTGTAATACAAATAATGGTCGCTCCCCGTTCATCCGCTACCTTGGCCGCATTCAGGACGGTACGCGATTTTCCTTCGTAAGAAATGATAACCGCCACGTCTCCGGGGCCCAGATTACTGGCCTCCATCAGCTGCATAACCGGATCCTGCTGTGCGGAGCCCGGGATTCCCAATCTGCCGAATTTAAAATAAAACAACTGGCATACCGCTGCAGAATCGCCTGTCCCAAAGAAATGAATTGATTTTGCCTTCAGGAGAACCTGTACAGCCTCTTCATAAGCTTCCTTGTCTGCCAGAAGGATAGTATCTGTCAAAGTCTGCATATTGCTTTTATATACCTTCTGCAAATTGTCCAGAACAGAATCCTCTTTATGTATTTCCTCTACTGTCATAATGCTGCTGTCATTCAATGCATTGGCAAAGGCCTGTTTCATTTCCGAAAAACCGGAATAGCCCATTTTCCTGCAAAAACGGATAATCGAAGCATCTGAACTGTCCGTTTCTCTGGCAAGCTCCGCCAGTGTCATCAGACAAATCAGCTCCGGTTTTTCCAGCAGCGCCTGCGCCACTGCTTTTTCCGCCCTCGGCAGGGTCGGAATCAGAAATCTCAGTTTTACCATCAGCTCGTTCACGCGAATTCTCCTTCTGTCAGCTCTGTCTTACAGCCCGTTGTCCTCCAAATCCTGGTATGCATCCCAGACAGAATTCAATGCATCGGCTGTTTTTCTATACAAGTCATATTTTTTGTTGTAAATGGCCACATTTTCCGGAATCGGCTCTACCCTTGTGGTAATACGGCTCATCTTCGAAGCCGCTTCCTTCATGTCCCTGTATTCGCCTGTGGCTGTCGCTACAGCGATAGCGCATCCCAGAGCGCCGGTCTCATTAACGTCCACGATCTCGATAGGCAGATTCATTACGTCTGCAAAAATCTGCGTCCATACTTTTGATTTTGCCACTCCTCCGGTCAGCCGAATGACCTTGGGCCTGTCCGCCCTGGATACCAGCAGGTGCTCCAGATCCAGCCGGTGGGTAAACGCAATTCCCTCGTACACGCTGCGCACCAGGTGCTTTCTGGTGTGAAAACTGGTCATGCCCACGAAGCAGCTCTTTGCATGGGGATGCACATTACTTTCAAACAGGTAAGGCAGGAAGATTGGACAAAGCTCTTTTGCCGGAATTTCTTCCACCCAGCCATTCATAATTTCATAGATGCTGCGGCCCTCTGCTTTTGCCTGAGCCTTCAGCTCCGGCAGAAGCTCCCGCACAAACCACTCGTTATTGCCTGCGGATGCCGCTGTTCCCACCTCGACTAAATAATACTCTGGGAGCAGGAAAAATGTATTTCTAATATATTCCAGAAATTTTTTCTCAACAACCGGAGTTTTGGACAGATACAACTCCACGCTCCAGGTTCCGGCGATCATGCACAGTTCTTCCTCGGTCAGGACATTTGCCGCCAGCATGCAGGCCTGAATATCGAAGAGGCCGCCAATGACAGGGGTTCCTGCAAGAAGACCGCATTTTTCCGCCGCCTCCTCTGTTACCTGGCCGCAGATTTTGGCAGCCTCACACAGGGGCGGCAGAGCATCCCGGTACTGTTCCAGACCAAAAAGCTTCAGAAGCTCCATATCGTAATCACGGGTGTGCAGATTCAAAAAATTCGCGCCGGAGGAATCGCCGTACTCGGCTCCCGCCTCTCCGGTCAGACGGTAGAGTACATAATCCTTTGCCTCGAAGATCCACTGAATCTTATCCATGCATTCGGGTTCATGATCCCGGAGCCATGCCAGAATGGCTACCGGCTGGCAAGACATGATTTTCTGGCAGGACAGCTTCGCGACCTCGCTTTCTGTACCGTCCTTTCTCCAGTTTTCCGTATACTTCCACGCCCGGTTATCGGTAGAGATAATACCGTTGCGTAAAGGGCGGTTGTCCTTCCCCCACAGATACAGGCCCTTACCATGGCCACAGATTCCTACGCCTGCGATATCTGCAGGATCGATACCGCTCTTTTCCAGCGCGTTTCGGGTTACGGTGCAGTTTGCTTCCCACATTTCATCCATATCCCGCTCCACAAAGCCGGGTGCCGGTACGATCATTTTTGTTTCCACAGAAGCTACGCAGATTTCTTTCCCCTCTCTGTCATAAATAGCTGCTTTCGTGGTCGTTCCGCCGTTATCCAATCCAAGAAAATATTTCATATCCCTGTTTCCTTTCTTTATACTTCAATGGCTCTGCGATACCGCTCCTCAATAAAGGCCTTGGCTGCCCGCACGTTAGCCCGGTCATCCTGTCCCTTTTTGTGCCACATTTCAATCATATAAGGACCTGTGTACCCCAGATCCTCCAGCTTCTTTAAGCAGCCCACAAAGTCTACGCAGCCCTCGCCAAAGGGAATGTCCTTAAAGACGCCGGGTTTGTCCGCTGTCTTGCACAGGGTATCCTTTAAATGTACGCCCACAATGCTGTGAATTCCGGCCTCCAGATCGTCCAGCGGATCGATACCCCAGGCTGAAATATTGCCCACATCCGGATATACCTTATACCAGGGAGATTGTATCTTGTTTTCATACACCAGATGCTTCCGAATACAGTGCATCAATTCAATCTCCATAATCTCCGTTCCCAGCATCATCTGATAGCGGGCTGCCTGGGAAGCTGCCCAGAACATAGCCTCCTCATAACGTTTTTTGCTCTCGTCCGTGGACGGCTCATAGTATACGTCATATCCTGCCAGCTGAATCACGCGGACGCCCAGCTTATCCGCAAAAACCAACGCTTTCTCCATAATCTCCGCAGCCTTTACGCGGGTAGCCGGATCCGCGCTTCCAAACGGAAAACGACGATGCACGCTCAGGCACAGGGACTGGATAAACACCCCTGCCTTATGGGCTGCATCCTGAATCCGATAGATTTCTTCGTCACCGGCATAGATACGGGACAGGCGTTCGTCCGTCTCGTCGATGCTGATTTCCATAAAATCAAAGCCCAGCTCCTTCACCTTTGCCATGCGCTGATACCAATCATCCTCCGCGTCCAACGCCTTCTCATAGATTCCCAACAGATGTTTTCCTAACACGCTCTACCATTCCTTTCCTGTCTTCCGACGCAAAAAATGCTCTTCCTATAATTACCCGGTTCGCACCGCTCTCAATACAGTGTACCGCACGTTCCTCATTTAGGCCGCCATCCACCGCAATCCCGCATTCCGGTTTTTTTTCATTCAACATCCGGCGGATATCCCGGATTTTTTCAAAGGTAGTCTCCCGGAAGACTGCTCCCTCCGTGCCCGGGGCGCAACTCATTACCAGAATCTCCTTTATATAGGTTAAAAACGGAAGCAACTTATCCGCCTCCGTATCAGGAGCAATCGCCAGCCCCGGCTCAATCCCCTTCACTTCTATCTGCTGCAGATACTCCGCCAGCTGCTCCGGCTGTGCCGCTTCCACATGCAGTGTCAGCTTTTGAAGCGGAAGCTTCAGACACTCTTCCAGCATTGGCTGTGTCAGCTCCGCCATCAGATGAACGTCTCCGCAGGCCCTGTTCCAGTCCGTCAGTTGTCTGACCTGTGGCTGATTAAAGCCAAACAGCGGCACGAAATGGCCGTCCATCATATCTACATGGACCCAGTCCGCCCCGCTTTCTTCGATTTTATTTAAATCCCGTTCTATATGAAAAAAATCCGCTGCAAGCGCTGAAATACTTACCTCTGCCATCTTTTTTGCTCCTTTTTTCGCTTCATAACTTCAATTCAATACTATCAATCTAAAGGATTGAAGTAAACAGACGGTCTTTTTTTCTTATATTTTGCTCAGTTGTATCCTGTTTTTCACAACATTTTATGTGAATTATTGTGAAAAACATAGAATTCTTCACTTTTCACACTTCAATATGAATTATTTTATGTTTCTTTTTACTTCATTTTTACATTTATTTCTTTTTTCGTTTATTCCAGATTGGCATGTCTCTGAAACATGCTTTCTCCTGTAAGCCCGAGCTGTTCCATTAATATCATCATAATGTAATCCGAACAAATCATCAGACTTTGCTCAAACAGGCTTCCCATAGGCTGGATAGAATGTGATTTTTTCCCCTCATCAAATTTGCTGGACGCCGCTATCTGCAGAATTACATCTGCCATTTTACCTATTGCAGACTCCGGATAAATGGTAATAAGCGCAATCTTTGCACCAACCTTCTTTGCTGTTTCCGCATTTTTAACCAAAGCTCCTGTTTCACCCGAGCCACTGGTAATAAGAAGAAGATCGTCTGTTTCAATCGCCGGCGTCGTACATTCTCCTACTCTGTATGCTGTGATTCCGCTTTGCATCAGCCGCATGGCAAAACAGCTTGCAATCAGCCCGCTTCTTCCCGAACCGGCTACAAATACCCTTTTTGCTTTCTGAATTGCAGAGGCAATCGCTGTCTCCTCTTCATACGAAACCCTTTTTACTGTTTTACACAATTCCTCTAAAACTTCGCTTATTTCATGCATTTCTTTCCCCACGCCTCTCATTCTTTTTTCGTGATTTCATTCTACTCTGCGCTTCAAATGGAGTAAAGTTTGCCTCCTTTTTTCTATTTTTCGTTCCCCTTTCCTGATTTTTTCTCACATCCCCTGTATTTATTTTTATATAATTTGCACAAACTTTTTTGTTTTTCAGCTTCGCAGTGAAGTGTTTTTTGTTTTTTTCACTTCATAATCTGTTCACCAAGAGCTCTGGTGTCTGTTTCTGAAAATGTCTCTGTGATCATGTTTTTACCTCGTCATAAAATCTATCCGGGGAGTTTCCATCTAAAACTCCCTCACGTAAGAAAGAATCCTGCGAAGCAGGATTCTCCGCCTGCGGCGGGTCGCATAAGCGACATGATTCCATTCCGCCGCAGTGCGATCCCCCGGAGGGGCTTTTTGCTCTATAGGAATCATAGCTTTCACACTTTAATGTGACACGGTATTTCCTATAGAGCAAAAAAACTCCCTGCACATTTCGTATATTTCAACACACAAATGCACAGGGAGTTTCCTATCTTCTGTTATCTTCTTTTATCCTCTGTAATAGTTAATCAGACAGCCCTTCAGAATGATCTCTCGCTCATCATCGGTCAGTCCGCCCAGCTTCAGGGTTACTTCCCGGTCTTTTTCACCGTTTACGTATACAGGGATCTCAGCCTTCTTCTCTTCCACTGCCTTGCGGATCTCCGGAATAAAGAGGAAGTCTCCCTTGGCAAAGGGAAGAGTTCCCTCGTCAATCAGGAAGGGCAGCATGCCCCAGTTAATCAGATTGGAGCGGTAACGCTTGGTGGCGTAGGAGTTGGCGATGTTGGCCCAGCCGCCCAGTACCTTCTGGCAGGAGGCCGCCTGCTCTCTGGCGGAGCCATCGCCGGGCTTCACCGCAAAGATGGTGCTGCCCACGCCCACATTGGTCTTGTCCACGCCCGGATACCATGCGTTCAGGTTTTTAAATACCGGTTTCAACTCCGGCACTGCCTCTGCCGGGCAATCTCCTGCCTCGATGGCCTTCTCGGCCTTCTGAATCTCCTTTGCCAGTCCCACATAGGCCGGATCCTTCCGGGACAGGGTGAACTCCGCCAGACCCAGAGGGTTGGAACGATAGGAAGATGTCTCGCCGGACGGAATCAGCTCGTCTGTAGTGGTTACTGGATCGTGAATCTCAGATACCACCTTCAGAATCAGATGCTCCGCCAGGGCCGGCATAGCGGGCCAGTCCTTGATATTCGGGCCAAACTTGATCTCTACGCTCGGATCTGCCACGCCCTTGCTGTCAAAGACGCGGTTCTCGTAAATCTTGCTGTCAAAGAAGTAATGCGGGCTGCTGAAGTCCACGTCCATCTCGGTGGCTGCGGTCAGATAACCCTTGTTGGCTGCGGTAGCAGCGATGGAACGGGCATCCATCAGCGCCACAGACGCAATCTGGCCGCTCTGGAGCTTGGAGCCCTCACGGTTCGGGAAGTTACGGGTGGAGTGACGAATACTGAAGCCATTGTTGGACGGGGTATCGCCTGCGCCGAAGCACGGTCCGCAGAACGCGGTCTTCAGGACAGCGCCGGTCTCCATCAGAGTCGCCGCCGCGCCGTTCTTCACCAGTTCCATGTAAATCGGCATACTTGCCGGATATACGCTTAAGGTAAACTCATCGGGGCCGATGCTTGCGCCCTTCAGGATGTCCGCTGCCGCACAGATATTTTCAAAGCCGCCGCCTGCGCAGCCTGCGATGATGCCCTGATCCACATAGAGCTTGCCGTCGCGGATCTTGTCGGTCAGATGATAGTCTACCGCGCCGCCCAGGGATACGAGAGCTTTCTTCTCCACATCCCGCAGGATATCCCCCAGGTTTGCCTTTACCTCTTCGATAGTATAAACGTTGCTGGGATGAAACGGCATGGCAATCATGGGCTTCACAGCGCTCAGATCCACATAAATCATACCGTCGTAGTAAGCCACCTTGCCCGGCTTCAGCTCTTTATAGGCTCCGGCTCTGCCATGAATTTCATAGAACTCTTTGATAGTGTCGTCAGTCTTCCAGATAGAGGACAGGCAGGTGGTCTCGGTGGTCATAACGTCAATACCGATACGGAAATCTGCGCTTAAGTTCTCTACGCCGTCTCCAACGAACTCCATAACCTTATTATTGACATAACCCTTCTCAAAGACTGCCCCGATGATGGCCAGCGCCACGTCCTGGGGGCCGACGCCCTTCTGGGGCTCGCCGGTCAGATACACGCCCACCATGCCGGGCATTTTGATGTCTTAGGTCTTTTTGTGATGCTGCTTTACCTGGTCCGGACCGCGCTCGCCCATGGCCATGGTTCCGAGAGCTCCGTAACGGGTGTGGCTGTCGGATCCCAGAATCATCTTTCCGCCCTCTGCCAGCATCTCACGGGCAAACTGGTGGATAACGGCCTGATGAGGCGGTACGTAGACGCCGCCGTATTTCTTCGCGCAGGTCAGGCCAAACATGTGGTCATCCTCGTTGATGGTGCCGCCTACGGCGCAGAGGCTGTTGTGACAGTTGGTCAGCACATAGGGAATCGGGAACTTCTCCAATCCTGAAGCGCGGGCTGTCTGAATGATTCCTACAAATGTAATATCGTGGGACGTAAGCTTGTCAAATTTAATCTCCAGCTTGTCCATGTTGCCTGATGTATTGTGTGACTCCAGAATTCCATAGGCAATGGTCTGCTTTCTGGCCTCTTCCTTAGAGGGCACGCTGCCAAGCTGGCTCTCCAGCACGCTCTGCGCGTCCCTGGTATCCGGTATGATCTCTGTTCCGTTCAGCAGATATGCTCCGCCTTCCAGTAATTGAACCATGTTTCTCCTCCTGCATTATACGCTTACTATTTTCTTATCATTATAAAGATAGCTTGCACAGAATGCAAGCTATCTTCTCACTTATTCTTTCTTATTCGTACCGTTTTTTGCGGATATATCCGAGCGCAGCTGCCAGTCCCGCAAGAGCCAGGAACCCACAGCTTGCGGCCAGTTCCACCGGATTCTGGTCACCGGTGGCCACGGAAGCCGTCTGTGTCTTATTGCCGGATGAGCCGGAATGGCCTGAAGATCCGGTTTTCTTCGGTTCTTCTGTCTTCTTCGTCTCCTCTGGTTTCACCGGTTCCTTGTAACTGTTTTGAAATACAGGCTCTTTTCCTTCGGTATCCAGTTCCGCCACCAGTACACCGTCATCCTTTTGGATAACCTTTATGGTACAGGTATAAACCGTATTGTCGTAGGTCACATAGTCCAGCTGCTCTTTTTCCTCGCTGATAGTGTAGGTATAGCTGCCCGGTTCTTTAAAGGTCAGCCGCTCAAAGACGATTTTGCCGTCTGCATCACTGGCTGCCCTGCGCACCACGTTTCCGCTCTCATCCTTCACCACAAAATGGAATTCTCCGGCATTCAGTTTCCGTCCATCCAGCTTCTTCGTTGCTTCCAGGATCACATCCACAGGCTTGATTTCCACCGGTTTATAACGGTTTTCGAATACCATTTTCTCTATCGTTTCCTGGCTGCCATCTTTGCTGATGCCTGTCTCCAGCTGAAGCTGTCCGGCGAAGAAGCTGACATTCACTGTCACATGATACACAGAAAGGTCATAGGTTATCCCGGAAGCTCCTTCATTTGCCTCTGTCACCTTATACCGATAGGTTCCCGGCTTTGTAAATGAAATTTCACCAAACCGAAAGCTTCCGTCTGCCGTATTTCGAACCTCAGTACCGCCTGCCGCGGGCATCGGCATGGACTGACCGGCTGTCTCCGCATTTTCCTCTGAAAGGACTGTGATCTCCGGCACATCCTCTTCCAGCCGGAACAGGAACTCCCCACCGGTCAGTTCCTTCGGCGCAAGCTCGTTTTCCTTTTCCTCATACAGGTCTTTCTGTCCGGTCAGGGCGAGTGTAACCGGAGACGCTTCTGACCCGATACTCTCCAGAACAGACAGCATGGCCTCTTTTACTCCGGCTGCGCTCGTTGCTGCCTTATAATAGTCTTTCGTCCCCGTACGCTCGCCCAAGCTGCCCCTGTCATTCGCTGTGGCGTTGGGATAGTTGCTGGAAACCGCATGCAGAAACCGATTTGAATCCGAAGTTTCCTCCGTTACCTCTCCGGCATCCGCTCCGCTCTGAATCCCAATCGTATAAACCTCCGCTCCCTTGTCCTTTATGCTTTTCGCAGCCGCTACTCCTGCATTGGCAACCATCGGATCATAATTGCTGAAGCTCGACGGGCCTCCGTCTGTGAAAAAAATTACAATCTGGCGTCTGTCGGAATGCACCGTAATATATCTCTCCGCCAGCTCCAGGCCGTAATCTGCCCTCGTTGCTCCGGATGACTTTAATCCGCCTGCTCCGTCTTTGATAGCCTGCATGTCATCCGTGAGCGGCTTTACAATCTGTGAATTATTATACTTGTATTGGCCCTGTCGATACTCATCATTTCCTATTTCTTCCCTTTTATCTCCGGCAAACTTAATCAGTGCCACGCGATGCTTCTCACCGCCTTCGCCCACTGTGCCATTGATACTTTGTATTTCATCCGCCAACGCCGCCACAGCTGTCTTCAATCCATCTATTCTTTTTGTCGTGTCTTCACTGCCAAACGGATCATCCATCGAGCCGGATACATCCAGCACCAGCACAATATCCGCCGCGCCGCCCGCCGGCTCATTCATGGCAGGTGATCCCGTCTCTGCCTGCGCAGTCATCCCCGTGGGCAGCACGCCTGAAGCCAACACAAGTGTCAAAAACCATGCGCCCAGTTTCTTTAAAAGTCCTCGTTTCTTCACTTTTATCCCCTCCTGCATTCTCTAAATCCTTTTTATTATACAGGAAAATAAAGTTCTTTGTACACTAACCAAACGGCTAGTCTTTTCAGACTAGCCGCTCACTTTTATCCCTATTCGTTTTTTCTTCCGCCTCCGGGAAGATAATCGTCACCTTAAACAGATCCCCGTCCAGATAGATATTGAAGCTTCCTTTCTGAAGCTCCGTCAGGTTCCGGGCGATGGAAAGTCCTAAGCCGCTGCCTTCGGTGCTGCGGGCCACATCTCCCCGGATAAAACGCTCCGTCAGCTCGTCCGCGTTGATATTCAGTGGCTGCTCAGAGATATTTTTGATACTGAAGCGCACCATATGGCCCACCGTAGTCAATTCCACGTAGACCCGGGTGTTCGGCATAGCGTACTTGGCCGTATTGTTATACAGATTCTCCACCACGCGCCAGAGCCTGCGCCCGTCGGCCACGATAACCACCGGCTCCTCCGGCATATCCACCACCAGCTTCAGGCCTTTCGCCTCAAACTTCTCGCTGAATTCGCCGTTGGTCTGCTGAATCAGCTCCTGGAAATTAAGCCTTGTCAGCTCCAGCTTCACATTGCCGGAGCTGATTTTCGATGCTTCCACCAGGTCGTCAGTCAGATGCTTCAGGCGCATGGCCTTATCCTCCAGAATCGCGATATAATTCTTCGCCCGATCATTCTGGATATCCTCCCGTTTCAGCAGATCCACGTAATTGATAATTGATGTCAACGGCGTCTTGATATCATGGGACACATTGGTGATCAGGTCGGATTTCAGACGCTCGTCCTTGACGCTCTTTTCCACCGCTGCAGACAGGCCGCTGCCCATCTGGTTCACTGCCTCCGCAAAAGCCAGATTATCGCCGCTGATCTGGTCGGTGGGAATCTGCGCGTTCAACTCCCCTGCGGAGATCCGTTTGATGCCGTCCAGGATCCGCTGCCGCTGAGCCGCCTGCCGGAGCAGGAAAATTCCCACACCAAGGTCAAAGAACGCCAGCAGGATAATTCCAATTTCCCCCATTATCAGGAGCACTACGTTTACCAGCAGAAAGCCTGCATAGGAAAGCATGGTCTTCGTGGTGGTCTTCCGATTCTTCATCATCTCCCCGAAAACACTGCTGATCAGGTAGAGAATACTGTTCTTCCACAGGGTAAGGGCCTTGATTATGCGTACCAGGCTGAGATAACCGGTGAGAAACATTCCATTCAACAC
>ENA-UOJJ01004958-UOJJ01004958.1-human-gut-metagenome-genome-assembly--contig:-CS66-NODE-4958-length-11779-cov-5.259382_pt1 | contig 11779 bp, 11 predicted proteins | sample MGYA00242343_ERZ723890 | MGnify/ENA metagenome assembly ERZ723890 | reverse complement strand
CCTCGGTGTTCTCCTCTGCAGCTTCGTTCTCCAGAGCCTTGATGCTCAGACTGATCTTTCTCTCATCCGGGTTGAAGTCAACAACCTTAGCTTCGATCTCCTGGCCGATACTCAGAACATCCGAAGGCTTCTCTACGTGAGCGCGAGAGATCTGAGATACATGAAGCAGAGCGTCTACGCCGGGTTCCAGCTCAATGAATGCGCCGAAATCGGTCATACGTGCTACCTTACCGGTAACTACATTGCCTACTGCGTACTTCTCATCTGCGTTCACCCAGGGATTCTTGTCAGGGAACTTCAGGGACAGTGCAATCTTGTCACCCTTGATCTCCTTAATGAAAGCCTCTACCTCATCACCTACGGAGAACATCTCCTTCGGGCTGTCGATACGACCCCAGGACATCTCAGAAATGTGCAACAGACCGTCTGCGCCGCCAAGATCAATGAATGCACCGAAATCGGTCAGATTCTTAACGGTACCGTTAACGATCATGCCTTCCTGGATGCGCTCCATCAGCTCCTTCTGCATAGCTGCCTTGCGCTCTACCAGGATCTGCTTGCGGTCGCCGATGATGCGGCGTCTCTTCGGATTGAACTCGATGATAACGAACTCGATCTCCTGATCCGCATACTTTGTGAGATCTCTCTCGTAGCCATCGGAAACCAGGCTTGCAGGGATAAATACGCGGATGCCGTCAACCAGCACGCTCAGACCGCCGTTCAGTACCTGTGCAACCTTTGCCTTCAGAACAGTCTTGTTCTCAAAGGCCTCTTCCAGCACCTTGCTGCTGCGATCCTGAGCCAGTCTCTTGTAGGAAAGAGCAACCTGGCCTTCGCCATCATTCACCTTCAGTACCTTAACCTCCATCTCATCGCCAACATGAACCAGCTGGGTCAGATCTGCGGAAGAATCATTGGTGTACTCGTTCTTGGTAACGATACCATCAGCCTTGTAGCCAATGTTCAGGCTGATCTCGTTTTCCTTCACGCCGATAACGGTGCCCTTAACAACTGCTCCTGTACGTATTTGGTTTAATGAGCCTTCCTCATTCAGTAACTGTTCAAAGCTTACTTCTGACATAACTATGAACCTCCTCAATAATATTCTTCGGGGTGCTCGCCCCTGCTGTGATACCTACGCTACGTACATTAGGGAAACCTTGCGGCTCTAGGTCAACGAGTGTCTGGATATAGTAAGTATGTGGGCAGACATCCTTACAGATGTTATAAAGCTTCTGCGTGTTGGAGCTGTTCTTCCCTCCGATCACGATCATAGCCTCAACTGCTCCGGCGATCTGCCTCGCCTCGACTTGACGTTCCTGTGTAGCATTGCAAATTGTGTTCACAACACAACTATCATAACGCTTTTCCTTTATTTTTTCAACTATTTCTTTGAATTTCTTATAATTAAATGTGGTCTGGCTCACGACCGTCACACGATCCAGAGCCGGAAGCGTCTCAACTTCTTCAATTTCGCCGATCACATATGCAGAGTTGCCACACCAGCCGCGGATTCCCTTTACCTCCGGATGCTCCGCGCTTCCAATGATAATAATCGAACGTCCATCCTCCGAAGCTTTGCTCACAATCCGGTGAATTTTCTTTACAAACGGGCAGGTTGCGTCTACAACTTGAAGGCCGATGCTGCGCATCTTCTCCTCCTCCGTTCTCCCGACCCCGTGCGAGCGGATCACAATAGTCCCCTCATGGATCTGCTCCAGCGCTGCTTCATCCGAGATCACGCGAACGCCTTTTCTCTCCAAATCAGCAACCACTTCTTCATTATGAATAATCGGACCGTAAGTGTAAATCGGAGTAATCCCCTCTTCCGCCTGCTGATAGACCTTTTCCACCGCTTTCGTCACGCCGAAGCAGAATCCGGCTGTTTTCGCAACGATCACATCCGTCATTCTGCAACCGCCTTCCGGTAGAGATCAAGAATCGTATCCACTACCTGTGCCGCTGTCATATTCGAGCTATCCACCAGAACGGCGTCCTCCGCCTGGCAGAGCGGACTGTTCTCCCGGTGCATATCCTGATAGTCACGATCTGCGATCGTCTTCTCCACCTCTATAATATCACAGGTCTCTCCCTTCTCTATCAGCTCTTTATAACGTCTTCTCGCGCGCTCCTCTACACTGGCAGTCAGATACACTTTCAGTCCCGCATTCGGAAGAACAACGCTTCCGATATCGCGGCCATCCATGATTACAGGCGTGCGGTCTGCCAGTTCCCGCTGCAGCTCCACCAATTTGCTTCTCACCGGTCCATAAACGGCACAGTTGCTCGCCATCTGGCCGACTACCTCCTCACGAAGCCGGGGCGTTACATTCTCTCCATTCACAATCAGCTGCTGCGCTCCGTTTTCATAAATAACCGATACATCAGCTCCGCCGCAAGCTGCACAAATTCCTGCCTCGTCCTTACCGTCAAGGCCGAGAGAGAGGAAATAAATTGCCATCGCCCGGTACATCGCGCCGGTGTCCACATAGATCATGTCCAGCTTCGCTGCAATCTCCTTCGCGATCGTACTCTTGCCTGCGCCTGCAGGACCGTCAATTGCAATACTTCTGTTCTTTGTCATCTTATTCTACTCCTTTTCCTGCCGCATAGCCGGTAGACCATGCAATCTGCAGATTATAACCACCGGTCAGCGCATCCACATCCAGCACTTCCCCGGCGAAAAACAAGCCTTTCACTTTCTTTGACTCCATTGTAGCCGGAGCAATCTCCCGCACTGAGACTCCACCCTGCGTGATGATCGCCTCATTATAGCCCCGCAGTCCCGTTAATCGCATTGGGAAATGCTTCAGCACCTGCACCAGGCGTTCTCTCTCCGCCTTCGTGATCTCATGGATCGGCTTCTCCGCAGCCACAGACGCCGCGCGAAGCACCGGAGGAATCACACCGGAAGGAAGCAGACTCCCCATCACGTTCTTCAGCTGCTTATTCTTCGCCACCTCGAACTCGCGGAGAATTCTGGCATCCAGCTGTGCTTCCGTAAGCGCCGGCTTGAAATCCAGCTCCATGTGAAGCTCTCCCCTGCGGATTGCTCCTGTCACCATACTGCTGGCTGAGAGAAGTACCGGGCCGCTGACTCCGAAATGCGTGAACAGCATCTCTCCAAAGGCGGAAGTCAGCAGGCGTTCTTTCTGATAAATGCTGACGGAGATATTTTTCAGGGAAAGCCCCTGCAACTCTTTCACCTGGCGTCCATCCGCAAAGACAGCGTCAAAAGGAACCAATGCCGGGGAAGTTTCCGTCACCTTCAGTCCTGCCTGTTCTGCCATGCGGTAGCCATCGCCGGTGGAACCGGTCGAAGGGTAGGAAATCCCGCCGGTCGCCACGATCACCGCATCTGCATTCTCTCTTCTGCCGTTCATAAGAACCACGCCGGTGCAGCACTCGCCATCAAGAAGGAGTTCCTTCACCGGAGTATTCAGATAAATCTTTACTCCCAGACGTTCCAGTTCTTTCTGCAGGGTGCGGATCACATCCGAGGACTTGTCCGATTCCGGGAATACACGGTTCCCGCGCTCTGTCTTCAGGCGAAGCCCCTTTGCCTCTAGCCAATCCATCATATCCTGATTATTCCACGCGCCGAAGGACGAGAACATAAACTTGGGATTCGAGATAATATTATCGAAAAAGGTCTGCCAGTCACAGGCATTCGTAACATTGCAGCGTCCCTTTCCGGTAATATAGATCTTCTTGCCAAGCTTCTCATTCTTCTCATAGAGAACAACTGTATGGCCGTTCTCCGCTGCAGCGATTGCCGCCATCATACCGGCAGCTCCGCCGCCGATTACTATTATTTTCTTCATATTGTCATTAACTTTCTTATATCAATGAAACCGCTCCGCACATAAGCACTTTCGCGATTCTTCTTTTTCGCAATAATGTATTTTACAACATTTCCTTCGTTTTGTAAACCGGCGCTTTTCTTCTTGCATTTTTAACACTGGCGTGATAAACTGACTTTTGGTCTGACTATGTTCAAAATTTTTATAAAGCAATTACAAAGGAGTGGCTGGTGCTATGAAAAAAATCCGCAAACTTATCGGTGAAGAAATTCACGACTATCTGGAAGAATCCCTGAAATGGGTGGTTATGAGTCTTTTAATCGGTATTCCTTGCGGACTGCTCGGTACACTCTTCCATCACAGTCTGCGGAAAGCGAACGCGCTGCGCGCCGCGCACCCCTGGCTGCTCTTTACTTTACCTCTGATCGGTGCCCTGATCATTCTGCTCTATCACAGCTGCGGCATGCACACGGATCGCGGTACAAACCGCATCCTGGACAGTGTGCGCAAGAACGAACCAGTTCCGCTGCGCGTCGGCTTCATTATGTTTATCTCCACAATTCTGACGCAGCTGGGCGGCGGCAGTGCCGGACGTGAAGGGGCTGCTCTGCAGATTGGCGGCAGTATCGGAAGTCTCTTCAGTCATAAAATCGGCTCACGATTCGACCTGCCGGAACGCAGCCAGAAGGTGGGCGTTATGTGTGGTATGGGTGCATTCTTCAGTGCGCTGTTCGGTACTCCGCTAACAGCGACAGTCTTCAGTATCGAAGTTGCCGAGGTCGGCCATATGGAGCATCTGGGACTGCTTCCCACCCTGCTCTCCAGTCTGATTGCCTACTCGATCTCGAAGCTGCTGGGCGGTGAGCATATTGTTCTTCTTGTGACTTCTCAGCTGACCTCTACACCTACAGTAATGCTCTCTACGGCGGTGTTGGCGCTGCTGTGCGCATTCGTAAGCATCCTGTTCTGCTTTGTCATGCACCACGCACGCGCTGCATACAATCTTGTAACAACGAATTCTTATCTGCGCGTGATTCTTGGCGGTATTATCGTAATCGCTGTCACGCTCTTTCTGGATACGCCCGCTTTCAACGGCGCCGGTATGAATCTGGTGGAGGAGGCCGTGGCCGGCAATTCCCATTGGGCAACCTTCCTGATCAAGCTGCTCCTGACGGCTGTGACTCTCGGCGCGGGCTTCAAGGGCGGCGAGATCGTCCCCAGCTTCGCAGTCGGCGCCAGCTTCGGGTGTGTAGTCGCGCCGCTTCTTGGGCTGGACGCCAGCCTTGGTGCTGCCCTTGGTATGGTTGCGGTATTCTGCGGCGTCTCGAACTGCCCGTTCGCCAGTATATTTCTCGGCGTTGAGCTCTGCGGCAGCCGCTATGTGGTACTCTTCGCGATTGTATGTGCTGTCAGCCTTCTGTTCAGTGGTAACTGCAGCCTGTATTCCAGTCAGCGTATCCTCAATGACAAGTTCGACCTTGCCATAATTCCTACCGTGAAGAAGAAGGAATCTGCCGACGATTCCGGGAGGTCCTCAAAGTAATTCCAACAATTTACGCGGAACTTGTAAATAATGTTCCCATGAAAACAGGTTCTCAGAAGAGACAAGCCCCCGGCTGGAATCCCAGTCGGGGGTTGTCTTTTAAAGTATTTTGAGAGATGACTTATTTAACGGGAGTAACAGAGCACTCAACGCTGCCGCTAACCGGCGCATTGCCCTCTCTTACTGCCTTTCTGTGCTTGAAGAAATCCATAGCTACCTGAGGGAACAGAGCGTAGGAAAGGATATCCTCATCCTGCTCCTTCCACTCGCCAAGCTCAGCTTCCAGCTTCGGCAGCTCCGGCTCCAGCAGATCTGCCGGACGGCAGGTGATCGTCTGCTTATCACCGATAACCTTCTTGCGAACCTCTTCATTGAAGGGGCGAACCGTTACGCCGTACTCGCCGGCAAAGATTGCCTTCGTCTCCTTGGTTGCCATCTTGTAGCGCTCGCCAAGCAGTACGTTAAATACAGCCTGAGTACCTACGATCTGGCTGGAAGGAGTAACCAGAGGCGGCATACCCATGTCCTCACGTACACGAGGGATCTCGTGAAGTACATCATAGAACTTGTCTTCTGCCTTCTGATCCTTCAGCTGAGATACCAGGTTGGACAGCATACCACCGGGAACCTGATACAGCAGAGTGTTGGCATCTACGCCAAGTACCTTCGGGCTCATCAGACCGCTGTCCAGAGCCTGCTCACGCAGGGGACGGAAGTACTCGCTGATCTCACCCAGAAGTTTCTGATCCAGACCGGTATCATATTTGGTACCTTTAAAGGTCTCAACCATAACTTCAGTAGCAGGCTGGCTGGTACCCAGTGCGAAGGGAGACATTGCGGTATCGATGATATCGCAGCCTGCCTCTACAGCACGCATGTAGCTCATAGCGCCCACACCGCTGGTGTAGTGGGTATGCAGCTCGATCGGAACCTTAACATTTGCCTTCAGCTCACGAACCAGAGACTCTGCCTCGTAAGGAACCAGAAGACCTGCCATATCCTTTACACAGATGGAGTCAGCGCCCATACTCTCCATGTCTTTGGCAAGCTTTACGTAGTACTCATGAGTATACGGCTCACCCAGAGTATAGGAAATTGCAGTCTGTACATGGCCGCCTTCTTTCTTGGTAGCCTTCACAGCGGTCTCCAGGTTGCGGATATCGTTCAGTGCATCGAAGATACGGATGATATCGATACCGTTTGCGATGGACTTCTGTACGAAGTATTCTACTACATCATCCGCATAGTGACGATAGCCCAGAATGTTCTGGCCGCGGAACAGCATCTGCATCTTGGTATTCTTGAAACCATCGCGCATCTTGCGAAGACGTTCCCACGGATCTTCCTTCAGGAAACGAAGAGCCGCATCGAAAGTAGCGCCGCCCCACATCTCAACTGCGTAGTAACCAACCTTATCCATCTTGTCGATGATCGGAAGCATCTGCTCCGTGGTCATACGAGTTGCGATCAGGGACTGCTGACCGTCACGAAGAACGGTCTCAGTAATTTTAACTGGTTTAACAGTTTTTGCCATTTTATCCTTGTCCTCCTAATTATACACCGAAGATTGCCATGAAGGTACCGGCTGCTACTGCAGTACCGATAACGCCGGCTACGTTGGGGCCCATGGCGTGCATCAGCAGGAAGTTGGTAGGATCATACTCGGAACCAACCTTCTGAGATACACGGGCTGCCATAGGTACTGCCGATACGCCTGCGGAACCGATCAGAGGATTGATCTTGCCGCCGGTCAGCTTGCACAGCAGCTTACCAAGCATAACGCCGCCGAATGTACCGAACATAAACGCAACCAGACCGCATGCAACGATAATCAGAGTATCCATCTTCAGGAAAGCTTCTGCGGAAGTGGTAGCGCCTACGGAGGTACCCAGCAGGATAACTACGATGTACATAAGGGCATTGCTTGCGGTCTCCTGCAGCTGACGAACCACGCCGCTCTCACGGAACAGGTTACCCAGCATCAGCATACCTACCAGAGGTGCAGTAGAAGGCAGGATCATGCAGACAACGATGGTGATAACGATCGGGAACAGAATACGCTCCAGCTTGGATACGGGACGCAGCTGACCCATCTTGATCTTCTTCTCTCTGTCGCTGGTGAAAGCCTTCATGATCGGAGGCTGAATCAGCGGAACCAGAGCCATGTAGGAATAAGCAGCTACAGCGATCGGGCCTAACAGCTCGTTCTGATGAAGCTTGGAAGCCAGGAAGATGGAAGTAGGGCCGTCAGCACCTCCGATGATGGAGATAGCTGCAGCTGCCATGCCATTGAAACCGCAGGCCATAGCCAGGAAGTAAGCAACATAGATGCCAAGCTGTGCAGCAGCGCCCATCAGGAAGCTGACCGGGTTGGCAATCAGAGGAGCGAAGTCGGTCATCGCGCCTACACCCATGAAGATCAGGGAAGGCAGGATCGACCACTCATCCAGGATATAGAAGTAATGCAGCAGACCGCCGGCATTGCTTTTCATGGTATAGGAACCGCTTGCCAGCAGATATGCCAGATCTTCTGCAGTATAACCTTCTGCACTGGTGATCGTAGCAACAACAACGCCGGAAGCATCTACAAGCTGCGTCTTATTATCCGATACCGGAACAATCTCATTGGCATTCATCGCACACAGCAGATCCAGGCCTTCGCCTTCATAATCTACTGTTGCGACAGCATTGCCCTCTGCATTCGTGTAGGTCGTGGTTGGATTATCCATAATCGTAGGATAAATGTTAACCAGCAGCATACCAAATGCAATGGGAACCAGCAGCAGCGGCTCAAAGCCCTTGGCAATCGCCAGGAACAGGAACACGCAGGCAACCAGGATCATTACATAATTGCCCCAGCTCAGATTCGCGAACGCGGTCTGATTCAGTAAGTTTTCAAAAGTCTGTCCAATACTCATGATTAGTCCTCCTTATGCCCGGACTAGTTCATGGTAGCGATCAGGTCACCAACCTCAACGGGGGTACCTTCAGATACATTGATAGCTGCCAGAGTGCCATCCTGGGGAGCAACAACCGGGATCTCCATCTTCATGGATTCCAGGATTACAATGTTGTCGCCAGCCTTCAGAGCCTGACCTGCGGAAGCAACGATCTTCCAGATCTTACCAGCTACCTGTGCCTCTACACGAACAGCGCCTGCTGCGCCTGCGGGTGCGGCTGCCGGTGCCGGTGCTGCTGCCGGTGCCGGTGCTGCTGCAGCCGTCGCGCCGGTGCCTTCTACAGTTACATCATAAGCTACGCCGTTTACGGTGATCTTATAAGTGTTCATTTCTTGATATTCCTCCTGCTTGATTCTTATTTGCTTTTCTTGATGGACGTAACCTTAAAGTTACCGCCGCATTCTTCTGCTACTGCTGCCAGAACGGCTGCTGCAACCGGGCCTTCCACCTCATCCGCGATGGATACGCTGGCATTCGCCATGGTACCGGGGCCAGCGGGAACTGCTGCGCGCGCGGGTGCCGGAGCGGGTGCCGGAGCGGCTGCCGGTGCTTTTTCCTTCGGCTTGTCAAGCTTGTTCACAAACTTGAACAGGCTGATTACAAACATCAGGAAAATCAGGACTACAAATACTACGCCAAGGCCTACAACCATGTTCTTCAGACCTTCTGCAATATTTGCGCCTACGTCAGCTGCAAAAAACGTCATCTCTCTCACCTCTACTTTACTTATTTGGATTTTTGCATTCTCCCCGTATATATTAAAGCATAAGACGGAAATTAGCAAGAAAAATTTAATGAAGTTTCACATTTTTTTATTTCGAAAATCAGGAATTTACTTCCAACTTCCTGCTTCTGCCGCTGTCCGGGTCAAATTCGTAACATTCTCCGTTGCCTGGATGCCATTCATAATAATCTTTATGCGGCGCGGCCATACGCTCCAGAAGTGCCATCACAGTGCCTCCGTGAGCAACGATTGCAATATGTCCGAATCCCTTTCTCTCCGCGTCCAGAAGAATGCGCCAGAACGCGCGCTGCGTGCGATTCTGAAACTGCTCCCGGCTCTCTCCGCCCGGAAATCCGATGGTTCCGCCGCTGTCGATCCAGGCCTGATAATCCGGATCACCGCTCAGTTCCTTATAGTTCTTATACTCGAAGGCTCCGAAGTCACATTCCGCCAGATCATTTACAATGACAGGGGTATGGTTCGGATAGAGCAGTTCCGTCGTCTCCAGGCAGCGTTTCCGGGGACTTGCATAGACAGCATCCACTTCCGGGTAATGAATTCCTGCCAGACGCGTTCTCTCTTCTTCCAGGATCGACTCGTCAGTACTGCCGACGTACCGGGCTTCCTGATTGCCTGCCGTCTTCCCGTGCCGGATCAGATAGACCTTCATAAAACACCTCCGATCCGGACAGCAAAAACCGCAGCAAGCGGAATTGCCAGCTCGCACAACTGCAGAAAATATCCGGCCAGATCGCCGGTGATACCTCCGAACTGATGTAAGGACATCAGGCGATAATACAGGAATACCAGCGCAGCAGCAGCGACTGCGGCGGCGCCGGCGCTCCCGCCCATTCCTATCGTGAAGACTGCGGCAGCAGCCAGGCAGACGGCCAGAACCGTGCGTACTACAATCTTATGTGCGCCATCCGCGAAAGTATACAGCAGGCCGTTCTTTCTGGCACTCTTCCAACTGACAACCGCAATCCCGCTCAGTGCACGCGAGATCACGAAACCGGGAAGGATTGCCAGTAGCATATCCTCCGTCACCTCGCTCCATACGGCAGCAGCGGCCAGCAGATAGACACAGCAGCCCAGGATTGCGAACGCGCCTGTATGTGAATCCTTCAGGATCTCCAGCTTGCGCTCCCGCTCCGCGTGAGAACTCAGCGCGTCCATCGTATCCATGAAGCCATCCATATGAATGCCGCCGGTAATCAAGATCGGAATCAGGACAAGGAGGATGGAGCGGAACATCGTCCCCAGTGCAAGCTTTCCGCACAGGAAGAAGCATAGATACTCTGCCGCTGCGATCACGATGCCGATCACAGGGAAGAAGCACATGGCATAGCGCATATTCTTCTCGCTCCAGTCTACTCGCGGCATCGGGATGCGGGAATACATGGCGAATGCGATAATCAGAGGAGTCATGCCTGCTCCTGTTCCATCAGGACCTTCTCGATCTCCACTACATATACGAAGTGATAGTCCTTCTGAGGGTAATTCTTCTCTGCAAGACCGGGAATCAGGAAGCTCTCCGGATTCATCTGCTGGCAGTACAGTTTGCGGCCAAGCAGTACCATACGCGCCTCCTCAAAGAAGGGTACACCGTCCTCATGCGTCAGAGTCAGACCGCTCTTCGCAATCTTATCCTCGTCACGGCCGGACACGCGGCCCAGATACGTCAGCGTCTTATGCGCCTCTTCGCTCTCTCCGTAGAAGCTTAAGGAAAGGGTGTCGGAGCTGTCCACAAACTCTCTGGTGTAGCGCTGCGGGCGCAGGAATACGAATGCGACCGGCTTGTTCCAGAGCACGCCGACACCTCCCCAGGAGGCTGTCATGGTATTTGCCTTTCCGTTCATTTCAGCGGTCACAAGCATCCATTCCTTTCCGATCAGGCGGAAAGGGTTCGTGGTAATTTCTTCCGGTGTTATGGTTTTCCATTCTTTCATGTTGCTATATCTCCTTTTCTTTGGTTTTCGTTTGCTTTTGGATTTTTTTCACTTTTCGGCGTATGCTGCTTTGAATCTTCTACGCACTTAGTTCTGGTGGAAAATCCGTTCTTGCTGCAGCATGGGATAGTGGATCAGTTCGTTTCCATCCAGATTCTCCCGGTGCATATCGACCGCCGTGATCTGATGATTCGTATATGTGGTATAGTAGTAGATTCCACGGGTAGCATTGCAGCAGGACGTATAGATCGTGATCTCATATTTGCCATCCGCAACCTCGCAGCATCCTCTCGGCTGCTCCACAGAACCCAGGATATGGAAGAACTGGCCGACGCTCTCCTCCTCGGAATCACCGGATACAGAGTGCAGACGGGTAAATGCCGCCCGGGCAAAGCGGGAAGCGGAGGACAGATCTCCGGGAAGACCCAGCGCACCCATGCCACGGCTGTAGCACGACAGCGGAAGCTGCTCCGAGAAGTGATTCTCCGGCTGCTTCGGGGAAAGTCCTATATAGTTGTTCAGCAGGAACATCTGCTGATCGAAGGGCGGGTTATTCGTAAGAACACCTGCAGGATTCTCATAAATCTTCAGGCCATCGGCAACGGATTCGATCGTCAGCGCTCCGGTACGGTCCGCCAGAATCCAGTGAAGTCCGGCGCTAGGAAAATGCTCGCTGTAGGGTGTATCCGTCAGGTTCATGCGGTCGAGAAGCGCTCTCGCTTCATCAAGGTTTGCGCACTGACTGAGAACCCACGGAATGAATTCGAACTGCGCAACATCGTCCTTCACGCCCTCCGGCT
>ENA-UOJJ01004957-UOJJ01004957.1-human-gut-metagenome-genome-assembly--contig:-CS66-NODE-4957-length-11780-cov-14.056972_pt1 | contig 11780 bp, 8 predicted proteins | sample MGYA00242343_ERZ723890 | MGnify/ENA metagenome assembly ERZ723890 | reverse complement strand
CTGGATTGTGCTTTTCCTTCCTTTTTGTCCCTTTAATTAGCCATGAACTGTTTGAACCCTTTACACTTTTGCCGATATTCAACCATAACGGTACCTCAAGATCTGCATTCCAGCTGCCTACGCTTACAGGAATTGATTGTGAAGTTGTTGTCTCTGTGCTTGCATCTGCTCCCCTTGTTGTGGCTTCAGTTCCACTTTCTGTTGTAATCTCAGTTAATGGCTCTGTATCCACAAATGTTCTTACAACAGGTGAGGTATAGTTTACAAGTGCAGCTTTAAGTTCAGGATCAACATCTTTAAGTTCATCATCCTCTGCCGTAAAGGTCCATTTAAAGTCACCGCCGTTTATTCTTCCTGCTTTTGCTTTAAGTATACTCGGAACATCTGTTGACTTATGAGGTGAGTATTCATACATTACATCACTTGTGTCAAAATTATTATATGTATGTCCGCCGCTTATTGCCTTAACAGTCTCAGGTACAATCTCATCTCTGTTCTCAGTATGGTAAGCATCTATATGACCCTCATCAGGTGTGGTAAGCTGAGTATAAAATCTGTTTGCTCCAATAATTATATTGTCATACTCCTTTATCATACCGCCTGTCTGACCTGATAAAGTACCCTTATCCTTATAACTTCCCGTTGCACTGTCATAACAATCACTGCCCTGTGTAGCAATAATCATAGGTCTCTTACAGTTTCTAAAATAATTTCCTTCTGCAAATATTGAAGACTGAACAGCAGCTCCTATACCATAAGTACTGTTGCCGTCATAATAATTATTGTATACATGAACACTTGCCGCAACACACCTTGGGTGTCTTGAGTCACTGTGGTCAAACCAGTTGTGGTGATAGGTTACAAATATCTTAGCCTCAGGATTATCAGGATTCTTTGACTCCCATACACCGCCTGCAACACATGTTTTACCCGAATCCCAAAAGTGGTTATATGATACAGTAATATAATCAGATCTGGATTTAAGGTCTATGGAACCGTCACCCTTCGTCTGATCGGCATCCTTACCTTGTTCTCCATAGAAGAAATCAATATTGTGCAGCCATATATTCTTGTTTTCCGTATCAAGAGAAAGGCTGTCACCGTCACCGCCGATACCGCCGTAAAGCATTATGCCAATATTCCTTACCTCAACATTTCTTGCTCTCTTCATTGTAAGACCCCAACCGTAAACAGTTGCGTCCTCGCCTATGCCTTCAAAGGTAACATTTTCCGTTTCCTTAATGCCCATCATATAGTTTGTAACACCTTCAGGCATTTCCACCTTGCCAATAAGCCTTACAATAAGAGGTGTCTTGATTTTATTCTTCTCTCTGTAAGCAAATATGCCGTTTATACCCCTGCCCTTTGTTTCATCTCCGTTTATTGTAACTGTATTCTTATTTTCATTAGTGACATAAACTATATCGGCAGAGGGATTGACTGTACCGTCCTTATTATAACCTCCCGTAGTATAACCACAGGGAGATTTTAATGAAAATGCAAATCCCTCTCTTACAAAGCTCTCTACACTCAGCACACCGGTTTCTGTACTCCTGCCCTCAATTCCTCCGACAACAGGCACAGCCTTGAGCACATATTCTCCTGCACTAAGTCCCGGAATATCTGCTCTGAAATACCCGTCATACTCCCTTATAAGCTCCTTATCCGCCTCCGTATAACTGCTGTCTGTTGTCTTTTTATAATAAACCCTGTAGCTTTCTGCCCCCTCAACTGGCATCCACTTAAACCACGCACTTTCCATCCAGCCTCCGCTTTCAATAATGCTTATACCACTTTCAGCTGCATAAACTGTGCTTATGCCAAGTGCAGAACAAGGCATTGAAGTAAAAAGCATTGCTGAAGCCAGAACGCAGCAGATTTTCTTTACAATCGTCTTTTTCATTTTAAATTCCTCCTCAAATTATTTAAATAAAAAATAAATTTTATTAAAGCAGCTTTTCCCATGTATTAAGCAAAAGCCCTATACCTTCCTCAATCTCCTGCTCATTCAACGCACCAAACCCCAGTATATAAGTTTTCGGCGGTATAAGCGGGTTGGGCTGTCTAAGTGAATTTTTAACACAGGATATCTTAACCCCTGCTTTATGACACTCATTTAGAAGCATATCCACATCACAGGCAATTTTCGGCTGTAACAGCAAAAAAGTACCTGCACCGTCATTAATAATTTTTATTCTCTCTCCTAACGGGTGATTTTTTATTGCCGATATAAGACAATTTCGTTTTGCTCCATATACCTTTCTAAGCCTTCTTATATTTTTATAAAAACTTCCGCTTTTAAGAGTCTCTGTTATAAAAATCTGTTCGAACTCAGAGCAATAAGAATGAAAGCTTATGTATCTCTCTTGCCATCTTCTTACAAGAGGCTCGGGCAGAATAATATAAGCAATATTTATATCAGGTGCAACTGTCCTTGTGAAATCATTTATAAAAATAACATTTTTATTATCAGTCATTGAAAACATTGACCTGCACCATGGCGATGAACTAAGCTCCATATCATAACCCCACTCAACTATAAACCGTTCACTGCCTGCCCAGCGGAGCACTGCCCGCTTCTGTTCCTCTGTCATAATACTTCCAAGAGGATAGTGGTGATAGGGCATTGTTATAAATGCATCAGCATTAAATCCTTCCAGCTCCTTATTCATAACTCCCTGTAAGCCTACATTCAAATATGAACTTTTATAACCGCTTATCCTCATAAAATCACTTATCTTATAATAAGATGGATTTTCAAATCCATATACTCTGTCCGTACCAATCACCTTTATAAGTGAATCAAGCAGATAGTTAACACTTGAACCAATTATAATCTGTGTTGGCAGGCAATCTATTCCATAATATTTGCCAAGCATAAGGCAAAGCTGTTTTCTCAGCTCATAGCAACCAATATAGTCAGGATAACGAAAACCTCTGTCCGTCAGCTCTCTTGCCGCCTGCCTCAGTTCACGTCTGAAACTCTCATTCATACTCAGGTCAACACCGTTTCTGCTGAAGTTATAAATATACGGTGTATCACTTTGCCAATATTCCTCCAAAAAAAACTTCTCCGGCTTTACTCCGTTAACATAATAACCACTTCTGTTCACAGAAATAATATATTCATATTGCAAAAGCATATCGTAGGCATTTACAACCGTATTAACCGATACGCCAAGCTGTCTTGAAAGCTCCCTTTGTGATGGAAGCCTCAGTCCGTCTCTTAGACTTCCGTTTATTATCTTACCCGAAATCTGTTCAAAAATCTGTACATACAACGGAGTTGCAGACTTTTTATCAAGCTCTAATCTTATCATACAATCACCATACTATTATATTAATAAGTGCAGTTTAAACAAATTGCACAAACACCTGCATTTCATATTTAAAAATAATTTCTTCTTTATATAAAGTATTGTAAAATGCCATATTTTCAGTATTTTGAGTGCATTTTCACTTTTCTTTATTCTATTTAAATTCATTTTACCACCATTATTCCCAATAATAAAGTAGCAATTATAATATATTTTAATGGGTGCAGATTTTACATTTAATAATAAAAAAGCCCCATATATTATTCCTTTAAAGGAATAGTATATGGGGCTTTTTCAAAACTATAATATTACTTAACCTAATCTTGCAATCTGTTCCTCAACACTCTTTAACATTGAACTATACTTTTCAAGCTTAGCCTTTTCCTCATTAATTACCTTTTCAGGTGCCTTAGAAACAAATCCTTGGTTTGAAAGCTTCTTTTCAACTCTTTCAACCTCTTTAATAAGCTTTTCCTTTTCCTTAGCAAGCCTTTCTTTTTCTTTGGCAATATCAACAAGCTCAGCAAAAGGCATATAAATCATACCATTGTGAATAGCAACAGACACTGCATCATCACTTATGCCGCTCTTATCACCCTGAACAGCAACCTCACTGGCATAAGCAAGAGGAGCAAAGAATACCTTACCCTTTTCAAATATATCTCTTACTTCAGCATTATCACTTACAACAATAACCTTAGCCTTCTTGCTTGGGGCAACATTCATTTCAGCTCTAATATTTCTGATAGACTTAATTGCTTCCTTCATAAGCTCTATTGACTTTTCATCATCGGAAAAGTTAAATTCTTCACTGTATTCAGGCCATTTGGAAAGCATAATTGTTTCTTCTTCACTTTGAATTGAAGTGAAAATCTCCTCTGTAACAAATGGCATAAATGGATGGAGAAGTTTAAGTGCATTAATAAGAACAGTCTTTAATGTCCAAAGAGCAGCCTCTCTTGTCGGGTCTTCCTGATTATACAATCTGGGCTTAACCATTTCAATATACCAGTCACAGTACTCATCCCATATAAAGTCATATACATTCTGTACCGCAATACCAAGCTCATAAGCATCAAGATTAGAAGTAACATTTTTAGCTAAACTGTTAACCTTGCTTAATATCCATCTGTCAGCAGCAGTTAATACACTCATATCACACTTAGGCTCACTGTCACCAATGTGCATCATTACAAATCTTGAAGCATTCCAAAGCTTATTTGCAAAGTTTCTGCTGTTTTCCACTCTTTCATTGTAAAATCTCATATCATTACCGGGAGCATTGCCTGTAATGAGAGTAAGTCTTAATGCATCGGCTCCGGCATCCTTAATGATTTCAAGGGGATCAATACCATTACCAAGGGATTTACTCATTTTTCTTCCCTGACTGTCTCTTACAAGACCATGAATAAGAACCGTTTTAAAAGGAACCTCGCCCATTTGCTCCATAGCAGAAAATACCATTCTTACAACCCAGAAGAAAATAATATCATAACCTGTTACAAGTACACTTGTAGGATAGAAGTGCTCAAGTTCAGGAGTCTTTTCAGGCCAGCCTAAAGTAGAGAAAGGCCATAAAGCTGATGAAAACCATGTATCAAGACAATCCTCATCCTGTACAAAATGAGTGCCGCCGCACTTAGGGCAAACTGTTGGCACAGTCTTTGATACTACAACCTCACCGCAATCACAATAGTAAGCAGGAATTCTGTGACCCCACCACAGCTGTCTTGAAATACACCAATCGTGAATATCCTCTAACCAATGAGTATAAATCTTACCAAATCTGTCAGGCACAAATTTCAAGTCACCCTTATAGTAAGCATCAAGGGCAGGCTTAGCAAGCTCCTCCATCTTTACAAACCACTGCTTTTTAATAAGAGGCTCAATTACACTGTGACATCTGTCATGAGTACCAACAGCATGATTAATATCCTCTTTCTTAATAAAAAGACCCATTTCATTAAGCTCTTCAACAATCTGCTTTCTTGCATCATATCTGTCCATACCGACAAACTTACCGCCATTTTCATTGATAGTACCATCATCATTTAAAATATTGATTTTAGGTAAATTGTGCCTTTCACCAACCTCAAAGTCATTAGGGTCATGAGCAGGAGTAATCTTAACAACACCTGTACCAAATTCCATATCAACATAGGTATCAGCAATAATAGGAATTTCTCTGTCAACAAAAGGAACTATACAAACCTTGCCAACAACGTCCTTATATCTGTCATCATCAGGATGAACAGCAATAGCGGTATCACCTAACATAGTTTCAGGTCTTGTAGTTGCAAACTCAAGAAATCTGTCTGTACCCTTTATAGGATATTTAATATGCCAGAAACCTCCCTGCTTGTCCTCATGCTCAACCTCTGCATCTGAAATTGTAGTCTGACAGGTCGGACACCAGTTAATAAGTTTTTCTCCCTGATAAATGTATCCCTTTTCATAAAGCTTGCAGAAAACTGTAAGTACGGCATCAGAAAGTCCTTCATCCATTGTAAATCTTTCTCTTTCCCAGTCACATGAAGAACCAAGCTTTTTAAGCTGATTTAAAATAGTTCCGCCATATTCTTCTTTCCATTCCCAAGCTCTCTTTAAAAATCCTTCTCTGCCTACATCTTCTTTATTAAGACCTTCCTCACGCATCTTATTAACAATTTTAACTTCTGTTGAAATTGCAGCATGATCGGTTCCCGGAACCCAGAGAGCATTATAACCCTGCATTCTCTTCCAACGAATAAGAATATCCTGCATAGTTTCGTCTAAAGCGTGTCCCATATGAAGATGACCTGTAATATTGGGAGGCGGAATTACTATTGTAAAAGGCTCCTTACTCTTGTCTACTTCTGCATGAAAATAACCCTTATCAAGCCAGTTCTGATAAATTCTGTCTTCAATGGAAGGGTCATAGCTTTTCGCCATTTCTTTCATCATTTTTCTTTCCTCCTAATTAATTTCAATGAACTAAAAAACGGATACTTTCATCCATATAAGGACGAAAATATCCGTGGTACCACCTTAATTCTCTCATATAAAGAGAGCACTCTTTTGCCTTATCGCAGCAATACGCTGTACCTACACTATTCAGCACAGGGACTCCAAAGCTACCTTCAATAATCCTTACATCAAGACACCTTTCAGCCTGTGAGTATCTCTCTCTTTGAAGTGTAATTATTTACTCCTCTTTTTCTCAGTCCATATAAAAATGTAAAATCAACTATAATCAGCTTAAAAATTCAACAATGGCATCAAGAGCTTCTTTTTCATCATTACCATCAGCATAAACAGTAACATTATGTCCTGTAAGTGTACCAATAGAAATAACACCCATAATACTCTTTAAGTTGATTGCCTTATCATCCATAGTAAGTTTTAAACTGCTTGAATATCTGCCTGCAGTCTGCACCAACATTGGAATTGGTCTTTCAATCATACTTGAGCCTACTGTGATTTCTTTCTTAATCATTATAATTGTTCCCCCTTTAAATTTTCTACTATTTTATGAATTTTTTTTAGTCTATGGTTAACACCTGATTTTCCAATAGGAGGTGTAATATATTCACCCAACTCCTTCAAACTGGAATCAGGATATTTTAATCTTACCTCAGCTATTTGCCTAAGATTTTCAGGTAAATAACTTAATCCCTTTTTATCTGTTATGTAGTTAATATCCTCAATCTGCCTGAGAGACGTATTAACAATTTTGTTAATATTAGCCGTTTCACAATTTACAATTCTGTTTACATTGTTTCTAACTTCTTTAACAACTCTTAAATTTTCAAACTCAAACAAAGCCTTATATGCAGACATAACATTAAGTAAATCTACAATTTGCTCTGCCTCCTTACAATAAACAACAAAATGATTTTTTCTTTCAACAATTTTCATATCAATTCCAAAATCATTTATTAACTCTACAAGATTTTTTGAATGATCATAGTCGTTATCTACAAATTCAAGATGATAATGTTTACTAGGATCATTGACAGAACCACAGCACACAAAGGCTGTACGGATATATGCTCTTTTGCAGCAGTTTTTAGCTACATTTTTAGAATTAATGGGTAAATTCAGACTAAAATCATTGCTATCCTTAATACCTAAAATATTAACCATACTGCTTATAATTCTTTCATCTTTGATAATTATTGCATTATCAGAACATTCTACAGATGCATTAAAAATTTCGGCTATTAAACGGACACATAATTTTAAAATATCAGTATTGTCATTTTGTATAACGACAAATTTATCATAGTCCTCTGTGCTTACATAACCACAAACATTAATAATTGCTAAAAGTTGAGCTATCTTACAATGCCTGCTTTCAGTTGACATAATATTCGAAAGTAATTCCGCCTTAACATCCGATGAAAAAGACATAATACACCTCCATATTATTTATAAGAAGCAGAGCCTGACTATGTAAAATCCGCTATAATAAACAGTATACTACCTCTTTGCATCTTTGTCAATATCCCTATGTGCAATTATTACACTATGCCCATCCTTCTTTAAACTATTATATAATTCATTGGCTAAAGTGACACTTCTGTGTTTTCCTCCGGTACATCCAATGGCAATAACTAACTGATTTTTTCCTTCCTTAATATAATTTGGTATTAAAAATTCACATAAATCAGCTAATTTTTCTCTGAAAATTTTAGCTTCTTCCCAACTCATTACATAATCTCTTACAGCCACATCATTACCTGTCAACGGTTTTAATTCATCAATGTAAAACGGATTAGGAATAAATCTTACGTCAAACACCAAGTCAGCATCACTTGGTATTCCATACTTAAAACCAAAGCTTAACACAGTAATCATAAGACTTTCAAATTCCTTTTGTTCAAGGAAAATTTCACTTAACTGTGTTCTTAACTGTCTTGTAAGCATATGACTGGTATCAATAATATAGTCAGCCATTTTCTTTATATTTTCAAGTTGCTTTCTTTCGCTTTTGATACCATCAATAAGTCTTTCACCTTTTAAATTAAGAGGATGCTGACGTCTTGATTCCTTATATCTCTTTAGCAAAACCTCATTTTCACTATCAAGATACAGTATTTCAAATCCCTTATTTTCATCCGTTTTAATTTCTGACAGAAAGCTTGCAAGATCACCAAATAATCTTCCGCCTCTTATATCAACACCAATAGCAACATTATTCAAATTAGAATTTGGAGTGGAACACAGATCTATAAATTTTGGAATAAGGCTTGGCAGTAAATTATCCACACAAAAATAACCCACATCCTCTAAAAATTTTAAAACTGTACTTTTACCGGCACCTGACATACCGGTAACAATTACACATCTCATAACACCACTCCTAATCTTAAGTTATTCTCCAATTATTCTTACCTCAGGCTCTAACTTAACACCAAATTTTTCATACACAGTTTGAGACACCTTATCCATAAGCTCAATTACTTCTTTGGCAGTTGAGCCGCCATTATTCACCACAAAACCACAGTGCTTCGGGCTAACCTGTGCTTTTCCCACGCTAAAACCTCTTAAACCGCAGTCATCAATCAGCTTTGCCGCAAAATAGCCCTCCGGCCTTTTAAATGTACTTCCTGCACTTGGCAATTCCACAGGCTGCTTTAGATTTCTCTGGCTCATTAACTCTTTCATTTTAGCTTCTATTTCTTCTTTGTTTCCCTTTTCAAGCTTAATTACAGTTTCTGTCACAATCATATTTTCAGCCATAATTCGGCTTTTTCTGTAACCAAACTCAGACTCTTTATTGCTTATGGTTTCAAACCTTCCTTTATTTATAACTTTTGTTTCAACCACAATATCCTTCATTTCACCGCCATAGGCACCTGCATTCATACATATTGCACCGCCTATAGTGCCGGGAATACCGCTTAAACACTCCATACCCGTTAAAGAATTATTCAAGGCAGTCCTTGCCACAGCAGAAAGTAATGCCCCTGCCTTAGCCACAATGACATCATTCTTTACCAAAATATCAGAAAATCCTTTATAGAGCTGAATGATTACACCCCTGAATCCATTATCCCTTACAAGAAGATTACTGCCATTACCAACAATATAATAGGGAATATTATTATTCATTACATAATTAACACAATCCAAAAGACTCTTATCACTGTCAGGTGTAACAAACACATCAGCCTTACCACCTATTCTAAAGGTAGTATGCTTACTCATAGGCTCATTTTCAATTACATTGTTATCACCGGTTAAAGCTCTTAAATCCTCAATAATATTCATTATCAGATTTCCTCTCTGTTTATTTTACCTAACATAGCAGCACCAACTATACCAGCATCATTTCCAAGAGTTGCTACACAAATCTTAGTTTTAAGGTTGCCTCCGTAAACTCTTTCATTTAAAATCTTAGTCAACGGCTTAATAACCTTATCTCCCTGAGCACAAACTCCCCCGCCGATAATTATGGCTTCCGGCTGGAATATATTAACAAGATTTACAAGACCAACCGCAAGATATTTAATATACATATCAATTATTCCTAAGGCAATCTCATCACCCAAATCCGCCGCATCAAATACTGTCTTTGCATCAATTAGCTTAATGTTACCATCAACAAGGTCATAAATCTTACTGTTCGGATATTTTGCAGCAGCTATTCTTCCTTCACGTCTTAAAGCCGATGCGGAAGCATAAGCCTCCCAACAGCCTTTCCTGCCGCAGGTACACTCTTCACCGTTTGCAACAATCACCATATGCCCTGCTTCTCCGCCTCCGCCAAAGGAACCGTCAAAAACCTTACCGTTTATAATAATTCCTGCACCTACACCTGTGCCTATAGTAATATATATTAAATTTCTGCTGCCATAAGCAACACCGCATACATTTTCTCCTATAGCCGCACAGTTTGCGTCGTTTTCAATGTAACATGGCAAATCAATTCTTTTTTTCATTTCCTCAACCACATTTACATTATAAAAATTTAAATTATTTGCATAAATTGATATACCCTTTGCCTTATCCATCATACCCGGCATACCAATACCTATTGATTCAATATCCTTTACTTCTAATTTAAACTCATCCATAAGCTTATTACAAAGACTTGCCATATCATCAATAATATCTTTACAATCTCTGCCGTTCATAGTAGGAGTAGAAGTCTTAACAAGGATATTTCCATTTTCATCAACAATACCTACTGATATATTTGTTCCACCTAAATCTATACCTAAATAATACATAATCATCAACCCTTCATTGCACTGTTCATAATTGCATCGTTAAGAGCCTGAGCCGCATTATAGCCCATTTTCTTCTGTCGACAGTTTACTGCTGCAGATTCACAAATTATAGCAAGATTTCTGCCCGGTCTTACGGGAATGGAATGACATATTACCTTATTACCTAAAATGTCCATATATTCCTCCTTTATGCCCAGTCTGTCATACACCTTACCCTTTTCCCAATATTCAAGTTTAATAATAAGGTCTATTTCCTGACTGTCCTTAACTGATTGAACACCAAACATCTGCTTAACATTAATAATACCTATACCTCTAACTTCTATGAAATATCTTATAAGCTCAGGGCAGGTACCTATTAGAGAATTATGAGATACCTTCTTAATTTCAACTGCATCATCAGCCACCAGTCTGTGACCTCTTTTAACAAGCTCAAGAGCAGCCTCACTCTTGCCAATACCACTTTCACCTGTAATAAGCACACCTTCGCCGTAAACATCAACCAGAACACCATGTAATGTAGTTCTTGGAGCAAGCTCTATCTTTAACCACTTCAAAAGCTCACTTGTAAACTCAGAAGTAGTTTCCTCTGTCTGTAAAATAGGTATTTTCTTTTCTCTTGCATAAAACATCATTTCAGGATGAGGAGTAAGTCCCCTTGAAATAATTACAGCAGGCATATCATACTGAAAAAGCTTTTCAAGGGTTTCCTGCCTGAATTCCGGAGTAAGCTTTGATAAATAACTGTACTCAACAAGACCAATAACCTGTATTCTCTCACTGTCAAAATAATCAAAAAAGCCTGCAAGCTGTATAGCAGGTCTGTTTACACCGGCAGTTTCTATATTTATAGTATTTATATCAATTTCTTCTGTTAAATTTTTAAGATTAAACTCTTTTGCAATCTGATTTAAACTCACTGAATACATTTTTCAGCCTCCTTTTATCCAATGTATATATACACTTATACAAAATAATTGTACCTCAAAAGCTAAACTTTTTCAATCTTTTTAATTTATTTTTTTGTAAAATTTTATTTTTTAATCCCTATGCAATATACTGTTAAGTATAATATATATTTAAATATATCAAATATTATAACTTTTAAAACCAATATTCATTATAAAAATTCAACTTTTAGTTAATTATTATTGACATTAAAGCGTATCATAACATATAATATAACATATCCGAAGTAAATGGGAGCTTGCTCACAATTTACGATGGATATGTTATTGAGTCTTTT
>ENA-UOJJ01004955-UOJJ01004955.1-human-gut-metagenome-genome-assembly--contig:-CS66-NODE-4955-length-11783-cov-6.931276_pt1 | contig 11783 bp, 12 predicted proteins | sample MGYA00242343_ERZ723890 | MGnify/ENA metagenome assembly ERZ723890 | reverse complement strand
TGCCCGGATTAACCCGCATGAGCAAGAAGGCGATCAGCCGAATTGCGAATGCGGGTGGAGATTGCGGGAGTGCGTTAGCACGTAGCAATCTCTTACTTTTTACTGTCTGGCGCGTCGGGGCGACTGGCGATTAATAGGCGTGCAGGCCCCTGCCGGAAACGCAGCACCCGTGGCCGTGTGAAGATGGGTTCGGCTTGTCCCGGAGTTTGCGCGGAGCTTTCTTGGTAAAGCTTGAGGTAAACCTCCCAAGAAGCCAGTTACCCTGGCTTGTGCGGAGCCTCCCCAAGTAAAGCTTGAGGTAAACCTCCCAAGAAGCTAGTTACCCTGGCTTGCGCGGAGCCTCCCCAAGTAGAGCTTGAGGTAAACCTCCCAAGAAGTCAGTTACCCTGGCTTGCGCGGAGCTCCACGTAAAGTTTGAGCAAAGTTGAGCACTCCACTCGCAGTGCCCCATTCGCTCCGGCTTTGCCTTCGCTCATGCGTGCTGTCGCACTATGAAAAGTCAAGTCAATTCGTCTATTGGTGAGCAAGCTCCCCATAGTCGATTGCCTTGACTTTTCGCACTGCTCGTTACCTCGACAAAAACAGAAAACGCTTGACATTTTCGAAACCCGTGCTATAATACCTTCATACTCAAATATTTTGATGCCAAAAATATTTTAAGACAAAATAATAAGGAAGGCAAAGCAAATGACGAAAACCTATGCCCGCATTCTTGGGACAGGAAGTTTCCTTCCGGAGAGACATCTGACGAATGCAGATCTTGCGAAGCGGGTAAATACGAACAATGAATGGATCGTGGAGCGAACCGGAATCCGGGAGCGGAGGCTCTCTGAAAACGGAACAGCGGCTATGGCGGCGGAAGCCGCGCAGCAGGCGCTGGCAGACGCAGAGATCTCAGCAGAAGAGCTGGATCTTGTGATTGCGGCGACTTCCACGCCGGATTACGCCTTTCCGGGCGTTGCTTGTCAGGTGCAGGCAGCAATTGGAGCCAATCGGGCGTTCTGCTTCGATCTCGCGGCAGCCTGCAGCGGATTCCTTTATGCGCTGAGTACTGCAGCTGCCTATATTGAATCCGGAATAGCACGAAAGATTCTTGTCATCGGGGCAGACGCTATGTCGAAGATTACGAACTGGGAGGATCGGGGAACCTGCATCCTTTTCGGGGACGGAGCCGGAGCAGCTGTGCTTACAGCCGCATCAACCGGGCTTATGGCCTTTGATCTTGGAACAAGCGGTCGGGACGGCGGCAGCCTGACCTGCCCCTTCGGAACCGAGCCGGAAGAGTTGCCGTACATTCACATGGATGGTCGGCGCGTGTTCCAATTCGCAGTTCGCACCGTACCGGAGACAATCCGGCGAGTGCTTGCGGAAGCCAGCTGGGAGAAGGATGAGGTAAGATATTATTTCCTTCATCAGGCAAATGCACGCATCCTTGCCTCCGTGGCCCGTACGCTGCAGATCCCGGAGGAGAAAATACCGATGAACATCGCATATTGTGGAAACACTTCGGCAGCAAGCATCCCGATTCTGCTGGACGAATGGAACCGCGCCGGACGTATCTCGCCGGGCGATAAACTAGTGCTGGCAGGCTTCGGAGCCGGTCTTACCTGGGGCGCGGCAGCACTGGAGTGGTAAAGGAAAAAAACCGCAGGAAAAGGCATTGTAAGAGGGATTGAGCCAGAGAAGCAAAATCGTTAGCAAGAATTAAATTAAGAAAAGGAGACAGAGTATGTTAAACGAATTACAGGAGATTATTGCAGAGAAGTTAGGACTGAGCGCAGAAGAGGTACAGCCGGAGAAGAGTCTGAAGGATGATCTGAAGGCTGATTCCCTGGATCTGTTCGATCTGGTGACAGAGCTGGAAGAGAAGTACGAGATCGAGATTCCGACAGAGGATCTCGATACGCTGGTTACGGTGCAGGATGTCATTGATTATATTGAAAAGAGATAATGTTTGACGAACAATGACGGAAAGTAAGATCATGAAGACAAGAGTAACAGAACTGCTGGGGATCTCTTACCCTGTGATTCAGGGAGGGATGGCTCATATTGCGGAGTATCACCTGGCATCAGCAGTCAGCGAAGCAGGCGGCCTGGGCGTGATTGCGTCAGCAAACGGAAGCGCAGAGCGTGTAAAGAAAGAAATTGAAGCGCTGAGAGAACGGACGGATCAGCCCTTCGGCGTAAATATTATGCTGTTAAGCCCCCATGCGGCGGAAGTTGCGCAGATGGCGGCAGAGGAGAAGGTGCCGGTGATAACGACCGGTGCCGGAAACCCGGAGAAATATATGTCTTTATGGAAGTCAGCCGGGATCAAAGTGATCCCGGTTGTTGCTTCCGTAGCACTGGCAAAGCGGATGGAACGATGCGGCGCGGATGCTGTGATTGCCGAGGGCTGTGAAGCCGGCGGTCATATCGGAGAGCTTACCAGTATGACGTTAATTCCGCAGATTGCGGACGAGGTAGAGATTCCGGTCATCGGCGCCGGAGGCGTCGGAGATGGCAGAGGACTGGCAGCGATGCTGATTCTGGGCGCGGAAGGCGTTCAGGTCGGGACCCGCTTTGTAGTGGCGGAAGAATCCATCGCCCATGAAAACTATAAGCAGAAAATTCTGAAAGCACGCGATATCGACAGCGTAGTGACGGGAAGAAGCTGCGGGCATCCCATCCGCTCCGTTCGGAATCCGCATACCAGAAAGTATATCGAGATGGAGAAAAGTGGAGCCTCCTTCGAAGAGCTGGAATATCTGGCACTCGGCTCCCTGCGGCGCGCAGTGGAGGAAGGCGATCTGGAGAACGGCAATTTTATGGCCGGCCAGATTGCAGGACTTATCCATAAGGAGCAGCCGTGCCGAGAAATCCTGGAGGAGCTGGTCACGGAGGCTGAAGCATTGCTGGGAGGAAGCAAACCATGGGAGAGATAAGAAGAATTGCATTTCTCTATCCCGGACAGGGAGCGCAGAAAACAGGAATGGCGCAGGATTTCTATGAGAAATCGGAGGCTGCGCGAAGCATATTTGAACGTGCCGATCAGGTTCTGGATTTCTCTGTCTGTGACATGATCTTTCATGGCGATGATCGTCTGGATCAGACAGAATATACACAGGCGGCGCTTCTGACTGCCTGTATGGCGATAACGGCGGAACTTACTGCCAGAGGCATTCGTCCTGATTTCGCGGCAGGATTAAGCCTGGGAGAATACGGAGCGCTGACGGCAGCCGGAGTTCTTTCCTTTGAAGAGGCTGTGCGCCTTGTAAGAAAGCGCGGAATCTATATGGAGCAGGCAGTGCCTGCCGGAGAAGGGGCTATGAGCGCAGTGCTTGGACTGGATGCCGGGAGCGTGGAACGTGTGCTTGCGGAGCTTCCGGGAGTTGAGATTGCGAATGATAACTGTCCGGGACAGCTGGTAATCGCAGGCGAAGCGGCGCGCGTGGCCGAAGCAGGTGAACGCCTGAAGGAAGCCGGTGCAAAAAGAGTAGTCTCGCTGAATGTGAGCGGCCCGTTTCATTCGGCGATGCTGGCGCCTGCAGGCGTTCGCCTGGCGGCGGAGCTTGCGAATACAGAGATCCGGAAGCCCCGGATCCCATATGCTTCCAATGTGACCGGCAGTCTGGTTACGGAAGCAGAGCCGATCCGCCGGCTGTTGGCGGATCAGGTCAGCAGCCGGGTCCGCTGGCAGGATAATGTGAAGGCTCTGCGGGAAGCAGGCGCAACGCATTTCATCGAGATCGGTCCGGGAAGAACGCTGGCCGGATTCCTGCGGAAGATCGACCGAAGCTTACATTGCTGTAATATTGAGAAGTGGGAAGATCTGGAGCAGTTGGAGTCTTTTCTATAGAAAACAGAAGGAACGGAAGATGGAAAAAGAAACAGAAAATGATAAGAAAATCGCGCTCGTAACCGGAGGTTCCCGCGGCATCGGCGCGGCGATTGCCCGGCGTCTGGCTGCGGATGGATTTCATGTAATTGTAAATTATAACGGATCGGCCGGGAAAGCGGAGGCTCTTTGCGAAGAAATCCACAGCAAAGGAGGCTCTGCGGAAAGTCTTCAGGCGGATGTATCGAAGAAAGAAGAGGTGGAGGCAATGTTCTCCTCGATTCTGCAGGCGCATAGCCATCTGGATGTTCTGGTTAATAATGCGGGCATCACCCGTGACGGCCTGTTGCTGCGCATGAGCGAAGCTGATTTTGAGCAGGTCCTGAATACAAATCTGAAGGGCGCATTCCTGTGCCTGCAGGCGGCAGTTCGTCCCATGATGAAGCAGAGAAGCGGCCGCATCATCAACATTTCTTCTGTCTCCGGTGTGGCAGGAAATGCCGGTCAGGCGAATTACAGCGCGGCAAAAGCCGGAATCCTGGGGCTGACGAAGTCAGCGGCGAAGGAGCTGGCGTCGAGAAATATTACGGTAAACGCGATTGCACCCGGATTTATCGAGACGGATATGACGGCTGCGCTTTCGGAACGGGTACGAGAAGCGATTCTGGCGCAGATTCCGCTGGCGCGATTTGGTCAGGCGGAGGACGTCGCGGCGGCAGCCGCTTTCCTGGCGTCAGAGGAGAGCCGGTATATGACGGGACAGACATTGCATGTCGATGGCGGCATGTTCATGTAGAAAAATATTACTACGGAGGTCAGAAACATGAGACGACGCGTGGTGGTCACAGGTCTTGGAGCGGTAACGCCGATCGGAAATACGGCGGAACAGTTCTGGGAAGCCTGCAAAGAAGGAAAAATCGGGATCGGTCCGATTACAAAATTTGATACAGCGGATTATAAGGTAAAGCTGGCGGCAGAAGTAAAGGACTTTGATCCGAAAGAATACATGGATAGCAAGACAGCCCGCCGGATGGAGGCATTCTGCCAGTTTGCTGTGGCGGCGGCCCGTCAGGCGCTGGAGGATTCTGGCATTCAGGTGAGGGAGGAAGATCCCTACCGGATCGGAATTAGTATCGGCTCCGGCATCGGAAGCCTGCAGGCGATGGAACGGGAACACTCCCGGCTACTGGCCGGAGGTCCGCGCCGGGTCGGTCCGATGCTGGTTCCACTGATGATCAGCAACATGGCAGCTGGTAACACAGCGATTCAGCTAGGCTGCAAAGGCAAGTGTATTAATGTGGTGACAGCCTGCGCGACGGGAACACATTCCATCGGGGAGGCGTTCCGCAGTATCCAGTACGGAGAAGCGGATATGATGCTGGCCGGAGGCACGGAAGCGTCCATTACTCCGATCGGAGTGGCCGGTTTTTCCGCGTTGACAGCACTGAGCCCTTCGGAAAATCCGCAGAGAGCGTCGATCCCTTTTGACCGCGAGCGAAACGGATTCGTGATGGGTGAAGGTGCCGGCGTTGTCATGCTGGAGGAGCTGGAGCACGCGAAGGCGAGAAACGCGCATATCTATGCGGAGCTTGTCGGTTACGGCGCGACATGTGACGCTTATCACATTACGTCTCCGGCGGAAGACGGAAGCGGCGCAGCCAGAGCCATGACAGAAGCCATGAAAGATGCCGGAGTAACGCCGGAAATGGTTGACTATATCAATGCGCATGGAACCAGCACGCATCATAACGATCTGTTCGAGACCCGCGCGATTCATCTTGCCATGGGAGACGCAGCGGAGAACGTGAAGATCAGTTCCACAAAATCCATGGTAGGCCATTTGCTGGGAGCGGCAGGCGGCGTGGAATTTATTGCCTGTGTGAAGTCGATTGAGGATCAGTGCCTGCACGGAACGGCCGGTTATCGGGAAGCGGATGAAGAGTGTGATCTGAACTATCTGGTAAATGGATGCGAGAAGGCGGAGGTTGACGTTGTTCTGAGCAATTCTCTTGGTTTTGGCGGGCATAATGCGACGCTCTGTGTCAGAAAATATAAGGAGTAAAAAACCGATGGAGATGTCAAAGATTTTACAGTTGATCGACGCAGTCAATGACTCAGAGCTGACAGAGCTGAGCCTGGAGGAAGGCGGCGAAAAGCTGACACTGAAGCGGGCAGGAGAACCGTTAGGTGAAGTTTCTTATAAAAATACATCAGGTCGGAGGCGCCCGACAGTTCAACGAGGAGAAGAACACTTCCGGATGGAAGAGGAGAACGAGAAACTTTCCGGAAAGGATATGGATGCGCCGGGAGAAAAAACAGAAGGTGAATGCATCACTTCTCCGATGGTGGGAACTTTCTATTCTTCCCCTTCCGAGGAGGATGCCCCTTATGTGAAGGTCGGTGACTGTGTAAAAAAGGGACAGGTTCTCGGAATTATTGAGACGATGAAACTGATGAATGAGATCACCAGCGATCGGGATGGCGTAATCGTGGAAGTTCTGGTGGAGAATGAGCAGGTTGTAGAGTACGGTCAGGGATTATTCCGGATTCAGTAGAGCTGGAAGTCCCTGCAGAAAGCAGGAGACAAAAATGTCATTAGGAATAAAAGAAATTGAAGCGATTCTTCCGCACCGGCATCCGTTTCTGCTGATCGACCGGATCGATGAGCTGGAACCCGGTATGCGCGCGGTGGGAATAAAGGCAGTGACCTTTCACGAAGAGTTTTTTGCCGGACATTTTCCGGGAGAACCGGTGATGCCTGGCGTTCTGATTCTGGAAGCGCTGGCGCAGGTCGGCGCTGTGGCGATCCTGAGTGTGGAGGGAAACAAGGGGAAGACTGCGTTTTTCGGTGGAGTAGATAATGTTCGTTTCCGCAGAAAAGTGGTTCCCGGAGATGTCTTAACATTAACGTGTGAGATTATTCGTACCAGAGGAAATGTCGGCGTGGGAACAGCGCTGGCTTCCGTGAACGGAGAACGTGCCGTTACGGCAGAGATGACATTCGTGATATCGTAGCGGTAAACAACGGAAAATCAGAACATGAGAGATTCAGGATATAAGGAGGAGCGGCGTCATGTTTCAAAAAATTCTGATTGCGAACCGGGGCGAGATTGCAGTACGGATCATTCGTGCCTGCCGGGAGATGGGAATTGCAACCGTTGCGGTATATTCAGAAGCCGATCGGGATGCGCTTCATACGATGCTGGCAGATGAGGCTGTGTGTATCGGACCGGCGGCGTCGGCTGAAAGCTATCTGGACATGGAGCGGATCGTCAGTGCTGCCGATGTAATGGGAGCGGACGCGATTCATCCCGGTTTCGGTTTTCTCTCGGAGAACAGCCGCTTTGCGGAAATTTGTGAGAAGTGCGGGATTCGCTTTATCGGACCGGGCAGCCATGTGATCGCGCATATGGGGAATAAGGCGGGAGCCAGAAAGACCATGATTCAGGCCGGAATTCCGGTCGTTCCCGGAAGCCGGAACGCAATACTTACAGTGGAAGATGGACTTGCCGCTGCAGAAGAAATCGGATATCCGGTGATGATTAAGGCAGCGTCGGGCGGCGGAGGCCGCGGGATGCGGATCGCGGAGACGCAAGAAGAGTTCGAAGCGCAGTTCCGAACAGCCCAGCGGGAGGCGGAAGTTGGGTTTGCCGATCCTTCCATGTATATCGAGCGCTGCGTGAAAAATCCGCGTCATATTGAATTTCAGATTCTGGCGGATTCTTTTGGCCATATTGTACATCTGGGGGAGCGTGACTGCTCCGTGCAGCGGAGGCATCAGAAAGTCATTGAAGAATCTCCCAGTCCGGCACTCAGTGAAGAGCTGCGAAGCCGCATGGGAGCAGCCGCCGTGAAGGCAGCGTCTGCCGCCGGTTATGAGAATGCCGGTACCGTGGAATTTCTTCTGGATTCCAGCGGTGAATTCTATTTTATTGAAATGAATACGAGAATCCAGGTGGAGCACGCCGTAACGGAAGCGGTAACCGGCAGAGATCTGATCAAGGAACAGATCCGGATTGCCGCCGGGGAGCCGCTTTCCTTTACACAGGAAGAAGTACACTTGCAGGGACATGCTGTGGAATGCCGCATCAATGCGGAGAATCCAGAGAAGAACTTTCTTCCGTGTCCGGGGACGATTGAGGAAGTGCATTTCCCCGGAGGGAATGGCATCCGTGTGGACAGCGCCATTTATGCCGGTTACCGGATTCCGCCGCAGTATGATTCTATGATTGCGAAGGTGATTGCACATGGAAGCAGCCGGGAGGAAGCTCTGGAGAAACTGGCAGGAGCGCTAGAGGAATTTCAGCTGACCGGTGTGGATACGAACCGGGAATACCAGCTGCGGCTGCTGCGCCACCCTGTCTTTCGTGCTGGGAAGCAGGATACGTCTTTTATTGAAACATATATGTAAGGGGAATGAAAATGGAGCGACGATTTAGAAGAACTCCCTCGAATACAACCATGAAGCGTACAGAAGGAAGGGAATCTGCGGATGTTCCGCAGGATCTCTGGAGAAAATGTGCGGGCTGTGGGCGACCGGTGTATCGGGAAGCGGCAAGAGAGAATGAATATATCTGTCCGCGCTGCGGCGCGTATTTCCGGATGACTGCTCCTCAGCGGATCCGTCAGATCGCGGATGCCGGGTCATTTCAGCTCTGGCAGGACGGAGAAGACCAGGATCCTTTGAACTTCCCCGGCTATGTGGAGAAGCGGGAGCAAACACGGAAGAAGACAGGAATTTCAGAAGCTGTACTGATCGGCGCGGCGAAGATCGGAGGTTATCCTGCGGTTCTTGGGGTCTGCGATACCCGGTTTTTCATGGGAAGCATGGGAACGGTGATGGGAGAGCGGATCACCCGCGCAGTGGAGCGGGCGACCGAAGAACGTCTTCCGGTTGTTCTGACTTGCTGTTCCGGCGGAGCCCGGATGCAGGAAGGCATCCTGTCGCTGATGCAGATGGCGAAGACAGCAGCGGCGATGAAGCGCCACAGTGATGCGGGGCTGCTTTCGGTCTGCGTGCTGACCGATCCGACGACCGGCGGTGTGACAGCAAGCTTCGCTTCGCTGGGAGATATCATTCTGGCGGAGCCGGGAGCGCTGATCGGCTTTGCAGGTCCCCGGGTAATTGAACAGACGATCGGCAAGAAGCTTCCGGAAGGTTTTCAGCAGGCGGAATTCCTGCTGGAGCATGGCTTTGTGGATCAGATCACAGAGCGAAAGATGCTGAAGGCGCGCCTGGCCTGGCTGCTGAAGGTGCATGAGCAGAATCCTTCGAAAACCAGAACATCAGCCGGTACGGAAGAGGATGGGAAGCCGGAGCAGTGCCTGTTTTCGAAAAAGCGTGAAGAAGAAAAAAGTAAGCGGCAGAATTTGGAGAGTGCGGAACATGCAGCAGTGGTGGGGGGTGAGAAGCGGACGCCCTGGGAGACGGTTCTTCTCTCACGAAGCGCGGATCGCCCGACGTCACTGGAATATATCCAGGCGCTGTTCCCGGATTTTGAAGAGCTTCACGGTGACCGCAGAGCCGGAGACGACGGTGCGATCATTGGCGGAATTGCCACCTTCCATGGCTGTCCTGTGACTGTAATCGGACAGCAGAAAGGGCGGAACCGCAAAGAAAACAGAAAGAGAAACAGCGGGATGCCATCCCCGGAGGGCTACCGGAAAGCACTGCGCCTGATGAAACAGGCGGAGAAATTTCATCGTCCTGTGATCTGTCTGATCGATACACCAGGGGCTTATTGTGGCCTGGAAGCGGAAGAACACGGGCAGGGGCAGGCGATTGCAGAAAACCTCTATGAGATGAGCACGTTGAAGACGCCGATACTTTCTCTTGTGATCGGAGAAGGCGGCAGCGGCGGCGCTCTGGCGCTTGGCATCGCAGATGAAGTATGGATGATGGAGAATTCGGTATATTCGATCCTCTCGCCGGAAGGATTTGCTTCGATTCTCTGGAAAGACAGCCGGCGTGCGGAGGAAGCTGCCGCTGTGATGCGGATGCGCGCGATGGATTTGAAAGAGTTGCGTGTGATTGAGAAGATCATCCCAGAGGAGACGCCGGTAAGAAGTGGTCAGATCCAGGGGGTTGCGGCATATCTGGAGCGGGAGCTTATGGAATTTCTGTCACGAGCTTCACAGATACCGGAAGAAGAAAGAATCAGGCGCCGCTATGCCAGATTTCGGAGGTTATAGTATGAGTGAAAAAGATCCCGGCTGGAAAGATCTGAAAATAAAAACAGCGGAGAAAAATGCTCTGCGAATCAAAGGTCTTCCGGTCGGAAGAAAGCAGTCAAAACTTCCTGTGATTCAGGGCGGCATGGGAGTCGGAATCAGTCTGTCCGGACTGGCAGGAGCCGTTGCTTCCTGTGGAGGCATCGGACTGATCTCCGCCGCCCAGATCGGATTTCGGCGGCCGGAATTTGACAGGGACCCGGTGAGTGCGAATATCGCCTCCATAAAAGAAGAATTTCAAAAGGCCAGAAAAATCGCGCCGGAGGGGATCATCGGTTTCAACATTATGGTGGCGATGCATGGCTATGAGACATATGTGAAGACAGCAGCGGAGGCCGGCGCAGATCTGATTGTATGCGGCGCCGGGCTTCCGGTGGATTTGCCCGCTTATACCGCAGGTACTCCGGCAGCGCTGGCGCCGGTCATCTCCTCTGCGCGGGCGGCAGAACTGATCTGCCGGATGTGGAAGCACCGCTATCAGCGTCTGCCGGATCTTCTGATCGTAGAAGGACCGGAAGCCGGAGGCCATCTGGGCTTTTCCCCGGAAGAAGTAGAAGAAAAGGGCGGACGCAGATTTGATGAAGAAATAAAGCGAATTCTTGCCGTGGCGGAAACATATGGCGGAAACGAAGCCATTCCGGTGGTGCTTGCCGGTGGAATCTATGACCGGGCAGATGTCTTTCACGCGATGGAAGAACTGGGAGCCACCGGAGTTCAGATTGCGACCAGGCTGGTAACAACCGAGGAATGTGATGCGCCGTCCGCTTACAAACAGGCATATCTCAATGCGAAGAAAGAAGATATTGTCCTTACGAAGAGTCCGGTGGGAATGCCGGGGCGCGCAATCCGGAATGAATTTCTGCGCCGTGCAGAGAAAGAGCAGATCCCGGTAAAAGCATGTCATAAATGTCTGAAAAAATGTGATCCCACGAAAATTCCGTATTGTATTACTGACGCGCTGATCCATGCAGCGAGAGGAGAAATGGAAGATGCTTTGATTTTCTGCGGAAGTAATGCCTGGAGGGCAGAGAAAATCGAGCGTGTGGAGGATGTGCTGCGGGAACTTTTTCCATTGTCCTTTCCGGAGAGATGAGTTATACTGATGCTTACATAGAAGAAATAAGATGCGGATCATGAGAGGCATGGCAGCAGCCGGAATCCGAATGATCCGCGAATTGGATAGATGAATGAGAAAGGGAGAGTAACTGCGTGGGAACGGATCAGACAGCGAAGGATACAGCAATCATCAATGATGTGCTGGTAAACCTGTTCAATGAGATTATGGATATTGAGCAGAAGTCGATTATTACGGAAGAATTTAAGGATATCACCAACAATGATATGCACATCATTGACGCAATCGGGATCGGGGAGCCGCAGAATATGTCCGCGATCGCGAGAAAGCTTTCGGTTACTATGGGAACGCTGACGACATCGATGAACCAGCTGGTAAAGAAAGGCTACGTAGTGCGGAACCGGAGCGAGAAAGATCGGCGCGTGGTATATATTCGCCTAACAGAACGGGGAGAGCGCGCCTATCAGCACCATGCCCGCTTTCATCACGAGATGGTGGAGGCTGCCATAAGCGGTCTGAACCCGGAGGAGATGACCACCGTGGCACAGCTGCTGCTCCGATTGAAAGAATTCTTCCTCAGCTACAAGGACTAATCTAAATTCTACCCTGGTGCAGGTTCTCAGAGGGATTCCTTTACGCTTTCGCCTGGTGCAGGTTCTC
>ENA-UOJJ01004948-UOJJ01004948.1-human-gut-metagenome-genome-assembly--contig:-CS66-NODE-4948-length-11806-cov-11.007148_pt1 | contig 11806 bp, 7 predicted proteins | sample MGYA00242343_ERZ723890 | MGnify/ENA metagenome assembly ERZ723890 | reverse complement strand
TCGTATTGTGCATCGAAGCCACGTAGATGTGCTCGATGAAGTCCTCGTCGCGCGTGGCGCTGCCCTTGGCCCCCACGCCGCCGCGGTTCTGCGTGCGGTATTCGGCCAGCGGCGTGCGCTTGATGTAGCCCATGTGCGAAATGGTGATCACCATGTCGTCGTCGGCATAGAAATCCTCGGGATTGAACTCCTCCGAAGCGTAGACGATCTCCGAGCGGCGTTCGTCGCCGTACTTCTCCTTGATCTCCAGCAGCTCGTCCTTGATGATCTGCATCTGCATGCCGACGTTCGCAAGCACTTCCGTCAGGTGGGCGATCAGCTTCTCCAGTTCGTCGCGCTCGGCGAGCAGCTTGCCCCTTTCGAGTCCCGTCAGGGCGCGCAGGCGCATTTCGATGATGGCCGAAGCCTGGATGTCCGACAACTCGAAACGCTCGATCATCGTCTGCTTGGCGGCGTCGGGCGTCTGCGAGGCGCGGATGATGCGCACGATCTCGTCGATGTTGTCCTGCGCGATCAGCAAACCCTGCACGATGTGCAGACGCTCCTCGGCCTTGCGCTTGTCGAAGCGCGTGCGGCGCACGACGACGTCGTGGCGGTGCTCGATGAAGTATTTGATCAGGTCGCGCATCGGCAGCATCTGCGGCCGGCCGTTGACCAGCGCGATGTTGTTCACGGCGAACGACGTTTGCAGCGGCGTGTTCTTGAACAGCGTGTTCAGCACCACGCTCGCAACGGCGTCGTGCTTCAGGATAATGATGATCCGCAGGCCGTTGCGGTCCGACTCGTCGTTGATGTAGGAGATGCCGTCGATCTTCTTGTCGTTGATCATGTCGGCGATCTTCTTGATCATCTCGGCCTTGTTGATCATGTAGGGAATCTCCGTGATGACGATGCACTCGCGGCCGCTGGGCGTATGCTCGATGTCGGTCTTGGCGCGCATCATCACGCGGCCGCGGCCCGTCAGCATCGCCTCCTTCACTCCCTCGTAGCCGTAGATGATACCGCCCGTGGGGAAATCGGGCCCCTTGACGTAGTGCAGCAACTCCTCGCCCGTGATCTCCGGGTTGTCGATATAGGCGCAGCAGGCGTCGACCACCTCCGAAAGGTTGTGCGGAGCCATGTTCGTGGCCATACCGACGGCGATACCGCTGGCGCCGTTGACGATCAGCAGCGGGATTTTCGTGGGCAGGACCGTGGGTTCGGGAATCGTGTCGTCGAAGTTCAGCGTCCAGTCGACCGTCTCCTTGTCGATGTCGGCCATCACTTCGTCCGTGATTTTCTTCATGCGGGCCTCGGTGTAACGCATGGCGGCAGGCGAGTCGCCGTCCATCGAACCGAAGTTACCCTGTCCGTCGACCAGCGGGTAGCGCATCGACCAGTCCTGCGCCAGGCGGACCATCGCGTCGTAGACCGACGTGTCGCCGTGGGGGTGGAACTTACCGAGCACGTCGCCGACGATACGGGCGGACTTACGTGTGGGTTTGTCGGAGTAGAGGTTAAGCTCCGCGCTCATATCGTAGAGGATGCGGCGGTGCACGGGCTTCATGCCGTCGCGCACGTCAGGCAGCGCACGCGACACGATGACCGACATCGAGTAGTCGATGTACGCCGATTTCATCTGCTCTTCGATATTGATGGGGATGATACGCCCCGTCAAACCGGCATTCTTTTCTTCTTCAGTTAACATATTAATACTTAATTCTGTTATTCTTCGTCTTTCCGTTTCGAAGCGGGCTTTCGCGGCGTCCCGCCGCGTTTACATACTTGGCCCGCTCCGGCGCCCGCCAAGGCGGGAGCCTCGTCGCATCGCGACCGGAATTTCGACCGAATTATCTCCAATTCAAATTTTCAACGCTCACAAGTGCCGCGACCGGCCCGTCGATACCCGTCGAAAATTACCGTTCTTTTAACGAACAAAAATACGATTTATTTCCGGTTTGAGCAACTTTAGGGGAATAAATCTGTTTCGTGGGCGCGATATTTTCAGCGAACCACCCCGTTTTTGCCCCTTTTCCGGCGATCTGACGGCCCGAAAAAAATCTCCCGGCAAACTGCCGGGAGAAAGACGGATTGCAGAACGGTCCGCGACAAAGTCGAGCGATCACTCCGCACCTTTGGCCGGGCACGCCTCCGCAAGCGCATTGAGCTTCACATTGACCCAGAGCATAAGCACCAAATACAGGAGTCCGCACGAAAGACAACAGCAGAGGGCCAGCTCCCCGGAGAAATCGCGGGGCACGACCCGGTTGCAGAACAACTCACACAACTTAATACCGACACTCGTTAAAAGCGGCACGGACCACGCCAGCACGAGTTTCAGCCGGATGATACGCCGGTCGACGCCGCAGGCCCGCATCCTGGGGCGGACGATATGTTCCACTACCGGAAAAATAAACGAAAAAGCGACGAACATAACGACTGCAAGGGGAATGATCCACCCCGTAGGCCTCCACTTTCGGTATTCGGATACGGCAAAAACGATAGCAACCGCATAATGCAACACCCCCAAGACCGCAAACCCCGCCAACGTAAAACCTAATTCATCCATAATAGATTAAATTTAAAGTGTTCAACATGCGTCAGGACATCCTAAAACAAATATAAGATAATATCTTAATAAATAGCATGAATTTATGTTAAGATTTATTATCCTTGACGCATTTATTAAAAACACACGTTAAACAATCCATCCTCCCTGCATTCGGCGACAGCAAACGGCGCGACAATTTGTCATTTACGCGAGATTTCCACCATTGCGCCCACGACCTCGACGCCCCGAAAAAAAATCTCCCGGCAAACTGCCGGGAGAAAGACGGGTCACCTGCCTTTCATCCGATGCCAGCGAATCGAAAATCCGACCGTGGCATAAAAAAAACAATAGTCGGAAAAACCTCCCTTATAGCAATCCTGATAGCGCACACCCAAACCGACGAAAGGCGGTATTTTCAGGTCCGCCCACTCCCAACGCACGCCCAGATCGTAATAGCGGAAATGCCAGCTGCCGCCGAGCGTATTGCCCGCTCGCACCGCTATTTCGAGCCGGTCGCGGGTGGTATGAAGCGGAGCGTATCCGAAGCCCAGTCCGAGCTGTCCGGCCTGTTCGTAGCTTTTCACGCCACCGGCCTTGAACAACCCGGTCGTCGCCGTAACCGGTATGAAAAGGGAAAAACGCCCATCGAAACGATAACCGACGATTGCCTCGACATCCATCCCTCGCTGCGCCACTCCGTCGCTTTTCGATCGGGCCAAAGCCCGCAATTCGGCCCGTAGAAAAACGCCTTTGTCGTTATTCGCAAAAGATTGCGCCTGCACGGCGATCGCGCTTCCGAACAGACAGGACAGCAATAACAGAATTTTTTTCATAACTTTTCGAATTAATTTCCCATTTCCTCCGTTTCCCCGACTTCGCTCTCTCCAGAATCGCCTTTGTTCCGAATTCTGCACGATATTTATAAAATCTTCCCAATAAGCAGACAACAGCGCCTTGCAGAAATTTTCGCATTAAGGTCAGCAACCCCCTCTCGCATTACCTGTTCAGGAACTTCCTCCCTTCGGGAGTCGCTTTTGAACAAGCGTCCAACGACAAGCCCCCCCAAACGCAGAAGCCAAGTTTTTTTAATATTTCAGCCAAGCAATCAAATATATATCAGCACGAAAGCCTCAAAATGCAAATATATTAAAAAATACATTCGCTAAAATACAATAACACATAAAATAAATACCGAATTATTAAAATAACAACAGGAGCCGATTCGCAAAAACAACGGGCGCCCCAAAGGTCGCCCGGAAGATCATTTCAGCCGATAAAAACACCTACCCCGACAACCAAGCCGAAGCACCGCCGGGAACAGCCACCGGTCGGCGCAAACGACATTCATTTTCATGGGATATTCAATTATCGGGATTTGACACATAGGAATCGGGTCGCGTCCGGAGAACATAGAACCGCCCGGGAGCAATCCGGCCCGGCGGCACGCGTATCAGCGGCGGACAGCGGCTCCGCGATCCGGAGCCGCGAACGGCGAAAATCGAAGATCACGCGGAAGCGTTCGAAGAAACGGATGCCCAGAAATCCGTGCCCCGGAAGCCGCATACGGTTTTCAAGCAGCAGCACGGGCTGGCCGCGAAAAGTATAGGCATCCATAAAGATCACCTCGGCAGGCCGGATCACCGGCAGCCGTTTGCCGGCGGAGGTTCGCCCTTCCAGTTCCGGAATGCGCGCCCGGGAAACGAACGTTCTCACTTCGGGCTTGTAGGCAAAGAGCGCCAGCAACATGGCATTGCCCAGGTCCACGACCAGTTCCGCCGGTTCAGCGACACGCCGGCCGCGGTCGTTGACAAACGCCAATGAGCTTTGCAGGCAGTACATCCCCGACCGTTCATCGCGCGTCATATCCCAGGCCGTCCAGCCGCCGCCCTCTCCGGGCAGTTCCTCCTCCGCGAGCAGTTCCAGACACCCCCGGGCGATGTCGAGACCGAAGATGCCGGGCGCCGCGGCGCTGTCGGTCGTAAACCGGTTCAAGGGCCAGAGCAGATCGCCCTTACGGCCGCCCATATCCACCACGTAAGTGTCGCACAGACTCCGGGAACCGCTCACCGAGAGGCCGGGAGCCAGTTTGTAACGCGCCGCGTAATTCGCCCCGACAGCCATGCGGAAACGGACCGCGGAGTCGAGTTTTTCAAGCCGGAAAAGATCGGGATGCGACCACACGAGCGCACTGTCGATCAGCGGAAAGGCAATTCCCGATTCGAGCATGGCCCGCGCCGGAATCGAATCCTGCAACAGGACTTCGGCATAGAGATGCCCGCCGTCGCGCATCAGCGGCAGCGACCGTTGCGCATGCGCGGAAAATGCCGCCGACAGCGACAGCGCGCAGCATACCGCCCGGCGAAGACCGCAATGCCACCGGCGGACCCGGTCAGCGGAAGTCGATGAATTCGTAGCCCTCATAATTTTTCGGATCGAACCGCCGGACGTGCCCAGCGAGGGGCGCGACCTCCAGCACGTTCACCAGCACCTGTTCGCCGTCGTAGTCGTACGAAAGCGAGCGGGGGCGCATCGTAGCGGTGTCGACCGTCAGCGTGACATCGCCTGCCGGGGAGTCGTTCCCGGCGGCGGGCGTCAGCCGCACGACGGCGCGGCCGTCGGCTTCGGAGACGAGCGACGGCGTATATTCGCTGCCCAGAAAATCGAAGGCCCGGACCGGATTGTTCAGGATGTTGCGGCTCGCGGTGTCGACCTCCGTAACGGTCACCTCGCGGCGGCGGTTGTCGACCTCGCGGCGCACGGCTCCGTCGGCGAAAACCTCCGCGTCGCCCAGCACGAGGTAATAGCTGTCGCCTTCCACGACATAGCTGCCGCGGGCTTCGTAGTCGCCCGAGACGACCCCGAACTTCACGCCGTAGCCGTCCATCGCACGGAATCCCGCCGCAAGGCGTTCCAGTATCTCCGTGGCACGAGGCTGCGCCGCATTGCCTTGCAATATGCCGCAAAACAATACGGCAATGAAACAATGAAAAATGAAAAATTTTCGTCTCCCCATAGCGTCAGCTCCCGCAATTTTCAATTCCTAATTTTTAATTCTTAACCACAGGAACTGGGATTGTTTTAGGTCCTCGGCTTAAAACAATCCCAGTTCCTGCAATTTCGCCTCCAGCGAAGGCAAGTCGTGGTAGAGGATGTCGCGCGGTTTGGCCCCCTGCTGGCGGCCGACGATGCCGGCCCTTTCGAGCTGCATCATAATGCGGCCGGCGCGGTTGAAGCCCACCTCGTAGTTGCGCTGGATCATCGAGGTCGAGATCTGACCTCCGGACACGGCGTCGCGGGCGATCTCGGCAAAGAGCGAGTCGTATTTCACGGGCGCCGAGGACTCCTCGCTGCCCATTTGAGCGTCGCCGCCGTCGGGCGTATAGTCGGGCAGCGTGTAGGCCTCGGTGTAGCCCTGCTGTTTGGAGATGTATTCGCAGATGCGCTCGACCTCGCGGGTCTCGACCAGCGCACACTGGATACGCGTCAGGTCGCCGTCCTTCGAGAAGAGCATGTCGCCCCGGCCGATAAGCTGATTGGCCCCCGGCTGGTCGATGATCGTGCGCGAGTCGATCATCTGCATCACGCGGAAGGCGATGCGGGCCGGGAAGTTGGCCTTGATGCCGCCCGTGATGACCTTCACGTCGGGACGCTGCGTGGCGATGATCAGGTGGATGCCGATGGCGCGGGCTTTCTGCGCGAGGCGCATGACCGGTCCCTCGACCTCGCGGGCCGTCATTATCAGGTCGGCGAACTCGTCGACCACCACCACGATATACGGGAGGTAGCGATGTCCGTTCATCGGATTCAGCCGCCGCGAGGTGAATTTCTCGTTGTACTCGGCGATGTTTCGCGCCCCGGCCTTCTTACACAGTTCCAGACGGTTGTCCATCTCCGTACAGAGCGAGTTGAGCGTATAGACCGCCTTCTTGGGGTCGGTGATGATCGCGTCGTCCTCCGACTCCATCTTGGCCAGGAAATGGCGTTCGATCTTGGCGTAGAGCGAGAACTCGACCATCTTGGGGTCGATCATCACGAACTTCAGCTGCGCGGGGTGTTTGCGGTACAGGAGCGAGGTGATGATGGCGTTCAGCCCCACGGACTTGCCCTGTCCCGTGGCTCCGGCGACCAGCAGGTGCGGCATCTTGGCCAGGTCGAAGACGTAATTTTCATTCTGGATCGTGCGCCCGATCACCACCGGAAGCTCGGCCTTCGACTCCTGGAAACGCAGCGAACGCACGGCCGAATACATCGAAACCACCTGCTTGTCGCGGTTGGGAACCTCGATGCCGATGGTTCCCTTGCCCGGAATCGGCGCGATGATGCGGATACCCAGCGCCTTGAGGCTCTGCGCAATATCGTTTTCGAGGCCCTGCACCTTCGAGATCTTGATTCCCTGCGCCTGCACGATCTCGTAGAGCGTCACCGTGGGACCCACCGTGGCCTTGATGCGCTGGATCGGAATGCCGAAATATTTGAGCGTCTCCTCGATCTTGGTCTTGTTCTCGAAAATCTCCTCGTCCGAGACCTCCGAATCGGAAATGTAGTCCTCCAGCAGCGTCACGGGCGGCTTGCGGTAGTTCACCAGGTCCTTCAGCGGGTCGTAGCTCTCCGTGGGGATCGCCTTCTCGTCGAGAAGTTTCGCCTCGTTGGCCTCGACCGTCACCACGACGCCCTCCGGCTCCGCGGCGGGCGCGTCGTCCAGCACGGTGATCTCGGTAAAGGGCGCATCGGGATCGGACTGTGCGGCCTCTCTCTCCGGAACCTCCTCCGGGGCAGGCTCCGCAGCCACGGCGTCGCGCACCGCAGGGCGTTCCAGCTCGACCAGCCCGCTGCGGCCGATCACCACACGGCCCTCGGGACGCGAAAGGTCCACCTCGATGAACTCCCCGTCCTCCGCGGGAGGGGGCGCCTGCTCCGCGGCAGTCTCCCCGGCGACGGGTTTCCCGTCGGGCGTCAGTTCGAGGAAGGGATTTTCGTCCTCTTCCGGCACGGACTTCCGGGCCGCAACGGACTCCGACGGACGTTCCACACGGATCGGGGCGGGTTTTTGCGCCGCGGGTTCCGCCGCTTTCGACGGCGCGGGCTGCGGTGCGGCCGCCTTCGGCCCGGGTTTCGGAGCCGGTTCGGGAACATCCTCCGCAGCCCCGTCCTCCCCGGCCGCACGTCCGTGCAGCACGACTTTGTGCTTGAGGATCTCGACGACCTTCCCGCTCTTGTCGACCACCACGTTGCCCGCCTCGTTGACCTTGTTGATGAAGTTGCGGTTGATGAAAACACCCGTCAGTATCCAGCCGCCGACAAGCAGGATCAGCGTTCCGAAAGCCCCGATATGCGTGCGCAGCAGGGCCGAAGAGGCGATGCCGAAAGCGCCGCCCCACCCCGTCGAGCAGCAGAGGCTCCAGCGGTCGGCGAAGGCGAATCCCAGCGTCAGCGACCCCAGGATCATAATCAGGAACAGCGAAAGGATCGAATGGTTGAACAGCAGCGGCCGCTGACGGACGATCCGCACGCCGACCAGCACGATCATCGCGGGAATCAGAATGCCGAAAAGCCCGAACGAATGATCGACCAGCAACATCCCCAGCCGCGCTCCGGCCCAGCCGCAGAGATTTTCCGGTTCGATGCCGAGCGTCACCCGTTCCTCGACCGATTTTTGCAGCCCGCTCTGGTCGGCGGCCCAGCTGAAAAACGAAAAGAACACCGCAGCGGCGGCAAACAGACCGATGAACAGCAGCAGCAGTCCGGCGATCCAGCGCGCACTGTCGCTGTTGGAACGCTGAACGGCCTGCCGGCTGTTGGAGGATGTATTTTTAGATGCCATTCCAGAATGTAGCTATTATCGAGCGAAGGTACGAATTTTTTCCGACAATTCCGAAGGTGCCGCAAACTTTATCGATCGCCCGGAGCGATTCCGGTCGGAAGCGTTCCCGCCCGCGAATGGGGGGGGGCGGAGCCGGGAGCGTCTTACAGGTACGCCGCAACCTTCCGTTCGAGACGCAGGCGGTAGAGCTCGTCGGCGAAGGTGCGGAACGTGAGCGCGGGGCGGTTATCCGCCGAAGCGCGCAGGCCGTAGCGGTCCAAAAGCTGCCCGACGCGGCGGGCGACGGCGGGCGACGGGTCGACGATCGCGGCCCGTCCGTCGACGATGCGTTCCATCACCGGCGTCAGAAAGGGATAGTGCGTACACCCCAGCACGATCTGGTCGGCGCCCCGCGCCAGCATCGGCTCCACGGCGGCGCGCACCGCGGCTTCGGCCTCGGGCGTATCCTCCCGGCTCCCCTCGACCAGCTCCACGAAACCCGTGCCCGGGTAGGTCAGGACTTCGATGCCGCTGCCGTACCGGGCGGCCGTGCGGCGGAACAGCTCGCCGTCAAGGCTCCGTTCGGTGGCCAGCACTCCCACCACCCCGCTGCGGGTCGCCAGGCAGGCCGGTTTCACGGCCGGCTCCATGCCGACGATGGGCATGCCGGCGTATTTTTCGCGCAGGAAGCCGATGGCCGCGGCCGTGGCGGTGTTGCAGGCCACGACGACCATCTTGCAGTCCAGCTCCACGAGCCGCGCCACGGCGGCGTCGGCCAGCGCCTGCACCTCCTCGCGGGGCCGCGAGCCATAGGGGCAGTTGGCGCCGTCGCCGAGGTAGGCGAGCGATTCGCCGGGCAGCGCACGCCGGACCTCGCGCCAGACGGTCAGTCCGCCCAGCCCCGAGTCGTAAATGCCTATGGGTCTGTTGTCAGCCACGGTCGGAGAAAGTTTGCACGATATGTTCGACCAGCTCGTCGTCGGACATCGGGTCGCAGTCGACGACGAGCGAAGCCTGCGCGTAGAACGGTTCGCGGGCCGCCATGTCGCCGCGCATGAAGGCCACCAGCTGTTCGTCGTCGAGACCTTGCAGACGGGGCCGCTTGCGGCGTCCGTAGGGGCTTAACCGCCGGGCGATCTGCTCCGGCGAGCGGCGCAGGTAGACCGTATGCCCGACGGCGTTCATGCACGGCATGTTATCGCGCCACGTGGGCAGCCCGCCCCCCGTGGAGACCACGGCGAAGGAGGCTCCGGCGATCACCTCGTCGAGGACCCGGCGCTCCGCCTCGCGGAAACGCTCCTCGCCCTCGTAACGGAAGACGTCGGCCACGGAGGCGCCTTCGCGCTCCTCGACCAGCGCGTCGGTGTCGATGAAATCGACGCCCAGACGCCGCGCCAGCTTGCGTCCGAGGGTGCTCTTGCCGCAGCCCATATATCCGACCAGAAAGAGAGGTTTCATCGCAGGCGGTTCGTTAAAACAGGTTCAGCTGTTCGGGGTCGATCATCTCGCCGGCGTCGCCTTTCGGACGCTCCACCTCGAACTCCACGCCTCCGACGATCGTTCCGGCCGAGGGCTGGCCCGCCGGAGCCTTTCCCGGGGCGGGCTTGGCGCCGAGCGGCTCCTTCAGGGCGGATTTTCCGGAAGCTTTCCCCTCTGCCGCAGCGCGTTGCGCCGCGTCAGCTGAAGCGTCCGTCAGCTGACCGTCGTCAAGCGACTCATCCTCCGAAGGTTCCGGTTCGGGAGGCAGTTCGGGCTCGATCATCCGCAGCCGGTCCACGTCGTAGGTCGTCAGGCGTTTGCCCTTGGCGCGGTGGCTCTTGACACCCACGAACTCGTCGACGTCGATCACATCCGCGGGCCGTGAGGCGTGCGCCCCCTTGTAGGTGATCTCCAGTTTGGCCCCGGCGCGGTCCGTCACGCAGATGAAATCGGCGTCGGCGTCGAGGAAATCCTGAATCTTGTCCGACATCTCGGCCGTGAAACGCTTCATGTAGTAATACTTCTGGCCGCGGTCGTAGTAACACAGGCTGTAAACCCGGTCGGACTCGTAACGCGCCACGAGGACCGTGTCGTCGGGGAAGTGCTGCATCAGGTCGTAGCCCGTGATGTAGTACTGATTCTTCGAGGTCCAGACGATCAGGCGGTCGTCGCCCTTGAACTCGCCGAGCAGCTTGCCGCGCCCGTCGGCGTTCAGCCGGCGGACATCTTCGTCAAACCAGATGTCCTGCCCCCCGAGCGTCGAGGTGCCGCGCTCCTTCAGCACGATCTTGTGGATGCCGTAGCGCGAGAACAGATTGCCCTGGCTCTGACGCCCCTTGATGGCGAGGGTCGAGAAATCGAGATCGACGATCACCTTCTTCAGGCGCGGACGGGGCTTGAAGTAAACCTTCAGCACCTCGGCCTCACCGTTCGGATTGACAGACATATACAGTATCTCGCTCTTGGCGGTTCCCTTGGTGATGTCGTACTCCTTGTCGCGCGTGATGCCCTTGATGGCGCAACGCTTCATCATAATCGCACCGTTCTTCCCGTCGCGGTAGAGAACGTTGTAGATCGTGCGGTCGTCGTTGCGCTTGAAGACCCCGATATAATAGATGTTTTTATCGAAGAAGGCCTTGTCCGAAACCTTGGTGATCACGTAACGCCCGTCTTTCGTGAAGACGATCACGTCGTCGATGTCCGAGCAGTCGCAGACGAATTCCGCGTCCTTCATGGATTTGCCGATGCCGAAGAACCCTTCGGCCCGGTCCACGTACAGCTTGGCGTTCGTGACGGCCACCTTCGTCGCCTCGATCGAGTCGAATTCGCGCAACTCGGTGCGACGCTCCCTGCCCTTGCCGTACTTGTCGCGGATGCGCTCGTAGTAGGCCACGGCGTATTCGGTGAGGTGGTCCAGGTCGTACTGCGTCGACTTCAGGTCCTCCTCGATCTGGCGGATCTCGTTGTCGGCCTTCTCGCTGTCGTAACGCGAAATACGGATAAATTTCAGCTCGGTGAGCTTCTGCACGTCTTCAAGCGTCACTTCACGTCGCAGCCGCATCTTGAAGGGTTCCAGACCCTTATCCACGGCGGAATAAGCCTCCTCGCGGCTCTTGCACCCCTCGATCAGCTGGTAGAGCCTGTTCTCGATGAAGATGCGTTCGAGCGAGGCGGCGTGCCATGCCTCGCTCAACTCGCCCAGCCGGATTTTCAGCTCCAGCCCCAGCAGCGACTTGGTGTGCTCGGCCGAGCGGCGCAGGATCTCCGAAACCCCGAGGAAGTGCGGCTTCTCGTCCCAGATGACGCACGAGTTCGGGGCGATCGACACCTCGCAGTCGGTGAAGGCGTAGAGCGCGTCGATGGTCTTGTCCGACGACTCGTCGGGCGAGACCTGAATGACGATTTCGACCTTGTCGGCTGTATTGTCGTCGACCTTTCGGATCTTGATCTTGCCCTTGTCGTTGGCCTTGATGATCGAATCCTTGATCGACTCGGTG
>ENA-UOJJ01004944-UOJJ01004944.1-human-gut-metagenome-genome-assembly--contig:-CS66-NODE-4944-length-11823-cov-6.345258_pt1 | contig 11823 bp, 9 predicted proteins | sample MGYA00242343_ERZ723890 | MGnify/ENA metagenome assembly ERZ723890 | reverse complement strand
CCCCGACCTTTTGGTCCGTAGCCAAACGCTCTATCCAGCTGAGCTAAACGCACATCTCTTTTGTTTTGTGAGTACTTGTCGCTCACAACAAAATGTATTTTATAGTATAAATGTCATTTTGTCAACACTTTTTTTGAAAAAAATTTATTTTTTTTATTTTTATATTTTGAAGGTGCATTTCAGGCATTTTCGGACTCGGTTATGAGACGGATGAATTCGCTCATTTCGCGGGTTTTGTACTTGTTTTTATGATAGAAGATCTGGCGGTACATGGAGATATCAATGTCGGTCACGTCAAGCATGGCAATCCGGCCGCTGCGGATATATTTCTCCACTGCAAAATATGGAAGGAACGAAAGTCCGTCATTTCGCTCCACCATCTTAATGATAAATTCCGTATCGCTGATCTCAAGGGCAGGGTCCAGCGTGCGGTTCTCAAGCGCAAGATGCTGATCCAGCGCCTGCCTGTAGTTCGCATTTTTTTCCGTCAGAAAAAAAGATTCCCCCAGGATATCCTGAAGCACCATTTCCTTTCTCAAAGCAAATTCAGAATTTACAGATGCAACAAAAACGATCGGCTCTGCTGCCTCCATAACCTTGATCCATTCCTTATTCCAGCGCGGCGTGTCCAGGATATAGATAAGATCCAGTTCATTATGCTCCATCATACGGATCAGCTTCTCCGGTGAATCCAGCGTGATCTGTATGTTTACCTTCGGATAAAGCGTATGAAACTGGCTAAGGATACGTGGAAACTTCGCCGTGCACAGAGATTCGATCGTACCAATATGAAGCGGATTCTCAAGCTCCCTGTCCTCATTCATCGCCATTATCGTCCTGTTCATTTCATAAAGGATACGGTTGGCATGCTCCAGGAAACGCTTCCCCTGCGGCGTAAGGCTGACTTTCTTACCCATACGGTCAAACAGCTTCGTGCCGAGTTCTTCCTCCAGAAGCCGGATCTGGACCGTAATGGCAGACTGTGAATATCCCATAGTCTCCGCTGCCCTGGAAAAACTTCCAAGTTTCGCAACATGAACAAAAGACTGCACCTGACGGATCTCCATGACGCCCTCCCTCTTATTATGAAAAATTTTCAACCATGTCATAAATACTATGAATTTGCTTCATTTATATGTTGATGATACAATACACTCACGAAGACGTCAATCGTATTTTTATGCAAAATCAACAAAACTTTTTTGGAGGAAAATTACATAATGGAGAAGAAAAAATTCAAACTCGGGCTTGTACCGAAACTTCACTGACATGACCAAATCCGGCAAAACTTTCGCGATCCTTGGAATCCTCTGGAAAGTTTTCCTTGTTGTTATCGCAATGCATCTGATCTGCATTTTTATCCAGTTCACGATTGCAGGTTCTGTCAGCAGGGAAAACCCTCTGACCCTTATAAAAAACCAGGTTCCTGGTTATACTACAGCTCTTGGAACACAGTCCTCTGCTGCAACGATCCCGGTCAATCTGCAGTGTGCAGAAGCTGACGGCGTGTGCTCCCAGATCCGTAACTTCGTTGTACCACTTTGTGCAAACATCCATATGGCAGGTTCCATGATCACGATCACCGCATGTGCAACTGCTGTCTGTCTGATGAACCAGCTTCCAATCAGTCTCGCAACTGTCATTCCGTTCATCATGACACTCGGCATCGCAATGGTCGCTTCCCCGGGAGCTCCTGGTGGTTCTATCATGACTGCTCTTCCGTTCCTGTACATGGTATTCGGTGCAGAAGCCGGAGACCCGGAAGGCGCGATCTGTGCGATCATGGTTGCACTTTACATCACACAGGATTCCTTCGGAACAGCCTGCAACATTTCCGGCGACAACGCTATCGGCATCATCGTAGACACTATTTATAAGAAATTTATCTTAAAAACACCACAGCCACAGGAGAATTAAAATGTCTTTTATCAGCGTATTTGATGTAATGGGGCCAAACATGATCGGTCCTTCCAGCTCCCACACAGCCGGAGCTGCCCGCATTGGTTTTCTCGCACAGAAAATGATCAATGGTCCACTGAAAAAAGTTGAATTTATACTGTATGGATCTTTTTCCAGAACTTACAAAGGACATGGTACTGACCGCGCACTGCTCGGCGGTATTATGGGATTTTCCACAGACGATATGCGTATCCGCAACTCCTTTGAGATTGCAGAAAAAAAAGGACTCGAATTCACCTTTACGCCAAATGAGCTGGAAACAGATATCCATCCAAACACTGTTGACATCCATATGGTCAACGAAAGCGGTCAGGAAATGACCGTCCGCGGAGAATCTCTTGGCGGCGGCAAAGTCCGCATCGTAAGGATCAATTCCGTACAGGTTGATTTCACGGGCGAATACAGTGCCGTGATCGTAACTCATCAGGACAAACCGGGCGTTGTGGCATACATCACCAAATGCCTCAGCGACCGAAACGTAAACATCGCTTTTATGCGTCTTTTCCGCGAATCCAAAGGCGAGATCGCCTATACGATCGTGGAATCTGACGGACGTCTTCCGGAGGATATCGGAGTCACGATCCGCCAGCACGAAAATATCCACGAAGTCATGATTGTGCAGATGTAAGGAAGGAGATTTTTTATCATGGATTTTAAAAATGCAAAAGAACTTCTGACGCTCTGCCAGGATCATCAGCTTCCGATCTCTGAGATCATGCGTCAGAGAGAGATCATTGTCGGTGAGACGACCGACGAGAGTGTAAATTCACGAATGGCACGTGTCCTTGAGATCATGAAAGATGCCGCTTTTTCCCCGGTCAAAACCCCTGTCAAATCTATGGGCGGACTGATTGGAGGTGAAGCACAGAAGCTTTCCAGGCATCTTGCTTCCGGTAAAGGGATCTGCGGAAATGTCCTGGAAAAAGCGATCACCTACGCAATGGCGACTCTGGAGACAAACGCCTCCATGGGACTGATCGTAGCCTCTCCTACTGCCGGCTCTGCCGGTATCGTTCCGGGACTTCTTCTTGCACTTCAGGAAGTTTATGATTTCTCTGACGAGGATATCCAGAAAGCACTTTTTAATGCTGGTGCGATCGGATATCTTGCCATGCGAAATGCAACAGTTGCCGGTGCTGTCGGCGGCTGTCAGGCAGAGACAGGTGTTGCAGCTGCCATGGCTGCTTCTGCTGCTACAGAGCTGATGGGCGGTACTCCACTGCAGTGTACCTACGCCGCTTCTACCGTGCTTATGAACATGCTCGGGCTTGTATGTGACCCGGTTGGCGGTCTGGTGGAATATCCGTGCCAAAACCGAAATGCTTCCGGTGTTGCGATCGCACTGGTCGCTGCGGAGATGTCCCTCGCAGGCATCACACAGCTTATCCCTCTCGATGAAATGATCACGATCATGTTCACCGTAGGCAAAAAACTTCCTGCGGAACTGAGAGAAACTGCCCTTGGCGGCTGTGCAACCGCGCCATCTGCATGCGAATCCTGCCATATGTTCGGGTGATATTTACTGATATTTATATAGATAAAACTTTATACAAGACAGACAAATGACCGGGACTAAAAACTCTCCCGGTCATTTTGTCTGTCAATCATTTTTATGCGGATTTCTATGTCAAATTCAGATAATGTCGACTGTTTTATTATTCAGCGTCAGCGCTGTCATCTGCTGCAGCGCTGTCATCTGTTGTCTCTGCAGCTTCGCTGTCATCCTTAGATGCATCATCCTTTTTGTCATCTGCCGGTGCTGCATCTTCTTTTCCTTCTGGTGCACCTGCATTCATTACAACAACTGCTGTTGCGTTTCCATCTGCATCAAGAGTAACTTTGATAGTGTCACCAACTTTGATGTCTGAGAACGCGATCGCTTCTGTCTTCATTTCCGGTGCTTTTGTGTCGTCTGCTTTGGCATCTTTGTCAGCTGCATCTGCGGATTCGTCTGTTGTTTCATCTGCAGCATCTGCATCTGTGCTGTCGCTGTCTGCTGTTTCATCTGTGGACTCTGTGTCTGCAGACTCATCTGTAGAGTCTGTGTCGTCTGCTTTGGCGTCCTCGCTGTCAGCATCCTTGGAATCATCTGCTTTCTGATCATCTGCCGGTGCTTCATCCGGTTTCTCCGGCTGAGCTTCTTTCTCGTAAGTTGTGGTATCTGTTACTTTGATCGTCTGAGATTCTCCTGTCAGATCCAGCATGGATGGAGCTTCGCCCTTGTCATCTGAAGCTTCTGCATCTTTCTCATCAGCTGCTGCCTCGTCTGTGCTGTCGGACTCATCTGTAGATTCATCCTCTGTATCTTTGGAATCATCTGCTTTTTCATCTTTGCTGTCGTCAGCTTTCTCATCCTTGGAATCGTCAGCCTTTGCATCTTTATCTCCAGCGTCTTTGCCATCCTCTGGCTTTTCACCATCCGGCTGCTGTCCTTCTTTTGGAGTTCCTACATTGATCGTAATGCTGTCCTCTCCAACTTCTGTAACTTCACCGTAAACTTCTGTAGCTTCTGCCTCATCTGTAGTTGTATCTGTGGCATCTGCACTCTCGTCCTCTGCTGCTGCCTCTGTTGTCTCAGCAGTATCACTTGCTGCATATGCCATATTTACAGAAGTCAGTGCCATTGTCAGTCCTAATACCATTGCTGCATATTTACGTTTCATAATGATCAATTCCTCTCTTCTATTTCAATTTTTGTTTTTTCTTTTGTTTTGCTTTCTGTTGCTTACAGCTAACAATATAGGCTGAATTTGTGACACTTATGTGATAAAAATAAGGAGATTTTATGAAATCGGTCACATTTTTTGCACAAAAAAGATCCTCCACCTCGTAAAAGATGAAGAATCTTCATTATATTTAATTTCGTCTCAGTGCCTCGATCGGGCTCAGTTTTGCGGCTTTTCTTGCAGGGTAGATTCCAAAGAAAACACCTACCGCGCAGGAGAACAAAGTCGCTGCCAGCACGACTGTCGGGCTGATCCCCGGCGAGATTGCCATTCCCATACTGTTACTCATGACCATACAGATTCCATAAGCCGCCAGCACACCGAGCAGGATTCCGATCAGACCACCGATGACTGTCAGGATTGCTGCTTCTGCAAGGAACTGCAGCATGATAGAAGCAGTCTTGGCTCCAAGAGATTTACGGATACCAATCTCCCTCGTTCGCTCTGTGACAGACACAAGCATGATATTCATAACACCGATTCCACCTACAAGAAGAGAAATTCCGGCCACAAAAGAAATAAAAGTCGTGACCATGCCAAGCATCTCGTTCATAGATTTCATGATATCCTGGAAACTCTCAACCTGGAAATAATCTTCTCCGGCACACTGATGGCGTTTTTCCAGCAGGTGAACGATCTGATCTGCGATTCCCTGGGAATCCTGTGTTTTGTCTGCCTGAACAGTGATCGAATAAAATTCATCAGACCCTACAACCAGATCATCCATGGATGAATACGGGATATTCACCGTAACCGGCATTCCATCATAAGTATAACTTACAAAAGTTCCATTTTCTTTCTGCGTTGTGACACCTATGATACGAAATGATTTGGAAGAATCATAGCAGGTGATATCAAGGCTCATTCCCACGACATCATCCGTACCAAACAGTCTTTTGGCATCGGAATCGGAAATGACGCAGACGTTTTTGCCCTCCTCGATCTCCTGCTCTCCGAAATAATTTCCGTATTTCATTTCAGAGTTATTGATCATTTTGGCATCCGGGCCCTCGCCGGTTAACATAATAGAAAAAGTTCCCTTGCCAGTCACAGTCTCACCGTCATAACTGTTTGAAACACTGACTCCCTCTACATCATCCAGTTTACGGACTTCCTGCACATCTTCCGGTGTGATCCATTCGTCCTCTGTCATGGCATCACTGCTGACGCTGATCGCGATCTTGCCGGCACCGATCCCGTCGATCTCACTGTTCATCTGATTCTTGGTTCCCTCACCGATAGAAACGATCGCAATAACCGAGGCAATACCTATGATGATCCCAAGCATGGTCAGAAAAGAACGTCCTTTATTTGCGCGGATGTTCTGGACTGCCATTTTTATGTATTCATACAATCCACCCATCAAGCACCTTCTTCTGTTTCTGTAACCACATCTTCTGCATCGGCAGGAACAGCATCTGCTCCATCAACGCCTTCCGCACTGACATCCACGGCCTGTGCAGTCATTCCTTCCTGCAGGGAACCGATATCACGGATCACCTGTTCATCTGCCTCAATGCCATCTGTTACCTCGATATAATCGTCAGAACTTATGCCTGTCGTGATATCTTTTCTGGTGATCACGCCATCTTCAAGGACATAACAGAAAGAACCATCTTTGCCAATGTTGACAACTTCGGACGGCAGAACGACAACATTCTCTGCTTTCTGTGCCTGGATCGTTACTTTGGCATCTACGCCGAGAAAAATATCTTCGTCCGGATTTTTGATACGGATGTCTGCTGAGATCAGGGATGCGCCTTTTTCATTCTGCGTCGCAATGTGGCTGACCTTGATAACTTCGCCTTCGTATGTTTTTCCTGCAAGTGTGATCTGTGCGCTCTGTCCTTCCTGAACCTTGTCGTAGTCATACTTGGAAATGTTTACCGTTACATCTACTTTATCTGTATTCTGCAGAGTAAAAAGTTCTGTACCGAGTGCTGTTGTAGAGCCTTCCACAACGGCAACCTTTGTTACTACGCCGTTAAAATCTGCGTGGATTCCTTTTTTGGCTGCTTCTACCAGTTCCTTGGCTGACATCTGATCCAGTTCTGCGAGGTTGTTGGTGATCTCCATTTTTTCTTTTTCTTCTTCGGTCACAGCTCCCGGATCTGCCTCTGCAGTTGCTTCTTCACTTGACAGTTTGGACTGGAGCTCTGCAAGATCGTTGCTTGCTTTTTCCAGGGCGGATTCCAGAGCAGAAGTGTCTGCTGTCACGGTCGTATCCGCATCACCTATGGAACCAGAAGAAACATCAGCTGTAGTTCCATCTGATACAAAATCAGAACTTCCGGTATAATCAGACATTACCGGTGCTGCCGGTTTCTGTGCCTTGTAATCTTCGTAGGCATTCTTTGCATTCTGATAGGCGATCTGCGCATCGCTTCTGCACTGCTCTGCGATGGAAAGTGCACCTGCATTTTCATCTGTCTGGTCCAAACTCCAGGTCTGGAAAGCCATCTGATATTCATTCTCAGACTGATTATACTCCTGCAGAGTCTGGTTCATTTCGTTGTTGAGTTCATTCAGTTTTTTCTGATATGCCGGGAGTGTTTTGTTCTTGTATGTACTTAAAGCTTCGGCATATTCCTGCTGGATTCTCTGCTGTTCTGCTTCCTGGGCAGCCTGCGCCTCGGCTGCTTTTCTTGCAGATTCTGCTGCTGTCTGTGCCTGCGCATTGGCTGTCACCTGAGAGATCTGTGCCTTAAGGCTCGCCACATAATCTTCCTGCGCTGCCACCTGCTGTTTCAGGCTTGCCGCATTACCTGCGGCATCTTTCTGTTTCTGGACTGCCTTGTCCGATTTGTTGATCGTATTGGTCATGTCCAATTTCCCGGACTCTACGTTCAGGTCAGCTTTTTTCTGTTCTCTTTCGAGATCCTTTTTGTCAAAAGCCACCAGCTCTGTTCCGGCTTTGACGGTGTCGCCTTCTTTGAAATCGACCTTGTCTACTTTGGCATTCACCGGTGAAAAATAAGTCTTGGATTCTTCGCTGACTACGGTTCCGCTTGCCTCCACGGTCTGCTGGACATCACCGATCCCGGCCTTTACCACCTCAACCTGTGGAACTGCCTCCTCGCCGGATGACCTGCCTCCCAGGACAGATACACCGCCCACTGCCACAACTGCGATCACGCCTGCGCCGATCAGCAGTTTCTTTTTGGATTTTTTCTTCTTCATGCCTCTGCCTCCTGGTCAAAATCCTCATTTATTGTGTCGGATTCGATTTTTCCGTCCATGATACGTACCACACGGCGTGCCTGGGCCGCAATTCCATTGTCATGTGTGATCAGGATCACGGTTCGTCCTGACTTGTGCATCTTTTTGAGGATTGCGAGAATCTCTCTGCTGGATGCAGAGTCCAGGTTTCCGGTCGGCTCATCTGCCAGGATCACCGGCGGCTGTGCGGCAATGGCTCTCGCGATGGCAACTCTCTGCTGCTGACCACCGGACATTTCGCTTGGCTTATGATCCATACGTTTCTCCAGACCGACCAGTTTGAGCGAATCTACGGCAAGCTGGTGCCTTGTTTTCTTGTCTACGCCTCTGTAGATCAGGGGAAGTTCTACGTTTTCGATCGCGTTCAGATTTGCGATCAGGTTAAAGCCCTGGAAGATAAAACCGATCTCACGGTTTCGCACTTCTGAGAGTTCATTGTCCGTCATTTCGGACACATCTGTTCCGTTAAGATAATATCTGCCGGAAGTCGGAACATCAAGGCATCCAAGCATGTTCATAAACGTGGATTTGCCGGAACCGGACTGTCCGATGATCGCTACCAGTTCCCCTTTTTTGATCTCCAGGCTCACATGATCCAGAGCACGCACTTCGTTTTCTCCAGGATTGTAAATCTTGCATAAGTCTTCTACTTTGATCAGTGTATCGTTGTCCATAAATCCTCCTCTGGTGCCCCTTCATGGAGCCTGCTTATTGCTGTTTCAGATATCTTCATGCATCAAGCAAAAATGCTTTGTAGGCTTTCTTTGCTTCGTAAATATCGGCTTTGCTTGTGACTTCCCACGGAGCATGCATGCTTAAGACTGCCACACCGCTGTCGATCACGTTCATTCCATAAAGGGCTGCGATATATGCGATGGTTCCGCCGCCGCCTACATCGACCTTACCAAGTTCTGCGGTCTGGAATGCAACCTGATGGTCGTCAAAGATCCTGCGGACCTCTGCAACATATTCTGCATTCGCATCGTTGGAGCCGGATTTTCCTCTTGCTCCTGTGAATTTATTGAGCACGATGCCTCTTCCGAGATATGCAGCATTCTTTTTCTCGAAGCATTCTCCGTAAGCCGGATCATAGCCCGCGCTTACATCAGAGGAAAGCATGCTGGAGTTACGGAGAGTTCTTCTAAGTGCCAGATCGGAATAGCATCCCATTCCATCCAGAAGTTCTGCAACGGTATTTTCAAAAAATCTGGACTGCATTCCAGTTGCGCCGACGCTTCCGATCTCTTCTTTGTCTGTCAGGAGACAGCAGCTTGTGCGTTTCGGTGCGTCCATTTCCATCATTGCGACAAAGGAAGTATAGGCGCATACGCGGTCATCCTGTCCATATGCGGCTACCATGCTTCTGTCCAGACCGCAGTCACGTGCCTTGCCTGCCGGAACAATCTCAAGCTCTGCTGAGAGGAAATCCTCCTCTTCTACATCGTATTTCTCTTTGAGGATACGAAGAACGTTGGATTTGACTGCTTCTTTTTTCTTCTCATCGGTGCTTTCGCTGAGTGGTCTGCTTCCGATCAGGATGTCGAGATTTTCACCTTCGATGACCTCGGCTGCTTTTTTCTGAAGCTGTTTGCCTGCAAGGTGGATCAGAAGGTCTGTGATGTATACGACCGGATCATTTTCATCTTCACCGATGGTAACGTTGACTACGCTGCCGTCTTTTTTGGCGATCACGCCGTGGATCGCGAGTGGAAGAGCTACCCACTGATATTTCTTGACACCGCCATAGTAGTGGGTATCGAGGTATGCAAGGTCTGTGTCTTCATACAGAGGGTTCTGTTTTACGTCGAGACGTGGGGAGTCGATGTGTGCGCCGAGGATGTTCATACCTTTTTCCAGCGGTTCCTGGCCTACGTGGAACAGTGCCATGATCTTTTTCATTCCGACTGCATATACTTTATCTCCCGGCTGGATCTTCTCGCCTGCTGCCTGTTTTGCCTCAAGGCTGACATATCCGTTGGCTTCTGCTTCTCTGACAAGTTCCGTCACACATTCACGCTCTGTCTTGCCTGCATCAAGGAATGCACGGTAATCCTTTGCAAGTTTCTCCATCTCTTTCTCATCCGATTCTCCATAAGAAAGCCATGCGTTTTTTCTTTCCATAATATATAAAACCACCTTTCGATTGAATTTTTTACTTCGATATTAACGAATTGCTCCGCTGCAAGCAGCTCCCGCAATTCTTCAAACATTCGGAATCCGCTGATTTACTCTGTAAATCGCTACTTCCTTATGTTTGGCGGCTTCCAAGTTCAAGTGCCTCTCCCTGCAAGCAAGAACGGCACTTGAAACTTTGAACCCTGATATCTCACATATTATAAAACAAACTTCTATTTATTTCTACAATCCTCACAATTCTTAATCAAAAAATAAGAATTCCATTGCTTATTTCACAGTTTTCTCAAATTTTTCTTGAAAAATTCACCTCCGCCGTTACAATAATATTATTCATATTCAAACTACAATTCGTATTTATTTTATGATTATGGAGGTCATCTACATGCAGCAATCCACCGATCTACAGAATCTTTTGCATTCTGTCCACCGAAAAAGTTATCCTGCCTATAAATCTCTGAGGGGCAGTTATCAGTTTGATCATTATATTCTCTCGATCGACCATGTGCAGGGGGATCCTTTTGCTTCGCCTTCTCATATCAGTGTCCGGATTTCCCACAAAACCGCGGGATTTCCACGGGAATATTATAGCGATCATGTTACCCGCATCACGCTGTCTGATTATCTTACCAGACAGTTTGAAAAGCAGGTCAGCCGCTACACGTTCCGCGCCAAAGGCTCTGGCAAGAGCGGTCTGATCTCGGTGAGCCACTGTGGGCAGGAAATCCTGGAGCGGACCGCCTGCGAGATCACAGAAAAAGGGATCACTGCCCGTTTCTTCATCGGTTTTCCGGCCAACGGAAGAACGATCAATGCCACTGAGCTGGAAAAAATCCTCTTCGATTTTCTCCCAGTCTGCGTGCAGAAAGCTTTCCTTTACAGAAACATCAACCACAAAGAACTGGAACAGACCATTTTCCTCGCCGAAGACCAGACCTATATCCGAAGCCAGCTTACTAAACGAAATCTCGTTGCTTTTGTCGCAGATGGCTCCATCCTTCCGCGGGAAAGCGGCATCTCCTCCCGCCCAATGAAAGGCTCCATTCCTTTTACCTCACCGGAATCTCTGCGCGTCACCATGGATCTTCCGCACAAAGGCAAGATCTCCGGCATGGGAATCCCTGAGGGGATCACCCTGATCGTAGGAGGTGGATATCACGGCAAATCCACGCTTCTGAATGCCCTGGAACTTGGCGTCTACAACCATATTTCCGGTGACGGCCGCGAATACGTCATCACCGACGAAACCGCCCTGAAACTCCGCTCCGAGGACGGACGCTTCATCAAAGATGTAGATATCTCCCTCTTCATCAATGATCTTCCGAACAAGAAAGACACCCGTTGTTTTTCCACGGAAGACGCCAGTGGAAGCACCTCCCAGGCTGCCGGTATCATAGAAGGAATGGAAGCCGGAAGCAAAGTCTTCCTGCTGGATGAAGATACTTCTGCCACAAACTTTATGGTACGCGACGCTTTCATGCAGGAAGTCATTGCCAGAGAAAAAGAACCAATCACTCCATTCCTCAAACGTGCTGAAGATCTCTATAAGAAAGCCGGGATCTCAACGATCCTCGTAGCCGGAAGTTCCGGGGCATTTTTCCACATTGCAGACACGATTATCCAGATGGATTCCTATCATCCTGTGGATATCTCCGAGAAAGTCAGGGCATTATGTGGAAAGTATCCTCTGAATCCTGTCAAAGCATCAGCCTTTGCCTTTCCGGCAAGTCATCGCATAATGAAAAAGCAGGCTCCTTGCATCCGCTCACACGGAAGAAATGCCGGC
>ENA-UOJJ01004940-UOJJ01004940.1-human-gut-metagenome-genome-assembly--contig:-CS66-NODE-4940-length-11827-cov-5.011383_pt1 | contig 11827 bp, 9 predicted proteins | sample MGYA00242343_ERZ723890 | MGnify/ENA metagenome assembly ERZ723890 | reverse complement strand
GGCGCCGTAGCGGGCAGCAACCGAATTCGGGTAGAATATACCGCAAAGTGGGCGTGCAGATTGCGGATTTTATTCAGCATTCCACAGCCACTTTAATTACGCCATCTCTCTTATTTTCAAAGAGCTCATACGCTTCCTCAATTCTGCAGAGCAGATAGGTATGTGTGAGCACAGGCTTAGGCTTCTCCATTCACTGTCTGCCATCCGGAACTTTCATGGTAAATATAAAAGCAAGTGAACTAAGCAGCAGCATATAAGGATACAGCAGCATTGGAAGTATATCAAATGCGCTGACCACTTCTCCTAAACTGGCTGCAGCAGAAACAGCAACCAGCATTTGCGCTCCGTATGGTAAAATCCCCTGAAAAATACAGGAAAATGTATCCAGGATAGAAGCAGCTTTTCTGGCGCTGATACCGTAATCCTTTGACATTTCCTTTGCAATCGGGTTCGCCATAACGATCGCAACTGTATTATTGGCAGTTGCAATATCCATTAGCCCAACTAACAGTCCCATTCCCAGGAGCCCGCCTTTTTTTCCTTTAAACACTTTCTTTATCCAGTATAATAAAGCGGAAAATCCACCATACTCCTTGATCAGGGCACAGATTGCAGCTACCAGAATCGCAACCATACTGGTTTCAAACATCCCGGCAGCACCGGTTCCCATATTTCCGATCAGGTCTGTGGGTGCTATCATTCCTGTTGCAATCATAATAACTGAGCCACTTAGAATACCTGTAATCAGCACGAAAAATACATTAAATCCGATGATTCCACCTATAAGAACCAGAATATAAGGAATGATCTGTATTAAATCATATTTTTCTTCGATGAATCCACCATTATAATTTTTAACAGACAAAACCAGCAGAATAATAATGCTGGCAATAGCAGCTGGCAGTGCAATAAAGAAATTCTCCTTAAATTTATCTTTCATTTCACAGCCTTGTCCATTACATGCAGCAATGGTTGTGTCTGATATAAATGACAGATTATCTCCAAACATGGCGCCGCTCATGACGGAACCAATACAAACCGGCAGTGCAAATCCGGATACTCTTGCTACTGCAACTCCAATTGGAACGATCAGCGTAATTGTTCCTACAGAGGTACCCATTGCAAGAGAAACAAAACAGCTGACCACAAAAAGCACAACAACTGCAAACTGAGGCGGAACCAGTGACAAAATAAAATATGCAACACTGTTTGCAGATGTTCTTCCGACTATACCTACAAAAATACCTGACAGCATAAAAATTATGATCATTGTAATAATGTTAGGATCACTGATTCCCATCCCCATAACTTCCAGCTTATCATCCAATTTAAGCTCGCGGTTCTGTATACAGGCAACAAGTAATGCAACCAGAAATATTACAACAACGGGGATTTTATAAAATCCCATCTCGATATCCAGGCCATACTCAAATAATATGCCAAGCCCCAGATACAAAACAACAAACACTACTATAGGAAGCAGTGCTTTTCCATTTCTTTTTTCATTTTTCCTCATCCTACACTTTTCTCCTTCTTAGTTATAGTACTAATAGTATCATTTTTGTGTCCGCTTCACAATAGCAAGTCAACTGGATATTTTATATAAAAAGATCCCGGCAGGCTTCTGCTTCTGAGCGCTCAAACTCAGGTAGTATGAAACCTGCCGGGAAGTTTTATTTTCATCAACCAAAAAAACTATAGCTTACTGATAATCCGTCTCTTATATTCCAAAAATTCTTCTGACAATGCAAAATCCGCTGCCCTGGGTTTTCTCTCCTGGATCACGATCTCATCTTTGATGGTTCCCGGAGTTCCGTTCAGAATGTAAATCCGGTCGGACAAAAGAATGGCTTCGTCGATATCATGGGTGATAAACAAGGTAGACAGATCAATGTGCTGCATAACCTCCAGATACCACTTATGCACACTGGCCTTGGTCAGCGTGTCCAAGGCACTGAAAGGCTCATCCAGAAGGGCAACTCCGCTGGAACTTAAATAGGTTCGAAGCAAAGCCGCACGCTGACGCATACCACCGGACAGCTGGCTTGGATACTGATACTGGGTGCCTTCCAGACCAAATTCTGCAAAAAGCGGATTGGTCTTTTCCCTGGCTTCTGCTTTCTTCACGCCTTTCAGTACAAGGGGAAGTGCTACATTGTCGATCACTTTCTTGTGGGGAAGGAGAAGATCCTTCTGCAGCATGTAGCTGATGCTTCCAGGTGTGGAAGTCACATCCTGATCTTTCAGATAGACCTTTCCTTCATCAGGTGGGATAATACCGGAAAGCACATTGAACAATGTGGTCTTTCCGGAACCGCTGACTCCCAGAAGGGAAACCAGTTCCCCCTGCTCCAGATAAATGGAAATGTCCTCCAAAACCTTTTTTTCACCGTATGTTTTTGAAATATGTTCTGCTCTTAAAATCACTTTATTTTGTTCTGATGACATATTCGTTCCTTATACACAGCGCTACTTCTATAACCAGTTCCATTTTCCACAAAAATTGGGGTAAATTTCCCTGACAGAATAGCTCTATGCGTTAATTTCTTTCTCTTTCATTCCTTACTGTGGAAGATACCCATTAGAGAATCCGATTCCGGTAAGATCCTTGTCACAAAGCTGGTTCTCATACAGCCATTTATAGAATGCGTTCCATCTGTCAGCATCAATTACGCCCCAGCTTTCTGCATCGTCAATGTATTTTGTGGAAAGGAATTCCTGGCTCTTCTTTACCAGTTCCTCTGCGTCTTTCAAGGAACCTGTATTGTCGCCGTCGATGAGGATCTGGGCTGCTTCATCTGGATTCTCAGCTGCATACTCATAGCCTTTTGCAGTTGCTTCCATAAATGCTTTCGCCTGGTCCGGGTTCTCAGCAAGGTAGTCGTTATTTGCAATAATTACTGGTGTGTAGTAGTCAAATACAGGGTTGATATCAGAGAATGCAAAATAGTCGCAGTCTACACCTTCTACGTCAGCGTTGATTCCGCCCCAGCCCTGGAATACCCAGATGGCATCTGTCTGATTGGCTGCAAGTGCTGCAGGTTCATCTGTAATATCGTTGGGGATCAGGGTAACCTGGCTGAAATCTCCGCCGTCACCATTTACAACATTTTCCAGCATAGCAAGCTCGATTGGGGAATCCCATGTGGAATAGGTTTTTCCAGTAAGTCCTGCTGGCTTGTCGATTCCGTCACCTTTTCTGGAAAGGATTCCGGAGGTATTGTGCTGAATGATTCCGGCAACTGCTGTAATTCCAAGAGGCTCATCCAGTGCAAGGGAAGCTGCCATGGTGTCCTGTGCCTCGATTGCAAACTGTGCCTGACCAGCTGCGCACATAAGAGCGGCACCGTTTTCTGGCGGCTGAACGATCTCCACATCAAGACCAGCTTCTTCGTAATAGCCCTTTGCCTGCGCTACGTAAAGTCCGGTGTGGTTGGTATTCGGTGTCCAATCCAGGCAAAATGTGATTTTCTCCTGTGCGCCATCTTCAGCGTATACACCAGTAGGAACTGCAAGCACCATAGCTGCCGCTGCAACTGGTGCGATTACTTTTTTCAGATTCTTATTCATGATTTTTCTCCTTTTCCACCTGCAGCCATGGCATTGTGATCCGGCTTATAATGTTTACTGCCAGAAGAAGCAGCAGACTGATGATCACAATAAAGATAATGACTGCAAACATTTTATCAAAAGCATATGCCTTTTTTACACGTGTCATATAAACACCAAGTCCATTAAATCCGCCTAACCATTCAGATACAACTGCGCCTACAACTGCGTAGGAAGCAGAGATTTTCAGTCCGGAAAAGAACTGGGGCAAAGCGCCTGGAAATTTCACATGGCGGAAAATCTGCGTCCGGCTTGCTCCCATTGCCTTCATCAGGCGGATGGCATCCGGATCCACACTTTTATATCCATCCAGCAGTCCGATCGTGATCGGGAAAAAGGTGGTGATCACAACCAGAGTGATCTTCGGTGCCATTCCAAAGCCCATCCACAGCACCAGAATCGGCGCAATGGCAATGGTAGGGATGGTCTGTGTAATGATCATGATCGGATAAAATGCCTGATCCATCACACGAAAACGATCCATCAAAGTTGCAAACACAAATGCCAGCGCGATTCCAATGAGAAGTCCATAAAAGGACTCCAGCAAAGTGAATTTCGCATGGAAAAGTATGGTTGGCAGATCCCCAAACAGGGCTTTTACCACCGCTACCGGAGAGGGGAGCATGTAGGAAGGAACGATTCCAGAGATGCTAACCAGCTCCCAGCCAAGCAGGATAATGGCCATGGCAATGATCGGCGGGATCTTACTGGTGATGTTTGGTAACTTTCTTTTCAATGGTAAGTACATCTCCTTCTGGTTTGTAAGAGATCTTCACATATACGCTCATCGCCTTGCAGCCTGCGCGCTCTGCTACGTGCTGACACTCTTTTACAATGTCCATCAGCTGATCGTAATCACCCTCGATGGTGGTCTCAAATGGTCCTACATAGTAGTTCAGACCGGTGGATTTGATGTAAGCGATCACCTCGTCTACAATGCGGATCACTTCTTCATCATCCTGTACATTTGGCAGTACCTGAATTGCTACACTTGCGTTCATTTTCATTTCCTCCTGCGTTAGTTTGTTTTCTGTCCAATAAACAGGACTTTACTTAATGCAGATATTCTATTTCGTGAATACCCGCGTTAACTAAAAATCGAATAAGAACCATTCTGGCAACTGTACAGCCACCAATCATTATGAATCAGTTAGTATGAAAAAAGAGCATCTGCCATCAGACAAATGCTCACAATTACATCGTTCAACACTTCCTACACTGGCATGATCCAACAGGTTAAAAGGGTCTAAGGTCTACCTTACTCTCAGCTTCTCATTCGAAACTCCCCTGGTCTTTATTCAGATTTCGTTGCTTATTATAATACAGCTTCTTGCAAATTACAAGAAACTATTTTGATCTCAATTATTCTTTACAGATTTTTAACGTAACGACGGCCTCTTATAAGAGTCGTGTCCACCTGCTTAAATATTCTCAAAAGCAGCCTGGATACTATCGTAATGCAGGAATTTTCCCTGGGCTGCAAATTCTTTGATCTGGTCTAAGGCTGCAAACATGTAGCCGTCGGTTTCTTCTTCCTGAAGATGAAGGTCTTCTTCCTTCACGTCCATTACAAAGCGGTAAACATCTACAAAGTAGTTGTCGCCCTCGCCTGGATTTTCTCTTTTATAGGTGAAAAGATAGCCGCCCTGCGCGCCGCTTACATCAAGGCCGGTCTCCTCTTTCACTTCACGAAGAACTGCATCATAGGAAGATTCCCCTGCCTGGGCTGCACCGCCGGAAACTTCCCACCAGCCTGGTGCCCAGGCTTTTGTCCTCACACGTTTGGTAATGAGAAAAGTTCCATCTGGTCTTGCCACTACCCCCAGAACGGTCAGATGGTATTCTCCTTCTTTTAAGCACCAGTCGTTTCGCTTCATGGTACGGCCGGTAGGTCTTTTGTTAATATCATAGATGTCCCAAAATTCCATTTTGTCACTCCTGTTATATATTTCTCATATTTTTTCTTTTGTTACATTATTTTCGTAGATATTGTTATTGAATATATTTATTTTTTTCCTGTGATCAATACAGAAAAAAATACTTTCCATGCAAATATCCCACAAACTATTTATCAGCAGCCTAACTGATCACCATTTAAAATGCTATTCCCCAAACCAATTTATATAAGTAATAAAGAGTCCAAAGACATATCTATATTACATTTTTAATATGATCTATTTCAGAAGTTCTTCCACCATCTCTCTGGTATACTCTACCTTCTCCACATGGTTGACCTCGATCTGATACAGGGCATTTGCTGCAATGTGCTCTGCTGCCTGCTCCAGGTCACGGATACCGGACGTATTGGAATAACGCTGGATGATCGCATCCAGGGCTCCCTCTGTGATGATGCACTCACTCTCCTCCATATGCATTCTCTTAAGCACTTTTGGAAGGGAAAATCTGGAAAAGATCACTTTCTTCTCCTCTGCTGTATAATCCGGAATATCGATAACCGCAAACCGGGACATCAGCGGTGCGCTGATCTGGTCACGGTCGTTGGCTGTAGCGATTGGATAAACACCGCCCGTAGGGATCATACATTCCATATAGTTGTCTGTAAATCCAAGGTTGTCCAGAAGCGTGAGAAGTACATCTGCCGGGTTGCCATTTCCTTTACCAGAATTAGCTTTATCCAGCTCATTGATGATAAATACCAGATTGGAAGCGCCAGCCATGGAAAAGGCCTCCATAATAATTCCAGGCTTTGCATTGGCATAGATACGCGGGCTTCCGGTAAGCTGCTTGGAATCATTGATGGAACTCATATCCAGGGTGGTCCAGGGTAGCTTAAGGATTCTTGCTACTGCATAGGCAATCTGGGACTTACCTGTACCGGCTGGTCCGATGAGCAGAAGTCCGTAAGCCGGAAGGGTATGGGTACGGTTGATCTGGATAATGGTCTCAATAATACGCTGTTTTACCCGCTCCATTCCGTAAAGCTCTTCATCCAGAATCCTTCTTGCTTCTACAGGATCGATGGCTTCAAAATAATTGTTCTTCCACTGGATATTCAGCATAATGGAAAGAGCTCTCTGTGCATGATGGCGCTCTTCCTGGGAAACCTCACTGGATCTTGCAACCGCCAGATTTCTTCTGGTCCACAGTCTGATATTATCCGGCAATGTTTTGCCTGCGCAGGTCATGAAATCAGTGATACTCTGAATGCTGGTAAGCTTCATCTCATCTCCTGTTTCCTCCTGGTCTTCATCCTCTTCTGCCTCAGCAGGCGCGTTGCTCTCCAGAAGTCTCTCGATCATAAACTGAAGGAAGCCATCCTCTGCGGAAAGCTTGGTACCGCCCCCGAACGCAGTCTCGCGGATCCGGTACACGGCATAACCGTCTTCTCTGTTTTCTCCGGAGAGACGTACATGAATGCGGCTGTCTCCAAGCCATTTCAGCAGGCTTGTAAATCTGGAATCAATTTTCAGCACATCTGCTGTGTGGGTTCCATCCTCTTCCTTAAAATCAAAGGCTGTGCGGTTTACCGGATTGGTAAACACGCCGCAGGAATGATGCTTCCACTGTCTTTCTTTATTGTCAAGCACCATGATCGGCTGTGCCGGTGACGGCTTGGTATTGCTGCTGTGAAAAGTTGTATAAGTGCATTTTGCCTCTGCCTTGCCTGCAGACGCACCACTGAAATCAAATACTGGCATAGCATTTTCCTCTTTCCTGTTTCTTTAACAAATCCGTATACTTCAAATTTCTCTTCCCTACTATAGCAATAAATCACCTCAATGTCCAGAATGAGTTGCCTGGTTTCTCAATTCTACAACATCCTTCATGGATTATTGTTGTTTTCTGGCTCATTTCGTCATTTTGCGACAATTTAATTTCGATTTTTTAGTTTCGATTTTTCGATTTTTACAAAAAACTCTTGCAAAATGCCAACGATTCGTGTATCCTATTAGCTGGACGGTTTTTCTTATATTTGATTTCTACCTAACATTTGTTTTTCATATACGGTTTTTAGTGCGCAGAATACCATAGTCCCTCCCAAAGCTTCTACTGGAATACTGCACTCTAAAAATAAAAGACTCTCGGGCTCGTTTGAGTCCCGGGAGTTTTTATTTTCTTGGGCTTACGCCAGACTTAAAAGCTCTTTTCCCTCTATCAGTCTCTCCTGAAATTGTTCATAGAAATCCCTATTTTCCTCATAAGGCTTCATATAAAAACGGTTCACCACATAAAGATTCAGGTTCTTGATCAGCTGGACATCCGTGGCGTTGTAAAGCACTTCCTGCACATCCAGCAGAAAATAATGCCAGTCCGCCACAAATTTCTCATACTGGCGAAGATCCGGTGTGTCGATCCATTTCTTCACCTTGATCTTGCTGCGGCTTGTCTTTTTGCACTCATGGATCTGCAAAAAATATTTAAATCCCCCATTTTCATAGAAACGTCCCAAAGGGAAAAGCCTGCAAAAACCAGGGCGGAAGCTGTGAATACTACAGCGGCCCTGCTCATTTAAGAAAACGCAGCATTCGTTTTTCCCGGTCATGCAAAGATGAGGCAGGATATTCCCATCCATAGCATCAAACTGGATCAGCCCCTGGCTTACCAGCTCCTGTGGCACTTTTCCCAGATTTCTGCAAAGGCGGTACACATCCATGGGATCCAGTACAACGGAGTCTCCCATTCCCTCACAGCAGTCATGACAGCCTGCACAGTCCTGGCAGTCTGCCTTTACCATATCATTTAATTCATAAAGTCTTCCGTCGGAAATCTCTTCCAAAGATACTTCTCGGCGCATATGCAAATTCCTCTTTCTTATATTATTCTGTTTTTTCCGGCAAAATCAATCAGCTGTTCTATACTTACAACACATCCACAACTGGCAGATGTATTTTCGAATTCAAATTATCTATCCTTTATAGTTACAGCTTAATTCCGGACAACGCCTGTGCAAACGCATTGTTCACCGGCTCATTGGCCTCTTTTTGCTGCCTACGCAGATAATTCTGTACATCCCGCCTGCCAACCCCTGCGCCCTCTTTCTGGCGTCTTGCCTGGAATGCGGAAAGCTTCTCCTTGTAGCCGCACTGACATACAAAGGTCTCTTCTTTTCCCTTCACATACATTTCCATACGCTTATGGCACTTCGGACAGCGGGCATTGGTGGTACGGGAAATGGTCTCCCGGTAACCGCACTCCCTGTCCTGGCATACCAGCATTTTGCTGTTTTTGCCGTTGACAGCCAGAAGCTTTTTACCACAACGAGGGCATACCTTGTTGGTAAGATTGTCATGGCGGAAGGTTCCCTCCCCGGCTTTAATCTCATTTACGATCTCACAGGTATAGTCCCGGATTTCGTGGAGAAAATCTCCCTGGCGGATCTTGCCCTTTGCGATCTGGGAAAGCTTCATCTCCCAGTCAGCGGTAAGCTCGGGCTTTTTCAGATCCTCTGGGACCAGTTCCAGAAGCTGTTTCGCTTTGGATGTGATGTAGATCTCGTTTCCCCTTTTCTCCATCATAAAGGAATGGAAAAGCTTCTCAATAATGTCTGCTCTTGTGGCTACCGTTCCAAGACCACCAGTCTCACCAATGGTTTTCACCGCTTCTCTATCCCTGGTCTCCATATATTTCACCGGATTTTCCATGGCTGCAAGAAGGGTTGCCTCGGTAAATCTGGCTGGAGGCCTGGTTTTTCCTGTATTTAAAGAGGTTTTCAAAACCTTTAACCTGGTTCCGGCTTTCAGTTCAGGAAGGCGCTGGTCCTTCAGTTTTCTCTCATCTTCCACCTCTTCTTCACAATCATCCTCCGGGCTGCCCTCATAGACTTCCTTCCAGCCCTGGCTTTTTACCACCTTACCGCTGGCTGCAAAGATTTCCCCGGCAGCCTTTGCCTCCATATTTACCTGCTCATACAAAAATGCAGGATAAAGGACCGCAAGAAAGCGGCGGACAACCATGTCATAAATCTTCCGTTCCTCATTTGTCATGTGGTCCAGCTGGACAAACTGCTCGGTGGGAATGATCGCATGGTGGTCACTGACCTTCTTATCATCCACAAAGCTTCCGTTTACCTGAACCGGCTTGTTCATAAGTGCACCTGCCAGCTTCCTGTAGGGACCGGCTCCGCAGGCTTTCAGCCTTTCCTTGATGGTTGGCACAATATCCCTGCCAATATATCTGGAATCGGTTCTGGGATAGGTAAGCACCTTGTGATTCTCGTAAAGGCGCTGCATGATATTCAGGGTTTCTTTTGCAGAAAAACCATATTTCTGGTTGGCTTCCCGCTGCAGGGTTGTCAGGTCGTATAGCCCTGGAGCCATGGTCTTTTTCGCTTTTTTCTCCACATTGGTTACTTCCAGGGAGGCATTCTCCAGCTTACCTTTTATCTGTTCTGCCTTTTCCCTGGAAAAAGTGCGAAAGCTTCTTGTCTTCTCCTCACACCAGGTCCATTTCACATCCTGGGTTTCCAGGGAAATGCCATAGTATTCTTTTGGCACAAATTTACGGATCTCTTCCTCCCTTTTCTGAATCATGGCAAGAGTCGGAGTCTGCACACGGCCGCAGGAAAGCTGGGCATTATATTTACAGGTAAGGGCTCTGGTGCCGTTCATTCCCACCAGCCAGTCTGCCTCTGCACGGGCAACTGCTGCCCGGTAAAGATTGTCGTAATCGTGTCCGTTTTTCAGATTGGCAAAGCCTTCTTTGATTGCCTTATCTGTGACGGATGAGATCCACAGTCTCTTGATTGGCTTATGACAGCCAGCTTTTTCCAGGATCCAGCGGGCAACTAATTCGCCCTCCCGCCCTGCGTCTGTGGCAATGATGATTTCCTCAATGTCTTTTCGAAAAAGCTGGGCTTTCACAGTGGAAAATTGTTTTCCGGTCTGGCGGATAACTACCAGCTTCATATCCTTTGGAAGCATGGGAAGGGTTGCCATTTCCCATTTTTCATATTTTTTATCGTATTCTTCCGGGTCTGCCAGTGTCACAAGATGACCGAGAGCCCAGGTGACTACATATTTTTTGCCTTCCAGGACACCGCCGTTTTTCTGGTTCGCCCCCAGAACCCGGGCAATGTCTCTGGCAACGGATGGTTTTTCCGCAATTACAAGTGATTTCATATCATTCTCCTGATCGGTTTTAATATTTGCTTCACAAACTTGTAGCTATTATAACACACTTCAGAAAATTTTAAGAATATTTTGTTAAAATTAATTTGTAATAAAAGCCAACGGATGGTATTATGAAACCATAAAAGACAGAGAATTCATATCGCGATGTTTTAAGTTCTCTGCCTCAGAGCATTTTTTCAAATATGCTCAAAAAACCTAGGGAGAAATTATGTATTATTTTATTGTAAATCCAAATTCCCGCTCTGGCAGGGGACGTTCTATCTGGAATGAGATCCACCGGCAGCTTATGCTGCGCGGCGTGGATTTCCAGTACTGCCTTACAAGATATTCCGGACATGCCACGGAGATTGCATCTAATGCTTGTGCCCTTGGAACTTCTTCTTCGCCTGTATATATGATTGCAGTTGGAGGTGACGGCACTATTCACGAGGTGCTTACCGGTATCACCGATTTTGACCGGGTGGTTTTCGGATACATTCCTACTGGCTCTGGCAACGACTTCTGCCGAAGCATGGAACTTCCCTTTGATCCAATGGAATCTCTGGAATATATTTTAAAGGCAGAGCATATCAGTCAGATGGATGTTCCTTATCTAATCCGTGAAAATAAAAAATCACGGTTCGGTATCAGTACGGGAATTGGATATGACGCAGGTGTGTGCCAGGAGGTTCTGGCTACGCCCCTTAAGAAGGTATTCAATCGTCTTGGGCTTGGAAAATTGATCTACCTGTTCATTGCGTTAAAGCAGCTGATTTTTATCTCTCCTGGGAAACTGACTGTCACTCTTGATAACGAGAATACGTTTTCCTATGACCACGTATATTTTACAGCGATCATGAATCAGAAATATGAGGGCGGAGGCTTTAAGTTCTGCCCGGATGCCAGACCGGATGACCAGATTCTGGATGTGATCCTTGTGGAAGGTGTGAGTAAGATAAAACTTCTGTTTTGCCTGCCTACTGCTTTTTTCGGAAAGCATGTGGGGATCAGGGGAATCCATATCCTCACCGGCAGGAATGTTCATGTACATAGTGAGTCTGCTCTTCCCATTCATATTGATGGAGAATCTGGTGGAATTCGCGAAGATTTAACAGTTTCCATTGAAAAAAGCTCTTTAAAAATCATTT
>ENA-UOJJ01004933-UOJJ01004933.1-human-gut-metagenome-genome-assembly--contig:-CS66-NODE-4933-length-11835-cov-6.206197_pt1 | contig 11835 bp, 8 predicted proteins | sample MGYA00242343_ERZ723890 | MGnify/ENA metagenome assembly ERZ723890 | reverse complement strand
GACGGGCAGCGACGAGCCCGGTGACGGCAGTGAAAGTAATCCGTTCCTTACTGTACAAAAAGCGCTCGACAGTCTCCCGAAGCTGTTAGTGAACCGCGTGATCATTCGGGTTCACGAGGGAACATACGACGAAAATGTTGTGCTTTACGGATTCGTCGGTAGTGAAATACAGATTGAGGGGCCTTCAAATGAAAGTGTTTCTATCAACACGTTAAGTTGCTCGAGTTGCAATATCGCCTATCTACGTCTTAGCAATCTGACTATTGCAGGAAATTCGGGAGATGGGTACAACTGGTCAATAAAATCAGACGGTCTCATATGCCTTTACCTGGTTAATATTACCTGTACCGGTGAAACGCCGACCTCTCATGTAGGCGCATTTTACATTGTATATACGCCAATGGCGATAATAGACAACTGCACGATCTCCAATAAAAACATTGCGTTGGATGTACTTGCTTCGACGGTTTATCTCAATAACACTGACACTGGAACAAACAACACTGTCGGCATCCGCTGCGGCAGCGGCTGGGGCACCGCGGGCGGCTATGTCCAGAAGGGCGGCGCGAATATTGCGGGCGAGGAGCAGAAAGGATACGGTGGTCAGATATGGTAATGACAGTTTACGGACAGGAGATCCCCTGCGCACGCGCGGAAAAGGGCGCGGACTATGTGCGGGCTTTCGATGAAAACGGCGTGTGCGTGTTTGAGGCAACGAAGGTCAAGAGCTTCGAGGGGTACACATTGGACGGCGGAGAATGGGGCGAGGCGGTCATCCCGCCTACCAATGACGAGCTGGCGGCGGAGAACAAGCGGCTCAAAGCCCAGATGGAGATGCAGGCGCAGAACATTACGTTCTTGGAAAACTGCCTGCTGGAAATGGGCGATATTGTTTATGCGTGAGTTTTGGGCGGCGCTCGCCCTGAACCTATATTTTTACTTATCGAAAGGAGATCAAGAAATGATGGCTATGTTGTATGCGAGCAAGATCTGTATGGAGGCGAAAAACCCCAAGACCGGGAAACCGTGGGAGTTTGCGGACGTTCCTCCCAAGCTCAAAGCGCAGGTGGCGGACATCCTGATCAACGAGTGCGGCCTGCCCGAACTCGTGCCGGTCGAGTACGGCGGCACGGCGGAGTAACGCTCCGCGGGCGGGATGGTTGGAATACACGGAGTAATATGACCGCATGAGGTCCGATGTGACTTCGTGCAGAAAGGAAGGATAGAACGATGAAGAACAATACTTTGACGGCGATTAAGATGTGGATCACGGCGGCGGTGGCGATGCTGACGGCCTTTTGGGGCTGGTTCGGCTGGCTGCTGATCGTGTGGATCGGGCTGATGCTGGCCGATTGGCTGGTAGGCTCCGCTGCGGCGGCGCACCGCGGGGAGTGGAGCAGCGCGAAGCTGCGCGAGGGCGCGTGGCACAAGGGCGGCATGATCGTAATTGTCTGCATTGCGCTGGTCGCCGATTGGCTGATCGGCATGATGCTGGAGAACCTGCCGGGCGTGGAGCTTCCATTTGAATATACGACGCTTCTCGGCCCGCTGGTCGTGGTGTGGTACATCATCGGGGAATTGGGGAGCCTCGCCGAGCATGGCGTGAATATGGGCGCGAAGGTGCCGTCGTGGCTGGTGAGGCTGCTGGCGGCGGGAAAGAACGCCGTGGACGCCGCGGGCGACAAGCTCCTCGGGAGCGACGAGGAGCCGACGGAATGAAAGATGTGGTCGGCTCCACCTCGGAAGAGGTGCGCATGATAAAGGCCATCCAGCGCTCCGTCGGGGCGCTGGACAACGGCTATGTGGGCAACCAGACCATGAGCGAAATCGCGGCGAAGCTGGGCGCGGACTGCTTCCCTCTGAACGTGGAGCTGTACGGTCAGCCCGCGATCCTTGCCCGCGACATTGACCCGCTCAATCTGAGCGGGCGGCTGCCGGAGAACAGCATCTCGGGGAGCTTTTCGTGGCAGGGCGCGCCGTGCAGCATCCTCGTGCGCGGTGGAAGGGTGGTGCGCGGCATGAGCTGTCATTGCCCGACGCCGGAGAGCGTGCTCTATAAGACGCAGGACGGCAGGGTACACATGGCCCGCGTGTCCTCCGCGGACGCTCTGACGCACTCGGGCGTCGTTTGGGCGGTCGGGGGCATGGGATTGCTCGGCAACTATAACCCTGCCGCAGAGGGCTTCACAGGGGCGTACAGCGACGTGCTGCGCAGAACCAACCACACCGTGCTCGGCTATAAGGGCGGGATGCTCTACGGCGTGTACTGCAAGGCCATGACGGCGCAGCAGGTCAACGCCTTCGCGCGGGACAAGCTCAAACTGGAATACGCCGTTATGCTCGACGGCGGGCACGTCGCCGCCATCAACGGCGCGTGCAGCAAGATCAACACCAACCAGCGGCAGTATTACGCCGTGCGGTTCCTGTGAGGGGTGAGACGATGAAGCGTGATGAATTTATCAAGACCCTGACGGGCTGGGACGGAGCCGTGCGCGGCGACGCGGTGCATAAGCGGATCGTGGACGCCTATAACAGCTTCCTGCCCCATCCGCGCGGCTACAAGCTCACCTACACGGACGACTACTGCGCGGCGGCGGTGAGCGCGGCGGCGATCCTCTGCGGCCTGACGGACGAGATCCCCATCGAGTGCAGCTGCGGCGAGCAGATGCGTTGGTATCAGGCGCGCGGACGATGGATCGAGGATGATGCGCACGTTCCGCAGGTCGGCGAGCAGGCTTTCTACCATTGGGCCGACGGCGGGGATTATGCCGCGACGGACTGCACCGGCGCCCCGAACCACACGGGCATCGTGACCGCCTGCGGCGGGAAAACCTTTACCGTTTTCGAGGGCAACAAGGGAAGCCACCACGAGTGCGCCTACCGCATTATCCCCGTGAACGGGCGGTATATTCGCGGCTTCGGCATACCTGCATATCCTGCGGAAAAGCGAACGCTTGTGCGCGGTGACAAGGATGCGGCGGTCGGAAAGCTGCAGGAATTCCTCAATGCCTGCGGGTACGAGCTGGACGTGGACGGTTCATTCGGGCCCGCGACGCAGAAGGCGTGGGGGGAGTACCTTACAGCGTACATTCAGCAGATCATAAAGGAGTGAAGTGAGCATGGCCTACAACGAAAAGACAAACTACGCCAACGAGCGGAAGTATCTCAATAACCTCATTTCCGGCGGCGGAGGCAACGCCGAGTGGGCGAAGAATCAGATGAAGGAGCTGAACTCCGCCGAGCAGAAGTACGGAAATTCCGGTGGCTCCTCCAGCGGCTCCGGCGGTGGTAGCTCTGGCAGTTCGGGCGGCGGACACACGCAAAAGACCGGAAAAGCCTATTATTATGATACGGAGGGTCCGACGCAGACCGGATGGGTCCGTGAGGATGGCAGCGCACCAAACTTGAATTACAAGGATAGTACGATCTATGCAAAGGGTACGAAGGGCTCTTACTCCGGCGCCGATCTGTCACGCGATATGCGCTGGGCCGGGAAAACGGTGCAGAAGAACGGTTACGCCATTACCTACGACGAAAACGGCTATGCTGTGAGGGCAACCAATGTCCGAAATGGTGCGGCGCGGGAGGACCTTGCCAACGTCTATCCGCGCGTAGACGCAGACGGCGAGCTGATCTACCCGACGTATGCGGACGGCACAAGAGGCAGCGGGTATGCCGGGACCTCCGGCGGGTATTCGCAGCCGAGCGGCTCCGGCATCATCGGCTATTCGCCGGGCGGCGGGGAGTACCCGGTCGGCAGCGAACGGGGACTCAGCTTCATCAAGAACGCAACTGCGGGAAGTAAGATCGTCGGCTCGGACGGAAGTGTGTGGCTGAAGAACAAGGACGGCAGCACGACCATCACAAAGAATGGGCAGACCTATACGGTCGGTGCGCAGGGAAACGGCACGTCGGAGGAGCTGGAGGCGCTCCGGCGTGAGCTGCAGCAGCTTTATGGGGAGCAGGGCTCGTATGCGCAGGCTCTGGCCGCGCAGCAGGAGGCGAACCGTGCCAACGTGCAAAAGGCGGTCGGGAACCTGCAGGATCAGAAGCGGGACACGGAGACGAGCTACGCGAATATGTTCCGCCAGCTTTATCTGAACAAGATGAAGTCGCAGAAGAACATCGGCCAGCAGCTCGCGGCACAGGGAAAGACCGGCGGCGCGGCGGAGAGCACGCTGCTCGGGCTGGACACGAGCTACAGCGACGCTCTGCGGCAGGGAGAGCAGGGGCGAATCGGCGCCCTCGGCGACCTCGACCGCGCGATCACGGACGCCGAACTGACAGGTGACATCGCCAACGCAGAGCTTGCGGCGGCGAATGCCAAGGAGCGCACGGACAGCTATGCCGATGTGCTGCGCGACCTGATGGACCGCTACGACCAGCAGAATGCGCAGAACACGGCATACGAGCGGGAGGACGCGGACAATGCAAGGGCCTACGCCTATAAGACGGCGATGCAGCTGCTCCAGAGCGGAAGCATGGCGAGTGATGAGCTGCTGGAGAGCGCCGGCATCAGCAAGGCGGACGCGCAGGCGATGGTGGCGGCGGTTGCCGCGCAGAGGGCTGCGGCGAAGAGCTCCGGTAGGACAACATCGAGCAAACCGAGCGCGGCGTCGGCGGAAGTTGCGCTTGCGGCTGCCCTTGGCGGCGACAGCAGTGACAACGTACGGCAGATCCTCGAAAGCTACTATGGTATGCCAATGGAGACGGTGCTGGGGGCCTATGGCTACAGCGGCGGAGCCGCTCCCTCGGAGGCGGAACCGCTCGCGGCGCAGGACAGGAATTTTGCGACGTGGCTGAACGAGGCGAACCGTCTTGCCGAGGGCGGAGCGTCCGTGCAGAGGCTCGCGGAGATCCTGCAGAGCTGGATCGCTCTCGGGAGGATCACGCGGGAGCAGGGCAACATGATCGCGGCAACATTCGGATATTGAGGAGGTTACGATGGGAGCGCTTGACAATATGCTGGCCGGAAAGCGGCAGGAAAGGATGACGACCGGAGCGCTCGACCGCATGATCGAAGCCTCGAAGCAGGAACAGACTGGGACGCAGACAGCGCCCCGGTCTGTTGCCGCAATGCGGAAGAGCGCGGAATACAGACCGCTGAAGACGGCGGAGGAAGCGGTGAGAGCGACCGCGGAGGACACTTCACGCAGCGGCGAAAAAGCCGACACGCCGACGCTCGGCGGACGGCTGAAGAGAATGGCATCGGGTGCGGGAAAGCAGTACGTCTCCGGCTATGCAAACCTCGCAGGACTGGGGCAGACCGGGACGACGAAACGGATGAGGTCAGAAGCGGCGGAGGAGCTTGACAACCTGGAGCGCGAGATCGCGGTGCAGAAAACACTGCTGAGCGATCCAGACGCCGGCGAGGCAGATCGCGAGAGTGCCCGGAGCATGATTGAGGGCATGGAGAAAAAGGCGGACGCCTACCGAAGGGCCTACGGGATCGGAGGCGAGAACGAAAAGACGGCGGCGAAGCTATATAAAACAGCGGACGATCTTGCCGAGCGCGGCGCACAGGACGTGCAGGAGGCAAAACGGGGACTTGGCAAGGTGGGCTCGCTTGCGGTCGATGCGGGCGTCGGCGGGATGCAGCTTGGCGCGGATATCCTCCTCGGCCTGCCGACCGGCGGGGCGATGCTTCCGATGGCGCTTCGTAGCGCCGGCGGCGCGTCACAGGAGGCGCGGCAGGAGGGCGCATCACACGAACAGCAGACCGGGTACGGTATGGCGGCCGGTGCGATCTCCGTGCTGACTGAGGGCCTGAGCAACGCGGCGAAGCCGCTTGCCAAGGTGTTCGGGAAGGGTATCGCGGACGACATGGTGGAGCAGGCGGTGAAGTCCCTTGCCGCACGCCTTGCGAATACACCGGCGGGGCGCACGGCGGCGCAGGCGCTGCTCAAGACCGGCGTGAGTGCGCTCGGCGAGGGCTTTGAGGAAATGGCCGAGGACGTTTTCGACGTTGCGGCAAAGCGGATGATCTATGATCCGACGGCGGAGCTCGATGTGGGCGAAATGCTCTATGACGGGCTGGTCGGCGGAACGCTCGGCGGCGTGCTGGGGCTTGGCGGTGAGATCGTCGGAGCGCGCGGCGAATACGAGAAATACCGGCTCAAAACGGCGGAGGAGCTGGCGGCACAGAAAAAAGCCGCCCCCACAGCGGAGAGCGGCGTGCAGACGGAGACGGCACCAAAGTACCTCAAGACAGTTGAGGAGATGGCGGCAGAGAAGGAGACGGCAGGGAAGCCAAATTATAACGCATGGGAGGCGGATGCGATCCGGCGCGAAGGCAAGACGTTCCGAAACCTTGTTGCAGGGTTTGATACCAGCGTTTCCGCGTTCTTCGATAAGTGGAGCGGCGGAAGGAAGAACAGTCAAGGCGAGAAGCTGGAAAAGCTCTACCTCGGAATGTTGACGGACGCACAGAGAAAAACGGTGGGAGATATTCTCGGATATCCGGTCTCTGAGCGAAACGTTATCGTGACAAACGACGACGTAAGGCACATCCTTCGGGAGCACGGCTCGCCGGAGGCGGAGCTGCGGAAAGGAAATCTTCCGCTGGAGCGGTGGGCGATAGACGCTCTGCCGGAGGTCGTGACACAGCCGGACAGCATTACTCCAGGTGAGGTGCAGGTCGGAGGTAAGAACGACGGAAAGCGCGGTGTACTGCTCAGCAAGAGTATGCCGGACGGCAAGGTCGTAACGGTTCAATTTGACAACAAGGGACGTGGGACTATGGAGATAACGACCATGTATGTCAAAGAAAATAGCGGTGACTTCACCCAGACGTTGAACGTGGAGAAAGCCTCCCCGCAACTTACGGCCGAGCCGGAATCTGGTCCTGTTAGTCCCGCTATTGGAAATAGTATACCCAGCAACGGCGAAAATGTCAAGCGGGATGCACGACGCGCGGAATATGCGCAGGAGGGGCCGCGGTATCTGAAGACGGCGGAAGAACTGGCGGCGGAGAGAGCGGCTGCGGAGGAGGCGACGAATACGACATCACCGCTCGATATTCTGCAACCGGAGGAGCGGCGCGCGGCCAATGATGCGGCGGACACGCTGCGGCGGAAGCTGATGCAGACGATGAACATTCCAAACACGGCGGAAAACCGCACAGCGCTCCGCGAGGCGGCCAACCGTATCGCGGAAGAGTGGGCGAATACCAGAAGCGTGCCGCAGACGCTGGTGGACAGCATATTTGAAAAGGCGTGGGTGGACGGTGTTGTGGTCGATGACGCTTTCTATAACGAGTATAAGCCGATCAAGGACCACCTGAGAGGGCAGAAGATCACACTGAACGAGGCAGACCGTGCGAATTTTGCGGATTGGGCTGACTTCAGGAAGTCCACCATCGGTACGCTGCGCATTGTGAACGAGGGCGGCCTGCCGGTAGACATTGCCTATTCCGAACTGAGCGATATGGCGCCAGAGCTGTTCCCGCGTGACATTACGCATCCGGCGGATCAGCTGCGGAGAATGGCTGAGGTCGGCAGTCAGATCCACAGAACGGAGCAGACGCTTGAACGCGCTCTCGGCGAAAATGCGGCAGACTTTTATGCGGAAAAGAAAAGTGAATTTGAAGCCGAGGTGGATGCCGCAGTCCACACATGGAGCGAGCTCGTTGCCGGAGCAGAAGAGCGCGAGGCGAGAAGAAAACATGCAGAAGAGCGAAGAAGAATACGCGAGGAGGTCGAGCGCAGAGCGGCGGAAGAGCGGAGAACGGCGAGGGAGCAGAGGACCGATTACCGACCGCTCAAAACGGCGGAGCAGATGATGGCAGAAAGAGCGGCTGCGGAGGAGGCGTCCTATCGGCAGGCCGAGCAGAGCGCCAAGGGCGATGAGATCGGCGAGATGCTGGATGATCTTCGCCAACGGGCACCGCAGGGGCCGGAGAAGCCGAGCGCGGTACGCGGAACCGGCGCGATGGACACGCTGGATATCCGCATCGAGGGAGATCAGGGCGATTACGGCAGGTCCGCAGCTCTGCGCGGTGCGGAGGAGGCGAAACGGCAGACGATCCGTGCGAGACGAAAGGCAGAGGAGCAGATGAGCCCGACAGCGGCAGAAAAAACCTTCGCAAAGGGCGTGGCCGACGGCACCTATCAGGAAAATGATATTCCGGCGAGCATGAACCGTGAGAAGGTACTCGCGCTGGCGGACTATTACTATGCGGAGAGCACCTTTAAGGGCATCGGCGGTGTGCAGGAGCGGGCAACGGAGATCCGTGAGCAGAACGAGACGCTTGCAAAAGAGGTTTTTGAGAAAGCCGAGAAGTCCTACCGACCGATGAATATGCTCAAAATGAACCTCAATACGCCGGAGCGCGTGATGCGCCGAAGCTTCGGGGAAACCATCGGCGAGGAGATCAACAGCACATACTTTTATCCGACACAGAAGAACGAAGCAGAAAAGGTGCGCTGGATCAACCGGATGCTCGATGAGGTGCGAACCTTCAAGGGCAGAAATGGCACCGAGAGCGAGCTGACGCAGGCGGAGCGGGCCTTTGTGCAGCAGATCATGGAGGATCGCGCGGTGGGCGAGACTGTTGCCTCGATGGAGCTGCGGGGAAGCATTGAAAGCGCGGCGGAGAACATCCGCGGCGGCGCCGAGGCAAAGGACACCGCGAGGGAGTTCGGCCTTGACCGAAAGGAGCGCGAGCTTGCCGAGCGTTTGGCCCGCTGGAGGACCAACGAGGAGCTACTTGCTTCAGGCGAATGGGACAGCATGAAGATCGAGAACGCTGTGGAAAAGTTTTCAAAGCAGTATGACCTGTTTTATGACGCTATCAACGACTTCCTGCCCGCGCATGGCTTTGCGCCGATTGGCTTCATCAAGGGCTATGCGCCGCACATGCAGAAAGCGGAGACGCAGAACAAGCTCTCCTCCGCACTTAAGGCGATGGGCGTCAACATCGACGTGACGGAGCTGCCGACCTCTATTTCCGGTCGGACAGCAGACTATAAGCCGGGCAAGCGCTGGGTAGGGAATTTCCTGCACCGAAAGGGGAGCAGCACGGACTATGATATCTCGGCGGGGTATGAGAGCTATGTCGGGAAGATCGCGGACGTATTCTACCACACGGACGACATCGCGCGGCTGCGCGGTCTGGAACGGTACCTTCGCAAGACCTATGCGCCGGAGGAGATCAGCAATGCCATCGACCGTGCGCAGAGCCTGCGCAATGTGGATAATGCCACAAAGCGCGCGGCGCTGGAGGATGCTGGCGTCGTGGACAGCGGCACGGAGCTGTCGGCGGTGAAAATGAGCGAGGAGCTGGAGAAGTACATCGGCAGTCTTTACGAAGACGTGTCGAAGATCACGAAGTACGGGGAATTTGTAAAGTATATCGACAACTATGCGAATCTGCTGGCAGGCAAGCAGAGCATGGCTGACCGAGGATTGGAGTACATCGCCGGCCGCACGAGCCTGAACGCCGGCAACAAGCTCGTGTCAATGTTCGCCAGAGCACAGGTGGCGGGCAACCTCAGCTCGGTGCTCAACCAGAGCTCTCAGCTCAAGGACATTGCGGCGGAGATCCCGGCGAAGCATATCACGAAGGCCATCGGAGATATCTGCCGCGGCACCGGCGGTAAGCCGTGGAACGTGAAGAACACGGAGATGTTCAACAGCTACGATCTGCTCACCGGCAAAAAGGGAATCGAGTATCTGACGGCGAAGGACAATAAGGCGGACGCCTTTGTGACCGGACTTTTCAAACCAGCGGACATTGCGGACAGCCTTGTTTCAGCGCTCGCGGTGCAGAGCAGGTACAACCAGCTCATCAGCGAGGGAAAATCAGAAGTGGACGCCAGAGCGGGTGCGGACAGATGGGCAACGAGCATCATGGCTTCGCGCATGAAGGGCTCGTGGCCGATGATCTTCGAGAGCAAAAATGTGGTGACACAGATGATTTCGATGTTCCAGGTCGAGGCGGCAAACAGCTGGGCTCACCTGACGCAGGACCTGCCGGCAAAGGTGAAGAGCATCGAAACGCAGTACGGCAAGGGCGCGGCACAGAAGTATGTTGCGGTGACGGCGACAAAGGGGCTGCTTTCCGCTTTCCTGATGAATCGGATCGCGGAGGCAGCCTATGGCGGTACGCCGGCGAGCTTTGATCTGCTCGGCTACGCGGCGAGATTCATCTCGTCCGGCATGGGCATCACCGTCAACGAGGGCCTGAAGCGAATCTTTGAGGATATGGCGGAGACCGTATTCGGTGAGAATATTTTCGGCGGAGATGACGATGACGACGAAGGCAGGGATCGAACGTTTGACCTCGATGCGGCGGTCAGCGATGCAGCATACGATATCAGCAACGACATCCCGTTTGTGCGCGGCGTCTCCGGTGCGCTGGGCCTCGGGGATCAGACGCTGCCGCTGGCCAACGTTGCCGAGGCGGTCGGCGGTGTGAAAAACGCCCTGACAGCGGAGGACAGGAGCGCAGGTCAGATCGCGGATGCCGCGTTGGAGCTTGGCAGCACGCTCGCCCCGGGCGGACGTCAGCTCCAGAAGACGTATCAGGGTGCCAAGACGATGCTGCAGGGCGGACGCACCTACGGCTACGGTGACAAAAAACGGCTGCAGTACACCGTGGAGCAGACACCGCTCAAAGCGTTTCAGGCTCTTGCCTTCGGCAACAGCGGACTTTCGGAGACAAGAGACTTTTATGCGGGGGATGCTAAGGGATTGAGTGTAAGACAGACACAGGCGGTGGAGGAGCTGCACAGCATCGGCGTGGATCGCACGGAGGCTTACGGTATCATCCGGAAGATGCGGGGAGCGGAGAAGCAGGCGGACAAGGCAAGGATCGTTGCCGCGAGCGATCTGACGGATGAGCAGATGATCCGGCTGTACGGAAGCATCTCGAGCGAGAAGGAAGCGGAGAACATTGCGGCGGCCTATAGTGCAGACATCAGCCCAGCGGTGTACATCGGACTCAAGACGAAGGCGGGCGCAATGGAAGCAGACCGCGACGCCGATGGTGAGGTCATCAACGGCTCGAAACGGGAAAAGGTGCTGAAGCTGATCGACAGCATGGAGCTGAGCGATTACCAGAAGGACGTGCTTTATCTGACTGAGGGGTATTCGGAGAAGACGATCGATGATGCGCCGTGGAACCAGAGTGAGTATGAGAAGTATCGGCTGAAGCTTCCAAAGTACGAGCTGCCGGAGTATGAGCTGAAGGTGAAGCCGCTGCCGCTGCCGTGAGCAACAGAAAAGCCCGTCTTTTCGACGGGCTTTTTCCTATGGCTGGCAAATGAGGCAGGGAGAGTATCCACGAAAAATACATTGGTCGCGGGATGTGGGAGTAACGCTGTGTGACAGGCCGAGCACGGTACACGATGCGCTTTTGTGATAGGCTCTTGAAGCGTCGCCGATATAAACGGTCGTTGCCTGAAGATCCTCGAGTGTCCCTTCCAAAAGCTCGACGCGGGTACGCAGCATATTGATCGTATCGTCATTGAGACTGATTTGAGCGTTTGCCTTTTCGAGCTCACCGGCCAGGGAGGACACTTCGTTACGGGATTGCATGAGGAGACAGCAGACGACCGCGAGTGCGCAGATGCAAATGGCGAGGGCGAAAAGAAAAAACTTATCGGAATGAGAGAGTGCACGACGCATTTGAAACAGCTCCTTTCTTCGATGATGAAACAATATCATTGAAGAAAGGAGACTGTCAAGCACATAGATTTGTTACTAACAGGTTAAATCTGTACATAATGACGGGTTGCGAAAATGGGGGATTTGAAAGAGAATGCCAAAGAATACGAGAAAGAAAGAGAAATTTACTGGAAAACGGGGCGATAGGGATAAAATTGTGTTAAGATT
>ENA-UOJJ01004930-UOJJ01004930.1-human-gut-metagenome-genome-assembly--contig:-CS66-NODE-4930-length-11841-cov-4.395384_pt1 | contig 11841 bp, 8 predicted proteins | sample MGYA00242343_ERZ723890 | MGnify/ENA metagenome assembly ERZ723890 | reverse complement strand
TGTTCGGCGCATCTGTTACTGAGACTGAAGGCCCATCCGTCCGGGAAAGCGTAGCCTTTCCCTGTTCAGCAATGGAGTAGGTCTTTCCGTTGAGGGAAAGCGTCATACTTTCGGCGTAAATATTGCTCATGAGATCTTCGAGCGGGTGTTCGGAGTCCGATGCGGACAATGTACTTGGGGACATGCGCTTCATTTCGCCGCCGAAGGCTGTTTTCGCGTAATTCTCGAACAGCTCAAGGGTAGATTTGGAGGTGCCGGCAACATAAACGAGTCCGTTTGACGTATCGATGGCGACACCGTTCATAGAGGGGCGGGGTTCTGTTTTTGAAAAGAGCCGGGACTTGCAAAGGTCTTTGAGTTCCTTCTTTCGGGAGCTGGAAAGGAACGTCTTGCCTTGCCTCTGGGGGGGGCCCGCGGCATTTCCGCAAGATGTTTTTTGAGAATGGCCGAAGGTATCTTTCCGGTGTCGCTACGAAAGCCAAAGCTCATGTATTGGCCCTTTTCGAGAATCGAAGTCTCCAGATCGGCAAACATGTCATCTTCAGGGACGAAGCCATAGACTTTTTCGTCAGGGGTATTGTCGATGGACCGGAAGGCGAATCCGGGGGCATGTCGATGAGGGACTGGCCGAGCGGCGTGGACACAAGGGATTTGCCGCTGGCTGCGATGAACCCACGGCCCTTGAGGGTTTCAAGGATACTCGCCCGTGTCGCTTCCGTCCCGATGCCTTCATTTTCCTTTAAAACGGCCTTGGCCTTGGCGTCGGAAACGAAGCGGTGGATGCTGGCTATCGCCTCGATCAGTGAACCTTCCGAAAACCTGGAAGGCGGCGTGGTCTTCTTTTTGAGGGCGTCCACGTCGGCGCAGAGTACGGCGTCATTGTTGCCGACGGACGGCAGCGACTGTTCGGCCTCTTTCTTTTTGGCGTCCTCATCGTCCTCTTCAGCCGCGAAACCGGTCCAGCCCGGCTCGATGATCATCCGGCCACGGGCTTCCCATGCCGTTTCCACGATGGTGGCCAAAATCTTCTGGGCCTCGTAGAGCATGGGGGGATAGAACTGGAGAAAGTACTGGACGGCGATCATCAGGTATAGCTCCTTTTCCTGCGCCGTGAGGCTCCGAGGCTCTTCGCCGGTGGGGATAATCGCGTGGTGGGCCGTAATCTTCTTCGTATCCCAGACGGGGCCTCTCAAGGCGGAATCGGCCTTGGCGGTCACGGCCTCAAGACCGGAAACGCCGGAAAGGGCGGTAATGATCCGGGCGGCATCACTGAACTGCTCTTCGGGCAGATAGCGGCAGTCGGTACGCGGATACGTCGTCAGCTTCTTTTCATAGAGCGACTGCGCGGTATCCAGAACCTGTTGCGCGGTCATGCCGAGCTTGGAGGACGCGGCCTTCTGAAGCGAGGAAAGGCAATGCGGCAGAGGGACTGGCTTTTTCTTCTTCTCGCGTGTGACGGAGGTGATGATGCCGTTTTTGCCGCGCACGGCATCCATGATGCCTTGGGCGGTGGCCCCATCGACGAGACGGCCTTCACTGTCCAGTCCGGGTTGTGTTTCCGAAGGCTTGAAGATGGCTGAGAACGTCCCCGCATCGTGCTGGAGCCTTGCCTGAAGACGAGATAATCAATGGGGGTGAAGGCTGCGATTTCCCGATCCCGGTTGACGACAAGGGCAAGTGGGCGTCTGGACGCGCCCCATCGACAACACGCTATCCCGTCCCGACTCCCTGCCCCGGAGCGTCATGGCGCGGGTGGCGTTCATGCCTATGAGCCAGTCGGCCTGTGAGCGGGCGCGGGCGGAATCCCGGAGATTGGCGTAGTCCCGGTTGTCCTTCAGTGTTGCCAGAGCTTTTTGGATAGACCGGGAATCGAGGGATGCCAGCCAGATACGCTGAACCGGGCCGGTGTAGCGGAAGTGTTCGAGGACTTCATCCACGAGGAGTTGGCCTTCCCTGTCCGGGTCGCCCGTGTTGACGACCGTAGCGGCCTCACCGAGCAGATTGCTGATTACCTGAAGTTGAGCGCGGGTGCTTTCCTTGGGCTTGAGCCGCCACTCACGGGGAATCATGGGTAGGGAGCTTCTTCGCCACAGCTTCCATGCTTCATCATAATCATCGGGATCATACTGTTCCAGCAAATGCCCGAAGCACCAGGTCACGGCGTCGTTCCCACAGACTATATACCCCTGACAAGTCTGCGTGACGCCGAGTTCAGCGGCAATGGCTTTGCCGAGTGACGGTTTTTCGGCAATGAAGAGACGTTGGATCATGGACTCCTCTCAATTCAAAAGGTTGCGATACATTCCGAAACGGCGTTTGAAGGGATTCAGCAGGGCCGGGAGCAGACCTTCTTCCAGTTCTTCGGCCTGAAAGTCGGCGTTGAAGCCCTTCCTGCGGTGGTTTTCAATGCGCAGGGTGTTCCCATAGAAAGACATGCTCCATCCTTTGGCGTCGTCATTGCGGGTGACTTCCTGTGAGTTGGGGAACGCCGCGCACCATGTGGGAAGAAGTTTTTTGAGCCTGTAAAAGAGGTTCGTCATGCGGGCGTCCGTTTGGACCTCTGTGAGATGAACGCCGTGCAGAAATGGAGAGGGTTGCGAATAGAGGAAGAACTTTGCGATGCAGGCGCGGTGGCATCCGTCTTCCGCGACGTAGCCTTTGCCCTCATGAAAGCAGAAGCTCATGAAGGGGGCACGGAATCGTTCGAGGTTCAGGTAATATTCGGGATTCACCGTAAACAGCCTGATGTTTTTCCGCATCTTTTCGCCCTTATCGAGGAGCTCCCTCCATGTCATGCCGGGATAGTTGGGATTGACTGTCACATAGATCAGGCCGGTATTTACCGAAGCCGACAAGCAACGGCTTATTGAGCGGAGGAAGGGTACCGGACGTAGCGATTCGATACAGCTATCGGCAAAGGCGGGTACTGTATCAAAAAGTTCTTTGATTTGTTCGTCAGTCATGGCCGTCCCTTGTGGCTACTCATCAATCCAGTGACCACCGTTGAGCCGTTCGCCAACGTAGTTGACGCCGACCTTCCATGTGTACTCATGGCCAGCGTAGGTCCGGTAGTAGGAGGGCAAGGCGTCATCAATGATCCAGACCCATTTGGTGCGGCAGCGTGGGGTATTCTCACGGTCTTCTTGGCTCATGCGCCGCCAGACGTCATCTGGGTGCATTCCTCAAAGGGGGATTGCTTTCTGAGCTGACGGTTCAGAAGATCAGCGGTGCAGCGTTCAGCGTCGTCTCAGTCTCATGCGTAGGCTCGAACAGTACAGCATGGCTCCAGCGAAATTGTGAGTGCAGCGGATTACCAGCGGGCGGATCGACGTGATCATGCTGTGGGCAGGCCGCAGCGGTGGCGAGTACATTATGCCTGCCTTGTGGCCTTCAACGCCGGGAATCTGAAAGCCGTGGCCGTCATGGCTAGAGAGAGGTATGCAAAGCGTGAAATCATTCTCTGTGCCGATAACGACACGGAGACACAAGGGAATCCCGGCAGGAAAGCGGCTTCCAGAGCGGCACAGGCCGTAGGCGGCAAGCTGGTTGTCTGCCCGGCTCACGAAGGCAGTGCGACGGATTTCAACGATCTGCACCGGCTGCGTTTCCTTGAGGCCGTCCGTGCCGTTGTGGAAACAGCACGGAAGCAGGATGTCGACTGCCCCATGCCGGAAGGCTTTTTTCTGGTGAAGGAAGGCAGACGCGCCGGGTTGTACAAGCTGGAGAGCAGACCGGACGGAGACCGGCAGGAACTCCGTCTTCGCCCGCCGCTTCTGGGCAGGGGCATGACGCGGGGAGCGGACGGCAACGAATCGGGCCTGATGCTGGAATGGATTGACCCGGACGGGAAAAAACACGCATGGGCCATGCCCGTGGAAGTGTTGTTCCGGCAGGGTAGCGACTGGTACAGCACGCTGGCCTCCGGCGGCTGGTTCGGCAATCCCTCCACCCGGTCAAAGCTGGCGGCATTTTTGTCCACGGTCCGCCCCCTTCGACGGATACGCTGTGTTTTGCGCACGGGCTGGCATGATGCCGTCTATGTGCTTCTCGGTTCTGTTTACGGCGAAACGGAAGAAGACGTAGCTCTTCAATCTTCGCAGCATACCGGACTGTACCGCACCGCCGGGACGTTGGAGGGCTGGCGGGAGATAGCGGAATTGTGCGTCGGCAACACCCGTCTGAGCTTCGCCTTATGCGCGGCCTTTGCTGGGCCGTTGCTTCGACTTGCCGGTCTGGAAGGCGGCGGCTTCAGTTTTGAGGGCGGCTCATCCTCCGGCAAGACCACGGCATTGCAGATAGCCGCTTCCGTCTGGGGCGGACCTGAGCATGTCCGAAGCTGGCGGGCTACGGACAACGGTCTTGAAGGTATCGCCGCCCTGCACAACGACAATGTGCTGATTCTGGATGAAATGGGGCAGGTCAACGGGCGTGTTCTTGCCGAATGCGCCTACATGCTGGCCAACGGACAGGGCAAAGGCCGCTCGAACCGTGAGGGAGGCGTTTGCCGTTCCCGGAGCTGGCGACTGCTCTTTCTCTCCAGCGGTGAACTTGGGCTTTCCGACAAGCTGGCCGAGAACGGCCTGAAATCCAGAGGCGGGCAGGAAGTGCGTTTCGTGGGCCTGCCGGTGGATACGTCCATGCTTTCCAGTCTGCACGGTCTTCCCGATGCCGGAGCCGTGGTCAATCGTATCAAACAACTTGCCTCCGAGCATTACGGTCATGCCGGGCATGTTTTCCTGCAAAAACTGACAAAGGTCGAAACCCTGAACACCGTTCGAGCGGAGCTCGGCCCGGCAATGACCGATGCCGTCCGGCATCTTGTCCCCGCAGGCGCTGACGGGCAGGTGCGACGTGTGGCCATGCGTTTCGCCCTGTGCGGCTTGGCCGGAACTCTGGCCGTGCGGCTGGGCATTCTTCCCGAAACGCTGAATGTGCTGGATTGCATCGAAACCTGCTTTCGGGACTGGCTCACGGCAAGAGGTGGAACCGGAGCTTCCGAGGATGCCGCCATCCTTTCCACGGTACGGCTGTTCATTGAACAGCACGGCGCAAGCCGCTTTCAGGATTTGGATTCGCAAACGTCCACCTGCATCAATCGTGTGGGTTTTCAGCGCACACGTAACGGCACGACTGAGTATCTGATTCTGCCGGAAAGTTTCAAATCTGAAGTCGTCAGCGGCTATTCGGAACGCCGCGCAATCAAGGTTCTTTCCGATGCACAATGGCTTCAGACCGAACGTCCGGGACGTTTCAAATCCAGAAGAACTCTTCCAGGCATGGGGCGTCAAGAATGTTATGTTCTTGTCCTTCCTCAGGAAGAAGAGATTGCTTCATAACCTTTGTTCCAAAACACTGTCCCAAGTGTCCCAATAATAATATATTCAACATGTTATTGTGGAACAGTCGGCAAAATTGGAAAGTGTCCCACAAAAAAAGTGTCCCAATTCGACGCCTAAATTTTGGGACTGTGGGACAGTCCTCAAACACGTAATTTATTATGTGCCCCACACGCAACCTATTGAAAAACAAAATGATGGGACAGTTGGAACGCTTGGGACAGTCAAAAACACAAAGTTGAAACTTAGGAGCATGAGCCATGTCCTATCTCGTACTCCATATGGACAAATTCAAGAAGGAAGCCGCCAGGGGCATTCAGAGCCATAACCGGCGGGAACGGGAGAGTCACAGCAACCCCGATATTGACTACGACAGGAGCGCGGCGAACTACGAGCTGCACGAATCCGCCTCATCGAACTATGCCGAAGCCATTCAGAACCGCATTGACGACCTTCTGCTGGTCAAGGCCGTGAGAAAGGACGCCGTGCGCATGTGCGGGCTTATCGTCACCTCGGACAAAGCGTTTTTTGATGGCCTGACACCGGAGGACACCAGACGTTTCTTTGAGGAGAGCAAAGCCTTCCTCACGGAGTTTGTGGGCGCGGAGAATGTCATTTCCGCGATGGTTCACATGGATGAAAAGACGCCGCACATGCACTTCCTTCATGTGCCGGTGACGTCGGACGGGCCTCTCAACGCCAACAAAATCTATACTCGTCAGAGTCTGCGAAAACTGCAATCCGGGCTTCCCGCCCATCTGCAAAGCCGTGGTTTCGTCATTGAACGCGGTGTGGAGCAGACTCCCGGCTCCGCGAAAAAGCATCTGGATACCCGCGAGTTCAAGCAGCAACGGGAAGCACTGGAGAAATTGATTCAGGAATCCGAAGAGACTTCCCAAAATTCACGGCAGCTTATCAGCGCATTGGAACAGTGTGAAGAAGAGTTGAGAAAGAGCATTGAGGAGTATGAGCGGCAGGCTGAGGAGGCGGAAAAGGTTCTTCGGGAAGATTCCTCTCTGCCGAAAGCCTCTCTTTTCAATTACCCGTCCGTGCTTGAGAAAGCCTCTTCCCTCATTGAAGAACTGAAAAAGGCGCTTGCCGTCAAGCACCTTGTCCAGAAGCAGAAAGAAAGTCTGCAACAGAAAGTGGAGTCGTTACGCCGGAAACAGACGCGGCTTGAAACGGAATACACGGCCCACAGGAAACAGAATCATGAGGAAAAAGAGGAGCTGGAAAATCAATTGAAGAAAATGAAAAGAATCATGGCGGGCTATCGGGAATTTCTGCTTCTGCCGGAAATCAGGCCGCTGCATATTGAGTTCGTGGAGCGCAAGCGTGCCGAACAGATCCAGCGTCAGCAGGAAGAGGAGCGGCAGCGGCAGGAGCAAGAGGCGCGGGACAGGGAGCGTCGGCAGGCGCGCTCCGCCCGTGGCATGAGGATGAGGTAAGGCGTCGGGAGGAAATCTTCGCACAGGCCGAAGATATAGCTCACTATGCTTCACTTGCGTGAAGCGTGGGCGACCGTCCCGCTCGACCGGAAAGACAAAACGCCAATCCGGGGCAACGTCCCGGCGAAACACAGGAAAAACATCATGGCTATTATCGCCACTCAGTTGAAGGAAATCAGACAGGAGTTCGCCACTCTCAAACCCGCTTCCGTCACGCTGGAGGGGAACAGAACCATGTCCGTAAAAGAAGCCGTCTTCACTCTGGCCCCGACTCTGGAGCGGATGAAGAAGCGCGGTTTCGAGGTACAGGAGCTTGTCGAACGCCTGCACGAAAAAGGCATTGAGGTGAAGGCTCCGACGCTCGCCAAATACCTGAGCGAGTTCAGACGCCGGAAGGAAAAGAAGAGAGACACGCCCCCGCCCCCGGCGTCCACAGGCAGGATGACGGAAGGCGTAAAGCGTTCAGTCCCTGAAAGCGAACACCGGCAGAATCCGTTCATCGTGCCTGACATGCCGACTGGCGAGTTATAAATCAATGACATGGGGAATCAGTATGACTCAGACTTACGGATATGTCCGTGTATCAAGCGCAGACCAGAACGAGGACCGCCAGCTCATGACCATGCGGGAGTATTCCATAACGGCGGACAGAATTTATATGGACAAGCTGTCGGGAAAGAATTTTCAACGCCCGCAGTATCGGGCGCTGCTCAGGCGACTGAGGCCCGGCGATCTGCTCTGTATCACCAGCATCGACAGATTGGGCCGCAACTATGAGGAAATCCAGCGGCAATGGCGGATTCTTACCAAAGAGAAAAAGGTGGATATTCTGGTGCTGGACATGCCCCTTCTGGATACAAGGAGGGACAAGGACCTGCTTGGAACATTCATTGCCGACCTTGTGTTGCAGGTACTTTCCTTTGTTGCTCAGAACGAACGGGAAAACATACGGAAACGTCAGGCGGAAGGCATCGCCGCCGCAAAAAAGAAAGGCATCCGCTTCGGACGCCCGCCCAGACCGCTTCCGGCGGAATTTCCGACTGTACTCAGACTCTGGTCGGACGGAAAAATGACGCTGGCGGATGCCGCAAAGACATGCGGGATGGCGGAATCTTCATTCCGTTACAGAGCGGGTGTGGAACAGAAATCCAGATAAATTTCAACGAAAAAGTGTACTTTTCCGCACCGTCAGCTTCCTGAACTCCTATGCAGGAATTAATATCGTAGAACCGTCTAAAATTCCAGTCAAAAATTTGTCTTCCCCCTCGCCACGGCAGGAATCGTTTTTCAGGGTGCGGAAAAGTACACTTTTTCGCGCCCTTGGCTTGATTGACTGTTTTCACCATGCCGGGGCCGCTCTCATGTTTTGCAACCGGAGTCCCCGACATACATCGTCTGAAAATGCTGTCGGAGGAATGTCATGCTGACGAAGGGAGCCATAGGAAATCTGGTCAACCGGTACAACGCAGTTCTGAAAAAATGCCATCTCATCAATACGTTTAGTTCACTGGCTGTAGCCGCCATGCTGGTCATGGGGGCAGCGGCAGGGGAAGCCTTTGGTCAGTTCATCGGATATGATGTCACATCTCCGTCGTCTACTGGCCCGACCGTTTCCGGGACAGACGTTTCGACGGAAGCAGATGCTCGCGGCATCAATGCCTTTGCAGAGGGAAACCACATTGTTCCCGATACAATAACACGCGCTGAAGCGACGGCTACGGGAACGCAGGGAGCCCGTTCCTTCGGGGTGCTTTCCGAAAGCAATACAGGCAACTCGCTGACAGTACAGCTAGGTTCACTTGATATAAGCTCCCAAGCTGTCACGGAGGATGGAGAGGGCCGCAGCTTCGGTATTTACAGTTATGATAACAGCACCGTCACCATGAAAGGAGGTTCCGTCACCTCTTCGGCGGAGTCCCAAAATGGAGACAGCACAGTCTACGGTATTTTTAGTGGAGAGAGTAGTCATGTGACATCAGGAGCTGGTTCCGTTACGGCTTTTTCTTCGTCAGGCGGAAGTGATGCCTGGGTGTATTCTTATGGGATTCAGGCCGATGGCTCCAGCTCCTTTACAGCTACGAATCCTCTGACAAAGATAGAAGCATCGGCTACTTCTCGTGAAAAGGCCTCTCAGCTTTTCGCATATGGGATCAATGCGGAATCTGACTCAGCGGTTACCCTGAATAATGCGGATATCACCGTACAAACGAAGACTGACCATCAACTTGACTATAATAATGCCTATGGCGTCAGCTTGGGAGGAGACTCGATATTCAGAATGCGGGACGGCTCCATCCGTGTGGCCGCCACTGATATCAGCGGAAAGGCGTTTACCGGAGATGCCGTCGGAATAATGACGAACTCCGGCGGCGACAGCTATACGATTTCGCTGGGCACGGTGGACATTCAGGCGGAAGGGAAAGGTGCCAGCGGCCTTGCGCTGGCCCACGCCACGATGGATATGGCCGGGGGAAGCATTACGGCGAAAGCCCACGGAGGGCAAGCGCAGGGGTTGAACGCCAATGGAGAGACGACATTCACGGCTACGGGCGATATCAACTTCACGGCCCAGGCCGAGGGCAGCAAGGCTGTTGCCCTCCATGCGGAAGGCGAGTCAGTGATCACGGCCCTCGGCGGAGCCGTAATCGCGTCAGGTGATAAGACGGCGTACGATCCTATGGGCGCTGTGGGGCTGGAAGCTTCCTCCGGCAGCAGCATCACCAAGTCAGGTGGGGACGTTACCGTCTCTTCCCTGACAGGCCATGCCGTCGGCCTGGACGCCCAGGATAACTCCCACCCTGATAAGACTTATCGAGCCAGCAGGATCGCATATGGAAATGCCGACGCCACAACGCGGGTGAAGGTGGAAGGCATGGAAAAAGCCTATGGAATCAGAGCCCGGAACCTCAACGTAACGACCAGTGACGGGAAGTCCGCTTCCGTTGAATTGACGAACGGCGATATCCGGGTGACCGCTGGCAGCTCTGACGCATACGGCGCCTACAGCGATTCGGGCAATATCGCCTTGAAGGGCACTACCGCCATCACAGCTGCTGCCGAAACATCCGGCGGGGAGGTGTATTCGCTCTATGCCAAGGGGAACAAGCCGAGTGCGATCAATGTGGAACGCGCTTCGGTCATAGAAGGCGACATGGCAACGGAGACGAGCAACGCCTCCGTGACAGCTGTCTTTCAGGACGGCGGCAAGATGAAGGGCTGGACACGTAGCCTCGGGAAGCTGGAACTGACCTTTGGTAAGAACGCCGTATGGGAAATGGTTTCCTCCAACAATCTCGCGAAGGGAAACGACGGGAACTACGCCGCCAACCTGACGAAACTCGCACTGGACGACGCTCATGTCTATGTGGGCAATACGCAGGGACAATGGGAGGCCGGACCCGGGTTTTCCTCGTCCAAGGCATTGCTGTCTGCAACGGATGCGCCTGCGAAATTGAAAATCGGAACGCTTTCCGGTTCCGGGCATTTTTATCTCCGCACGGATATGGAAAAAGATATTTCGGACAGTGTGCACGTGACGGACGGTCTTTCCGGCAACCATGCGCTCCATGTGCAGGCCAGCGGAGCAAAGCCTGTGGAAACGCAGACGGCCAGCTATCTGGCGCGGGCGGAACAGCAGGTGGGAGCCGCATCCGGAGCCTTTGCCCTGAAAGGAGGCCGGAACGTCAACGGGCAGGAACTGATCGACATCGGCCTCTATAATTATACGCTGGCCACTTCGGAGAGGAACAACGGCCGGGAATGGTATCTGACGCGGGTTGAACTTCCCGATCCGGAAGACCCCTCGAAGCCCGGCGGCGGGGATACGCCGCTTTCCCCCACGGGCGAGGCAGAGGCGGCGCTTTCCGGCCTGGCCGGGCACTATGCCCTGTGGTACGGGCAACAGACCGACCTCCGCAAGCGGCTGGGCGAAGTGCGCTACGGTACACAGACCGGCCTGTGGGTGCGCGGCTTTGCGGACAAATCCCGCCTAGACGGGCTGGGAGGGACGAGCTTCACGCAGAACCTCGTGGGCGGCTCCATCGGTTACGATACCCTTGTCTCTGAGGATGAGGAATACAGGTGGCTGGTCGGCATGCAGCTGCGCAGCGGGCGCGCGCATCAAAGCGTGAACGGGCGCTGGGGCGGCTACGGCGACCTGACCGGCGTGGGCGGTGGCCTGTATTCCACCTGGGCGCATGCCGACGGCTGGTATGTGGACGCCGCCGCCACAATGGACTGGTATAATCACAAAATCCGCGCCACGATGATGGATGGCACACGAGTACATGACGATCGATCTTCTTACGGACTTGGCGCTTCGCTGGAAGCCGGACGCAAGATAGACTTCGGCTTCAGCAACGAAGGACGCGACCACTGGTTCGTGGAACCACAGGCGCAGCTTTCCTATTTCTGGGTGAAGGGTGGAGACTTCACGGCCAGCAACGGCATGAAAATCGATCAGAAGGACATGGACTCCCTGACCGGGCGCGCCGGTCTTGTGCTCGGCAAAAAATTCGCTCTGAATGGAGGCAACGGCTCCCGCTACATCCAGCCCTATGTGAAGGCCGGTCTGAACCATGAATTTCTGGGAGAGCAGGAAGCCCGTCTCAATGGTGTCCGTATGACTTCCGATCTGGAAGGTACTCGCGGCTACTACGGCGTGGGCGTGGACTGGCAGGCCACGGACAACCTCCGTCTTTACATGCAGGCGGAACGTGAACATGGCGAACATTTCACCCGCGAATACAACGTGTCCGCCGGGCTGAAGTGGACATTCTAAGGCATGAAACCGGGCACGGCGGACAGGACGCCGTGTCCGGTTTTCCTGTCATGGGAAAAAGACATGGGATGCAGCTTCTGCCGACCCCTATCAATTTCCTACTTTCATGCAGGAGAAATGCCTTCGAGATTTTTCCGTGAGTGAAGAGAGAATATCGCCTTCCATATCACAAAGGGTGCTTCTTCTGACGGAGGAGCATCCTTTCATTTTGCCTGTGCCAAGTTCTGCTGAATGTACAGCTAATAAGAACTGAGTGCGGAGGCAGAGGCTATCCGAA
>ENA-UOJJ01004925-UOJJ01004925.1-human-gut-metagenome-genome-assembly--contig:-CS66-NODE-4925-length-11851-cov-6.601814_pt1 | contig 11851 bp, 8 predicted proteins | sample MGYA00242343_ERZ723890 | MGnify/ENA metagenome assembly ERZ723890 | reverse complement strand
TGTCGCCCACGGCAGTCTTGGCGTAACCAATGCCCTGCTCGTCAAAAGCCTTGTACAGACCAAAGTTAGACATAACAGTGGTGACCACCGTGTTGGTCAGGAGTTTTCCGCGCTCCTTCATGTAGCAACCGTAGATGTACAGGATGTGGTCACCGGTGATCACATTGCCCTTTTCATCCACGCAGAGGCAGCGGTCTGCATCGCCGTCATAGGCAAAGCCCACATCCAGACCCTTTTCCACCACGAACTTCTGCAGACCCTCGATGTGGGTGGAGCCTGCGTTCAGGTTGATGTTCAGGCCGTTGGGCTGGTTGTTGATGACATAGGTGTCTGCGCCCAGCGCATCGAACACACTCTTGGCAATGTTCCAGCTGGCACCGTTGGCGCAGTCCAGACCCACCTTGATGCCCTTGAAGGAGTAGATGCCCAGGCTGATCAGGTAGCCCATGTAGCGGTTGCGGCCTGCCACATAGTCCACGGTGCAGCCGATGTGCTCCCGGTGGGCAAAGGGCAGCTCCGGCCAGTCCTGATCAAAGACATGGAGCTTGCCGTCGATGTAGTCCTCCACCAGCAGCAGGGTCTCCTCCGGCATCTTTTCGCCGTAGCAGTCGATCAGCTTGATGCCGTTGTCGTAGAACGGGTTATGGCTGGCAGAGATCATAATGCCGCAGTCAAAATCATCCACGCGGGCAATGTAGGCCACACTGGGGGTGGTGGTAACGTGAAGCAGGTAGGCATCCGCGCCGGAAGCGGTCAGGCCTGCCACCAGGCTGTACTCGAACATATAGCTGGAGCGGCGGGTGTCCTTGCCAATGACGATGCGGGCAGGCTCGTTGTTGCCGCTGCGCTCCCGCAGTGCATTATAATACCAGCCCAGAAAACGGCCCACCTTGTAGGCGTGGTCGGCGGTCAGGTTCACACCGGCCTCGCCACGGAAGCCGTCGGTTCCAAAATATTTTCCCATGATCCTCTTCTCCTTATATTGCAACGTTACGTTTTCTCTTATCCCTGAGAGCGCTCTCTCCTTGCTCTTACTCTTTATAATAGCATAAAATCGGAAAAGAATCCATGGGTTTGGGCATTCTGTGCAGCCCACCCCCGGAACAACAGCTCTTTTTTCAGCCTTTACTGCATCTTTAGGAAAAGTATGGTATACTTTTTATCTGGAGTAGAATAGATATGGAGGGATCCCCATGAAGCAGAAGACCCGCTGGCACGACGCGCTGGTCCTGGCCGCTGTGCTGTGCGCTGCCTTTCTCATCGTGACCGGCACACAGCAGATCACCGGCCGGATCGACGGCGTTGCATCGATGGTGTTTGTTCTGGCAGTTTTTTTGATCTCGGTCTATACGGATGGTTATGTGTGGGGCGTAGTGGCTTCCCTGATCGGCGTGCTGGCCGTGAATTTTGCGTTCCGCTCCCCTTACTTTGCCTTCAACTTCACTCTGCCGGAAAACCTGTTCTCGGGCATGGCGATGCTGGTGGTGTCCATTATGACCAGCACCCTGACCACCCGCATCAAAAAGCAGGAACAGCTGCGGATGGAGAGCGAGACCGAAAAGATGCGGGCCACCCTGCTGCGGGCCGTCTCCCACGATCTGCGCACGCCCCTTACTTCCATTTACGGGGCCTGTTCCACGGTCATTGAAAATTATGACAGCCTGGAAAAAGAGCAAAAATTAAAACTTCTTGGCGAAGCCTGTTCCGATGCCCAGTGGCTGAACCGGATGGTGGAGAACCTGCTGTCTGTCACCCGCTTTGACGGCGGGCAGGTAGCCGTGCAAAAGACCCCCACCGTGCTGGACGAGCTGATCGATACCGTGCTGGTACGGTTCCAGAAGCGCTACCCCAAGGTGCCCGTTACCACCTACCTGCCCGACAGCTTCATCGTGATCCCCATGGACTCGATGCTGATCTCGCAGGTGCTGACGAACCTTTTGGAGAATGCCGCCGTCCACGCCGAGGGGATGACCCAGCTGACCCTGCGGGTGTTCACGCTGGGCAGCCGGGCGGTGTTTGAGGTATCGGACAACGGCTGCGGCATTCCGAAGGAACGCCTGCGCACCCTGTTCACCGGTGTGCTGCCCGCCGATGCCGCGGCCGACAGCGGCAAGCACGGCATGGGCATCGGCCTTTCGGTCTGTGCCGCCATCGTCAAGGCGCACGGCGGCGAGATCCAGGCCGAGAGCAAGGTGGGCGAGGGCACCAGCATCCGCTTCTGGCTGGAGACCGAATCGATTGAGACGGAGGAAAATGAAGATGAGCAATAACAAATTCAAGGTTCTGGTCGTGGAAGATGAGGCCAACATCTGCAGCTTTATTGAGACGCTGCTGGAGACCAACGGCTATCAGGCCCTTGTTGCCAACACCTGCGCCATGGGTCAGACCCTGTTCACCTCCCACAATCCGGACCTTATCATCCTGGATCTGGGCCTGCCCGCCCGGGCCGGACTGGAGCTCATCCGTTTTGTGCGGCAGAAGTTCCTGACCCCCATCGTCGTGCTCTCGGCCCGCACCACCGAGCAGGACAAGATCGAAGCGCTGGATCTGGGAGCCAACGATTACATCACCAAACCCTTTGGCACCGGCGAGCTGCTGGCCCGGGTGCGCGCCGCCCTGCGCACCAACCGCTTCGGCGTGCTGGGCGGAATGCCCGGCGGCGTGTTCCAGGCACAGGGGCTTGAGATCAACTATGAGCGCCGCAAGGTCTTTGTGGACGGTGCCGAGATCAAGCTGACTCAGACCGAATACAACATCGTGGCCTTCCTCTCGGAACATGCAGGCCGGGTGATGACCTATGCCGCCATCGTGCGGGCCATCTGGGGCGATACCGACTGCGGCAGCACCAAAAAGCTGCAGGTCAACATGGCAAACATCCGCAAAAAGCTGGGCAGCGTGCCCGGCCGCAACACCTATATTCTGAACGAACTGGGCGTGGGATACCGGATGATCGACGAGGACACCGATGCCAGGCCCGAAAGCTGAGGACTGCGTATGCTTCCTGCACTGATCCTTTTTCTGCTGACCTATCTTCTGATGCTGGCCCTGCCGCAGTACCGGCCTTTTGCCGCGCTGGGCGGGGCCGCTCTGTTTCTGGCTCTGGGCGCGGCGGGCCTGTGGGACTTTACCCTGATGGATGCCGCCCGGGCCGTGGACTTCAATGTCCTGCTGATGATGGCGGGCACCATGGGCACGGTCTCCCTCTTTATTGAGAGCAGGATGCCCGCCCGGCTGGCCGAGCTGCTCATCGTGCGGGTGCCCAACGTGAAATGGGCCGTGTGTATGCTGGCCCTCTTTGCCGGGGTCATCAGCGCCTTTGTGGACAATGTTGCCACGGTGCTCATGGTGGCCCCTGTGGGCCTTGCCATTGCCTGCAAGCTCAAGATCTCCCCCGTGCCCGTCCTCATTTCCATTGCGGTCTCCTCCAACCTGCAGGGAGCTGCCACCCTTGTGGGTGACACCACCAGCATCCTGCTGGGCGGCTTTGCGGGAATGAACTTCTTCAATTTCTTCTGGATGGAGGGCAGGCCCGGCATCTTCTTCGGGGTGGAGCTGGGGGCGCTGGCCTCTCTGGGCGTGCTGCTGTTCACCTTCCGGCACGAGACCCAGCCCATCTCGGCCACGGTGGAGACCGAGGTCACCGACACCGTTCCCTCCGCCCTGATGCTGCTGACGGTGGGCCTGCTCATCGCGGCCTCCTTCCTGCCCCAGCCTGCGGGCGGGCTGCCGCTGGCGCTCTATGGCCTGCGCAGCGGGCTGATCTGTGCAGGGGTCTGCCTGTTCGGCATCCTGCGCGCCTGCCTGCGCCGCCACTCGTTCGCGCCGTTCCGGCTGGCGGCCCGGGAGCTGGACTGTGACACCCTGCTGCTGTTGTTCGGGCTGTTCATCCTGATCGAGGGCATCCGCAAGGCCGGAGTCATCGATGCCGCCGCCCAGCTGTTCTACACCCTCTCCGGTGATGATTCCTTCCGTCTCTATACCCTGCTGGTATTCGTCTCGGTGGGCCTTTCTGCTTTCATCGACAACATCCCCTATGTGGCCACCATGCTGCCGGTGGTGCAGGGCATTGCCGGGCTGATGAACGGCGGTGCAGGCTTCCCGCCTGAGCTGTTTTATTTCGGCCTGCTCACGGGCGCAACTCTGGGCGGCAACCTGACCCCCATTGGCGCTTCGGCCAACATTGCAGCCATCGGCATCCTGCGCAAGCAGGGTGAGCAGGTGCGCACCCGTGATTTTCTGCGCATCGGCATTCCGTTCACGCTGGCAGCCGTCCTGACGGGCTATGTGTATCTCTGGCTGGTGTGGGGCGCGTAAGCGCTGCCATGGCCGTGCCAGTGCCGGCCGCCTGCAAATTCGATCCTGCTGAGCCGAAGGCCCGTGTGCCAAAGCAGAAGCAAAAAACGCGCCGTGTCCAACGACACAGCGCGTTTTTCTTGTTTATTCCAACCCGATCTGCTGGGCGTATTCTTCCAGCAGCTCCCGCTCCAGGAAGGGGGTTTTCACGCCCTCACGGTCGCGGTAGGTCTCGTGGCCCTTGCCGATGACGGCGATCAGGTCGCCCTCCTGGGCGTGATCCACGGCGTAGTGGAGTGCGTCCAGACGGTCGGGGATCTCCACAAACTTGGCATCGGGGTTGCCCTTGTTCATGCCCACCCGGATATCGGCGAGGATGTCCTCGATCTTCTCAAAGCGGTTGTTGTCCTCGGTCAGGATGGAGAAATCCGCCATTTTGGCACAGGTCTCGCCCATGCCGTAGCGGCGCAGCTTGGAGCGGTTGCCGCCGCAGCCGAACACCACCACCAGCCGGTGCGGCTTGTAGGCCCGCAGGGTGGTGAGCAGGCTCTCGGTGGAGACCTCGTTGTGGGCGTAGTCCAGCAGGATGGTGAACTTTTTGCTGATGGGCACCAGCTCCACGCGGCCCTTGACCACGCACTTGCCCAGACCCTCATGGATGGCGGCATCGGGCAGGCCCAGCACCTTGCCCACAGCCAGGGCGGCCAGCGCGTTGTAGACGCTGAACTCGCCGGGCATGTTCACCCTGACATCCATATTGTCTCTGCCGGAGACGTGGAACGCCACGCCCAGAAAATCGTGGGTGCGCAGCAGCTCACAGCCCTCGGCGCGGTAGTCGGCCTTTTCACTGCGGCCATAGGTCACCAGCTTGCAGGTGTGGCCTTCCAGCAGGGCTTCGGTGTTCTCGTCATCGATATTCACCACGCCCACATCACACCGCCGGAAGAGCTGCCCCTTCCAGCTGCGGTACTCCTCAAAGGTCTTGTGCTCACCGGGGCCGATGTGGTCCGGCGAAAGGTTGGTGAACACGCCCACATCGTAGTGCACACCGGCCACGCGGTCCATCATCAGGCCCTGGCTGGACACCTCCATCAGGGCCGTGTCGCAGCCGGCATCCAGGAACTCCCGGAAGGTCTTTTGCAGCTCGTAGCTCTCCGGGGTGGTGTTGGCAGTGTCCTTGTGGCGGCCCATGTAGTAGATGCCGTTGGTGCCGATCATGCCCACCTTGCGGCCGGCAGCTTCCAGCACGCTCTTGATCATGTGGGTGGTGGTGGTCTTGCCCTTGGTACCGGTCACGCCGATCATGGTCATCTGGCGGGAGGGGTTGCCAAAGAGGTTGCCGCTCATCAGCGCCATGGCATAGCGGCTGCTCTCCACCTTGACCACGGTCACACCGGGCATGGCAGAAAGGTCGATGTCATGCTGGATGACCAGCACGCTCACGCCTTTGGCGGCGCAGTCGGCGGCAAACTCGTGGCTGTCACGCTGGGTGCCCACGATGCAGACAAAGGCAAGGCCCGGGGCCGCCTTGCGGCTGTCGTAGATGATGTCCTGCACTTCGGTATCCAGGCTGCCCTGCACCAGCGTAATGGGCACGCCTTCCAGTAATTGTTCCAGCTTCATAACATTACACGCTCCTCATTGGGTCGTTTGGGTTTGGTTTGCATCGCCCGCCGCCGGGGTCGTTCCTTCGGCGGGGGTCGGCTGTGCCGTCTGTCCGGCTTCGGGGCCTGCCGGGGCCGCGGCGGTATCCGTTGGTGTTTCGGCAGCGGCATCTGCAGCGGCTTCGCCCTCTGCCGGGGCAGTGCCGTCTGCGACCGTGCCTTCTGCCGTTTCACCGGTCACACCTTCTTCGGCGGGTGTTTCCTCCACCGGTTCAGGCACGATGTAGCCGGAGGGCAGCTCCGGCTCACCCTGTGCAAAGGTGAACTTGCGGGTACTGGACATGCTGATATGGGTGAAGTCCAGCTTTCCGGTGTCGGTCGCGGCACAGCCCTTGCCGTCCTCATTCAGCAGGACGTGCTTTGCCAGCTTGAGCTTATATTCCAGCTCGTTCAGAGTGCCCAGCCAGACGCTGATGCGGTCCTGATAGAGGAAGGCCATCTCGTCCACATCCGCAAACTCGATGCGGGTCACGTCGGCGCTCATGCCTGCGGCATCCAGCGCAGCCAGCAGGGTGTTCAGGCTTTCCAGCCGCTGGTCCGCCTCCTCCTCAACAGTGCCGGAGGCGCTGCTGTCGGCGGCGCTGTCCGGGGTGCTGTCGGCCTTGGGCTCTGCCGCAAAGGTCAGCTGTTCGCCGGGCTCGGCAGAAACCGGTTCGCCGCCGTACAGAGTGGGCAGACCGGCAGGCTGGGCAGAATCCTTCTCCAGGATCTTCAGGCCGCCCGAGAGGGTCAGCCAGCCGGAGGAGGTCTGCATGGCCCAGGCAGGCTGGGCTTCTGTTACCCGCACCACCACGGTGCCGGGGTAATCCCGCTCCACCCGGATATCCTCCAGCATGGGGAACACTTTTTCCAGCGCGGCGGCCTTGCTGCCGGGATCAAAACTGAAGATATTCTCTTCCAGATGGACATCCAGCGCCTGCAGGATCTGGTCGCTGGTATAGCCGCCGGCCTCCTGCACCACACCGTCCGCTGTCTGCACCTGAATAGAGCTGATCTTGAACCGCATCGTCACGGTGAGGTAGACCCCCGCGCCGATGACGCAGAGCAGCATGACAAGGGCCGTGAGCCGCCGCATGAGCCTGCGCCGCCGGATGGCGGCCCGGGTCAGCTTCCGCTTTTTCCTGCCCTCCCGCCGGACGGGGTCACGCCGGGCGTTCTGCCTCTGCACCGGCCGCATCCGCTGGCCGCTGCGGCTCTGGGCGTTCCGGTTCTGGCCGCTGGCCGGACGGCGGTTCCGCTGATTGCCCCCGGAGGTGCGCCGCTGGCCGTTCTGCCCGCTGCGGGGGCGCTGTGCGCCGCTCTGGCTGCTCCGCCCGCCGGTGGGAAAGGTGATACTGTTATCCGGGTAGGAGCCGTAGTTCACCGTGCGCTCCGTATACCGGCTGGGGCGGGGCGCATCGGGGTCATAATTGGGGTTCGTGATGGGGTGGCCGCCGGAGGAATATCCTGCGTACCCGCTGTACCCCAGGTCACTGCCTGCACCCGCGCTGCTGCGGCGCTGGGTGCTCTGCCCGCCGCGCCGGTCATCCCGGGCCTGATCGTAGACCCGGCGGCGCTTGCGGTTCCGGCTGTTCCGGTCATTCTGCGGCATCCGGCTGCACCTCCTTTCCTCTGTTTTTTCCTTCCGTTACGGGGTCTTGACCAGCTTGAGCAGGGCATCCGCAATGCGGTCCAGGCTGTCGTCCACCGACAGGCTCCGGGCATTGCGGCCCATCTCAGCCAGCTTGCCGGGCTGGGCCAGCATCCCGGAAACGGTCTGCACCAGCTTTTCGCCGGTCAGGTCTTTTTCCTCAATGACCACAGCAGCGCCAGCCTTCTGCAGCTCCATGGCGTTGTAATACTGGTGATTCTCTGCCACGTTGGGGCTGGGGATGAGCACAGCGGCACGGCCCACAGCCTCCAGCTCGGCCAGTGTCAGGGCACCGGCGCGGCTGATGACAAGGTCCGCTGCGGCCAGCAGCTCGGGCATATTGTTGATGTATTCCTTCACCACAAGGCTCTCGCCGGGGGCAAAGCCCTTTTTCTTTTCCAGATCCTGAAACAGCTGCACGCCGTACTGGCCGGTGGCATGGAGATGGAGGACGGGCTTTTTGTTCTTCTGCTCCCAGGCGCAGAGGTCGGCCACCACCTCGTTCACGCGGCGGGCACCCAGACTACCGCCGAAGGAAAGGATCACGGTGCGGTCGCCTGCGCCCAGTTCGGCACGGATGGCTTCCCGGTTCTTCGCCTGGGTGAACACCTCAGGCCGGACGGGATTGCCCACCACGATGGTCTTTTCGGGTGCGCCCAGTTTTTCCACGGCGGCGGGCACAGCGGCGAACACGATGTCCACATCCGGGGCCAGCAGCTTGTTGGTCACACCGGGGAAGGCGTTCTGCTCATGCAGGGCGGTCTTGATGCCCTGTCTGGCGGCGCAGCGCACCACCGGGCCGGACACATAGCCGCCGCAGCCAATGACCAGGTCGGGCTGGATGTCCTTCATCATCTTTTTGGCCTTGGGGCCGGAGAGTGCCAGGTTCCACAGGGTAATGATATTCCGCTTGATATTGTTCAGGCTCAGCTTCCGCTGAAAGCCGGTGATCTCGATGTGATGGAAGGGATAGCCCGCCTGTGTGACCAGACGGTACTCCATGCCCTCTTTCCGGCCCGCAAAATGGATCTCGGCGGTGGGGTCGGCTTTTTTGATGGCTCCCGCAATGGCCAGAGCCGGGTTGATATGGCCGGCAGTGCCGCCGGCTGCAATGAGTACACGCATCTTGGTTCCTCCTTACTGTTCTGTCTGCGCTCTGCGCGCGGTATCCAGCACAATGGTCTTTGCCTTGCGCTGGCGCTCCCGCTCGGCGTGGGCTTCCTCCCGTTCCAGACGGGCCCGTTCGCCGTTGCGTCCGATATTGACCATAACGCCCATCTCGGCCAGCAGCAGGATCAGGCTGGTGCCGCCGGAGGAGAAGAAGGGCAGCGAAATGCCGGTGTTGGGCAGGGTGTTGGTGACAACGGCGATGTTGCAGAACACCTGCCAGGCGATCTGCGCCATGATACCGATGCCCACCAGCGTGCAGAACCGGTTTTCGGCATGGAAGGCGATCCAGAAGCCCTGCACCAGAAAGAGGACGAACAGCACGATGACGATCACTGCGCCGACGAAGCCCAGTTCCTCGCACACGACACTGAAGATAAAGTCGTTGGTGCTCTCCGGCAGCCAGAGCTGCTTTTCAATGCTGTTGCCAAGGCCCAGCCCCGTGGCACCGCCTGAGCCGATGGCGTACAGGCTCTGCTTGGTCTGGCTGGTCATCCGGTCAAGATCCTGCGTCCAGCCGTCCAGACGGCTCTGCAGGTAGTCGATGGAGTCCACATGCTTCAACAAAGTCTCCAGCAGGAACAGCGCGGCACCGGCACAGCCCCAGGTAATGATGCCGCCGCTGCCGCCCAGCAGCAGGATGGTGCCCACGATGGCCGTGGTCAGCAGGATGCCCGACATGTGGGGCTCCAGCACCAGCAGGATCAGGACAGGCATCAGCCACAGGATGGGCCGGATGTGCTCCACCACGATGCTGTGGTAGACCCACTTGCGCAGGGGCACCTCGCCGAATTTGATCTGCGGGGTCCTGGCGGCGATGTCTGCCGTGAGCAGGATCATCTCAAACTTTGCAACCTCGGAGGCCTGTAAGGTCAGGCCGCCGATGCTGATCCACCGGCGGCAGCCGTTGATGGGGCTGCTGAACAGCACCAGCACCAGCAGGATCAGGCAGACAACATAGCCCAGCTTGACCATTCTGCGCAGGAAACGGTGGTCAAAATAGGAGAACAGGAACATCATGCCCAGGCCCAGCACCGTGCAGAGCAGCTGGGATTTGATGTAATGGAAGCTGTCCCCAAAGCGGAGATAGCCCGTGGTATAGCTTGCACTGAACAGCATGACCAGCCCGAACACCATGATGATGGCCAGGGTCGCCATCCAGTTGAGCAGGATGGGCGGCCAGGGGCCGGGGTCCCGCTGAAAGACGGAAAAAGGCTCTGCTTTTTTTCTGCGGAGTGTTGCCAAACTGCACCCCTCCTTAACTGATTTTTGCCAGCTGAACGGTCAGCGCCACGCCCAGCATGGCAATGACACAAAAGGTATAAAAGATCTGTTCCGCGCTCTGGCCCCGCAGCTCCAGCCAGCGGTGGAGCGGTGCCGAGCGGAACAGCTGCCTGCGGCCCCGGCTGGCCTTGCAGACCAGGATCTGCAGGGCCACCATGCCGCCCTCCAGCCAGAAGGGCAGGGCCAGCGGCAGGGTGAGGTCAGGCCAGCCGATGCACAGGGGCACGCACCCCAGCATCCCGGCCAGAAACAGGCTGCCCACGCTGCCCAGCCGCAGCTTTGCTGGCGGGAAGTTCCAGAGCAGGAAGGCCATCAGGGAACCGGCCAGTGCGGCGGGCAGAACGCCCAGTGGGAACCAGCCCAGCAGGGTCATCACCCCCATCAGGCCCAGCATGGCCGCAAAGGACGTGCCGCAGACGATGCCGTCCATGCCATCGGCAATGCGGGCACACTCGGCCAGTGCGACCAGCAGTCCTTCCCACAGCAGCGGGGCGGCAATGCCCAGATCGACATAGCCCACGCCCGGCAGGGTGATCCCGGCTGCAAGGCAGCCTTTGGCTCCCAGCAGCACCAGCACCACGGCACCGGCAGCGGCTTCCAGCCCAAGGCGGGTGTGCCGCCGCAGGCCCAGCACAGAACGGCTGCGGATGCGGGCCAGATCCTCCAGCAGGCCCACGCCGCCAAAGAGCAAAGCCCCCAGCAGCGCTGTGAGCAGCCGGACCGAGAACAGGCTCTCGGCCCCCAGCAGCTCAGGCTGAGCCACACAGGCGGCTGTCCAGCCCACGCCCACAGCAGCCAGCACCCCCACCATCAGGCAGAGCCCGCCCATGGTGGGGGCCTGCGGCGGGCGCTCCGGCTCGGCATCCGGCGCTTCCTGCCCGGGTGCCTGCCGGGCCTTGGGCTCATCCCAGCGTCCCTGGAACGCCCGCAGCAGCGGCACCATCAGATTCCCGAGCGCCGCCGTGAGGAAGAACCCCAGCGTTGAGGCGGCGATCAAGGCGAAACGAATCATAGCTCGATGTTACTCCTTGTAAAAGATCTCCAGCACTTTTTCCAGTGCCATGCCGCGGCTGGCCTTGACCAGCAGGGCATCGCCGGGCTGCATTTTGTTCAGCAGGGCCTCGGCGGCCTGAGCGTAGGTGTCGGCATGGAGGGTGGGCAGCCCCTTGGCAGCAGCCACCACGGCAATGCGCTTGGCCTGCTCGCCATAGGTAACGAGGTAGTCCACCTTGTTCTCCACGGCCTGACGGCCCACCTCCTCGTGGGCGGCGCGGCTGATATCGCCCAGCTCCAGCATATCGCCCAGCAGAGCAAAGCGGCGCTTGCAGGGATATTCCCTGAACATGGCCAGCGCGGCCTTCATGCTGTCGGGGTTGGCGTTGTAGCAATCCTCAATGACATCCACGCCTCTGGCGTGCACCACCTTCTGGCGCATTCCGGTCTGCTCAAAGTCGGCCAGACCGGCAATGACCCGGCGGGCATTCAGCCCCAGACGGGTGGCGGCGCAGTAGGCGGCCAGTGCGTTGGCCACATTATGCCGGCCCATGGCGGGGATCTTTACGAGGAAAGTCCCCTCCTCGTGATCCTCCAGCACAAAGCTCATGCCCTTTTCATCCTGCTGGATGGACAGGGCACAGACATCAGCGTTCTCATCGCCCAGGCTGAACCAGACCGGGCGGACATGGTCGGGCAGAACGGCCTTGCGCAGGAAGGGGTCGTCCCCGTTCAGCACCAGCGGAGCACCCTCCGGCAGACCGGCGCAGATCTCCAGCTTTGCCTTGCAGATGTTCTCCTGACTGCCCAGATTGCCGAT
>ENA-UOJJ01004919-UOJJ01004919.1-human-gut-metagenome-genome-assembly--contig:-CS66-NODE-4919-length-11859-cov-5.181718_pt1 | contig 11859 bp, 8 predicted proteins | sample MGYA00242343_ERZ723890 | MGnify/ENA metagenome assembly ERZ723890 | reverse complement strand
ACGCCGCCAGCGTTCATCCTGAGCCAGGATCAAACTCTCTGATAAAGTGTTTGATTACTCAAGACAACCAACTAGCTTAGTTATCTCTCGTCATTACTGTTTATAAAAAGTTCATTCTGTTGAATGATGATTCTTAAAGAATTTTCGAGAATCGTATGTGTTTCACTGTTTAGTTATCAAGGTTCTTTTGTTTTGCTCTCTTGCGACAGCTCGTCTAGATTATCACATTCATCAGCGCTTGTCAAGTATTTTTTTATTTTCTTTCCGAAGCTTTTATGATGTTTGCGCGCCGCTCTCAGGCGACTTGTCTACTCTATCACATCCATACTGGATTGTCAACAACTTTTTTGTTTTTTCAAAACTTTTCAAATTGTGTGTTCAAAAGAATCAATTCTTTGTGACAGCTCAGTTAGAATACCACTTTCTACGCAGACTGTCAACTGTTTTTTGATTTTTTTATTTCTTATTTTCCAGTCCTTGTTCTCTAACTGATATCGTTCATTTCTCGATACTCTTTTGGAGTCACTCCATAACGCTTTCTGAACTGTCTGTTAAAATTAGAAAGGTTGGTAAATCCGGCATCCTGAGAAATGTTCAATATCTTGTCGTCGGTTTTCTTCTGTGCCTCTGCTGTCACCGCCAGTCTTCGCTCATTCACATAGGCGATCAGACTTAATCCCGTCATCTTTTTGAACCAGCGCATAAAATGGCTGTCACTCCATCCGCAGAACTTTGCCATCTCTCCAACTGTAAGATTTTCATCGATATTTTTTTCTATCTTATGCAGCACCATTTTCAGTTGCTCCCGATCCGGTGAAGACACTTCTTTTACAGACGGATATTTTCTTATAAGAAGAAAGAGCAGTTGAAGAACTGCCGCCTTTACTCCCAGTTCATAGCCTTTTTCTCTGGACGCACATAAGTCTTCCATCTGGCTCAGGCATTGTTTCAGGACATCATAGCCTTCCTCCTGCTCCTGAACACAGATTGGCGGAAGCAGTTTACCGGCTGCAAGAGGAACCAGAAATTCACCGGCACAGAGATCTGCTGCCCCTGCCCCCAGAAAATCCACTTCAAAAATAATATTTTCATATTCTATAGAAGAACCCTTTGTTTTATACAATGCATGAAGAGTTCCCGGAGGAACCACAAAAATATCCCCCGCCTTTCCCTGAAACAGACCTGTCTCCAGTTGGATCTCTCCTCTTCCTTTTTTGACATAGATCAGTTCCATTTCTTTATGCCAATGAAGAGAAACTGACGGAAAATCCAGCGGGATCGTACACGGATAGATATTAAACGGAAACAGTTTGCTCCCGTGTTGTTTCTTTTCCTGATATTTCTGATCTTGTTCTTTTTCCATAATATTTTTTCTCCGTTATTTTTCCCCATTATGATAGGATAGTATTAGTATTTGCAAGATTTTTACAAGAAACGACAAAGAATATGTGATATAAATATAAGCATAACATAGTACAAGATGTTTTCTGACAACCAACCTAAACCTCGCAACTGTTCATGGAAAGGAATCTCCGAGATTCTCGGGATATGCTCTGTGAACAGTTACAAAAATCTTTTATCTATGTATATGAAAGGAGTGGCTCACATGAGTGAAACCATGACAAATAAACTTAACGATCTTTGCAAAAAAGACATCAAAACTGCTTCCAATGAGGAACTTTTTCACGCACTTCTTAAACTTGTTTATGAATAAAGTCAGCAGCAGGTTCACAGCGTAACTGGAAGAAAGCTTTATTATATCTCAGCAGAATTCCTGATTGGAAAGCTTCTGTCCAACAACCTTATCAACCTCAGACTCTACGATGATGTAAAAGAAGCCCTGGCTGCTTCCGGAAAATCTCTGGCGGATATCGAAGAACAGGAACCGGAACCGAGCCTTGGAAATGGCGGTCTCGGACGACTGGCAGCCTGTTTCCTTGACAGTCTTGCAACTTTAAATCTTCCTGGCGACGGTGTAGGACTTCGCTACCATTGCGGTCTTTTTCACCAGAACTTCAAAAACAATATCCAGAATGAAACCCCTGATTTCTGGCTGACTGATGCCTGTGCGGCTCGGGCTACAGACACTGTTTTCCCAGTATCTCTGGCAGGAAAGGAATACTCTGCAAGACTTTATAAGCTTCCTGTTACAGGATATGAAGGAAGAACCAACACCCTGAATCTTTTTGACCTGGACACTGTTGATGAATCCGTGATCGGTGAAGGAATCTCCTTTGACAAAAAGGACATTGCCAAAAACCTGACTCTTTTCCTCTATCCGGATGATTCCGACGAAGACGGACGTCTGCTCCGTATCTATCAGCAGTATTTCATGGTTTCCGCCGGTGCACAGCTTATTCTTTCTGAATGTATCGCAAGAGGATGTAATTATCACGATCTCGCTGACTATGCTGCGATCCAGATCAACGATACACACCCGAGCATGGTGATCCCGGAACTGATCCGTCTGCTTATGCTTCATGATATCGATTTTGAAGAAGCAGTGCAGATTGTTACAGATACCTGTGCTTACACAAACCACACAATCCTTGCCGAAGCCCTGGAAAAATGGCCGAGACATTATCTGGAGACCGTTGTTCCGCAGCTTATGCCGATCATCGAAAAGCTTGATGCTGTGGCTAAGGAACGAACCGAAGACGCCTCCCTGGCAGTCATTGACCAGAACCAGGTTGTTCATATGGCACACATGGATATCCATTTCTCACATTCCACAAATGGTGTCGCAGCTCTCCATACACAGATTCTCAAAGAGAGTGAGCTTGCCGGATTTTACCATCTGTATCCTGAGAAATTCAACAACAAAACAAATGGTATCACCTTCCGTCGCTGGCTTCTCAAATGTAACCCGGCTCTGACCTGTGAAATTGAGAGTCTGATCGGCAGTGGATTTAAGAAGGACGCTTCAGAACTGAAGAAACTCCTGGCATATACAGATGACCAGAACGTACTTCAGAAGCTCTCCGAGATCAAGAAACAGAACAAAGAGGCTCTTGCCGCATGGCTTCTTCAGAAACAGGGCGTAAAGCTTAATACAAATGCCATGTTTACGATCCAGTCCAAACGACTTCACGAGTATAAACGCCAGCAGCTGAATCTTCTGTTCCTGATCCATCAGTATCTGGAGATCAAAGCCGGACACACACCTTCCGTTCCGCTGGTAAGTATCTTTGGTGCCAAAGCAGCTCCGGCATATATCATCGCCAAAGACATCATCCATGAACTCCTCACCCTTTCTCAGGTGATCGAGAATGACCCGGAAGTTTCCAAATGGATGCAGCTTGTCTTTGTAGAAAACTACAATGTTTCTGCTGCTGAGATGATGATCCCGGCATGTGATCTCTCCGAGCAGATCAGTCTTGCTTCCAAAGAGGCATCCGGAACCGGAAACATGAAGTTCATGCTGAACGGTGCCCTGACTCTCGGAACCATGGACGGTGCAAACGTGGAGATCTCCGAAGCAGTCGGAAACGACAACATCTATATCTTTGGTCAGAGCAGCAAACAGGTCATCCACCGCTATGCAGCCGGTGATTACTGTGCAAAAGACTGGTACGAGGCAGACCCGAACCTTCGTCGTGCGATTGACTTCCTCACCAGCGAAAAAATGCTCTCCTTCGGCGATGAGGAACATCTGAAACGTCTCCAGAATGAACTGATCTGGAAAGACTGGTTCCAGACTCTTCCGGATTTCAACGCCTATGTGGTACGTAAACAGCAGGCAATGGCTGACTACGCCGCAGATCAGGAAAACTGGAGCCGCAGAACTCTGATCAATATTGCAGAAGCCGGATTCTTCTCTTCTGACAGAACCATCGCAGAATATGACAACGACATCTGGCATCTCGGAAAATAATTTTCGAAAAATAAGTTATTGAAAAACAGAGAGGAAATCTTTACACTTCCTCTCTGTTTTTTATTTTCCCGAGTTGGATTTTCGAATCTGCTGTGTCAATTCCTCCCCGCCTTCTTCGTACCACGTTTCTACAAACTCGTCAAAATAGCTGACTGGCTTCACACCCATAATGATCTGGATGAAGCTGTTTTTTTCAAGCTGCAGAAGAGATTTTGGAACTTCTCCGTCGCTGTCATCCAGGTATTTGCTCTTTACCGACCGGTAATTTCCATCCAGCAGTCTTCCTACTGCCACAAGCCTGGATTCATATGCTGCCCAGTCTTCTGCTATCTCCGATTCTCCATGGATATATTTTTCTGCCGCATCATAGTATGATTTTGCAATCTCGCTGAGAGTACTTTCCTGACGCTGTCCACTCATCACAGCCAGTATATCCTTTGTGATCTGGAAAGTCGCCTCATTATAATCAACGTTTATGACCAGCGGTCTGGCTGTCGGATCTACATTCAGTGCAAAATATTCATTTACCTCATCTGCATCCTCGGCGGTATATCTGCTGTAATCAAACAGAACGCTTATGATCTTCATTACGATTTCCGGATGTTCATACCCCTTACGCACAACCACATACTTGCTGTCACTAAAAGAGGCATACACATTCTTCCAGTCCACTTTCTGCAGATAATACGGCATCCATTCGGCGTCTTTATCTGTCTCATAAATATCCATCAACGGATTGTTCGGCGTCCACCAGAGTCCAAAAAACGCTCCGCATTTGCCGCTCACCACCAGATCTCTCAGATTATTCTGTGCCCTGAGTGCAAAATTCTGATCCAGCACCCCGCGTTCATACAATTCATGCAGATAACTCAAAGCATTTCTGGTCTCTTCTGTCACAGATCCATAGACGATCTCTCCATTCTGGTTGATCCATTTGTGGGGGCTTGACCCAAATTTGTCAAAAACAGGATCAACGGAATAGCTGGAACTGGTACTTCCCACCAGGTCTGTATCACAGACAAGGCCGACAGGCTCCTCTCCTTCTGCTGTTCCCATCCGGTTCTGTACAAATGCCTCCACGATATCAAAGGCATCCTCCAGGGTCTTTGGCTCTTCAATCCCCAGCTCGTCTATCCAGTCTTTGCGAAGCCACATCAGACGCGGTCCATGATCTGTGACCGTCTCCGGGATAGCCATCAGCTTTCCATCAAATTTCACAGACTCCAGAAGACCGCTTCCATAGCTTTCGAACATTTCTTTGATCCGTTTCGAGGTACAGTTCTGATACACCTCCGTCAGATCCTCAACCAGATCATTTTCCACCAGTTCTTTGAGCATCCCCCTGTCCGAGATCACCAGGACATCCGGCAGAGTCTGATCCTTTATCAGAATATTGATAAACTCATCATAACGATCTTCACTCTCCATATATATATTCTCATTCTGAATGTTCAGGATCTTTTTGAGATAGCGGGTATAGGCATTATCTTCATAGGTATTTCCATCCGGAAGATTGGAATTATTGGTGCCGCTCATCTGCCCCAGCGTATAAGTCACAAGTTCCGGATACGCTCCATAAGGACTCTGTGCAGCACTTTCCCAGCTGCCGGTTCTCACATTTTCTTCTGCCGTTGAACTTTTCTGTTCTGACGCCGTTTTCTGCGCCGGCTGATTACTTATGCCGCATCCGGACAGACTCATTATACATCCTAAAATCACCGGCAGCTTCCATTTACTCTTCATAGTTTCTGATCTCCTTCGGGAATCTCATGATAACGGTCGTACCCTCTCCCGGTGCACTATAGATCTGTATTCCATAGGATTCTCCGTAAAGAAGCCGGATACGGTCATTGACATTCTTAAGACCATATCCTTTCGCCTGGTAGGTGACAAGAGTTTCTGCCTTCTCTTGTTCCATCCCTGTTCCATTATCACGGACAATGATCTCCACATCATCTCCCTGCCCTTTGAACGAAAGAAAAAGCTTTTTGTCTCCTTCTTCCTTCTCGTCGATTCCATGCTCGATCGCATTTTCCACGACAGGCTGAAGGAGAAGCTTCGGCATCTTTTCGTTCTTGATATCCGGATCTGTTTCCCATTCTACTGTAAAGTTATGATCATGCATTGTCAACTGGATTTCCAGATACGCTTCCATATTTCGGATACAGGTCTCGACGGTGACCATGTCTTCCCCCTTACTCAGGGCAGTTCTGTAAAAGGTCGAGAGTGCAAGGGTCACTTTACTGATCTCCATCTGCCCGCTCCGGATCGCCATCCAGTTCATCATGGAAAGGGTGTTATAGAGAAAATGCGGGTTGATCTGCGCCTGCAGTGCTTTCAGCTCATATTCTTTCAATGCAATCTTATTGACATATACTTCATCGATCAGACGGTTGATCTCATCCATCATCCTTCGGAAGCTGTTGATCAGAATACCAACCTCGTCTTCCGAATCACTGCTGACTGTAACCTCCCTGCTTCCATGGTTCACCTTATCCATGTTTCTGGTAAGTTCTTCAATCTTTCTTGTAAAAATCCTGGAAAAAGACAGCCCCAGAACCAGCGTGATCAGACAGCAGGCCGCCATCAGCGGAATTTCTTCCAGCAGCAGTCTCCTGACAGAACCTGAAATTGCCCGCTGACTTTTGTAGAGATAAAAACCCCAGTTATTTTCTTTACTTTCTGCCATTGTGTAAGCACATTCCTGATTGATCTTTTCAAGAGCAGTGTCCCTGTCATCCGATTTTTTCAGTTCAATGTCTTCAAGCTCACTTTTGTTGTATAGAATTCTACCATCCTCATCTGTGACCATTCCTCCGTTTTCCTCTGTGAGAATATTCGTCAGCGGCTGAAAGATCTTATCGTAATCCAGCGCAATACAGATTGCCGCGTCCAGAGCCTGATCATCGTAGATCATACGGACTGCCGCCACCTCTTTGCTCTCAAGATTCACCAGCCACTGTATCCTTACATCATCCTGAAGCTCACTGCTCCACCATTCTTCTTTCATTTTGGCAAGTGGAACCAGTGTATATTCATGCTCTACCTGAATACTCCGTGCAAACAGCTGGATCCTGTTAATGGCATCATGATAAGATTTCGGTACTGACAGAAGAGGGTCTGCGATTTCATTGTATTTCTCATAGGCAGTATAATTGTCAATATTTTTTTCCTTGATGATCTCCTCAATATCCGGCGAATAAGTAAGATAATTCAAAAGACTGCTGTAAACGGCAGTCTGACTGTCAATACTCTCCTTCGTCTGGTCGATGATCGACTGCATATCCTCCAGATCACTGCTTCGGACCATCGTACTCTGTCTGCTGTGGGCATAAAGGGCAAGAACTGTCATCGGCACCAAGGCAGTCACGACCAGAAGAATCGTCAGCTTGTGCCGGTATTTCATGTTTTTGATCCATTTACGAAGTCTGTTCATCCTCTCCTGTTCCTTTCCGGTAAGATTCCGGGCTGCTTCCATAATATTCCCGGAAACTCCGGCAGAAATAGGAAACGTTGGCGAATCCTACTTTTTCACTGATCTGTGCTACCTTCATGTTGGTACTGCAGAGAAGTTCTTTGGCTTTTTTCATACGGAAGACACGGATGTAGCGATTGAGGTTCATGCCGGTCTCTTTTTTGAAGATAAAGCTTAAGTAGCCGGAAGACAGATATACTTTTTCCGCCAGCATTTCCAGATTCAGGTCTTCTTCATAATGCTGATAGATATAATTCTTGACGGCAGTCACTTCATTCCTTGAACTGTTCATGGAACGCTCCAGAAAAGCCTCGTACTCTTTGATATTGTCCTCTGTCACAGAAAGGATCTCCATAATATTCCTGCAGTTATAGAGGCGTTCGATCTCGTGGTCCAGTTTGTGCTCACCGGAAAACTGGTTTTCCTGAAAAAGCTCCTGGATCACGTTAGAAAATACAAATTTGATATACATCGCAGAATACTGGGTGTTATCATGGTATTTTTCCTTAAGGCATTCAAAATGTCTCCAGAGCTGTTCTATATCCTTGCGGGTGATATCCTCGGAAATCGCCTGCATAAGCTGAGAATCCTGCACTTCTCCGACTGCCATGCCAAGCACTTCATCCTCATTGGTAAACACATGCTTGTCCGGATGATAGAATTTCTCCTCCATCTGCTGTTCCAGTTGCTCCAGAACAGATGGAAGACTTTCACATCCGTCAAACTTCCTGCTCACGGCAAGATAAAACCGCTCCATGTACTCACGTTTCAGGAAATTATAGATATGATTTGCCACAAGCTGATAATCGCAGTACACATCCTGGAACAGAATGAGTGACTGTCTTGCATTCAGGTTCATGTAGAAAAACATCCTGTGGAGTTCTTTCTGCAGTTCCTGTTCCAGATTTTCTTCTGCTGTATCAAAAAGTGCCACATCTGACTCGATCAGGATCGCGCAGTGCCAGCTGTTCCACTTGTCCAGATCAATGAGTTCGCCGGCTTTTTGCAGGATCTCTTTTTTGCCGGAGTAGAGATAGCTCTGGAGAAAATACTGCTGAAGGAAGTTTTTCTCTTTGATCTCGCGGCTTTCTTTTTTTCTTCGTTTGCTGATCTCGCTCTCTGCGCGCTCCAACACTTTGTGGAAATCATCCGGATGTACCGGTTTGAGGATGTATTCGGTCACACCGTAGCGGATCGCCTCCTGCGCAAAGGTGAAGTCGCTGAAGCCGCTGAATATGATGATCTGGAGGTTGGGATTTTCTTCTTTGGCTTTCTTTGAAAGCTCCAGGCCGGTCATGTGCGGCATCTTGATATCTGTCAGAAGAAGCTGGATATCCTCGGAGCGCAGAACCTGTAGCGCCTGTTTGCCGTTGGCCGCTTCAAAGACGGTACGCTCTCCTTCCTCTCTGGAAAGCAGATATTCAGCCCCTCTCGTTCGATTTTTTCGTCATCTACAATTAAAACGTTTGTCATGCATTCTCCTGTCTGTGTCTTATATTTATCTTTTTCATTATACCACAAAGTCCCCGGAAAGAATATTTCTTCCCGGAGACTGAATTTACGTTATGTAAAAATCAGCCTATGACTGCGCCTGCTACACCACCTACGATAATGTGTTTCTGGCATACCAGATAGACAACAATGATCGGAATGATATCGATCATGATACTTGCCATCATCGGTCCCATCTGCACATGTCCGAAGCTTCCGCGGAAATACTGGACTGCCATCGGAATGGTACGATATTTCTTGATATCCAGTACCAGTGTCGGCAGAAGGTAGTCATTCCATACCCACATCAGTTCCAGGATCGCGGTAGAGATAATTGTTGGTTTCAGGATCGGGATCAGAACCTTGAAGTATACCTGCAGAGGTGTACAGCCATCGATCAGAGCCGCTTCTTCGATTTCAAGCGGGATACCCTTTACAAATCCTGTAAACATAAAGACTGCCAGACCTGCACCAAATCCAAGATAGATAATACAAATGTTGTATGGATTGTTCAGATGTAAGGTGTCGGCTGTTTTTGCCAGTGTGAACATAACCATCTGAAACGGTACTACCATACTGAATACACAGAGGTAATAGAAAACCTTGGATAATGTTCCGTTTACACGAACAATGTACCAGGCTGCCATAGAGCAGCACAGCATGATCAGAACAACGGACATCACTGAGATCACAAGACTGTACCAGAAGGATTTGAGGAAATCCATCTGTGTAACACTTGCCACAAAGTTTGCAACACCATTCCATGTCTCAGCTGTAGGAAGACTGAATACACCTGAAGTTGTGATCGCAACTTCTTTCTTTAAAGAGTTGACTAAGATCAGTACGATCGGATACATCCAGAGGATGCAGATCAGCGTCAGAATAATTGACGCAACCGGATTTTTTTTCTTATTTTCCATTACTGCTGCACCTCCTTAGATGATGTTGCACGAAGCTGGATCAGTGCGATCGCTACAACCAGCAGGAAGAAGACAACCGCTTTTGCCTGGCCGATACCCTTCCACTGAGCACCGCTTCTTGCATAAAATGTATCATAAATATTCAAAGCCAGTAACTGTGACTGTTTACCCGGATTTCCTCCTGTAAGAGAAAGGTTCTGGTCAAACATCTTGAATCCGTTTGTCAGAGTCAGGAAAGTACAGATTGTAACAGACGGCATGATCATCGGGATCTTGATCTTGAACAGGATCTGTCTGTTTGTCGCACCGTCGATCTGTGCTGCTTCGACCAGATCAGGAGAAACATTGTTCAGACCTGCTATGTAGATGATCATCATATAACCGATCTGCTGCCACATCAGAAGGATCAGCATACCGATGAATCCGTTTCTTGCAGAAAGCGAAAGCAGAGGCTGTCCCCATTTGGAGAGCAGTCCGTTTAACAGTGTCTGCCAGATATATCCAAGTACGATACCACCGATCAGGTTCGGCATAAAGAATACGGTACGGAATGCATTGGTTCCTCTGTATCCCTTGGTGAGTACCAGTGCGATGGAAAATGCCAGCACATTGATCAGAATACTTGAAACAAAAGCAAACACAACGGTCAACCAGAATGAATGACTGAAGGTGTTATCCAGTAAGATCTTGGAATAGTTTGAAAATCCGACAAAGGTTACATCATTTACGGTTGTAAATTTACAAAATGAAAGATAAATGCCCCAGATAAAAGGCCAAAGGAAACCGATAACAAATGCCGCAAAAGTCGGCAGTACAAAAATCGGCCACCATTTTTTGATCGTTCTTCCTACCATTATAATTCTCCTCTTTCCCTCTCATAAACCCACAGGAGGAGGCAAGAACCTCGCCTCCTCTTGATGATTGATCACATATTATTTTGATTACTCGGAGAGAGCTTTCTCTGTAGCCCATCCGTCAACGAATGCACTTACAACATCATCCCATGAACCTGTGCCTGCTGCATATGCGGTAAGAGCTGTTCCAAGTCCGTTTTTCCACTCTTCAGAAGGCATTGTTGAGAAGTTCCATGAAACAGGTGTTTTTCCAGCTTCTGTGTATTCAGCATCCTGTTTTACAAATACGTTTGTAGACTCCTGTGCTGTTTTGAAAGGAAGTGTGAATCCCATATCGTTTGCCATGGATTTTGTTCCTGTTTCAGATGTTACACACCAGTTCATGAAGTCCAGAGTTGCCTGAACGTCTTCATCAGATGCATTCTTGTTTACACACCAGTAGTTCTCTGTACCTGTTGCAAGTCCCTCGTTCTCATCATCTACACCAAAGTAGATCGGGATCATTGCAAGCTCGTCATCTCCGTATGTCTTGGACAGTTCTGCATATTCCCAGGTACCATTCTGATAGAATACTGCTTCGCCGTTTACAAATTCGTTTCTGGAGTCATCTGCTGTTTTTGCAGAGAGTTCAGCTCCGTCACAGGTAGAATCTGTGATGTACAGGTCAAACAGGTTCTTGTAGTTGTCAAGATATGTTCCTTTGATTGCCTCTGTATCATCGATTCCGTCTTCTTTGTACTCATAGTAGATCGGAAGGTTTGCAAGATGTGTTTTGAATCTCCAGTCAGAGGATCCGTCCATACCTGCAGATGTGAAAGCACCTTTGATTCCAAGCTCGTCCTTTCTTGCCTGAATATCATCTGCTACTTTCTTCAGATCATCGTAGCTCTTGATATCATCCAGAGAATATCCTGCTTTTTCAAGTAAGGTTTTGTTTGTGATCAGGCCATAGGATTCGATTACATATGCGATACCATCTACAGCATCTCCGTCTTTGAGCTCGTAAGTATCAGAGGTAAGTCCTTTTGTGATCTCTGCATCTGTCAGATCATAGCAGTAATCTTTCCAGTTCTTAAGTCCAACCGGTCCGTTTACCTGGAACAGTGTCGGAGCATCGCTCTTTGCCATTTCAGACTGAAGTGTTGTCTCATACTGTCCGGATGCTGCTGTTACAACTGTTACTTCTGTTCCTGTTTCTTCAGTGTAAGCTTTTGCCAGGTTCTGCCAAGCTTCATCTGCTTCTGG
>ENA-UOJJ01004912-UOJJ01004912.1-human-gut-metagenome-genome-assembly--contig:-CS66-NODE-4912-length-11869-cov-4.596496_pt1 | contig 11869 bp, 8 predicted proteins | sample MGYA00242343_ERZ723890 | MGnify/ENA metagenome assembly ERZ723890 | reverse complement strand
TTACTCGGTATATCTCGCCGACCACGACGTCGTGGCCGAAATCGCACCCACCGACCGGGCCGCCGCGATGCGCTTCACCTTCCCCGAAAGCGACGAATCCGGCATCGTCATCGACGCATTCGACCGCGGTTCGCGCATCGAGATCATCGACAGCCGCACCGTCGCGGGCTACACCACCCGCAACAGCGGCGGTGTGCCCGACAACTTCCGCAACTGGTTCGTCATCCGCTTCGACAAGCCGTTCGATTCATTCCGCACTTTCGACGGCGCACGCGAGACGAAGGGCACGGCCGTAGAGGGCGGGCACGCCATAGCCGCGGTATACTTCGCCACGCGCCGCGGCGAGCAGGTCACGGCACGCGTAGCCTCGTCGTTCATCTCGCCCGAGCAGGCCGTGCGAAACCTCGAAACCGAGCTCGGCGACGCCGATTTCGAGACCGTCAAGGCCCGTGCGCAGGAGCGTTGGGACGAAGTGCTCGGGCGCATCGAGGTCGAGGGTGGCTCCGAGGAGCAGTACCGAACCTTCTACTCGTGCCTCTACCGCTCGACCCTCTTCCCCCGCAAGTTCTACGAAATCGGAGCCAACGGCAATCCGGTGCATTACAGCCCATACAACGGCGAAGTGCTGCCGGGATACATGTACACCGACACCGGGTTCTGGACACGTTCCGCGCACTGTTCCCGCTGCTGAACCTCGTTTATCCGGCCGAGAACGCCAAGATGCAGGCCGGGCTGGCCAACGCCTACCGCGAAAGCGGTTTCCTGCCCGAGTGGGCGAGCCCCGGGCACCGCGGCTGCATGGTGGGCAACAACTCCGCATCGGTCGTCTCCGACGCCATCCTGAAAGGCGTGACGCCCGAGGAGGATGTCGCCACGCTCTACGAAGCGATGCTCTCCGGCCGCACGAAAGTCCATCCCGAGATAAGCTCCACCGGACGGCTCGGACACGAATACTACAACACGCTGGGGTATGTGCCCTACGACGTAGGCATCAACGAGAACGTCGCCCGCACGCTCGAATACGCCTACGACGACTGGTGCATCGCGCAGGCGGCCCGCAAACTCGGCCGCGACGACGATGCCGTCCTGCTCGAAAAGGCCTCGCAGAACTGGCGCAACGTCTTCGACGCCGAAACCAAGCTCATGCGCGGCCGGAATGCCGACGGGACGTTCCAGCGGCCGTTCAGTCCCTACAAGTGGGGAGACGCCTTCACCGAGGGCAATGCGTGGCACTACACGTGGTCGGTGTTCCACGACGTCGAGGGGCTTTCCGACGCCATGGGCGGCCAAGCTGAATTCGGAAAGATGCTTGACTCGGTATTCGTCGTGCCGCCAGTCTACGACGACAGCTACTACGGCTTCCGCATCCACGAAATCACCGAGATGCAGGTCGCCGACATGGGAAACTACGCCCACGGAAACCAGCCCGCACAGCACGTAATTTATTTGTATGACTACTGCGGGAAGCCCGCCAAGGCACAGTGGTGGGCCCGCGAGGTGATGGACCGACTATACTCCCCGAACCCCGACGGTTACTGCGGAGACGAGGACAACGGTCAGACTTCCGCATGGTACGTATTCTCCGCTCTCGGATTCTATCCCGTATGTCCCGCGTCCGACGAATACGCAGTAGGTTCACCGCTCTTCCGCAAGGCGACGATACATCTCGAAAACGGGAAGACAATCGTTGTCGACGCGCCAGAAAACTCCAACGAAAACCGATACGTCCGCCGATTGACTCTCGACCGAAAAGTCCTCGAAAAACCTTTCCTGAACTGGTCCGCAATCCGAAACGGCGCGACCGTCCGCTTCGACATGACTTCTAAACCGACAGAATGATGAAACGATTTTTTGCTCTGGGGAGCCTCGCCGTCCTGCTGGCCGCCTGCACTCCCTCCACGACCCTCTTTTCACCCGACGGCCGGAACACGATTTCGTTCGACGACCGCACGATGACCTATGCCGTTCTGCGCGACGGCGACACCCTCGTCCGACCCTCGGCCCTCGGCATCGAGACGACCGGCCGGATATTTGCCGGGGCCGGCGTTGCCGATGTGCAGCGAACGTCGTTCGACGAGACTTGGACGGCTCCGTGGGGAGAGAACAAGACGCACCGCAACCATTACAACGAGCTCTCCGTGCGGCTGGACAACGGCCTCACGCTCCGCTTCCGCGTCTACGACGACGGCGTGGCATTCCGCTACGAGTTCGACGCGCCTGATTCGCTCACCGTGACGGACGAACTCACCGAATTCCGCTTCACCGACGAGGCCGGTACGACGTCATGGTCTATACCCGGCAACTTCGAGACCTACGAATTGCAGTACCGCGAGCAGCCCATTGCCGATGTTGCCGATGCCAATACGCCTTTTACATTCCGCACCTCCGGCGGCATTTATGGTTCGGTTCATGAAGCTGCGCTTTATGACTGGCCCGAAATGGTGCTGCGGCGCGACGGCCGCGGCATTTTGAAAGCTGACCTCGCACCGCTGCCCGACGGCGTCAAGGCCCGCATCCCCGGACGCTTCGCCACCCCGTGGCGCACCGTACAGCTGGGCGACAAGGCCGTCGATCTGATCAATTCGTCGCTCATTCTCAACCTCAACGAGCCCTCGAAAATCATCGACACCTCGTGGCTCAAACCGCAGAAATATGTCGGCGTCTGGTGGGGCATGCACCTCGGCACACAGGTCTGGACCATGGGCCCGCGCCACGGTGCCACCACCGAAAACGCCCTGCGGCATATCGACTTCGCGGCGGCCAACGACATCCAAGGCGTGCTGTTCGAGGGCTGGAACCGCGGCTGGGAGAACTGGGGCGGCAACCAGCATTTTGATTATGTGGAGCCATACGACGACTTCGACCTCGAACGCATCGCCGCCTATGCTCGCGAAAAGGGCGTCGAACTGTGGATGCATGCCGAGACAGGCGGCAACATCCCCGAGTTCGAGGAGCAGATGGAACGCGCTTTCGCCCGCTACGCCGAGCTGGGCATACATACGCTCAAAACAGGCTATGCCGGCGGTTTCAAAGGCGGTTATCTGCACCATTCGCAGTACGGCGTGCAGCACTACCAGCGCGTCGTCGAGACGGCGGCCCGCTACGGCATCATGCTCGACGTCCATGAGCCCATCAAGGAGACGGGCATCCGCCGCACGTGGTCCAACATGATGACCCGCGAGGGGGCCCGCGGCATGGAGTGGAACGCATGGAGCGAGGGCAACTCGGCCGAATACCTCTGTACGCTGCCTTTCGTGCGGCTCCTCTCCGGCCCCATGGACTACACCCCCGGCATCTTCGACATCGACTATTCCACGGCCAAGGCCGACCCCGGGCGCACGGAGTGGAACGGACCCAACGCCCACTGCTGCATCAAGACCACGCTCGCGCGGCAGATCGCCAACTGGGTCATCATCTATTCCCCGCTGCAAATGGCCGCCGACCTCATCGAGAACTACGAGGGGCACCCGGCTTTCCGGTTCTTCCGCGACTTCGACGCCGACTGCGACCGTTCCGTGGCGTTGCAGGGCGAGATAGGCGATTATATCGTCGTGGCACGCCGCGCGGGCGGCCGCTGGTTCCTCGGCGCCGGCACCGACGGCGAGGCCCGGACGCTCTCGCAGCCCCTCTCGTTCCTCGAAGACGGGGTGACCTACACCGCAATAATCTATGCCGATGCGCCCGATTCGGCCCGCAATCCGGAGAACTACCGCATCGAGGAGCGCACCGTCACCGCGGCCGACACGCTCGAAATAGCGATGGCCGCACGCGGCGGACAAGCCGTGACGTTCATGCCGAAAACCGAATAAGATGAAAAAGGCTTTTTCCCTGTTTTTGTGGTTTCTGCCGCTTTGCGCCGCGGCGCAGGACGACGGGTGGATGCTTCGGGCCTGCGACACGGACCGCTACGCTCCGGCAGCAATGGCCAACGGCGAGCTGGGGCTCGTGGTCGGCAAGGAGCCGTTCGAGGTCGGGCCGCTGTTTGTCGGCGGCGCCTGCGAGCGGGGCGGCCGCAATGGAGTAAGCCGCATCCTCGAAGGCATCTGTCCGCTGGGGCTCACGATGGAACCCGCAGGCCCCGTGCTGGAATGGGAGCAGGAAATCGACCTGCGCCGGGCCGTCCATACGACCCGGTTCGCCACGCCCGAACTTCGCATCGAATACCGCATCCGTGCCCTGCGCAACCTGCCTTATGCCGTCATGGCCGATGTGGAGGTCGAAGCGCTGCGCCCGACGACGGCCCGGTTCGCCAACCGCCACGCCATTCCGTCGGGACTGGCCGACACGCTGCGCGAAAACCGCACGGTGTGGTGCGAGGACGGGGGCCGCAAAGTCCAGCGGTCGGAAGCGAGCTACAACGACGGTGCGGACCATATCGTAGCGGCTTCGGTTTTCCTCTGCGACGGGAAGTTCCGCGAGGAGAGCGCCGGACGCATCGCCGCAACCCTCGGCAAGGGCGAACGGGCGAAGTTCGCGCTGGCGGGCATCGTCTGCACGACGCAAAGTTTCGCCGACCCGTGGAACGAATCGGAACGGCAAGCGATTTATGCTGCGCGGGAGGGTGCCGACGAATTGATTGCCGCGCACGAAAAGCAGTGGGCCGAACTCTGGCAGAGCGACATCGTCATAGAAGGCGATGACGAAGCCCAGCGCGCCGTGCGGTTCGCTCTGTTCAACCTCTACGGCTCGGTCCGCGAGGGTTCGCGCCGCAGCATCGCCCCCATGGGGCTGACCTCGGCGGGCTACAACGGCCATATTTTCTGGGACGCCGAGACGTGGATGTTCCCGCCGCTCTTGGTGTTGCACCCGGAGCTGGCGCGGCAGCTGCTCGACTATCGCGCCGACCGGCTCGAAGCGGCCAAGCGGCGGGCCTACGCCCACGGTTATCGCGGCGCCATGTTCCCGTGGGAGAGCGACCATCGGGGCGAGGAATCGACCCCGACGTTCGCGCTGACGGGGCCGCTGGAACACCATATCACGGCCGACGTGGCGATAGCGGCGTGGCAGTATTACTGCGTCACGCACGACCGCGAGTGGCTGCAACGGCAGGGCTGGCCGCTCCTGCGCGAATGCGCCGTATTCTGGGCCGGCCGCGCGACGAAAAACGATGATGGCAGCTACTCGATTCGCAATGTCGTGGGAGCCGACGAATATGCCGTCGGCGTGACGGACAACGCCTTTACCAACGGAGCGGCCCGCCGGGCTTTGGAAGCGGCGGTCAAAGCGGCCGCCATTTGCGGCGAACGGCCCGACCCGGCATGGGCGGCGATTGCCGCAGGATTGCGCATCGAGCGGTTCCCCGACGGCACGACGCGCGAACATGCCGACTACAACGGCGAACAAATCAAGCAGGCCGACGCCAACCTGCTGGGCTGGCCACTGGGCATCGTCGCCGACCATGCGGCCCTGCTGCGCGACCTGCGCTACTACGAGCCCAAAATCGACCCGGCGCACGGCCCGGCGATGAGCCACTCGGTCTTCGCCATCCAATACGCCCGGCTGGGCATGGCCGACAAAGCCGCCGAAATGTTCCGCCGCTGCTACCGTCCCAACCTGCGGCCGCCGTTCGGGGTCTTCGCCGAGACGGCGACGAGCGACAACCCCTATTTCATGACCGGCGCCGGCGGCCTGCTGCAAGCCGTGCTGTTCGGATTCGGCGGACTGGAAATCACCGACGAAGGCATTATTGATAAATCCGCCGCAAACCGAAACAACAACAAGAAATTCATAATCTGTTTACAATGACATATAGCAAATACAATGAATATATGTTTGGAATATACAGGTGCTATAGTATATTCTGAATAATAGTTAGAAATACAATGAAAGTATTTGTAAGCAATCTTGAAAAAGAGATTACAGGTCGCTTGAAGAAGATAGAGTTATCCGATTTGAATATCTTGAAAAAATCGTTGGAGGCATCGCTCGTGTTGGGCGATGCCTTTCAGCAGTTGAGAGAATTTATCGACAGCCATATATTCAATAATGAGGCCGAAGAGATTGAGTTTTTCAAAGTCATCAAGCCGCGGTTAAATCACCGACTGCTCTATTATCGCAAAGTCTATAACATCGAAATGAACCGCCCGGTAGGAGTGGATTCCCAAAAAGCATATTTGATCGACGAGATAAAAGCAATCAACCGTTACAATACCAAACACTCCGACTTCGTGCGCTATTATCGTTCCGGCATGACGCACTTGGATTCGTTGTATTATCTACGCAATCGAACGGATGTATCACTTTACCTCGAATCATTCCACTACGAACGCGACCCGAAATTTTCTACTAACGCAGATTTCAAGGTGGCTAAATTATTGGCCAACGAATTGTTGTCGGCTTATCTGAAAGGCGAATTGGAGGCATTGGAATATGTAAAGACAGCGTCCACCGATTCGCTGCCCTCAGTTCGGTTGACATGGCAGGACAGCAAGACGGATTTGACAGAACTGATCTATATGCTCGACAGTAAACACAGTTTCGGGAATGTTCCGCTTACGCAGTTGGCAGCCGACATCGCCAATGTCTTCAATACCCAACTCGACACGAACCTTTCGCGCACGTTCTGCGATATGAAACTGCGCAACAATCCCACTCCGTGGATTGACAAGGCAAAACAAGCTCTCTTGCAACGTATGCGGACATGGAGGCCTCGAAATAAGAAATAATGCCGAATAATACCGAGTGAGGTATTTGGACTAAAACAGATTAAAATCCTTTGATTTTACAGAAAACGGACTGTAAAGTCGGAGGATTTGATTTTTTATATTACGCAATAGTAAGTTCTGTATCAATAATATATGATAAAATTCGAACTAAAATATACGAGTTTCGCTCTCTATATTTTTATCAGATATTTCCGGGGAACGAGTTGAAGTATGCGATACATTAACATATTAGAAAGATGGAAAATAAAAGTTCCCCAGACCTCGCATTTACCTAATCCAATAACTCTGACCTTTGTAACAGACAAAACGACAAAGGATTATGAAAGTAATTATCATCGGATCGAAAGCCTACAAAGAACTCGTCGGGCGCATTGAGAAAATAGAACGAACTCTTGCCGGTAAAAAGCAGCAAAACGCACCGTCGGACGACGATTGGGTGGAAGGCAAGACAATATGCCGATATTTGGGTATCAGTCCGCGCACGTTGCAGCGGTTGCGGTCGGAGCGGGTGATCTCTTATTCGGCCTTGAACCATAAACGCTATTACACGTTGGGTGAAATCAAACGGGTATTGCAGGAGCGTTCCGTGAGCCGACGTAAAGAATAAGCTGTCATGATGCTTGACAAGGAGTATTTCGACGGTTGAATGCAGCGTCTCGTCGAGCGATTGAAACGTATCGAGGAGTTGTGTACGCCCTCTTCGGAACAGAACCGCTCCGTTCTGCCAGACGGAGACAGGTTGCTGGACAATTACGACTTATGCAAGATGCTCAACATCTCGAAACGCACGCTACAGCGTTATCGCACTTCGGGCGACTTGCCTTACCAAATGATCTATCACAAGACGTTCTATCGCGAATCGGACGTATTGCGGTTCATCGAGCGTAATTTCAGCAATTTTCGCAACCTGAAAAGTGAGCGGGCGAATAATTCGCACGGGAAAAGAGAATAAAAACGGCCGAAAATTTGCTGTATTACTAAATATTGGTAACTTTGCGAAAAAGGAGGCAGCTTATGAAAACGACATCGGTAGCTTTGGGAACATATTTCGAGAACTTCATCCAGTCCACGATTGCACAGGGGCGTTATAACAATGCCAGCGAGGTCGTGCGCGCCGGACTGCGGCTTTTGGAGGAGCAGGAAAACAAAGTCGTAGCGTTGAAGAGTGCGATCGACGAGGGCGTGCGCAGCGGCATTGCCGTAGGCTTCGACCCGCAGCAACATCTTCGGACATTGAAAACACAGCGTAAGAATGGCTGATCTGCTTTTCTCGAACAAGGCCGTCGAAGACCTTACCGACATTTGGAATTACACGGTCGAAACATGGTCTGAAATCCAAGCCGACAAGTATTATACGCTCCTCGTCGATACCTGTCGGCAGATCGCCAACAGCAGTCCCCGTCCGCTCGGCAAAGAGTACGCGGAAATCATGGAAGGCTTGTTCGGTTACCGAACGGGAAAACACATCGTTTTCTATCGGTCGGCTTCCGAACGTGCGGTGGAGATCGTCCGAATTTTGCACGAACGCATGGATTTGAAGAACCGAATCGAAGAGTAAATCGAGGTGCTCCTCGATCTCCTGACAAATAAAAAGCCGACGGCAATACCCGTCGGCTTTCTCTTTACATTTTAATGCCCTTATTAGCGCCGGATTCGCTTTTTACCTGTGTCCCGACACGTCCGATGACAATACGACCGCCGGAAGCGTCGGCGATCTGTTGCAGGCGGGACGGAATATAGGGTTGTCTGCCACCTTCCGGCTGCGAATACTGCGGACTATTTTCCATCAGCGAAGTCTCCTCTATCACCTCAGCCTCCTCTTCGATAGGTTTCAGCGACAGCTGAATTTTGCGCTCCAACTCCGTCATTTGGGAACGCAGTGCCGTCAGCTCCGATTCCTTGCGCCACGTTCCCTCCACGACATTTCGTAGGATGGGAATGTCTTTGGCAAGCTCCTCGTTCTTCTTCTTGAAGCCCTCCAATACCGTTTCGATGGTCGAAAGGGCATGTATGAAGTTGAGCGAGGCCAGCCGTGGATCTGCGGCGATGTTTCCGTGGTTGTAGGAGTAGAGATAATCGGCTTCTCCGCGTGCATAGAAACGGTTCTGCGTAAGGTCGAATCCGTCCTTTTCGGTCGTTTCGCTCTTTACGAGCAGGTTGAATCCGTAAAGACTTCCGATGTGCTGCTCCTCGCCGCCCGTTCGGGCCGTTGCGGCGATATGGTTCAGCTGTTTGCCTATGAGCTTCGGGTCTGCGGTTTCGAGGCCGTCGAGTTTCACGGGATTGCGGTACGAGCCGTCCTCGTTCAGCTGCACGCGGGCTTTGAAATGCTCCAAGTCCGTGGTTATGCCCTCGATTTTGGCGTCGTTCTTCTTCATGGCAGACAAGATGGTGTCCAGCTTGTATCGGCTCGACGACTTGCCGCGCACGAACGCTTGACGTTCGCTTTCGAGCGTGGCGATCTTCTTCTCCAAACGTGCTTTTTCCAACAGATCGGTGTTGCCCGAAAGAATGGCTACATACTCGGAGAAGTTCATGCCCGACTTCTCGTCGATGGCCCCCTCGTCGATCGTGCGGCTGCCCATGTTATTTGTCTTGAGCTGCCGGATGAAGAGCTGTTTGTTGTGCAGCAGCAGCCCGAATTTGTAGGCGTCGAGGGATTTCTCGACGGTATACAGAATCACGTCCACCTTGTTGTCGGCATGGTACTTCGCCACCTCGTTTCCGGTTCGGATGCCGCGGCCGTCGCGCTGTTCGAGGTCGCTGGGGCGCCACGGGCTGTCCAAATGATGAATCGCTACGCACCGCTTCTGGGCGTTCACTCCCGTGCCGAGCATCTCGGTAGAGCCGAACAGCACGCGGATGCGTCCGGCGTTCATGTCGGCGATCATGGCCTTGCGGGACTTCTCGGTGGTCGCCTCCTGTATGAACCGCACCGCGCGCGGCGGGCGGCGGGAGGCGGCCGCGGGCGTGCGCGGGGGGTGGGGAGGGGCGTTGAACTGCGTTCGACTCTTCTCCCGCTCGGCAAAAGGAACAAGTTCCCTTTGCCCTCGCTTAATCGAAGAGTTCCACTCTACACCGGATTTGTAGGTTCCCAGATCGGAGAATACGAACTGCGTACCTTTCTGCTCGTCGAAACGACGGTAGTAGTCCGCAATCATCTTGGCGCAAAGGCTCGCCTTGTTGTCCACATGGTCGTCATAGCGATCGGGGTCTATCATGCGCATGTCGAGCGACATTTTGCGGGCATAGTCCGTCGCGATGAGCATCTTGGCTTTCTCCTCGCTTTCGGAGAGCGGCGCACGTCCCAGCAGCTCGCCCTTGCCGCTTTTGGCGAACTCCATCAGCCTGCCGATGAACTCCTCCTGATCGGGCGTCGGCGGGATGTTGTGCAGAATCTCGTTCTTCTGCGGACGGTCGATGCCGATGTCCTCGGCCGAACGATAGTCGGTAATTTCCGAGTAGAACGCTGCCAGTTCCGGAACCTTGATGAAGTAGCGGAAGCGCTCTTTCTGCACGACTTCGTTGGTTACGGAGAACTCGTAGTCGATGGTCTTCTTGGCGAAGATGGCCGCCCATGCGTCGAAGGTGCGGATGTTCTGCCGCTCCAGCTCCTTCGGACGCAGGTATTTGAACAGCAGGTACAGCTCCGTCAGGGAGTTGGAAACGGTCGTGCCGGAGAGGAACGTGGCCCCCAGATCGCGCCCCGTGCGCTCCTGTATGGTGCGCAGGGCGAAGAGCATGTTGAGTGCCCGCTGCGACCCGTCGGGGTTGCCCAGTCCCGCCACACGGTCGTGGCGCGTGGTGAAGGTCAGGTTCTTGAATTTGTGGCTCTCGTCCACGTAGATGTGGTCGATGCCCATCAGCTTAAAATCCACGGCGTCGTCCTTGCGTGTTTCGAGCGTGTGCATGACGGTTTTCAACTTGGCCTCCAAATTCATCTTGCGCTTGATACACCCTTTGAGCATGGCGCGTGAGACCTCCCGCCCCTGCGATTGCAGCACGGCGAGGTTCTCGTCCACGCTGTCCAGTTCATCTTGCAGGATCTCCATCTGTACCTCCGGCGACTGGGGGATCATGCCGAACTGCTCATGCGAGAGACTCACGGCGTCCCAGTCGTTGTTCTTAATGAGGTTGAAGATACGCTCGCGGTTCTTGGGCGTGAAGTCCTCCTTACCCGGATAGAGCACCTTCGCATTCGGATAGGCCGTGCAGAACGTGCGCGCAATTTCGTGGATGTTGGCTTTCAGTCCGATGATAAGCGGTTTGTTCGCCAGCCCGAGCCGCTTTTTCTCGTAGGCCCCGCAGCACATGATGAGGGTCTTGCCGCCGCCGACTTCGTGGTCTATGATTCCTCCGCCGAGCATCTTGTCCATCCAGACGGCATCTTTCTGACTGCGGTAAAGGTCGGGAATACCCAGCCCTTTCAGATCAAGGTCGGGGAAGGTCTGGTGCGAGCCGTCGTACTTCGGGCGCACGAAACAGTTGAACGTGCGGTTGTAGAGGTCGGTAAGCCGATCCTTGAAGTCGGGCGTCTGCTCGCGCAGCCAGTCCGGGAAGGCGTTGCGTATCTCGTCGATCTTGCTGTTGGCAAGCTGTATGGCCTCACCGTCGCGCACCTTCACCTCTTTCAGCTCCCCGTCGATGAGCTTCGTTACCTTCTTGGTGATGTCGGGAGAGGTGTTTTGCAGGGCGTGCTTCAACAGATGGATGCCGTTGTATTTGCGGCTCTGCGAATCGACGGCGTACTGGTTCAGAATCTTCGCGTTCAGCGAGGAGGCCTTGACGCTGTATTCGTCGATGTCGGGGGCATAGCTCACCTTGACCTCCGTATCGAACAGCGAGGAGGCGAACTTTTCATAGACACCTTTGGGTATCCACCGCTCGCCGAAGTTGAAGTCGAGGTCATCGAAAGCAATGGGCTTCGGGGCCGCCGCCCGCAATGCTTCGAGCGACTCCCGTATCGCCTCGTCGTCGGGGTGCTGATTCAGAAAGGTCTGCACCCGGTCGGCTTTCTCGATGACGTTGCCTGCGATGAACTTGTCGGCAATCTCGTAGAGGTCGATGAGGGGATTGAAGTAGATGCGCCCTTTCAGTTCTTCGAGCATCTGCGGCTGCGTAGCTCCCGTGAGCGAAGCCATGTACTCCAAATCGACCCGTCCGTATTTGTTCAGACTGGCGACCAGCGCCTCGTTCGCATCTTC
>ENA-UOJJ01004910-UOJJ01004910.1-human-gut-metagenome-genome-assembly--contig:-CS66-NODE-4910-length-11873-cov-7.226350_pt1 | contig 11873 bp, 7 predicted proteins | sample MGYA00242343_ERZ723890 | MGnify/ENA metagenome assembly ERZ723890 | reverse complement strand
CACTTGGACAAGGCGTTTGTCAAGGGGAAAAGCAAAGTTTTTTTCATATGCAGGGGATGGATGAAGGGCACAAAAAACTGCTGCTTCAGAATTATAGAAAAAAAGCTCTTCTCCCCCCGAAGGGGGAAAAGAGCCCTTTCTGCCAATGAAAGAATAGATGAATTTCTTGATTTTGCTCTTTAAGTTGACTGATGTCAGCAGGTTTAAGGTGAAAACCATTATGCGGCGCGGCGGTCTGAGAAGAGCACCAGCAGCAGGAACATCGGCGCGCAGGTCATAAAGGGATAGGAGTAGCGGACGAGGATGCACGCCGAAAACAGCAGCGAGAAGATGATGCCCCACGTGGGCAGCGTACACAGCGCAAACTTTTTTTCGCGACGGTAGCGCAGCAGCAGCGTCAGCGCCAGCATCAGATAGACGTAGGTCGAAGGCTTGAACAGCTGGGCATACAGCGGTACGTTTTCGTGGCGGGAATGATGCATGGAATTGTAAATCCATGTGCGATAGGCGGGCAGGTACGAATGCGCGTTCACTTCGCCGACGATTTCCGGAACGATGTTGCCGGTTTTCAGGTAGACGAAATCCCATTCCTCGCTGTCCATCGTGTGCGCATGCGTGGTGTCGTCCGGATACCAGATGCCCATGCAGTTGGCCAGAAACGCCTCTACATAAATGCGGGGATAGCGTTTGGCGTATTTCAGATACATCGACCAGTATGCTTCGGGATGCTCGTTGTAGCGTTCCAGATCGAAGTTGCCGCCCTTGGCCGGGTCGGCATAGCTGGGACGATAGCGGTGGATCGCATCGGAAAACCATGCGCTGATTTCGTCGTATTCTTCCTCGGTCAAATCCGTTGCGCGGGAAGCCGTGCGCATCAGCTGCTGACAGGGGACGCTCATCAGCTCGGAGCTGAGAAGTGCCTTGGCGTGGGTCGCGTATTGCAGACAGCGCGGCGCGGCCAGACAGAAGAGCAGCGTGACGGCGCAGGCGGCGACGGCCTTTTTGCGCCCGTTTCGGCAAAGCAGAATGACGACCAGCAGCGCGGGCAGCGTCGCGAAGACGGCGTTGTGGCGCAGCAGCGACATCGTCAGGCAGATGCCGAACAGGCGGGCGAGGTTCCTTTTTCGGCTCAGAAACGCTTCCGGCGCTTCGGCGATTTCCCACAGGGTCAGGCAGAGCATGGCGCACAGCCCGGTGAACAACGTATCCTTGATGGTGGAAATGGCCAGCACGCCGTTATAGGGCAGGATCGCCATCGCGGCCGTCAGCAGCAGCGTTGCCCAGAGCGGCACGCGCTTTTGTAAAAAGCAGCAGCACCACGCGAACATGGCGGACAGACACAGCAGCTGGAAGACGCTGTATGTCGCTGCGCCGCCGGTTGCGCTGCCGAAAACCAAAGTGCCGAGCCGATAGAGCACGCCGGTCAGCACAGTATGGAAAATCGGATGGGAAGCCAGATATTCGCCGGTCAGGTACTGCACAATTTCGCCCTCGAAATCATAATTGATGATGCCGGGGAAGAAGGCGAGCAGCGTTGCGCCGTAAGACAGGGCAAAAACCAGAAAATAAAACAGATAGGGGAGCTGGCGCCTGGAAGCGCTAGGCGCGCGCCGGGGCAGGGCGAACAGATGGGAAAACAGCGCGCCGACGAGCGGAGTTGCTATGCAGGGAACGGCGAAGCGGCGAATCAGACTGCCCATGCCGGGTAGAAGCTGATCGTAAAACATCAATTCGCTGCCGACGCCGAGGAAAAACGTGAAGACCAGCCCCAGAAAAAGGCCATATTTCAGCGCGCGCGCCGGATGCTTTTCAAACGCGGCATGCACGGGATAGGCCGCCGCCAGCAGGAGCAGCGCGGGCAGGACGCCGTTTCGGAAGACCTGGGCATCCGGATCGCCGGGCACGAGGTACGGCGCGGCGAACGCGGCGGCCAGAACGGAAAAAAGCGTCAGCAGGGTCGAACGATGGCTTTTCAGAAAGTGCATAAACCGGAACTCCTTTCGCAGTAAGGCGGCAAGAAAGACAGAATCAGCAGCGCGGGCGCAAGGCAGAACAGCGGCAGGGCGTAGCGCGGCAGGGTGCACGGGCCGAACAGATAACTCAGCCAGACGCCCAGCGCGCCCAGTGCGGCCGGGAGCATGCGCGCGCGCCTGCCGCTGATGAGCTTGGCACAGGCGAAGAGAATCAGCCAGAACGGCGTGGCGACGGCGAAGAGCAGCGAAACCAGCGGATATTTCTGGTAGCTGTTGCGGCGGCAGATCTGCTCGAACAGGTCGCGGACGGCGGGCAGAAAGCACGTCGTTTCAATGCTGTATGCGCGCATATCTGTCTCTTGCAGCTGCAAATAGCCCTTGTCGTTGTAGGAAACGTCGGGATAGATGGTGGATTGGCTCAAATCGTCTGGGTACCAGGAACCGACGTTCAGCATCAGAAACGCTTCGAGATATTCATGCGCATGGGTTTTGGCGTGCTTTTGCCACAGGGCGAGGAAATCGCCGCCCGAACGCTGAATGCGTTCCCGGTCGAGGTAGCCCTTGGCCGGATCGGCCAGATGGGGATAGACGGCCAGCCCTTCATCCGAAACGTACCACGAGCGGATTTCCTCTTTGTCCGCGTCGCTCATTGTGCCGCTGTTATACGCGCGGACAAGCTGTTGTGCAGGAATGCTGTACAGCTGGAAGGACGTGTTTTCGCGGCTGGGATGCAGCAGGAGCATCAGCCCGCCGTTCACCATGCCCGCCGCGCACAGACAGGCCGCCAGCAGCAGCGCCGTTTGTCTGCGCCAGCCGCGCGCCGCGATGAGCAGCGCGGGAATCAGCAGGGCAAAAGCGAAAAGCCCGTTGTTGCGCAAAAGCGCCGTGCCGACGACGCAGAGCAAAAAGAGGAAAAGCGTTGCTTTTCGCTGCTTTACAGGAAACTGCGATGGGTTGGCCGCGTGTACCGGAGAAGCTTGAGTTTTTACAGACTTTGACGGAAGAGAGAGCGGCTTCAGGCCGATTTTTCGGAAGAAGGCTTCCGGCGCTTCCAGAAGCTCAAAGGCTTGCAGCGAAAGCACGAGCAGCGCGGCGGAGAAAAGCGTATCCTTACAGGTGGAAAGCGCCATCGTCGAAAAGATGGGCAGCAGGGCGTAAGCGGTTGTCATCGCCGCAAGCGCCCAGGCGGGCGCGCCGCGCTTTTGGACGAATGCGCAGCTATACGCCAGCGCGAACGAGAACACGAGCATCTGCAAAACCGTGTTCAGCAGCAGGCCGAGCGTGGGGGAGGAGAAAGCTTCTCCCAGCGCCATCAGGCCGTTGCTCAGTGCGCTGTGCAGCAGCGGATGCAGCGAGGAATAGGCGTGATCGATATGCTGCTGATACTGCGCGGGAAAATCGTAGTTGATCATGCCGGGAAAAAACGCAAGCCAGACCGGAAGCCAGCCCAGCAGAATGACCAGCGCATAGCCCCACAGGGGAAAGCGCAGCGCCTGGGTTTCGCGGGGCTTTGCGCTGAACAGCCGCGCGGAAAGAGCGCCCAGCGCGGGCGCGGCCATCAGCGGCACGGCAATGCGCCGGAGCAGACTGCCCATGCCGCGAAGCAGGCCGTTATAGATGAATAACTCCGAACCGAGGCTCAGCGCGAGAGAAAACAGCAGCGCCCAACCCATGCCGCAGAGAAGCTCGCGTGGTTCGGCGCGCCGCAGAGCCTGCCAAACCGGATACAGGCAGGCGGCAACCAGCAGCGCGCCCCATACGCCGCCCCGGAAGAAGGCGCTGTCCGGATTGGCGGGGATGAGATAGGGCGCGGCAAACGCGAACAGCGCACAGAATAAAGCCGCAGCAGGCGCGGCGTGCTTTCGCAGAAAAGACATGCAGGATAAAACTCCCTCGTTGTGAATTATACCCTCTATTGTAACGGAATTGAGCAAAAGAATCAATAGCGGGGAAAACGGCGAATCAACAAAACCCCCGGCACGGCGGGAAAACCGTGTCGGGGGCGGATAAACGGGTTTATTCGGCCTTGGGCTCTTCCTTCACTTCAGCAGGCGTTTCGGCTTTCGGCTCGGCCTTTTTGCGGGGAGCGCGCTTGGCCTTAGGTGCTTCCTCGGTCTTGGGCACTTCCTTTGCTTCGGCGGCGGCCTCGGCCTTGGGCTTGCGGCCGCGCTTCTTGGGTGCTTCCTCAGTCTTGGGTGCTTCCTTCACCTCGGCAGGCGCTTCGGCTTTCGGCTCAGCCTTTTTGCGGGGAGAGCGCTTGGCCTTAGGTGCTTCCTCGGTCTTGGGCGATTCCTTTGCTTCGGCGGCGGCTTCGGCCTTGGGCTTGCGGCCGCGCTTCTTGGGTGCTTCCTCAGCCTTGGGCGCTTCCTTCACCTCGGCAGGCGCTTCGGCTTTCGGCTCAGCCTTTTTGCGGGGAGAGCGCTTGGCTTTGGGTTTTTCTTCAGTCTTGGGCGCTTCTTCCTTCACATCCCCGGCTTCTGCTTGCAAAGCCGGGGCGGCCTTAGGGTTTTCGGGCTGCTCCTCGGTGAGAGAGAACTGCGTCGCGGGTTTGGTCACGTCTTCATACAGTGCCAGATACTTGCCGGCGGAGGAATACCAGCTGTAATCGCCGGTCATGCCGCGCACAATGAGGCGGTACCAGACCTCGCGGTTGTTCTGATAATAATGCACGGCGCGGCGCACGGTGTGCAGCATGTCATGCGCGTTGTAGTTGAAGAAGGTGAAGCCGTTGCCCTCGTCGGTGAACTTGTTGTAGGAGAGCACGGTGTCGCGCAGGCCGCCCGTCTCGCGCGCGATCGGCACGGAACCGTAGCGCATGGCGATCATCTGGGAAAGGCCGCACGGCTCGAACTGGCTGGGCATGAGGAACATGTCGCTGCCCGCGTAGATGCGGTGCGCCAGTTGGTGGTTCATCGCAAAGCGCGCCGCCAGCCGCCCCGGATACTCGCTCTCCGCCCAGGAGAACAGGTTGGTGTATTTCGCTTCGCCCATGCCGAGCACGACGAGCTGAATGCCCGTCGCCATCAGCTCGCGGATGACGCACTCGATGAGGTCGAAGCCCTTCTGATTGGACAGGCGGGAAATGATGCCAACCAGCGGAACGGTTGGATCGACGGTCAGGCCGAGTTCCTTTTGCAGCTCCGCCTTACAGGTTTCCTTGCCGCCGAGGTGATACGGATCATAGTTCGCGTAAATCTGCGGATCTTTCGACGGATCGTAATCGTTCACGTCGATGCCGTTGAGAATGCCCACCAGCTGATCCTTGCGCGCGCGGAGGAGGCCGTCCAGACGCTCGCCGTAGAACGCGGTCTGAATCTCATCCGCATAGCTCGGCGACACGGTGGTCAGCTCGTCGGCGTAGACCAGACCGGCCTTCATGTAGTTCGCGCAGCCGTAGCATTCCAGCTTGTCCGAGGTGAACAGGCTGTCGCCCAGCCCCAGCGTATCCTGAACCGCCTTGATCGGGAACACGCCCTGATACTGGAGGTTGTGGATGGTGTAGACGGTCTTCATATCCTGATAGAACGGGAACTGCGCATACTGAATCTTGAGCAGCGCCGGGATCATGCCGGTCTGCCAGTCGTGGCAGTGGATGACGTCGGGCTTGAAGTCAAGATGCACCAGCGCGTCGATGACCGCGCGGTCAAAGAAGCCGAAGCGCTCGTATTCGTCGCCGCCCAGACCGTAGATATAGGAGCGGCCGAAGTAATACTGGTTATCCACGAAGTAGAAGGTCACGCCCTGATATTCAAGGCTCTTCACGCCGCAGTACTGGCGGCGCCAGCAAAGCTCGACCTCAAACTCGCATTCGAGCTTCATCTGGCTGACATACTGCTCCGGGATGGCGGCGTAGAGCGGCAGGATGACGCGCACGTCGTGGCCCTGCGCCTTGAGCACGGGGGAAAGCGCGCCCACCACGTCGGCCAGACCGCCGGTCTTGATGAAAGGCACGCATTCGGATGCCGCAAAGAGAATCTTCATGTGGATTCCTCCTCGTTTACTTGGTTAAATTGGAAAAAGGCGGGAACCGTCCACGCATGAACAGCCCCCGCTTTGACTTAAATCACAACGTTCTTGGCGATGACAATCGGATAAGCGGCGGGCGCGATCAGGCGGCCGTTGCGGCGGATGACGCTCTGCTTGTCGAGAATGCAGTGATCGATCTCCGCGCCTTCCTGAATCTGCGCATCCTGCATGACGATGGAGTTTTTGACGACCGCGCCCTTGGCGACCTTCACGCCGCGGAAGAGGACGGAGTTGATGACCGTGCCTTCGATCACGCAGCCGTTGGCGATCAGCGAGTTGGAGCATTCGCATTCGTCCACATAGCGGGCCGGCAGGTCATCGCGCACCTTCGTATACACGGGGCGGTCTGCCGGGAAGAGCTGACGGCGCACGTCGCTGTTGAGCAGCGACATGTTGAAGTTGAAGTAGGACTGGATGGAATCGATCTGGCAGGCCAGCCCCTTGTATTCGTAGCCGTAAACCTTGAGGTTGCCGTCGTTGATGTTGCGCTGGAGGATGTCGCGGTCGAAGTCGTGCATGCCGTTGGCGGCCGCCTGCTCGACCAGCTGACGCAGCAGCTCGCGCTTGGTGATGTAAACCTTCAGGGACGCACAGTCGCGGGTCGGAACGGAGGAGCCGATTTCCATGCCCGTGACCTTGCCCTCTTCATCAACGGAGAGGAACGTGTCGTTTTCGCCCTCGGTGCCGACGGCCTTCGCGCCGTGGGCATAGAGCACGGTCATGTCCGCGCCCTTTTCCATGTGGAACTTGAGCGCGTCGGTGTAATCCATATTATAGATCGTGTGGCTGTTGGTCAGCACGATGTATTCCTGACGGGAGAGGCGCAGATAGGTGCTGTTGGATTTGAGCGCGTCCAGCAGACCGGAATAAACGCCCATGTTCTCGCGGGTCAGGAACGGCGGCAGCATCACAAGACCCTGCTTGCCGTGCAGATCCCACTCGCGGCCGGAACCGATGTGATCCATCAGCGAAGAATAATTCTTCTGGGTAATCACGCCGACGTTCTTGATGCCGCTGTGCACCATCGAGGAAAGCTGGAAATCGACCACGCGGTAACGGCCCGCGATCGGAAGGGCGGCAACCGCGCGCAGGCTGGTCAGCTCGCCGAGGTGAATATCGTTTTCACCGGTAAAAATCAAACCCATGACGTCTTTCATTGTGGGTGACCTCCTTACTGCTGCGCGCCGGCGTCCACCTGAACGCCCGCGGCAACCTTATCTCCCGCAGGGATCACGGCGTTGTGGCCGATCACGGCGATCTTGCCGGTCTCCTCGCCGACCACCGCGCCCGCGCAGATGTGCGCGTTTTCGGCGACAATGGCGCGGCGAACCACCGCGCCGCGCTCGATGACCGCGCCCGGCATGATGACCGCGTCGGTGATTTCCGCGCCGGTCTCCACCGTCACGCCCGCAAAGAGCACGGAGTGATTGATGACGCCCTTAACCTCGCAGCCCTCGGTAATCAGGCAGTTGACGACCTTCGCGCCGTCGGCGATGTAGTGCGGCGGCATGCCCGGATTACGGGCGTAGATGCGCCAGCGCTTGTCGTACAGGTCGATCGGCATGGGCATTTCGAGCAGGTCCATGTTCGCTTCCCAGAGGGATTCGATGGTGCCCACGTCCTTCCAGTAGCCGTCGAAGGTGTAGGTATACAGCTTCTCGCCGGCCTCAAGCATCGCCGGGATGATGTTTTTGCCGAAGTCGTTGCTGCTGTTCGGATTGGCCTCGTCCAGCTCCAGGTACTTGCGCATTTTGCTCCAGGAGAAGATGTAAACGCCCATGGAAGCCTTGTTGCTCTTGGGCTGGGCGGGCTTCTCCTCAAACTCGGTGATGCGGTTGTTTTCGTCCGTGTTGAGAATGCCGAAGCGCGGCGCTTCCTCCCACGGCACTTCGCGCACGGCGATGGTCAGATCCGCGCCGTTTTTGATGTGATCGCGCAGCATCGCGTTGTAATCCATCTTATAGATATGGTCGCCGGAGAGCACCAGCACGTATTCCGGGTCCCACTGAGCGATGAAAGGAATGTTCTGATAGATGGCGTTGGCCGTGCCCTTGTACCATTCGCCGGTCTTGCCGGTCTGATACGGCGGCAGGACGTAAACGCCGCCGTTGGCCAGGTCGAGATCCCACGGAGAGCCGGAACCGATATAGGCGTTCAGCTCCAGCGGACGATACTGCGTCAAAACGCCGACCACGTCGATGCCCGAATTGGTGCAGTTGGAGAGCGGAAAATCGATGATGCGGTATTTTCCGCCATAGGGAACTGCCGGCTTGGCGACATCCTTGGTCAGGATGCCCAGACGGCTGCCTTGGCCGCCCGCGAGCAGCATGGCAACGCATTGCTTCTTCCTCATTGTGAACACACTCCTGTGATATTGGGTTTATCTTGCCGAAAACGCATCGGAAAGCGGCGCGCTTCATTTCACGCGGCTTTTTTCCGCTTGTCTGCATTATACCATAATCTGTGCAAAAGGAAAAGCAAATTCATGTGATGTTTCCATGACGACCCCCGGAATCCGGACAGTTTTTGAACATATCGCGTCCAGGCGGGCATTTTTCGTCCCACTCGGACGAAAAAAACAAAGGAAAAACAAATCGTGTGGGTTGACAAAAAAATCGCCAGGCGCGCCGCGAGATTGCAAAACCGTCTGTCGTGCTGTATAATGGAAAGCACATGAAACAACAGGGCTTGGAGGACGAGGATTTGAGCGACAAAATGCGGCTTGACAAGCTGCTTGCGCTGCTCGGAGAGGGCACGAGAAGCGAAATTAAAGCGATGGTGCGCGCGGGGCGCGTGACGGTGGACGGCCGGGCGGCGAAGGACGCGGGCATGCAGGTCTGCGGCGAGACGGACGATATCCGGCTGGACGGCCGGGCGCTGGATTACAAGGCCGTCCGCCACGTGATGCTCAACAAGCCCTCCGGCGTGCTGACCGCCGCGCGCGACAAAAAGCAGAAAACCGTGATGGATCTGCTCCCGCCGATGTATGCCGCGATGGGCGCGATGCCCGCCGGGCGGCTGGATAAGGATACCGAGGGCCTGTTGGTGATCACGTCCGACGGCCAGCTGGCGCACCGCATCATTTCGCCCAAACATGAAGTCGGCAAGGTTTATTACGCGCGGCTCGACGGTAAGCTGACCGACGAGGATGTCGCCGCGCTGGAGGCGGGCATTCATATTCGCGACGCGGACGGCGAGTTTGACGCGCGGCCCGCCCAAATCGATCGCGACGGCGGCGACGCGGCCTATATCCGCGTGACAGAGGGCAAATACCATCAGGTCAAGCGCATGTTCGCGGCAAGGGGAAAACAGGTCGTCTACCTCAAGCGTATGGCCATCGGCGGCCTTGCGCTCGACCCCGATTTGCAGCCGGGAGAGTGGCGCGAGCTGACCGAGGAAGAAGTCAGGCTGCTGGAACAGCCGGGAGAAGAAGAATTGTTCCAAACCGAACAGCTTGTCTGCGAAACAGGCATATTGTATGCCGCTGTAAAAGAAACAGAGCGAGCGGATTGATATGGACGCGCACTCGTGAAACGGTCGCGTTTTTCGGAGAAAAAGGACAGCGCACTGTGCGCTCCGCTCCTACAACGTTTTTTCAGCAATAAAAATATTTTCATTTGATTGCGAAGCAATCAAAGATGGGAAATCCAAGAACCTCAGGTTCTTGGCGGGGTTTGGGGCAAAGCCCCAAGCCGTTTCCCTCACCCGAAAGGAGCCTTTATGCCTGAATATTATTATACCCATACCCCGAACAGCGAACACGAAGAGCGACATTTCACCAGCGTGTTCATGGGGAAAACGCTGGCGTTTGAGACGGACGCGGGCGTGTTTTCCAAACAGCATATCGATCCCGGCAGCGAAATTCTCTGCAAAAGCCTGCCGGAACTGCATGGGCGCGTGCTCGATATGGGCTGCGGCTGGGGCGCGATGACCGTCATGACGCTCTCCCGCTTCCCGTCGCTGGAAGTGACGATGGCCGACGTGAATGAGCGCGCGCTCGACCTTGCAGTCCGCAATGTGCAGAAAAACAGCATGCAGGCCAAAGCTGTGCTTTCCGACGGCTTTGCCAATATCGAAGGCGAGTTTGACGCGGTTATCACCAACCCGCCGATCCGCGCGGGCAAGGCCGTGATTTATCAGATGTTCGCAGATGCCAAAGCGCACCTCGCCGACGGCGGCATTCTGGTGCTGGTTATCCGCAAGCAGCAGGGCGCGCCGAGCGCGCTCAAATACCTCAAAGAATTGTACGCTGAAGCCGAAACCATCGAGCGGGACGGCGGCTATTGGGTGATCGCATGCAGAAAGTAAAGCACTTGTTTTGCGAAAACCGGGGCAGAAAGCTGGCCGTGCTGCTGCTTGGCGCGTTTGGCTATGCGCTGCTGACGGCGCTGTGCAGCCAGATCGAGCAGTTCGGCGCGACGGCATGGAGCAGGACGCTTGCGCGGTTTGCCGCCGCGTTTCCGATCGCCTTTGTCGTGCTGGCGGCGCTGTTGGCCATCGCGATGCCGAAACTGATGTGCAGGCCGCGCGAAAGCCAAAAACCCTTCTGCACATGGGGCGCGGCGCTGCTGTTTTTCGCGTGCTATACGCCGATGCTGCTCATCGAATTTCCCGGTTCGTTCACCTATGACGTGACCGCGCAGACCTTCCAGATCGCCAAGAACAGTTACAGCATGTTCTATCCGCTGGCGCATACGCTGCTGCTCAAATTCTGTCTGGACGCATACGGCCTGCTGCAATCCTTTGAAAAGTGCGCGCTGCTGTGCAGCGCGATTCAGATGACGCTGGTATCGATCTGCTTTGCGCTGGTCTGCGCGTCGATTTCCCGCGCCTGTTCGCGCAGAGCAGCGCGGATTGCGGCGGCGTTTTTCGCCCTCTGCCCGTATCATGCGGTGTTCGCCAGCAATTTTACCAAGGACGTGCTGTTTGCGGCGTTCCTCGCGGTGTTTGTCGCCTACACGCTGGAATATGTGCAGGCGGGCGGCCTTTGTGCGCGCCGCATGGCAATGTGCGTGTTTGCGGGCATGATGGCGTGCCTGCTGCGCAACAACATGATTTACGCCATGCTGGTCTGGGTGGCGCTGCTGCTCGTGTTTGGCAGGGGCGTGCGCCGCGCGGCCTGCTGGGCGCTGCTGGCGGCGGTGCTGGGCATGGGCGCCAATCAGGCGCTGGCTGCGCTGACGCATGCGGACAGCGGCGATGCGAAGGAGATGCTCAGCGTTCCGGCGCAGCAGCTTTCCCGCGTGTACACGCTTGCCCCGGAAACCTTCACGGACGAAGAAATGGTTGCCATGGATACATACTTTGGTAACGAGGGCTACACGCGCTATGACGCGACGCTGGCCGACTTCACGAAAAACGATTTATCCACCGATGTGATTCTGGAAGATAAGGCGGGCTTTTTCAAACTTTGGCTGACCGTCGGCCAGAGACGGCCGGATCTTTATCTGGACGCGCTGCTGGAGCTGGATCTGCCGTTTCTGTATCCCTATCGGGTGTATGCGGGTACGGCCAAATACATTGAAACGGGCATGTCTCCGCGCGCGCTGACCATGCCGTTCGGCGGAGAAGACATGATTCAGCCCGCGCGATTCAAGGGCGTGCGCGACTGGCTGGACGAGCACATCTGGTCAACCGGTGCGCGGGATATTCCGGCGCTGCGCTGGGTGTTCAACGCGGGCGTTGTGATTTGGCTGATGCTGCTTTCCGCGCTCTTTGCGATGTACACGGGGAATTGGAAGCGATTTGGTATTCTGCTTCTGCCGATTCTGCTGTGGGGCACGTATCTGCTCGGCCCGGTGATGCAGGGGCGGTATCTGTATCCGTTTGTCTGCCTTTTGCCGCTGATGCTGGCGGTTTGCAAAACAAAGGAGG
>ENA-UOJJ01004909-UOJJ01004909.1-human-gut-metagenome-genome-assembly--contig:-CS66-NODE-4909-length-11873-cov-10.883991_pt1 | contig 11873 bp, 3 predicted proteins | sample MGYA00242343_ERZ723890 | MGnify/ENA metagenome assembly ERZ723890 | reverse complement strand
GTAAAATCTCGTTGATTTTTGTATTCATAGCAAGCTGCTCCTATTCGTTATTTTTTATGTCGTTATTCTTCTCCGCCGGTGTCTCCGCTGCCGTCGTCTCCGCTGTCAGAGCCTCCGCCGGGATCGCCGCCAGCGCCGCCGCTGCCGGAATCATCTCCACCGTCGTCACCACCGGGGGTATTTCCGCCGTCATCGCCGCCGGGATTTCCACCGTCATCACCGCCCGGATTCGGGCCGGGAGACGCGGGTTCCGGTTCGCCGCAGGCACAGAAGCCATTGGCGTAGGTGTGCGCTTCGTTTTCGGTCAGGACTTTCTGACAGACGCTGCATATCACTTTATGCGTGCCGTCGCCATTGTTCACATATTGCTTATGTTCCTCACAGACGTGACTGCCGTACCCGCAGACCGAGCAGGCACCGTTTTCGCCCTTCTGGTCGTGCACCTGTTTGACAGACAATCTGCAATCTTTGCAATAGAGCGTATGTCCGTCCGCATCTACTTCGGAGCCATCCCAGCGGAATTCACCGATACCATTGCAGGCGCTCATATGCAGCATCTTGCACTTATCGCATACCCAGTCGTATTCGCCTTCTACGTAGTGGTGCTCCGCTTCATTGATATGCGTACCGCAGTTTTTGCACTTCTGATAATGTTTTGCACCGTCAGAATACCAAACGTCCCCAATTTCATGCTCCAGCGGTTCAGGTTCTTCTGTCTCCCGCTTTGCATGGCAATCCTGGCATTCATCCGTTCGGATACCGCCGTGTTCACAGCTTGCTGTGTTGCTGATTTCCTTCCAGATATGCGGTTCTTCCTTTTTGTATCCGCAGTCGTGCTGGCATGTGATGATGTGTACCTCGGAATTTTCTTCGCTCGTGTATTGAAGCACGTGCGGCGCGGGATCGCCAACATTCTTTCCGCAGTCCCCGCAGACCAGCGCGCAGGTTCCGTTCTCCTGATCGACATACTTCTGGTGATTCTTCGGGTGCGTACAGGGATTCTCCAAGCCGCAGCGCTTGCAGATCTGTTTTGTTATACCGTCCGTTGTAACAGCTTGCAGATCGTGGTGCGGTTCTTCGGACCAGCGCCCGCCGCCGTAGTAGGTCACGCAGTAGCCGACAGAGTTTCCGCGCCCCTGTCCATTTCCGATATCCCAGCCATAGGCCAGCGTATAGCGCAGCGTCAGTGTATCTCCCGGCTTTAGGTCGGCCTTATCCATGCCGTAGGACGGATAAGTTCCGTTAATTTCATATTCCCAGCCGGAACCTTCCGTGAAATCCAATTCGCCGAGACTGCTGCTTGCGTCATTCAGGCTCAGGCTGTTGCGGTAGATGCAGCGCCAGAGGATGTCCAGATTCGTACCTTCGCCAAACTGCACGTCAATTCTGGCAAAGTTCTCCTCCTCCGTACCGCTCCATGAGCCGCTGATCGCATTGGCGCGCATACCAAGGCCGCTTGTATCGTCCAAACTTCTCAGGTAGAAATCAGGGCCGAACGGATCGTTGCACTCCGCGCGCCAGCCGAGGCTTCGTTCAGCCGTTCCGAATGGCTCCGGCGCCGTATAGCCCCAGACCGCTTTTGCAACTGCGCAGGACGCCGGTTCACCGGCAAGGACATCACAGGTGATGGACGAAGAACCGAGTCCGACGACGCCCATGTCGATCACGATCGTCGCCTCGCCGAGCTTTTCGCCGCTGCTTGCGCGTTCGCCGCGGAGCAGGATCGTTTTCTCGCCTTTATTGCCGAAGGCGTCCTCGGCACTGATCACAAGCGTATGCTCGTTTGTGTCTCCCTTTTCCGGATTACTCGGTGTCACCTTGAACTGCTGCCAGCTTCCGCCCGCAACGCCGGTAAAGATGCACGCTTCATCATCCATCTTTACACTCAGCTTGGTGTCCGTTCCGGTATACAGGATATACGTTTTGTTCTGCTCGGCATCCTCGCTCCAAGCGCGGAGCTTAAAGGTCAGCATCTGTCCGTTTGCGACGCTTTCGACACCCTCCAGATCACACTCGATCTTTACCTCCTGATCACCGCGGTGCTTATACGGGATGCTGATGATAAACGTGTATTCTTCGCCCGCGCCGGAGGCTTTGATGGTAAACGTATTTTCGCCCGTTTTGCCATCCTCGGCCAGAAGCAGCGTCACGCTGCCGGTGGGCGCTGTGAGCGTCTTTGTGCTGAAATCGCCTGACTGATAGCAGGTGACGGAGGTGATCTCAATGCCCGACGTGTCCTCGCCTGTGAGCCGCAGCTCGTAGCCAAGCAGCCCGTCCGTCAGCTGATTGTCATAGACATCTTCCGCATGGACGGTCTTCCTGTTTTCGCATTTCAGGACACACGGCTTCGCCGCGCCATCTTCCTTAACGGTATACGCCATTTCAAGCGAAACGTCGCTCTGGTAGCGGATGGTGACCGTAAATGTGACGGTACGATCCTTGATCTTCGCAGTCACGAGAGCCGTATAGGTCGCGCCGCTGTCCGTGGCTTCCAGCCGCACGGAGCCGCTGTCCGTGCTCATAGCCGCCCCGTTGAAGCTGGCGCTTGTGATCTGCGCGTCCTGTGCGCTCCGACCAGTCAGACCGAGCTTATACAAAAGCTCACTGTTATTGATCTGGTTGTGCTTGATGGTCAGCGCCGCGCGCTTGTCTGCATCGCAGAGAATCTGCTGCGCTGTGACGGATTTCTCGTACCATGTGAACTGCAGCTGGAGGTCTAGGCCATCCTCATACGTCACGACGAATGTATAGCTGATGGTCTGTCCCAGCACCTCGGCGGTCACGGCGAAATAATAGGTTTCCGTGTCCTTGCCGTCTGCCGCGGCCATTGGGATCTCGCCGGATTCCGAGAGCGTTCCGCGTTCGCCGTCCGTCGCCCAGTATTCCGCCGTGCGGATCGTTGCATCATCCGCGTTTTCGCCGAGGAATTGCAGCGCGTATGCGAAATTTCCGTCTGTCAGCGTGTCGCTCTTGACCGTGCGATTGACCGAGCCGTTGGCCGGGCAGGTGGCCTGACCGTTGGGTTGCCATGTAAGCTGCAAATCGAGGTCAATGCCGCTTTCCAGCCGCAGAACGAACGCGAAATTCACGTCTGTCTCCACGGTTTCGCCCTTCTGGTTCTTTTGCGTCGCATGAGCTTGTACGGTCAGGATATAGTTCTGGAACTCTGCGCCGTCCGGCAGCGTCATATCCAGCACGCCGCGCGTATCCGCTTCCTGTGATACACTGTTTCCAACTGCGACCTGCACACCGGTTATTTTTGCGTCGTCCGCGTCGAGGCCGGTGAGGTTCAGCTCATAGCGCAGTCTGCCGCGGTCGAGCTGGGCAAGCAGTACACGCTTGCCAACGGAGTCTCCGGGCGCGCAGACCATGGAGCTTGCCTGTGAGCCGTATTTGTACCACGTCAGCAGCGCACCAAGGTCGAGTTCCGTTTCCGGCAGATCCTCGTCCGTCTCGCCGGTGTCTCCGGCTTCCTCGCCCTCGTTGCCCTTGTTGGAATCCGTGTTCGTACCGATGGCGGCGTCGGCCAGAACCTCCTGCTGAGGCTTGCCTTGCGGCTGCTGCTCCGGCTGGGTGTCCTGTCCCTGCTCCGTCTGGTTTTCCGTTTCCTCCGGGTCAGGCTGCTCCTGTTCGCCGGCCAGCGTACTGTCGGCGCTGCCGCCCGAACCGGCTGCGCCGGTGCTTTCCGCTTCGCCGTTTCCGGCGTGACCGGGCGCCTGTCCTGCTTGCAGGACGGTGATCTCCTGCGGCGCGGCTTGCAGGATGGGATTGTCCGGCTCGGCCGACCGCATGCCCATGAGCGGCAGACAGATACTCAGCAGCAGCGCACAGATCAGTACGCCGCAGCCGGCCTGCTGCACCCATGGGTACCTTTCAAGAAATTTTTTCATGTGTGTTCGCCCTCCGGGAAAAGGGCTTCCCCCTTAAAAAAGTCTGCATTTTGTGCAGCTTATTCGTACTTTTAAGAAGTTCCCTTAAACGCACGAATAAGCCGCACGGTACCCCACGCTTTCGCGTGGGGTACCGCCCAGCTTGGGGTGGTTATCCAATATTCAATTTAGAATGTTGGACTGCGTGTTTCATTTTGCGATTTTTTCCATGAAGCGCATGAGGATGGTCGCGACCTGTGCGCGGGTGGCGGAGCCCTGCGGGTTCAGCTTGCCGTTCGAGCCCTGAAGGAGTCCTTCAGCGACTGCCCACTGCATGGCCTCTGCCGCATATCCACTGACCTTGTCCGCATCGGAGAATGCAGTCAGGGCGGCGGACTTGCTCACGTCGTAGCCCTTCTGCTTCGCGTTGCGGTACAGGATTGTTGCCAGCTGCTCACGGGTGATGACGCCCGGCATGTTGGTGCCGTCCGAAATGCCGTTGTCCATGGCCCACTTCTGGCCTGCCGCGTACCACGGTGTACCATTCGTGTTCACGCCCTCGACACGGGCGAGGATCGTGACGATCATGCCGCGCGTCGTATTCGCGTTCGGGCTGAAAGCATTGGAGGACGTGCCGTTCATGAGGCCCTTTTCATGGACATAATTCACAGCTTCCTCGTACCAGCTTCCAGCCGGAACATCCGTGAACGAGGAACCCGTGGTGGGCTTGTCGTCCTTCGGCTTGCTCGGCGTGACGGGGAGAACCGGCGTATCGCTGCCTTCCGTCAGCAGGTGATAGATTCTTTCCGCCTCGGCCAGCTTGTCCAGCAGCTCCTGCGGGAAGGTCTTCATCTGATCTGCCGACAGTCTGGATACAGCTGCCTTCGCCGCATTGATCGCGTCGCCGCTATTGATGGTCACGGTACCGATGGCGTTGATCTTCTCGACAGCGTCGTTCCAGATCAGCGTATCGGCAGCCTCGATCAGCTCGTCCATCTTTCTGGTTTCCGCGACGGAGAGGCTCTCATACAGGTCAGAATTCTTCTTGATCTCCTCGTATGTACGCTGGGCGCTGCGGATCTCCTCCACATCGTCGAGCGTCGCCTCAGCCGGTCTGGGAAGCGACTTGACCGTCGCCTTGAACTCCTTGAGCTTGCGGTAGCTCTGTACCTTCTCAAGCAGCTTTTCCAAATTCTCGACAGCATCTTTATTGACCTTAGCCTGCTGCTCGGATTGCAGCTGCTTGTACGCAGCCTCTGCCGCAGCGATCTGCTTTTCGTACTTTTCGTAGTTGGTAAAGTCGATGGTGTCGGCCTGCGGGAGCTGCTTCAACTGATCTTCGACCACCTTGTAGCTGCCGCTGGCAGAGAGCACTCTGACCACATACCACGTGCCGTCGTTCGACTGCGTGTTGCCGGCCTGATTGTTCATAGTGGGCCAGCCCTTGATGCCGCAGCCGATGTAGATCGTGTCGCCCGCGACGACGGGGATGGACTCGGTGCGCTTGTAGAAGCTGCTGCCCTCGGTGTTGGACGTGACCTTTTCGTTCAGGAACGTCTTCACGAGGAAGTTCTTGTTCGCCGCCGTCGGGGTCACCGTCAGGTTCGAGCTGTCGCCGTCGATGACGAGCGTGTAGGTATAGGTGCCGCCGCGCTTACCGGGTTCAAACGTGGTGGTCAGGCGCGGGTTGCCATCGCCGTCGAACGTCAGCGATTTGAGCGTCGTGTCAGAGTTGCTCCACGTGCCGCCGACATCTTCGCCAAGACCCACGGAGGTGTACTTGATGCTGATGATATCGCCGTCCGCCAGCTTGCCGTTTTTCACGGAGAAGTTGGCAAAGCCCTCGTTGGTGAACCAGTCGTTGAGCGTACCCATCCAGCCGGACTGCTGGCCGCCGGTGAATTCGGCAAGGCTGTAATCGCCGTCGGTAATGGTGGAAAGATAGGTGATGTCGAAATCATACGTCCCGTCGCCATTGCCGCCGGTGCCGAGCCATGTGCAGTTCGCTTCCGTGAGTGCGCGGAGCAGAACGGTCATCATGGTGTCGTTTTCGCCAAGCGGGTAATTCTTCCGTTCGAGCCAGTACTGATCCTCAGGTCTGTAGAAGTGTTCGAGCGCGGCTTTGTTCTCGCCCTCGGCGCTGCTGCCGTCGTTCGTGTAGTTCTGGACGCTGACGGTCACAGTACCGACCTGCGCGCCGGGCGTAAAGGCATTGCCGTTCGTGACGTCGTTGACCTTCTTCCAATACTCGCCTGTTCCGTATTCCCAGCCCTTGATCTCGTTGCCGGTATTAACGTCGTTGGCAGCGTTGGCCATGCTCTTGAGCGCTTCTCTGCGCGCCGCAGCGACCTGCTCGACCGTCTTCGCGCTGTCGATCTCGGTCAGACCCTCGTTGTACGCTTTAAGGATCTCCGCGTACTGCGTGTGATCTTTGCCGTAGCCGTCGAGCGCGGTCTTGAGGGCGGTCTTTGCGCTGTCCTTTGCAGCGGTGATCTCGCTCTCGGAGCCGCCGACGGGGACCCACGTGACAGTTGCGGTCACGTTGTCATACGGCATGGTGAAGTACTTGAAGCTCCGGAGAATACGGCTGGCCTTGACATCCGTGCCGTAATCCGAGTAGTCGAAGGTGTCGAGGCTGCGGTCTTCGATGGTCTCCTCGGAGACGCCGGAGAACGTGATGCCGCGAAGTTCGTACTCGTTGTCATTGACATAGAAGTGCGGAACCTCAGTGGTGTTCGTTCCCTTGACCCAGTGATCCTCAATGCGCCACGCCGCACCGGTGTCAGTGATGGCGTAGTCGTTGTCCGGAACGAGATACGGGAAGTTTGTCTGCACGCTCTCATCCGTCAGCGGACGGCCATTCTTGTTGTCCTTGCGCGCGCCGCGAATCTGGAAGTAGGTGGCGTAGGTCGGGTTGGAGCAGAAGTACACGCCGCTTCCGACGGGCACAGTCGTTACCGGCTTGTAGTTGACCTTCGTCTGGCCCGCGTCCACCGTGTTGTAGGTAAACAGACCCGCCATCATCGTGCCGCCGGTGGTGCCGTTCGTGCCGTCTTCGACGCGGTGCTCCTGGAGCCACGAGATCATGTCACGCAGTCCCTGCTGGTCATCCTCCGGCACAGCAGACAGATCGTACTCGACCGTCAGCGTGTACTGCTTCGCGCCGCCCTCGGCAAGTCCATCCCGCGCGGCAAGAATTGCCTCGTACCGTGTCTTTTCCTTCACGCTCAGCTCGTCGCGCTGATACTGCGTCATCGCGTTGTAGTACGCTTCGAGCTGGTCGATGAGCGCTACCGCCGAGCTGTCGAGCTTCGACAGATCTTCGGGGAATTTCGCCATCTGCGCCCGGAAATCCGCAAGATTCTTTGCGTTCGTTTCCGCCGCTTTGGTCTGGATCGCCTCGATCTTCGTCTTGGCGGTCAACTGAGCGGAGTATGCGGAAGACGCATCCTCTGCCTTGTCGATGCCGTCCATGCCGGTTTTGTAGAGCGATTCGATCTCTGCCCAGTCGCTGTCTGTGAAGCATTCCTTCGGATAGTCCGGATTCTCATACGTTTTCTTGAGCTCTGCCCGCAGATCGTTCTTGATCTTCGTGAGGTCTGCCTGTGATTCATCGACCTCGGCGTAGATCAGGATCGCGCCGCCGTTGACGAACGCCGCGTCGTCGCTGTCGAGGCTATAGACATTGACCAACTGCCAGCCCGGCTGATAGACGGTCATGGTAAGCGTGCCGTCCGCGCCGGTCTTGAGCTTCGTGTCGGTCAAAATCTCGGCGTTGACCACCGATTCATAGTCGTCCACGATCATGCTGCAGAAGACGTATGCACCCGCGGTGGGCTTTGCTTCGTCGTCTGTCATGTAGGCGGGCATGGCTGCCTTTGAGGTCGCCGTCAGCGTGAACGGCACGCCGACGACCGCCTTGTACGCGCCGTTGGTCTCGTCCTGCGGAAGATCCGTCGTCAGCGTCTGATACCGCATCTGATCCGGCACACGTTCAAGCGCCATCGGCCAGATATCCTCGCTGATGTTGACCATGCCCGGCATTTCCACGCGCACGATGGTTACTTCGTCGCCGTCGTGGAGCAGGAACTTGCTATACTCATTAAATCCAGCGTAGTCGATACCGCCCGCCCGGCAGAAGAAGCACATCGTGCCGTTGACGTAGACCATCAGCTTGCTCATGGAGTTGACACGCCAGACATTCTCGTCCTTATAGGTGCTGGTCATCACATCCGCGACCGTCGTACCGGCATTCACCGTGCGGGTATAGGTGCGCATGTTGAGCTTCTTGCTGATGGACGTTGCCTTTTTGGCCGCTAATTCGTCGGTCAGCGAGACGCGCACGGTGATCGTCTCTGCCTTCGGAACAAGGCTGAAATACGCGCTGCGGAGACGGTTGAACGCGTCTGCCTGTATCCCTACTTCGCTTACACCCATTGTGGAGGTGAATGTTCCGTGTTCCTTCGCGGTGTTCAGCGCATTGGCGCGCGCTGTCACATAGGCCTGCCAGCTATCGCTGGTGTAGTCGTCCGCGCTCAGCGTGTCGTAATAGCCTGCGTAGAGCGAGATACCGGCAAGCGCGTTGTCAGTGACCGCTTGCAGCAGGCTGTGAACACGGGTATCCAGACCGGCTTTGGCATCTTTCAGCGCCTTTACAAGCGCGTCCACATCCGCCTGCGGATGCTTGGCGGAGCTGTTTTCCTCTGTTGCTATGACGTTTCCTTTCTCGTCCTTCGTGAACAGGGAATCGAGCAGCTTCTGCGCCTCATCGCGCTTGCGGGCGAACGCTGTCCAACTGCTGACAGAGTAAGCCTTTTCATCTTCGTCCGCGTACTGATTCAGCGTCTCATAAAGTCCAGTCGGGTTGACTTGAGACGTTGGGATCAGCTGTGCCGTTGCTTTAAGCAGCTTCTCTGCTGCTTCGTCAATTGTTGATTGTACCGTACTTGTCTTTGCGGCCTCTGCGGCGCTTCGCGCGGCAAGATAAATGGACCAGAAACTATTTAACTGCTCATAGCCTGTTCCCAGTGTCTTTGCAAAAACACTTGCGGTCGTTTTGCCGTTATAGCGATCGTTCTCGTGAAAAACCGTAGTATCTGTATATTGGTCATTCACTTTTTCTACGGACGGCCCGGCCTTCAGTGCTTTTTCCAGATCAGCCGTACTTACTGTTGCGCCCTTTTCCCATTCGATGAGCACATAATAGGAAGTTTCATTCTTATCAAGATCGAAAACAAGCGCAATCAGTATATCCGCTGTTTTTGAAATCTGAACGCCTTCGTTCAAGCTAATAGTTTCCTTAGAGTCCGCATAGGCCTGTACTGACTCCCGGAAAAACACGCTTTCTTTATTGGCTGTTCTAAAGCCTTCATAATCATATAGCATGTCTCCCATGCCATCAGAGCGCAGGCTTTGCAATGCCCATAGGCCACCATCTTGTGCTACTTCAATGGTGTCAATCGCTGCATCAATGTGCTTAAGATAGACGTTATATGAGTTACCCTCACCAGTTATATCCATACTGGACTGCCCAATAAGCGTTCCTTGATTGAGGTCTCCAATATTGATAGTTTCCTTTTTTTCCGCCGCAAAAGCGGCAGGCGATAGGCAACTCACAATCATCACCAGCAAAAGGACAAGCGAAATACATCTTCGCATACTCATGCTAAGGAGAGCAGGAGCGGCAAAAGCCGCCCCTGCTGGGTTGATGTTCTTCTTCATCCTTGTCTGCCGTTATCCAACAAGCACGGTGATGTAAGGTGCTTCCGTTCCGCTCTGTGTAATGATCTGGTAGCTCTTACCTGCCACAACATTGAGCGCGTAGCCCGAGGACGCCGTTACTTTAACACCATTGACATACACGTTTTCTTCCGCCGACGTGATTCTGAAACTGCCTGCTGCGACAGAAACAGCTTTATTGTTTTCTGTCGGAATCGGTTGGTTCAAACGTTTGACCACCAAATCAGTGGTCGCTTTACCAGCGCCAGTACCGGTGCAGGCTGCAACGCCGCAGACCTCGGTGGAAATTTCGCCGAAGATGCCGTTCATCTGTGCCATACCAGTATAGATACGCACATACGAGATCTCCGTCAGGTCCTTGGCCGGAGTGCCGTCAGGTTCAACAGCCCATGCGATATCGATGGGGTCGCCGCCGCCGGTGCCCGCAACCTTGGTATCATAGTCGCTGCTGCTGGTGAAGGTCTGGTACGGGTTATAGGCGATGGTGCCGCCGAGCGTCTTGTTCGGATGCACGTCGCAGTAGCCGAAGCCGATCTGATCCGTCTTGCCCGTGCCGGGGTAGTCGGTCAGGAGCGTACCCTTGAAGGTCAGCGTGCTGGTGATGTTGTCACTGTTCAGCGTTCTGCTGACGAAGGAGAACTCATCGACCTTGGCCATCGCCGCGCGGGAACCGGAGGCGACGAAGTAGTTCGCGTTCAGCGGGAACCAGCTGTGGTTGTGGAAGGTGTTCTTCGTGACCGTGCCGGACGTGGTCGTGCCGTTCACTGTCAGAGCGTAGGGAACATCCGCCAGAGTGCCCTTGTTGCTGGCCGCCGCGGTAATGCCCTTGTCCTCAGACGGGTTGGGGTTCGTGTAGGTGATGGTTGCGCCCTTCGTGCTCTTGGTGTAATACATCGAGCCCGCGATGTCGTACCACTTCTGGCCGTCCTTGGAGACCTGGATGCAGCCCGCCTCGGAGTTGTTCCAGAATGCGTTGCCGTAGACGATGAAGTCCGCGCCGTAGGGGTGCGAGGGATCGTCGGAAATGGGGGTCGTGAACTTGTAGACTGCATAGCCGCCGAAGAAGCCGAGGGAAACGCCCGTCGTAGAGTTGGCCTTGACCGCGCCGTTGCTGTCATAGGCGTCGCCCCAACCGCCGGTCGTCACGCCTTCGTTGACAAACTGTGCGGGAGCCGGAAGGTAGGCGTACAGCGTTGCGCCCGGAGCGGTCGTGCCGCCGCTGGGCTGTGCGCAGTTGAACGTTGCCGAACCGATATTGCCCGTGCCGGTGACGGTCACGGTGGAAGCCGAGGTCGTGGGCAGAACGACGACACCGTAATTCGTCGTGGTGCTCTCGACGTAGTTGCCGTCCTCGTCGGTCACATAGCTGCCATCGGCGTTCTGGGCATAGGCCCAATGGAACGAGCCGCCGTTGCTGACGGTGACGCTGGCGACCTTCGAGCGGTTGCTGGCGATCAGCGAGAAACTGAACGGATAGTAGCCGTTCGTGGCTGTGTTCAGGATGTCTACGCCGTCGAGGTACATACCTTCAATGTCAAGGTCGACCGATACGCCAAGACCGTCGCCGATGGCGTAATCAGTTTCGAGCGAGTTGGTAGCTGCAAATGCGCTTGCGCCCAGTGCGAAGACCATCACAACTGCCAGGAGAATTGCTGTGAACTTTTTCACTCTGTTCGTTTCCTCCTAAAGTTTTTGGTTCCCGGTTTCATTTTGCCCGCGTGTCCGGGAAATCCCGCGCGGAAACGCACATTCTTTTTCCGCTTCTCCCGTGCGCCGAAGAAGCGTTTTTATTTAACGGCTCCCGACTAAGCCGCTAAATGCCTGTTCATGCGCTGCAAATCCAGTATCGTTTCCTGTGCTCCCACGCGCCCATGTGAAGACCACGTTTTCCACTCCCTTGGCGCGCTCCTATCCTCGCGGCGCTTCCCCGGAAGCAGTATCCTTTCCTGCTGCAGCTATTCAGTTGTCGGCGCGTATCGCCTTATTGAGACGGGCAAAGGCCCGCTGGTTTCGTGAAAGGGGGTTTCCCGGCTCTGCGTTCCCGCGCAGAGCCGGGGCCTTGCGTCTGTGACGCACAAGAAAGCGAATCTCAGGGGGATGAGACGCACATCTATCTGCAAATCTGTCCGTTTCAGATTGGCATACAATCGTTCTTGGCTCTCCCTCCGGGAGAGCTGTCGCCGCAGGCGACTGAGAGGGTCTTCTGCCTGTTACCCTCTCCGTCCTCGCTGCGCTCGGCCACCTCTCCCAAAGGGAGAGGCAAGG
>ENA-UOJJ01004896-UOJJ01004896.1-human-gut-metagenome-genome-assembly--contig:-CS66-NODE-4896-length-11893-cov-23.405389_pt1 | contig 11893 bp, 10 predicted proteins | sample MGYA00242343_ERZ723890 | MGnify/ENA metagenome assembly ERZ723890 | reverse complement strand
TCTTTTTGACAAAGTCCAATTTAACGGACAGGACTGCTTCATTTGGGGAAGAAGACCTACCGGAATCTTTACCATTAAAACGATAAACGGGAAAATGATAAAGGACGGCATTTCTTTCAAGAAATTAAAACCCGTAGAAAAATCCACGAGTTATTTAATTGCTTGATTTTAATACACGAAAGGAGGGAACGGCAATTCCTCACCGCCCAATGCTTCACATTGGACGGTGTACCCTTGCCGTAACAATGGATCTCACAGAGCGCAAGATCACGAAAATCGCACGGGAGGCCAGCAAGCTGGCCGTCCGGACGCTGAAGGAGGACGGTATCGGCACAGCGGAATACGATTTCATCCATCTGGTGCGCCACCATCCCGGCATCACGCAGGCGGAGGTCCGGGAGCAGCTCCGTGTGGACAAGGGAGCCGCCGCCCGCCGGGCGGCCAGTCTGGAGGCCAAGGGCTACCTGATCCGGCAGGCCAACCCCAAGGATGGCCGCAGCCAGCTGCTTTTCGCCACGGAAAAGGCGGAGGGCCTGCGGAACTCCAAGGCGCAGGTGGAGACCACCTTTTATGAATGGCTGCTGGCGGAGCTGCCGGAGGCGGAGAAGGTCGCTTTCTGCAAAACGCTGGACACCATCTATCGCCGTTCCAAGCAGGAGAGCCGGGCGGGCTTCCCCCACATCACGGCCCTGACGGAGCAGGGGGAGGGGGCGCGCCATGAATAAGCGGCAGCTTCCGCCGGACCGGGTCAGCTCCTATTTCCGGGCGGAATCCGGGGTGCTGGTGGTCATCACCGTGACGGGTCTCCTCTATAATATAGGTCTGGTGGCAGGCCCGTGGTTCGAGGGACAGATGACGGAAACGCTGGCCCGGATCCTCTTGGGAGCGGGCAGCTTTTCCACCATGGTCTCTCTGGCGGCGGGGTACATCGCCGTCATCGCCGCGGTGCAGGGACTTCGGTTTTTGAAGCGGTTCTATGTCCGGCGCTTTGCCAACAAGGTGAACCGCCGCATGAAGCGGGTCCTGTACGGCGCACTGGTCCGGTCGGATCGGGAGGACTTGGAGCGTGATGGCGCGGGAACGGTGCTGACCAAGGCCATTTCCGACGTGGACGACTGCGCCGAGGGGATGCGGAAATTTACCACGGAGGTATTCGACACCGGCGTGGCCTTGGCGGCCTATGCCGGGATGCTGCTGTGGTATGACTGGCGGCTGGCGCTGCTGTCCATGGCCTTTCTGCCGGGGAGCTACGCGCTGGCGGAGCGGATGAAGCGGCCCGTCCAGCGCACCGGCGCGGCCTTCAAGGAGCAGGCCGGGGCCTTGAACGCCGCTACCATGGATCGGGCGGTCAACGCCCTGACCTACCGGGTCTTTGGCCGGGAGGAGGAGCGCCGGGCAGCCTATGAGGAGCACCTCACCGCTTACGAACACGCCGCTGTAAAGGCAAACCTGTGGACAGCGTCCCTGCCGCCGCTGTACCGGGTGCTCTCCATGATCGGGGCGGCGCTGATCCTGTATTTCGGCGGGAAAAACGTGCTGGGCACCGGCTGGACGGTCTGGTCCATCGCGGAATTCACCACGTTTCTGGCCTGCTTTACCAAGCTGGCCACCAAATCCTCCAAGGCGGCAAAGCTGTTCAACGCAGTCCACAAGGCGCAGGTGTCCTGGAAGCGCATCCAGCCCCTGATGCGGGAGATCCCCGCCGTGCCCGCCGTTTCCACGGGGAGGGTGGAACGTCTGGAGGTCCGGGACCTCACCTGCGGCTATCCCGGTGACGTGCCGCTGTTCTCCGGCTTGGATCTGACCGCCTGCCGGGGACAGATCATCGGCGTCACCGGGCCGGTGGCCTGCGGCAAATCCACGCTGGGCAAGGCGTTCCTCTGCGAGCAGCCCTACGGCGGCAGCATCCGGCTGGACGGCCGGGAGCTGGCGGAGCTGCCCCAGTGGGAGCGGACGGGCCTTGTGGGGTATCTGGGCCATGACCCGGAGCTGTTCAGCGGCACGATCCGGGAAAATGTGCTGCTGGGAGACACGGGCGATCCCATGGACTACCTCCGAGCTGTGTGTCTGGACGGCGAAGTGGCGGCCATGACGGAGGGGCTGGAGACCCGGGTGGGCACCGGCGGCGTCCGGCTTTCCGGCGGTCAGGCCCAGCGGCTGGCGCTGGCCCGGACGCTGGCCCATCAAAGGCCCCTGCTGATTCTGGACGATCCCTTTTCCGCGCTGGACCGGGCTACGGAGGCGGAGATCTTCGCCCATCTGCGGCATCTGGCGGCGGACAGCGTGGTAATTCTGATCTCCCACCGGCTGTACCTGTTCCCGGAGCTGGATCGGGTGATCTGGCTGGAAAACGGGGAGGCCAAGGTGGGGACCCACGAGGAATTGGTGGGGAATACCCCGGATTACGCGGCGCAGTTTGACGCACAGAGGGAGGAGAACAGCCATGAATGACTGCAAAAAAGCAGCCCATGTGGGGACTGTGGTACTGGAAACGGTGAAAAGCCACCTCTGGCTGTCCCTTACCATTCTGGCGGTGGTGGCAGGGGCCGTAGGCGCGGCGCTGGTGCCGCCGCTGGTGCTGGGCCGCATTGTGGACGGTCTCACCGCCGGGGAGGGGCTGACCCTCCGCCTGCCCCTGTGGTATCTGGCCTTCACCGCATTGGCGGGAGGGCTGGAATCCGCCCGGGAGAGCGCGTTGACGGTATTCGGCCAGAAAACCACCCACGCCCTGCGGAGCCGTCTGATGGAAAAGGAGGGCCGCCTGCCCGCCGACGAGCTGAACCGTCAGGAGCCGGGGGCGCTGGTGTCCCGGTTCGTGGGGGACGTGGACACGGTGGAGACCCTGTTCACCGCCGGGATCATCAGTATGGCGGCGGATGCCTGCCGGATCCTCAGTATTCTGATCGTGGTGTGGCAGTGCAGCCGGGGGCTTGCCTATCTGCTGCTGGCGCTGCTGCCGGTGCTGTTCCTCTTTACCCGGTTCGTCCAGAAGCGGATGCTGCACAATCAGCTGAAAAACCGGAAGGCGGTGAGTCGGGCCTCCGGATATGTGCCGGAGACGGTGCGGAACCTCCGCACCATCCGCACGCTGGGCAAGGAGACCTACATGGAGACCCGGTACGATGGCGCGCTGGGGGAGAGCTACCGGGCCATTGAGGGCACCAACTTCTATGACGCCCTGTATTCCCCCGTGATCCTCACGGTGAACGCCGCTGTGGTGGGCGCGGTCATGCTGTTGTCCGCCTCCGGAGACCCGGCGGTGCTGACGCTGTTCGGCATGACCGCCGGTACCGCCGTGACGGTGATGAACTACATCAGCCAGATCTTCTCTCCTCTGGAAAGTCTGGGCATGGAGATCCAGACCATCCAGTCCGCCGTGGCGGGCGTTCGCCGGATCAATGACTTTCTGGCCCAGCCGGAGCAGGAGACAGTGGCCCAGGAAACGGAAGATCCCGCCGCTCCCATGGTGGAGCTGCGGGATGTGGACTTCGGCTATGAGGCGGGGCAGAACGTTCTGCACCATTTAAATATAGAGATCCGGGAGGGAGAGCTGGCTACCCTGTCCGGCCGGACCGGCGCGGGAAAGAGCACCGTGTTCAAGTTGGTGCTGGGGCTGTATGCCCCCCGGCGGGGCACCGTCCGGATCCAGGGCGTGGATCCCCGGTCCCTCACCGGCCCGCAGCGGCGGGCACTGTACGGCTATGTGGAGCAGCGGTTCCATCCAGTCCCCGGCACCGTCCGGGATCAGATCACCCTGTATGATGACACCATCACGGAGGGGCAGGTCTGCCGGGCCGCGGAGCTGGCGGGACTGGCGGAGGCCATCGGCGCCCTGCCGCAGGGCTATGACACCCCCTGCACCCCGGACATTTTCTCTCAGGGACAGTGGCAGTTGTTGTCCATCGCCCGGGCGGTGGCGGCGGACCCCAAGCTGCTTCTGCTGGACGAGATCACAGCCAATCTGGACGCGGAGACGGAGCGGGCGGTGCTGCGGGCCTTGAAGCGGGCTACGGCGGACCGGACGGTGCTCTCCATTTCTCACCGGGTCGGGGCGGACACGGGACGGCTCATTCCCATTGGGGAGGAGTCATAGCCAGAAACCGGGCCAGCGCGGGGTTGGGGTTGGTGGTCTGCCACGCGGCGATGATTTCCTCCACCTCTCCCTCGCCGATGAGGGGGACAAACACCAGATTGTCGGCGTTGTAGAGCTTTTCCACGCAGTAGGCGGGGAGGATGGAAATGCCTTCCTCGGCGGAGACCATCATGAGGATGCTCTCCGTGTCGGCGGAGCGGAAGAGGATGTTGGGCTTGTAGCCCGCCTCGTTGTAAAGCTGCATGAAAAAGGCGTCGCCGTAGGAATCGTCGGCGGCGTCAGGGGACATGTAGAGGATGGTCTCTCCCCGCAGCTCCTGCCGCCGGAGCTGCTGCCGCTGGGCCAGCGGGTGTCCGGCGTACAGCGCCACCACCAGCCGGGCCTTTTCCACGGTGCGGCAGGACACGCCCTCCTGGGTTTTCAGGTTGGTACTGTCCCAGGTGAAAATGATGTCGTATTCATGGTGCAGCAGCCCCGCCGCCAGCGCGTCGGTGGAGCAGCGGTAAAAGGTGATGAGCACGTTGCTGTTCTGCTGGTGAAATTGGCGGATATGGGCGGACAGGTCGCTGCGCTCGTACCCCCGGACGTAACCCACCCGCAGTGTGCCGGAGAGTCCGGTGGAGGCGTCATGGACCCGCTCCTGCGCCCGGCTCATCCGCTCCAAGATCCCCTTGGCCTCCCGGAGGAAGATGGTCCCCGCGGAGGTCAGGCTCACGGGCCGGGTGCTCCGGTCAAAGAGAGGACAGCCCAGCGTTTCCTCCAGCAGACGGATCTGCTGGGTGATGGCGGTCTGGGAAATGTAGAACTGTTCGGCGGCCTTCGTGAAGCTGCGGCTCTCCGCCGCGGCCACGAAATATTTCAGCTGATTTCGATTCATAACGCCATCCCATGACACAAAATAAGTTTTTCTTATTTTATCATGAAAAAATCCCCCTTGTAAAGGGGGATTTTTTCCGCTAAGATAAGTGCATATTTGTTGTGTGTAAGCGAGGTACTTAGAAATGCAAAGAGAATCCTTCGGCTCCCGGCTGGGCTTCCTGCTGGTGAGCGCGGGCTGCGCCATCGGCATCGGCAACGTGTGGCGCTTCCCCTATATTACCGGCAAGAACGGCGGCGGCTACTTCGTCCTGTTCTATCTGGTGTGCCTGCTGCTGTTGGGCGTCCCCGTGATGACCATGGAGCTGGCGGTGGGCCGCGGCGGCCGCAAGAGCGCCGTGCTGGCCTACAAGAATCTGGAAAAGCCCGGCTCCAAGTGGCACCTCCACGGCTGGTTCTGTCTGGCGGGCTGCTATCTGCTGATGATGTATTACACCACCGTCACCGGCTGGATGGTGAACTATTTCGGCAAATTCCTCACCGGCGGCTTTCACGCCGGTATGACCGGCGACGAGATCTCCGGGATGTTCGGCACCATGCTGGGCAGCCCCGGCTCCATGGTCATCTTCACGGAGCTTGTGGTGGTCACCGGCCTGATCGTGTGCAGCTTCGGCCTTCAGAAGGGCCTGGAGCGGGTGACCAAGGTCATGATGATCTGCCTGCTGGCACTGATCGTGGTGCTGGCGGTCCACAGCCTGACCCTTTCCGGCGCGGCGGAGGGCATGAAGTTCTACCTGCTGCCCTCCGTGGACACCATCCGGGAGCACGGTCTCGGCAGCCTCATCACCGACGCTATGAATCAGGCGTTCTTCACCCTGTCTCTGGGCATCGGCGCCATGGAGATCTTCGGCAGCTACATGAGCGACGAGCAGACCCTCCCCGGCGAGGCTGTCCGCATCTGCATTCTGGATACCTTCGTGGCCCTCATGGCGGGTGCCATCATTTTCCCTGCCTGCTTCACCTTCGGCGTTGCGCCCGGTGAAGGCCCCGCGCTGATCTTTCAGACCCTGCCGCCTCTGTTCGTGAACATGTCCGGCGGCCGCTTCTGGGGCACGCTGTTCTTCCTGTTTATGGTGTTCGCCAGCTTCTCCACGGTGCTGGCGGTGTTTGAGAACATTCTGGCCGTCTGCATGGACACCTTCGGCATCAGCCGCAAGAAGGCCGTGCTCATCAACGGCGTACTGCTTGCCCTCCTGAGCCTGCCCTGCGTGTTCGGCTACAACATCTGGAGCGATTTCCATCCCATTCTGGGCAAGGACGTGCTGGACAGCGAGGACTTCCTCGTGAGCGGCCTGCTGCTGCCCATCGGCTCTCTGGTGTACCTGCTGTTCTGCGTCAGCAAGTGGGGCTGGGGCTTCGACAAGTATGTGGCGGAGGCCAACAAGGGCAAGGGCCTGAAATTCGCCAAGTGGCTGAAGCCCTATTTCCAGTTCATTCTGCCGGCGCTGATCGTTGTGATCTTCCTACAGGGCCTGCTGTAAAGCGGAACAATATTACAGCAATAGAGGGGGACATTTTCCCTGTACGGGACATTTTCCCATCAGCCTGCCCAGGGAAATGACCGGAAAAAACGAAAAATGTAAGAATGTAGGAGGCGTGTCAACAGACACGCCTCCTATGACTTTTATTGGGGGAATTTACAGAAGCCAACTCATGCGATGTTACAGCACCAGTGCCTCCTTCAATACCCGGAGGGAGGTCAGGTGGCCCTCCAGCATGGGCATGGTCAGGTCCTCCATTTCCAGAGACACGTCGCCGTCATAGCCCGCCATCCGCACGGTGGAGAAAAACTCCTTCCACCACTGGGAGCCGTGGCCGCAGCCCACAGCCACGTAATTCCACGAACGCGTGCGGAACTGGTCGATGGTCTTCGTGTCCAAAAGGCCGTTTGGTCCGACCATCCGCCGTTCCGGGCGGGAATCCTTGCCGTGGACATGGTAGAGAGCGCCCTGCTCCCCCAGCACCCGGGCGGCCTCGATGGGGTCGCCGCCCATCCAGAACAGGTGGGAGGGGTCCAGATTCATGCCCACCATGGGGCCAACGGCCTCCCGCAGACGGAACAGGGTCTCCGGGTTGTACACCAGCTGCATCCCGTGGTTTTCCAGCGCGATCTGACGGATGCCGCAGTCCTCCGCCATACGGACCAGTTCCTTCCACTTGGGGATGGCCACCTCGTTCCACTGGTAGTCCAGAATGTCCTGGGTCTCCGGCGGCCAACTGGTGGTGATCCAAACGGGGGTCTTGTCGCCGGGACAGCCGGCGGGCAGGCCGCTCATCATCACGATCTTCTCCACGCCCAGCAGCTTCGCCAGACGGAAGGTTTTCTCCGTCACCTCCCAGTCCTTCTGGAAGGCAAGGGGGTTGCCGGAGCAGTTCAGGGCGCACAGGGCGATATTCCGGCGGCGAAGCTGGTCCATCCAGCGCTGCCGGGCCGTTTCGGAGCCAAGCAGCTCGTCCAAGTCGATGTGGGGCGCGCCGGACCAGTTGCCGGTGCCGATCTCCACCGCCTGAACGCCCTGCGCCACGCAGAAATCCAGCATGGCCTCAAAGGGCATATCCAATGTGCAGGTTTTGATAGAAAGCCGCATAGGGGACCTCCTTGGTCATTGATCTTTTTAGGGGCCGCCGCGGGGCGGCGCATGAAGATCGTCTTTTTTCGCGGGGAGTTGAGGGGCGCTATTCCTTGGTGAACCACAGGTCCAGATCCACAGGACCCTCGACGCCGTCCACAACGCCGCTCTCGCTGTACTGCCAGAGGGTCACGCCCCGGTCCAGCGCCGGGACCGGGCCGTAGCTGGCCAGCCAGACCGGCAGGTGCGCCAGCGCCTCCATGCCGTACATACTTCCGGCCCAGTGGAGGTTCATGTAGACCACCGGCTCATAGCCCGCCTGACGGATCACGTCGCAGAAGGCGAGGGCGTTCTGGGTGGCCTGTTCGCCGGTGAGATCGTCGGTCCGGGCCTCGTCCGCCGTGTAAAATTCCAGATCATAGGCAATGGGGCCGCTGACGTTCGTCCCCCGGAGCCGCTCCACCACGAATCGGGCTTCCTCGGCGGCTTCCTCCTCCGTGACGGCCTGAGAGTAGAAGTAAACGCCCACCGTCAGCCCCGCATTGGCGGCGTCGGCGGCGTTCTGGGCGAAGGCGTTGTCCTCCACCAAAGCCCCGGTGCCGTAGCCCCGGAAGCCAACCCGCAGCATGGCGAAGTCCGCTCCGGCGGCTTTTACGGCGGGCCAGTCCACGTTCCCCTGATAGCTGGAAACGTCCACCCCGGCATAGGCGGTAACGCCGGGGGCGTCATATTGGTAAAACGGCTCCCTGCGGGTCAGGGCTTCCTCGTTGACGGAGATGCCCGGCCCCGGCGCGGTATGGGCCCACCATTCCAGAATACCCCAGATCCCAAGGCCCGCCAATACCAGCACCGCCAGCAGCCAGCCACGGCGGTTGGGCGCGGCCCGCTTGCCGCCTTTCTTTTTTTCTTCCATGTGTTTTCCCCCTCTTTTCTGCTCATAGACTACCACCGGCGGCGCTGCCTTTGGTGAACAAAGTCTGAATTTGCCGCAAAAAGGGGAGGGGACGGCTCAGGTTTCCTGCGCCAGCATCCGCAGGGCGAACAGGGTGTGGAGCGCCGCGCCGGTGGGGAGAACGTCCTCGTTGAACACCACCGCCTCGTTGTGCATGGGCTTGCCGTAGCGAGGGTCCTCCTGCGGCGTTCCGGCACCTAACAGCAGATAGGCGCAGGGCAGCGCATAGGTGAAGGAGGCGAAGTCCTCGGAGCCCATGCCCCCCTGATCCAAACGGTACACCTTTTCCTTGCCCGCCAGCTCCTCCGCCCAGCCCGCGACCTGCTCCATCAGGGCGGGATCGTTTACCAGCGGCGGCGCGGAGGCGATCTCCTCCAAATGGGCGCTGCCTCGGAAGGCCGCCGCCGTGTTCTCCGCGATGACCCGGATGCGCTCCATGATCCGGGCGCTGAGCTCCCGGTCAAAGGTGCGGATGGTGCCCTCCAGCACGGCCTCCTCCGGGATGATATTGGGGGCCTGTCCCCCCTGGAACCGGCCCACCGTCACCACGGCAGGCTTCTTCGCGGAGATCTCCCGTGCGGTCAGCTCCTGCAGGGAGAGGTAGATGTGGGCGGCGATGTTGATGGGGTCCACGCCGGTCTCCGGCATGGCCCCGTGGCAGCCGGTGCCCCGGACGGAGACCCGGAACAGGGTGCAGCCCGCCATGAATGTCCCCCGGCCGCAGAGCACCATGCCGGAGGGGGTGCCGGAGTTGACGTGGAGAGCCAGCGCCGCTTTGGGCGTCGGCGCATCCTTCAGGACTCCGGCCGCCAGCATGGACTTGGCCCCGGTGAAGCCCTCCTCATCCGGCTGGAACACCAGCCGCACCGTGCCCTTCAAGTCCGCCTGATGCCGCTTGAGTAAAGCGGCGGCGCTTAACAGCATGGCGGCGTGCATATCGTGGCCGCAGGCGTGCATGGCGCCGTTTTCCGACTGAAAATCCAGCCCCGTGGCCTCCCGGACCCGGAGAGCGTCCATATCCGCCCGGAGCAGCACGCACCGGCCGGTGTCCTCACCAGTGATGTCCGCCACCACGCCCCCGGCCAGCGGGCGGGGAGCGTATCCCAGCGCCGTCAGCCGTTCCGTCACGTAGGCGGCGGTGCGGGGCAGGGAGGGACCCACCTCCGGGTCTCGGTGCAGGGTCCGGCGATCCGTCAGAAGCTGGGGCTTCAGGGCTTCCGCCTCTGCCAGCAGAGCTTTGGTATCCATGGTCATAGCACGTCATCCTTCCTTTGAACTGCGCCGTTTCCGGCAAGCTTATAATACGGTTATTATACCGCAGGGCGATGCATTGTCAAACACCGCCGGAGAAAAAACGGAGCTGCGCCAAGTATCTTTCTTATTTTCCTGATAGGACTTCGGCGAGAAAAGTGAGTACGAACTGTCTTGGTAGCCGCTGGCGGCGCTGGACTGAGCGGCAGAGGCACTTGCCGCAAAGGGCAGAGCTTGGGCGTGCAGATCAGCCAGTTCTGGTGATACAGGCCAACCAAGCTGTGAAGTAAGCGGGACAAAGTGTTTAAATTTTTGCCGGGCAGAAATTGAGACTTGGAAAAATTGATTAATAAAAGGCGCACACCTCTTCCAAAGCAGTTTGGGAGGGGTTAGCCTTTTTCCTTACAGGAGGCTGTGATCCCGGGACTGAAATTCGGACAGGATTACTACGATGATCTGCTGGCGAAATACACCCACAAGAAGGAGCTGTTCCTCAAGGGACTGGATGATCTGCACATCATCCACAACGATCCGGAGGGGGCGTATTATGTCCTGCTGGACATTTCCGAATTCGGCTATGACAGCGATCTGAAATTCTGCGAGGATCTGGCCCGGCTGGTAGGCGTCGGAGCAGTGTCCGGCTCCAGCTTCTTCCGCGAGCCGGTGAATCATCTGATCCGCTTCCACTTTGCCAAGAAGGACGAGACGCTTCTGAATGCCCTGAACCGACTGGAAAGTCTTCGGGCAAAAATCCCCTCCCGCAAAAGGAACTGGAAGAGACCGCTCTCAAGCGGGAAGCCTCACAAGAGCAGGGCGTATCTGTCAGCCGTGCTGCGAGAAATCCACGCTGCCCGAGATTGCAGAGATATTACCCCGGCGTGGTATTTCTGCCGTCCATGACCGTGGGGGCCACGGACGCCCACCACTATGAGCAGATCTGCGACACCTGCCTGCGGTGCAGCCCCTTCATGGCGGAGCCGCAGGAAGCGGCCACCGGCGTCCACGGGACCAACGAGCGCATCCCGGTGCGAGCCTATTTGCAGGGCATTCGGGACCTCATCGACCTAATGGAGCACGTGAACCTATCCTGCTAATGTGCTAAGGCGCGTATGTGCATCCGAGACCGCACTTCAGAAATTGAACGAGTGAAAAAGCTGCCGGGGAGTTACGTTCCCCCCTCACAGGGGTAACAAGTAATTCCTGGGATACCCCGGCAGGTCATCGTGTTTACGATGCCTGCCGGGGCTTCTCTGTGTCCTGGGTTTGTAGGGGTTCCGGTGCTTCCATCGTTTCTTCCACATCCTGCTGACCACTGCCGACATAGCCAATGCCGTTGTAGTAGATCTCCACGGTCTGGGGCGCGTGTTTAGACCACTTTACCTCTTTTTCGTGAACCACGATCTTCTCAATAAACAGCCGCAGCAGCTCCGGCGTCAGTTCCGTGATATCTGCGTACCGCTTCGCCTTATCAAGGAAGCTGTCCGTCCCGCTCACCGTTTCCCGCAGATGCTGGATCTCACTCTCTTTCTGTGGAATACCGACAGTGATGAGGTTCTGTTCTTCCGTGTAGCTGCCGGAGAGCATCTGAAACTGCTCTGTTGTGATGCGGCCCAGCACACTGTCCTCATACAGCTTTTTGAAGATCGCATCCAGTTCTGCTTTCCGCTTCCGCATGGCTGCCAGTTCTTTCTCCTGCCTGCGGATCTCCCGCTGAAGCTCGGTGGACTGCTTGCTGCCAATGTAGGCGGCGAACTTTTCCGGATGTTCCCGCGCCGCGCTCGTCACCCGGCGCAGGTCCTCCAGTACGATCTCGTCCAGAACACACTCCCGGATGTAGTGGCCCGTGCAGGCTTCCCCGTCCTTCTTGTAGGTGCGGCAGGTAAAGTGATTATAGCTGGCGGACATGGTATGCGCCCGGTGCAGCACCATGTTGGAGCCGCAGTCGGCGCAGAACACAAGGCCGGAATACTTGCTCTGTTCTTCCATCTTTGTCAGACGGCGCTTGTTCTTACGGACTCTCTGTACCATGTCCCAGACCTCCCGCGTAATGAGGGCGGGATGGGTATTCTCAAAGACCAGGCATTCCTCTCTTGGATGCTCGACCCTCCGTTTGTCCTTGTAGGACTTCGTACTGTACTTCATGTTGACGGT
>ENA-UOJJ01004889-UOJJ01004889.1-human-gut-metagenome-genome-assembly--contig:-CS66-NODE-4889-length-11911-cov-4.449393_pt1 | contig 11911 bp, 12 predicted proteins | sample MGYA00242343_ERZ723890 | MGnify/ENA metagenome assembly ERZ723890 | reverse complement strand
CCAGTTCGGCCAGCTCGGCAGCCGGAAGGGCGCGCGCGCTGTTCGCCTGGGTGAAGATGTAGGTGGCCTCCTGCGGCAGCAGCGAGAGGATGGCGTCGACATCCTTGTCCTTCACGAATCCGATGACGCAGTAGAGCTTGTCGTATTTCGATGCGAGCAGCTGACGCGCGACGCAGGCGATGCCGTGGGGGTTGTGGCCCGTATCGCACACGGTGAGCGGATGCTCGCCCAGCTGCTGCCAGCGGCCGTGCAGCGAGGTGGCGGCCGCAGCGTGGCAGGTGCCGTCGACGAAGGCGCGGCGCGAGATGGTCAGGGGCGTCTCCTCGTGCAGGAAGTCGGCCGCCGCCGAAGCGGTCAGGATGTTCCGCTGCTGGTAGTCGCCGCACAGGTCGAGCTCGACGTCATAAGAGCGGTCGTCGCGCGTGCGGACCAGATGGAAGAGCTGCGAATTTTCGCGCAGCTCGCGCCCGCGGCACCGGAAGAGATCCTCGGCATAGATCACCCGCGAACGGAGCGCGGCCGCGGTCTGCTCGAACACGGGGTCGCAGACGGGGTCGTGTTCGCCGATCAGGATGGGGATGCTCTTCTTGATGATGCCGGCCTTCTCGCGGGCGATCGCCTCGAGGGTGTCGCCCAGCAGGTCCGTGTGGTCCATGCCGATGTTGGTGACGATGCTCAACACCGGCACGATGATGTTCGTGGCGTCGAGGCGTCCGCCCAGCCCCGTCTCGATCACGGCCACCTCGACGTCGCTCTGGGCGAAGTAGTCGAAGGCCAGCGCGGTCGACATCTCGAAGAAGGAGAGTTCGAGCTCCTCCATCTTCTCGCGGTGCTTGTCCACGAAGTTGACCACCTTCTGTTTGGGGATCATCTCGCCATCGACCCGGATCCGCTCGCGGAAGTCCTGCAGGTGGGGCGAGGTGTAGAGACCCGTGCGGTAACCCGCCTGCTGGAGCACCGAAGCCAGGATGTGCGACACCGAACCTTTGCCGTTGGTGCCGGCGACGTGGATGGTGAAGAAGTTGCGCTGCGGGTTGCCCAGATGGCGGCAGAAGGCGCTGATGCGCTCCAGCCCCGGCTTGTAGGCCGAAGCCCCCTTGTCCTGAAACGAGGTGAGCGCCGTAAAGAGAAAATCGAGAGTTTGGGTGTAATTCATATCGTTGTCGAGAGTTTTTCTATTCCACGAGGTAGTTCTTCCGTTTGACGCGCCAGGCTATGTAGTAGAGCAGGCAGAGCCCCATGACATACTGGGCCAGCCGGCCGAGGTAGTCGCCCCAGCGGGTGTAGAAGGTCTGCTCGCGATTCAGCGGGAGCTCGCAGGTGACCGCGCCCCGCACGTCCCAGCCCAGCGAAGGGCCTATCACATCGCCGCGGCAGTCGATGAAGCCCGACCGGCCGGTATTGGCGCAGCGGGCCACGGCCCGCCGGTGCTCCACGGCCCGCAGGCGCGAGATGGAGAAGAGATGCCGGTAGCCGGGCGTGTCGCCCCACCAGCCGTCGTTCGAGATAATGGCCATCACCTCGGCGCCCCGGCGCACGAAGTCGCCGTAGAAGTCGCCGTAGAGACCTTCGTAGCAGATCGCGGGGCCGATGCGCACGCCGCCGGCCTCGAAAACCGTCCGGTTCTGGCCGATGCCGATCTGCCCCAGCACGCCGCCCAGGTCGATCACCAGAAATTTCAGGGCCCGGAACACCCAGGTCGGCGTATTCTCCACCCCGATCACCAGCCGTCCCTTGTGGTAGAGCCCCTGCACGCCGTCGCCGCTCAGGGCGATCGCCGTGTTGAAGTGGTCGTACCACACGCTTCCGTTGAACCGGGCCGTCTCGGTCCGGGCGCCGGGGGCGTAGAAGCGCAGCGTATTGGCGCCCGAGATGAAGAGCGCATCGGGATAGCGGGCGTCGAGCGTATCGGCAAAAGGCTGCAAGTGGGGATAGCGGTCCAGCGCAGCCTCGTCCATGTAGCGGGTGAGCGCCGTTTCGGGGGCGAGGATGAAGCGGACGTCGGCCGGGGCTTCGGTCATCAGCTCCAGCAGGTTGCGCTCCTGCGCTGCATCGTCGCCCGCGAACTTGTCGTAGCAGTCCACGTTGGGTTGCAGGGCGGTGATCGTACAGCGTTCGGCGGGCTGTTCGTAGTTCAGGTAGATGACTCCGGAGAGGAGCATCGGTCCCGCGACCGCCAGCGCGGCCCGCGTCCACCGCCGGGCCGAACCGTGCATCCACGCCTCGAAGATCAGCAGATTGGCGGCCAGCACCCAGAGCGAGCCGCCGAACACGCCCGTATATTCGTACCACTGCACCAGCCGGACGTCGTGCGAGAATCCGTTGCCCAGGATGAGCCAGGGCCAGGAGAAGGAGCCCACCGTGTACCAGTATTCGGTGGCGATCCAGCCCGCGACGAAGAGGGTGTAGGCCAGCGCCTTCGGGGCCTTCTTCGAGACGGTATGGAAGAGCATGAAGGCCACCATGTTCAGGAACGACGAGGCGAGGGTGGCCGCCACGGGGCCCACGGGCGTCGCATTCCAGATCCACCAGACGGTCGCGAGGTTCCAGCCCGCGAAGACGAGCAGCGCCCAGCCGAATACGGACCACCACGACCGGCGCGAGCCGTCGTAGGAGGCGCTGATCCAGAGCAGGGGGACGAAGCCGGCGAAGAGGGTGATTCCGCTGAGACCGAGCCACCCGGGAGCGAGCAGCACGACCGACGCCAGAGAGGCGACGCAGCGACGCAGCGTAAGCGAACTTTTCACGCGACAAATGTAATACAAAAATGCACAAGCGCAAAAGGTTGTCCCGATTTTAATTTCCCGCCCGGGAATCGGGGATAAAATTCCCGGGAAGAGGTCGGTTTTCGCCTTTCCGCTTTCACCTTTCACTTTCTTTTCGTACCTTTGACGGCTAATGCGAATATAACTACGAAACGATGAGTTTGGATATCATAGAGGTACTTTTCCGCGGAATCTGCGTCGGAGTGGCCGCCTCCATCACCGTCGGCCCCGTAGCCGTGCTCTGCATCCAGCGCACCCTGAGCAAGAACCGCCGTTCGGGGCTCATTTCCGGACTGGGCGTGACGTGCGCCGACACCTTCATGGCTCTGATCGCCTATTTCTGCTACGCGATGCTGCAAACCCAGATCGAGCAGTACAACACCCTGCTGCGGGTCGTGGGAGGCATCTTCGTGGTGGTGGTGGGCGTGTGGGTCTTCTCGCAAAACCCCGTGCCGCAGATCCGCCGCAACCGGGCCGGCAAGATGTCGCCCTGGCAGGATTTCGTCTCGATCTTCGGACTGACGATCGCCAACTTCATCATGGTCATCCCCTACATCCTGGCCTTCTTCGCCGTCTTCAAGATCTCGAGCGGCGACGTGACCGGCTCGGGATTCAGCGGCTTCGTCCGCGGCGGTGTGGTCATCGCCGGATTCTTCTGCGGATCGCTGGCCTGGTGGAGCCTGCTGGCCTTCGTCATCAATCTCTTCCGGCGCCGCTTCCGCCCCCGCCACATGCTCACGATCAACCACCTGGCCGGCGTCATCATCGGCGTGCTGGGCATCTATACGATTCTATCCACATTTTTTGATATATTCCCCCATGTCGGACATTAATAAGAAAAAGATCATCATAGCCGTCGACGGCTTCTCGTCGTGCGGCAAGTCGACCTTCGCCAAGGCGATCGCCTCGAAACTGGGCTACATCTTCATCGACACGGGCGCCATGTACCGCGCCGTCACGCTCTACGCGCTGGAGCACGGGGCCATCCGCTCGGGCATCGTCGACGAAGAGGCCGTCATCCGGCTGCTGCCCGAGATCTCCATCGCCTTCCGCTTCAACCCCGAACGCGGCGCCAGCGACATCTACGTCAACGGCGACCGGGTCGAGGGCAAGATCCGCACCATCGAGGTATCGAACTGCGTGAGCGGCGTGAGCGCCATTCCGGAGGTGCGCCGCAAGCTGGTGGCCCTGCAACAGGAGATGGGCGGCCGCAAGGGGATCGTGATGGACGGCCGCGACATCGGCACCACGGGCTTCCCGCAGGCCGAGTTGAAACTCTTCATGACGGCCGACCGGTAGGTGCGGGCCCGCCGCCGCTACGACGAGCTGACCGCCAAAGGCGACTGCGTGTCGCTCGAAGAGATCGAGCAGAACGTCCTCTCGCGCGACCACGCGGACATGAACCGCGCCGTATCGCCCCTGCGCCGCGCCGAAGACGCCATCGAGCTCGACAACAGCCGCATGACCGTCGAGGAGCAGATGGAGTGGTTCCTGAAACTCTACGCCGAGGTCGCGGCGCGTTCCTAAACCGCAAACATCCGCAGCCATGAAGATCGAGATCGACGAGCACTCGGGGTTCTGCTTCGGCGTCGTGCGGGCCATCACCCGGGCCGAGGAGGCGCTGGCCGAGGGCGAGCGGGTCTACTCGCTGGGCGACATCGTACACAACCGCGTCGAGGTGCAGCGGCTGGAGCAGTTAGGGCTGCGGACCGTGACCCACGACGACATGGAGCGGCTGGGCGGCCGCCGGCTCTTCATCCGGGCCCACGGCGAACCGCCCTCGACCTTCCGGCGGGCCGAAGGACTGGGTATCGAGGTGATCGACGCCACCTGTCCCGTCGTCGCGCGCCTGCAAGAGAAGGTCAAGCAGGCCTACGAGCGCATGGCCCCGCTGGGCGGGCAGGTCGTCATCCTGGGCAAACGGGGACACGCCGAGGTGGTGGGTCTCACGGGGCAGGTGGACGACCGGGCCGTCGTGATCGAGCGGGAGGAGGACCTCGCGGCGATCGACTTCAGCCGTCCGATCCACTTTCTGTCGCAGACCACGCAGAGCGTGGCGCTGTTCGAGCGGCTGGGGGCCGAGATGCGCCGCCGCGCTGCCGATCCCGAAGCGGTGACCGTGGACGACACGGTATGCCGGCAGGTGGCCAACCGCGAGGGGCGTCTGGAGGCCTTCGCCCGGCGGTTCGACGTCGTGGTGTTCGTCTGCGGACGCAAGTCGTCGAACGGCAAGGTGCTCTCGGAGGTGTGCCGGCGGGCCAATCCGGCGACCCACGTGGTCGAGGAGGCCGCCGAGCTGCAGGACGCGTGGTTCCGCGGCGCCGAAACAGTGGGCATCTGCGGAGCCACCTCGACCCCCAAGTGGCTGATGCAGCAGGTCGCCGACGCCATCACCCGCCGCTTCCCGGAAAAGAGCGAAAACGAATCCTTAAAACCGACAACGTTATGAAATACCTGATCCGTTCCGTAAAATATCTCTGCCTGCTGGTCGTTCTTTATACGGCGATCATGGCCGCTATGTACTACACCGGCACTATGGCACAACCTTTGGCCGACGGTTTCGTCGAGACGCTCCGCCTGCAGCTGCTGGGCACCCCGCGGGGGTGGACCATGCTGGCGGCGGTCGTGGTGCTGGCGGCGGCCTACCCCCGCTTCGGCTTCGGCGTGCGGCGCGTGGAGGGCGACCTGGAGCGGCACCGCACCCAGGTGGTGAACGCCATGCGGGCCTGCGGCTTCGAGCTGGTGCGCGAAGAGGGGGAGGAGTTCTTCTTCCGGGGCGCCGATCCGGTGAAGCGGTTGTCGCTTCTGTTCGAGGACGAGCTGCGCGTGGGCCAGTACGGCCAGTGGATCGAGATCGAGGGCATTCGCCGCGCAGCGGTGAAGACGGCCTGGCGGCTGGAGGGCTACCTGGCCCATTTGAAAGAGAATTAACGAACGGTGATGAAGATGAAAAAGGCAGGATACGTCCTTCTGTTGGCGGCGGTCGCCGTCACAGGGCTTTTCGCGGCGAAGAACGACTTCGGACTGGGCCGCAACATGGAGATTCTGATCAACATGATGCGCGAACTGTCGACGGGCTACGTCGACGAGGTGGACCCCGACCGGCTGATGACCGACGCGGCGGCCGGCATGGTGCGCCGGCTGGATCCCTACACGGTCTACCTGCCCGAGGAGGAGATGCAGCAGTTCGACCAGCTCTCCACGGGCAAGTACGGCGGCGTGGGCTCGCTCATCCGCCAGAAGGGCGACTACGTGATCTTCGCGCAGCCCTACGAGGGTTCGCCGGCTGACCGGGCGGGCATCCGCATCGGCGACCGGATCGTGGCCATCGACGGCGAGTCGGCTAAAGGGTGGACGAACGCCCAGGTGAGCGACCGGCTGAAGGGCGATCCCAACACGACGGTGAAGGTCACCGTCCGCCACCTACTCTCCGACAAGGAGGAGACCCTTACCCTGAAGCGCGAGCGCATCGCCATCCCGGGGGTTCCCTACGCCGGCTGGCTGGAGCCGGGCATCGGCTACATCCAACACAGCGACTTCACCGAGGGGTGCTACGACGAGATGCGCAACGCCATCGAGCGGCTGCGCAGCGAAGGCGAACTCAAGGGGCTGATTCTGGACTACCGCAACAACGGCGGCGGCATTCTGCAGGAGGCGGTGAAGATCGTGGGTCTCTTCGTTCCGAAGGGGACCGAGGTGATCCGCACGCGGGGCCGCGCCGGGGAGCAGATCTACCGCACCCAGCAGGAGCCCCTGCTGCCCGACACGCCGCTGGCCGTGCTCATCAACGGCAACACGGCCTCGTCCGCCGAGATCGTGGCGGGGGCGTTGCAGGATCTGGACCGGGCCGTCCTGCTGGGGCAGAAGAGCTTCGGCAAGGGGCTCGTGCAGGCGACCCGCCCGCTGGGCTACAACGCCTACTTGAAACTGACGACCGGCAAATACTACATCCCCTCGGGCCGCTGCATCCAGGCCATCGACTACTCGGCCCACGACGAAGAGACGGGGACCGAGGTGGCCGACTCGCTGGTGCGCGAGTTCCGCACGGCCGGCGGCCGCAAGGTCTACGACGGCGGCGGCATCACCCCCGACCGGAAGCTCGAACCGCGCTACGTGAGTCGCTTCGCCGTGACGCTCTACTCGCTGGGCTTCATCGAGGACTTCGTGGACGAATACATGAAGCGCCACGCCGCCGACTCGATCGACGTGCGCAACTTCTCCATCACCGACGCGGACTACGCCGACTTCCTGCGCTTCATGGCCGAGAAGGAGGTGCCCTACGAATCGGCCTCGCGCCGCATGCTGAAGGCGATGAAGGAGGCCGCCAAGGCGGACAACTTCACCCGGCTTCAGGAGCGCATCGACGAGATGGAAGCCGAACTCAAGGACGACAAGGAGACCAATCTGGAGACCTATCGCGACGAGATCGTCGAGACCATCAACTCCGACATCGTGCTGCGCCACGCCTACATGGCGGGGATGATCGCCCACAACCTCCGCAGCGACCCCGAAGTCGCCGCAGCGGCTGCCCTGCTGCTCGATCCGCCGGCCTGGCAGGCGGTTCTGCGCGCCGAGGAGGATTCGGAAAACGAACATTAGACCGATGAAGATCCGTCGCGACATATTCTCGTTCCGCAACCGAGTGGTGGTGATCGTGGCGGGCATCCTGCTGGGATCGCTCTCGCTGCTCTACACCGACCGCATGGCCCGCCGGCTCAAGGTGCGCGAGCAGCACGACGTGGAGCTGTGGGCTCACGCGCTGGAGCGCGCCAACCGCAGCGGCCTGACGGGCGACCTGCTGACGGGCGGCGATCCGCTGGTCGACTACATCGTCGACAGCCGCAACGACATCCCGTTCGTCATCACAGACGAGAACCTCAACGCCGTGCGGACGCACCCCTCGCTCTCCCGGCTGGCCGACCGGCCCGACCTGCTGCGCAAGCGGCTGAGCGAGATGGCCGACCAGAACCGCCCCATCCGGATCGACTACGACCGCTGGTCGGGCGAGCACTACCACTTGATCTTCTACGGCCGGTCGTCGCTCCTCAAATCGCTCGTCTGGTTCCCCTACATTCAGATCTGCGTCATCACGATCTTCGTCCTGCTGGGGTTCATCGCCTTCCGCTCCACGAAGCGGGACGAGCAGAACCGCGTCTGGATCGGCCTCGCGAAGGAGACCGCTCACCAGCTGGGCACCCCCACCTCGTCGCTGCTGGGGTGGATCGAGTACCTCCGCAGCCAGGACGTCGACCCGACGGCCGTGGAGGAGATGAACAAGGACCTGACCCACCTGATGAAGATCGTGGACCGCTTCTCGAAGATCGGATCGGAGACGCCCCTCACCCCCGCCAACATCAACGAGACGGTGGGCGAATCGGTCATGTACTTCCGCAAGCGCATCCCCCGCAACGTGACGCTCGACTACAACGGACTGGCCATCGCCCCCCTGCGGGCCAACATCAACGGCGCCCTCTTCGAGTGGGTGGTGGAGAATCTGATGAAGAACTCGCTCGACGCCCTTCAGGGCCACGGAGCCATCACGGTCACGGTCTCGTCGGACGACAAAAACGTGATGGTGGATGTCCGCGACACCGGCAAGGGGATCCCGAAGGCCAACTGGAAGCGGATTTTCGAACCGGGATTCACCACCAAGACCCGCGGCTGGGGATTGGGGCTCTCGCTCTCGCGCCGCATCATCGAGGAGTACCACCAGGGGCGGATCGCCGTCGTGGAGTCGGAGATCGGCAAGGGCACCACCATCCGCATCACCCTTAAACGCGTATTCGAATCATGACCGGGACGATCGTCGATACCCTGACCGCACCCGTCGCCGCAGCGGCCGAACGGGCGGACGCCCTCGCTGCCGCCGCCGAGGCCGATACGCTGCTCCGCCCGAACGCTCTGCAAGCGATCGAGCGGCTGGCCGACATGCCGGTGCAGGCGGCCGACACGCTGGCCGCCGCCGAACCTTTCGACCCCGTGCTGACGGCCGAACAGGCCTTCGGCGCCGCCTCGGAGCTGGTGGCCGGCACCGTCGCCGGCACCCCTTTCACCGAAGCGCTCACCGACCACCCCCTCTTCCAGGGAATCGTCCTGCTGCTGGCCGTCGCCTATATGCTGATGATCTGCGCCCACTTCCACGACATCGTGGGGCTCTTCTCGCGCCACCACAGCGACTACGTGCGCGAGGGCGGCGGAGCCATCGGAACCGACGGATCGGCGCAGACGGCCGCCGTCATCGGACTGCTGATGACCTCGGTGCTCGCCGTGCGGTTCGCCGAAGGCGTTCCGGGCGCCGGCTACGGCACGATGGGGCTGCTGATGACTGCCCTGCTCGCCGTCTTCGGCATTCTGTTCTTCCAGTGCGGGGCGCTGCACCTGATCGGCCGTATCACCCTCAGCACCGACCTCACGCAGGCCCTCGTCCACTTCAAGATGCTCTTCTTCGGACTGGTCACCGTCGCGGCCATGCCCACCGCCCTGCTGCTGGCGCTCTGCCCGCCCGGCGAGGGCCGATTCTGGCTCTACGCCACCCTTCTGTTGGCGGGAACGGTCGCTATCCTGTTCCTAAAAGAGAGCTTTACGCTCTTTCTGGCCAAAAAAGTTTCTATTTTGCATTGGATTTTGTACCTTTGTGCCGTAGAATGCTTTCCGATCAGCCTGGTATGGCTGCTTGCGACAAGATGTTAACGAACGAACTAAATACGGTTAGAGTTGAAAGTAAGTAAGATTTTAGTATCTCAACCCCGGCCCGCCATTCCCGAGAAATCCCCTTTCTTCGAAGTGTCGAAGAAACACGCGGTTGAGATCGAATATAACCCGCTGATCCGGGTCGTGGGCGTATCTCTGAAGGAGTTCCGCGGCCAGCGAGTCGAAATTCTGGATCATACCGCAGTCATTTTCACGTCGCGCACGACGGTCGACAGCTTCTTCCACATCTGCGAGGAGGCCCGCATTACCGTGCCCGAGACCATGAAATACATCTGTCAGACGGAGGCCGTAGCGCTCTATCTGCAAAAGTACATTGTCTACCGGAAACGGAAGATCTCCTTTGCCGACGGGTCGTTCACCAACTTCATCGAGCTCATTATCAAGCATAAGGAGGAGCGTTTCCTGCTGGCGCTGAGCGAGCCGCACAAGCCCGAACTGCCCGAGACGCTGGCCAAGCTGAAGCTGAAGGTCGATCCGGTGATCCTCGCCCGCACGGTCGCAACGGACCTGCACGAGGTGGACCTGAAGTCTTTCGATCTGATGGCCCTCTACTCCCCCTCGGACGTCAAGGCGCTGATCCAGCAGGTATCGGCCGAGGAGCTGCCCCACATCGCCACGTTCGGCGAGGGCACGCTGCGCGCCGCCGTCGAGGCCGGCATGACCGTCAAGGCGTCGGCTCCGTCGCCCGAGGCTCCGTCGATGGCCCGCGCCGTGGAGATCTACCTCGAACGCCGCGCGAAGAACGAAGAGATCGCCGACGTCGAGCTCAAGACCGACACCGAAAAGGAGGAGTTCATCCGCACCCAGCAGCACAAGCTGGCCAAGAAGAGCCGTGCGCGCCGCACGACCGCTTCCTCCTCAAAGAAATAGCGACATGAACGACCGAACGCTCTCCCGCGCCGAACGTCTGCGGACGCTCGGCGCCATCCGGCGGCTCTTCGAGAGCGGCGAGGGCGGTTTCGTCTATCCCCTGCGCTACCTCTACTTCGCGGAGAGCGACACCCAGACCTCCGTCCGCGTGCTCTTCTCCACCCCGAAACGGTTCCACAAGCGGGCCAACAAACGCAACCTGCTGCGCCGGCGGATGAAGGAGAGCTACCGCCTGCGGAAACAAACCCTGCGATTCGGGCGGGAGATCTCGCTCGACCTGGCGCTGATCTACTCGGCGAAGGAGCGGGTCGACTATCGGCGCATCGACAGCGCCGTGGAGAAGATTCTCCGCAAGGTATCCGAACAAATCTCCGCCCAATGAGCGGCCTCGGAAGGGTCCGGAGCGCCGTCCGGCGGATGCTGTCGGCTCCGCTGCTGGGGCTGATCTGGTTCTACCGCCACGGCATCTCCCCCTTTACCCCGCCCTCGTGCCGCTACACCCCCACCTGCTCGCAATACGCCGCAGAGGCCGTGCGCCGCTACGGTCCGTTCAAGGGAGGCTGGCTGGCCCTGAAGCGGCTGGCGCGCTGCCATCCCTGGGGCGGCAGCGGGTACGACCCGGTTCCATAAAAAAAAGGGGCTATCTTCGGACAGCCCCCTTTTTTATAATAGGAGAGAATTACAGATACCCCTCGCGGGCGTACTCCTCGACGGCCCGCTTGAAGTGCTCGATCGTCTCCTCCATCGATACGAAGGACTTGCCGCCAGCGGCGTTGTGGTGGCCTCCGCCCTCGAAATACCTGCGGGCGAAACGGTTCACATCCACCTCGCCGCGCGACCGCAGCGACACGCGAATGAACTTGCGGTGGGCCAGGAACATGACCGACATGCGAATCTTCTTGATCGAGAGGGCGTAGTTCACGAAACCCTCGCTGTCGCCCTGCTGGAAGTTGAAGCGGCGCATTTCGTGCTCCTTCAACGACATGAGGGCCACCGTGCCGTCGTGGATGATCTCCATTTTGCGGTCGATGGCATAGCCGAACAGGCGGGCCCGGTCGGCCGTATAGGCGTTGTAGACGTTGTTGTGGATGGCGGGAATATCGATACCCTTCTCAGCCAGCACGGCCACGGCCCGGTAGAGGGCGGGGGTGAGGAACGAGAAGGAGAAGTTGCCGGTGTCGGTCATCATGCCCACGTAGAGGCAGGCTGCCATTTTGTCCGTGATCTGCTCCGTGCCGAACATTCTTTCGATCAGCGAGTAGACCACGAAGGCGGTCGACGACGAATCGGGATAGGAGAACTGCACGTCGAAGGGCTCCTGCGGCGAGAGGTGGTGGTCGATCAGCACCCGTTTGGCCGTGGCATTGGCCGCGATGGTGTCGCTCAGCGACTCCAGCCGCGAGATAGCGTTGAAATCCATCGAAAAGAGAATGTCCGCCTCGGCGACGGCCGCCTGCGCCTTCTCCGGTTCGTTGCGGAAGATCACCACCTGATCGATGTCCGGCATCCAGTCCAGAAAATAGGGGTATTTGTTGGGGACGATGCAGGTCACGGCGTGGCCCATC
>ENA-UOJJ01004873-UOJJ01004873.1-human-gut-metagenome-genome-assembly--contig:-CS66-NODE-4873-length-11939-cov-6.446483_pt1 | contig 11939 bp, 9 predicted proteins | sample MGYA00242343_ERZ723890 | MGnify/ENA metagenome assembly ERZ723890 | reverse complement strand
GCAGCAGGCTTGCGGTCATGTCATTCCAGTATATAAGATATGGTAGAAATGCCTGAATCGTTTCAATATATTTTATTATATCCGATTCTGCGGCAAATAGGAAGAGTTTTTCTGTTTTTTTCTTGATTTCATTATATGAACTTGATATACTGATCGTGGAGAAAGCCGTGATCGCCGCCATTCGGCGGGTAATCGGCTTTTTGTACCCTATCAGCAGTCATTATCAACATATTTCAGAAAAGAGAGAAAAGACCATGACATTAGACGAAAAGGCACTGGAACTTCACGCTCAATGGAAAGGAAAGTTAGAAACAACCGCCAAGTCCAAAGTAAACAGCCGCGAGGATCTGTCCCTGGCATACACTCCCGGTGTAGCAGAGCCCTGCCGCGTAATCGCTCGCGACCCGGAAGCCGTATACAAGTATACCATCAAGCAGAACACAGTAGCCGTTGTCTCTGACGGCAGCGCCGTACTCGGTCTCGGCAACATCGGCGCAAAAGCTGCCATCCCGGTTATGGAAGGCAAGTGTGTTCTCTTCAAGGAATTCGGCGGTGTCAACGCATTCCCGATCTGCCTGGACACACAGGATGTGGATGAGATCGTAGAGACAGTTGTTCGCATCGCTCCCATCTTCGGAGGCATCAATCTGGAGGACATCTCCGCGCCCCGCTGCTTCGAAATTGAGGAGAAGCTGAAGCAGCGCCTGGATATTCCGGTATTCCATGATGACCAGCACGGAACCGCTATCGTTGTACTGGCAGGCATCATCAACAGTCTCCGTGTTGTCGGCAAGAAGAAGGAGGACTGCCGCATCGTAGTGAACGGTGCAGGTTCTGCTGGAGTAGCAATCACCAAGCTGCTGCTTCGCTATGGTTTCCCCAATATTACCATGTGCGACAAGGTCGGCATCCTGAAGAAAGGTATGGATGGTCTGAACTGGATGCAGGAACAGATGATGGAAGTAACGAATCTTGAAGGACGTACCGGCACGCTGGCAGACGCGCTTGTCGGGGCAGATATCATGGTAGGTGTATCCGCTCCCGGTATCGTAACAAAGGAGATGGTAAGCACCATGAACAAGGACGCGATCCTCTTCGCCATGGCGAACCCGATCCCTGAGATCATGCCGGATGAAGCAAAGGCCGGCGGTGCACGCATCATTGGCACCGGACGCTCGGATTTCCCGAACCAGGTGAACAATGTCGTCATCTTCCCCGGTATCTTCAAAGGCGCTCTGGAAGGCCGCGCAACCGCCATCACAGAGGATATGAAGCTGGCAGCTGCTACTGCCATTGCCGATCTGGTGCCTCCGGAAAAGCTCTGCGATGATTTCATTCTGCCGGAAGCCTTCGATCCTCAGGTATCGGAAATTGTCAGCCAGGCGGTAAAGAAATTTATTTAACTCAACATCCAAAGAGGTAGAATCCCATGCTTTCGGAACCGTTAACACTCTATAAATTAATGATCCTGTATATGCTGCGTCAGGCCAAGTTTCCGCTGTCCGGCTCTCAGATCTCCGAGTTTTTTCTGGACAAGGAGTACACTACCTATTTTACACTGCAGCAGGCGCTGAACGAGCTTCTGGAAGCTCATCTGGTCAAGCAGGAAGTGATTCGGAACAGTTCCAGGTATGAGATTACGCGGGAAGGCGAAGAGACACTTGGTTTCTTCGGCAAGACGATCTCGGAAGCCATTGTGGAAGATATCGATCTGTTCCTGAAGGAGAACAAGGTGAGGCTTCGGAATGAAGTCGGTATCGTCTCGGATTACTACCGGGCCACAAACCAGGAATATGTCGTTCAGTGTGAAGTCCGCGAAGGGAAACAGCCTCTGATCAAAGTGGAGGTATCAGTTCCCACGAAGGATCAGGCGGAAGTTGTCTGCGATAACTGGCGGGAGTCCAATCAGCAGATCTATGCCTACATCATGAAAGAACTTCTGAAGGACTAATAACCGTAAGAACGAAGAGTCCAACAAATCAGGAAACTGAAAACCCCCGGAAAGCCCATCCATCCGCGATGGATATGCAATCCGGGGATTTTTTTATTGTTTATATCAATGGAGCGAAGATTCTCAGAATCCGCTGCAGCATCCCTACGAAGAAACCTTTCTCGATCATCTCCATGGTCAGCGGTTCACACTGCGACAGCACCTGCGCGGCATCTGCCTCCACCTGCCGGACGGAATCGGTCCGGTACAGGAAGACGCCGCACTCAAAGTGCAGGTACAGACTGCGATAATCCAGGTTAAAGGTACCGACCGTCGCCGCTTTTCCATCGCTCACGAAGACCTTCTCATGAATGAATCCAGGCTGATAGCGGTAAATCTTCACGCCCTGCTCCATCAGCTGCGGATAGTAGGTATCCGCCAGCTTGCTTACCAGCCAACTGTCCGAAGTACCCGGCACGACAAGGGAAACCTCCACGCCTCTCTTCGCCGCCAGCCCCAGCGCCGTAATCATCTCATTATCCAGAACCACATAAGGATTCAGAATCGTCAAGTGGTGCTGACTGCCGTTGATCAGGTTCAGGTAGACATTCTCTCCCACATTCTCATCATCCAGCGGCGTATCGTGATAAGGCTGCACATAACCGTTTCCGGCAAAAGGCTCCGGATGGAATACCCGGGGTCGATACTGTTCAAACGAAGAATCTGTTCGGCGAATGCTGTTCCACATCGTAAGGAACATCACATTCAGGTTCCATACACCCTCTCCGGTCAGCATAATTGCATTGTCCTTCCAATAGCCGTAGCGATTTGTCACATTGATATACTCGTCTCCGAAATTCAGACCTCCGGTAAATCCGATATAACCATCAATCACGGTAATCTTCCTGTGATCGCGGTGATTCATGATCGTAGACACGAACGGAACGAACGGATTGAACGCTTCACAGAGAATCCCCGTCGCTTCCAGCTGATCATGATAATCCGGCGGCAGATAAGTAAGGCTTCCCACATCATCGTAGATCACGCGGACATCCACCCCCTCCGACACCTTCTCTTTCAGGACTTCCAGGATCTGATTCCACATCACGCCTTCATGAATAATAAAGTATTCCATGAAAATATAGTGTTTCGCCTGCTTCAGCTTCTCCAGAAACACCGGAAGAAATTCTTCTCCGGAAGAAAAGTATACCGTGTCTGTCTCGGCATGCGGCGACATATGGCAGATATTCTGGATGTAGCGCATCTGACCGGCAGCCGCCGGATCCGTATCCTGCACTTTCTCACAGATCCCATTCTGTACCTTCATCATCGGTCGAATCCTGGCCTCTGATGCCTCCATCCGGTGTCTCAGCTTTCTGGCAGGCTTTCTTTGATAAAGAACCAGATATAGAAGACCGCCAAGCAGCGGGAAGGCCATCACAGGAATAATCCAGGCCAGCTTAGATGCTGGGTTGTTGTTCTTCCCCATAATATGCAGAACCACAAACAGGCTGAGTGTCTTCAGCGCAATGTTGATCCCCAGCGAATAATCCGTAAGCTTATACATAAAAAGCAGGAACCAGACCACCTGTATGGCGATCATGGTTCCCACTATTACAATTCGTCCTGTTATCGTTCGTAAAAACTTCATGGTTGTATGGCTGTCCCTTCCTGTGATCATCCGAAGGGCATGCTTTCTCAGGATGTATGATCCGCGCGGAAGCCAAGCGTGACTTCCACCGTCTGTTCCTGATAGGAGCCATGCTCCATACGGCTGACCGTCAACGTTACTGTCGTTCCTCCCGCATAATAGGGCAGAAGCTGATTCAGATCCTCATAGGTACGCACAGTATGACCGTCAAAACTGGTAATCACATCGTTATTCATGATGCCCGCCACCTGCGCCGGGCTGTTCTCTTCTACATAATATACCAGAATTCCCGCCGGCATGCCATAGTTTGTTACCATATTTTCAGAAATATCTTTCAGCTGCACACCGAGATAAGGATAATCCTCCTCGCTGACCTTGTCACTCCCGCCGATCCCCTTGATCAGGGAGAGTTCGTCGATGATATCGCGCACCTGCGAAATCGGGATTGCGAAGCCCATGCCCTCCACATCCGAATCGGAGAGCTTGGCGACATTGATACCGATCAGGCGTCCGTCCCGATCCAGCAGGGCACCACCGCTGTTGCCTGGATTGATCGCCGCATCCGTCTGAATCAGAGTCATCGTACTGCCATCCGTCGTCTGCATCACGCGGTTCAGCGCGCTGATGCATCCGGTCGTTACCGACTGTCCAAAGCCGAGCGCATTGCCGATCGCAATCACGCCCTCTCCCATACGCAGACTGTCCGAATCACCGATCGTAATCGCGCGAATTGAGGACTTCGTCTCATCACTGAGAGAAGCCAGAGAGACTCCAACCACTGCCACATCGTTATCCTCGTCCGTGCCCTTCACATAAGCTTCCGCTGTCGATCCGTTGTTAAAGGTGATCGTAAGGGAAGTAGCATCCTCAATCACATGGTTATTTGTTACAATCCAGAGTTCGCTCCCATTATCTCCCAGAATAATGCCGGAGCCGCTACCGGTCACCTCGTAGGTATCGTCCGGTTTTGAATAGAAGCCATAATAGTTCTTATAGTTCTCATACACGATCGTATTTGTGATCGCTACAATCGAAGGAAGCGTGGAATCCACCACATCCGACACATCCACGATGACAACGCCGCCGGTACTGCCGGAGGCTGCCGCAACATCCGCACTCTCCACCTGCGCGATCTGTGTCTCGCCGGTCACCGGTACCGTCTCCGCCGCTGTCTGCGATTCGCCGGAGAAAGCGTCCTCCGTAGTGCTCTCCGTATCCTTCACGATCAGCGAGGACGTATCTTCCTCCGAAGTAAACAGAGACGCCCAACCGTCCTCCGGTTCGATCATCTGCGTTACATAGTAGACACCTCCGCCGACCACACCGCTGACCAGTACAATCACCAGCAGAATCAGCAGAAATTTCTTCCCCATGCCCGGTTTCTTCTTGTTAGGATCTTCCCCACCAAGATTTTCTCCGCCGTAAAAATCACTCATATTATTCTCCCTCTTATTGCAGACAAAAGCGCCTGTTACAATCATACCATAAGATAATAGCAGGGTCAAAAGGCTTTTTCCCTGATATCATAGTATGTACCAGTGTAACAGGCGTTTGTGATAAATCTGTGTCAGTTCTGATAATTCGTAACGATAATTTTTCTACCTCTCCGGATAGTTACTCGTGCTCCGAACGGTAATCCAGGATATATTCGCTGATGGTCTGAACCGTCGAAGAAGGCGTATACTCCTCATTACCGAACAGGAAGGTGTGAAGCTGATCTACATTCTCTGTAAGGGTATTACAATACACATAGTAGTGACCGCCGCTCTGATCCCAGTACTTGTACGGGAACAGCCCCTGATCCGCAATCTTGTAGGAAGAAACATCCGAAGCAAGAGAAAGAATATCGCTCAGCGTCAGATTCGTGGAAATATTCGGAAATACAGTATTGCAGATATCATTCAGCGTACCGATGCTGGACTGCTTCGCCTTCTCAAGCATCAGGCTGATGACCTTTCTCTGACGCTCCGCGCGGGTGATGTCGTGATGTCCGACATTGCGTACACGGGCATATGTCGTACTCTGGATACCGTCCAGATGATGAACACCTTCATAGACGTCCACATTGCTGGAGGCAATTCCTGTAGACTTTGAAGTCTCCCACAGGAACTGGTTAATCGCTGCTGCTTCCTTATCCGTGATCTCAATATCCAGACCACCCATCAAATCAATCGTCTCGGCGACTGCATACCAGTTCACCGTAACATACTCTGTGATGTTCAGGTCGAAGTTTCGGTTGATGGTCTCAAGTGCTTCCTGCACACCATAGGCAGCATAGACGTCCGTCAGCTTGTGGTACTTGCCATCCGTCGTCTGGACCATGGTATCGCGCAGAATGGAGACCAGCTTAATTTCCTTCGTATCATTATTAATGCTGCAGATGATAACGGAATCCGAGTTCGCGTTCTTCGTCAGATCGCTGTTGTTGCGGGCATCCACGCCGTAGAACATAATCGTGCGATATCCCTTACTGGTCTCGACAACCGAACTGGGAAGATCCGGGTTCGTGGCAACATCATGCTTCTGAAACGCAACTGTCTCGATCTTGTCATATTGATTCTGTACATAGAAATAAGCAAATGCGCCTGCTGCAATCACCAGCAGAGCTAGTACTTCGATGATGACAAGAACAATCATCTTCTTTTTCTTCTTTTTTCTTGCTCTCTGACGGGCCTGTCGGCTACGGGAATGCGTTGATTCCTCTTCTTCATAGCGGCCGCTCATCCTCTCCTTGTCTCGCATATAACCTTTCCTCCGATATTGTGCTTCCGGGAAGCATTATGTGTTTCAGGAGCTCTTTGTTGCCGACTCCCACATACTATAATATCATATCGTATTTTCTGAAAAAGTGCAATCCGTTAATTCCTTAATTATTTCTGACTACTGTCTGAAATCATATCTTCTCTTTGAGAAAAAGCCGGAATTCAGGCTTCCGGCTTTTATAACTGCTGAATCCTTTTCTTACTTTTTGCTTTACAGCGATGTTGTCCGGAAAGACCCGCGGCACCAGATCAATTTATAAGAGCTCTGCCAGAAACTTGTTGATTTTCGCTGGATCCGCCTTGCCATGCATGGCTTTCATCGTCTGTCCAACCAGGAAACCGATCGCCTTCTTCTTGCCGGCATGATAATCCTCTACCGACTGTGGATTATCACGAATCACGTTCTCAACAACCTCGCGCAGAGCACCGTCATCGCTCACCATACCGAGTCCTTTTTCTTCTACATAGGCAACCGGGTCCACGTCCTCCGCAAAGATCACCTCGAAAACTTCCTTGGCGGTCGTGCGGTTGATCTTACCGTCCTCAATCAGTCCGATCAGCGCTGCCAGATGCTCCGGCGAGAAGGAGATATCCTCCGGCTCCTGATTCTTCTCCTTTAGCAGACGCATGGTTTCCACCATCAGCCAATTGGAGACTTCCTTCGGCTTGCTGCAGATTGCGATCGTCTCCTCGAAGAGATCCGCCATATGTTTCGAGCCCGTCAGAATCTCGATATCGTACTCCGGGATATCGTACTCTCTGCGATAGCGCGCCATCTTCTCATCACGCAGCTCCGGCTGACGGGAACGAACCTCCTCCAGCCATTCTTCACTGATCACAACCGGAACCAGATCTGGCTCCGGGAAGTAACGGTAATCCTGCGCGTCCTCCTTGGAACGCATCGCATAGGAATATTCCTTGTTATCGTCCCAGCGTCTCGTCTCCTGGATGACGGCCTTGCCCTCTTCGATAAGCTCGATCTGGCGCGCCTTCTCACCCTCGATAGCACGAGCAATTGCCTTGAAGGAGTTCAGGTTCTTCATCTCGGTTCTGGTGCCAAATTTCTCCGCGCCCACTTCGCGCACGGAAAGGTTTACGTCCGCACGCATGGAGCCCTCCTGCAGTTTGCAGTCAGAAGCACCCAGATACTGAATGATCAGGCGAAGCTTCTCCAGATAAGCGATAACCTCATCCGCCGAGCGCATATCCGGCTCGGATACGATCTCGATCAGCGGCACGCCGCTTCGGTTGTAATCGACCAGCGAGCAGTCTTCCCACTCATCGTGGATCAGCTTACCGGCATCTTCCTCCATATGAATCTCATGGATTCCGATAGATTTCTTACCGGCGGACGTCTCGATATCCACATGACCGTTCCGACAGATCGGCAGGTACAGCTGTGAGATCTGATAGTTCTGAGGGTTATCCGGGTAGAAATAATTCTTACGGTCGAACTTGCCGTAGCGGGTAATATCACAGTTGGTCGCCAGGCCGACTGCCATCGCATACTCTACGACCTGACGGTTCAATACAGGAAGTGATCCCGGCATACCCGTGCATACCGGGCAGGTGTGGGTGTTCGGCGCTCCGCCGAATGCCGTACTACAAGAGCAGAAGATCTTCGTCTTCGTCGCCAGCTCTACATGGACCTCCAGACCGATGACAGTTTCATAATTCTTCATTGTTCTCCTCCTTATAAAACAGCGCCGGGGCAGGCCGCAAAAGGATGTTCCTTCTGGAAGCTGTAAGCCGCACGGAGAATCTTCTTTTCCTCAAAGCAGTTGCCGATCATCTGCACACCGATCGGCAGCCCCTTCGCATCTGTTCCGCAGGGAACGCTGATGCCGGGAAGACCGGCCAGATTTACAGAGATCGTATAAATATCACCCAGATACATCTGCAGCGGGTTCGCCAGGCTTTCACCAAGCTTCGGAGCAGTTGTCGGAGCCGCCGGAGCCAGGATCACATCAAAGCGCTCGAAAGCTCTGTCGAACTCCTGCTTGATCAGTGCCTTGGTGCGCAGCGCTTTCAGATAGTAAGCATCATAGTAACCGGAGCTCAGTACGAAGGATCCCAGCATAATCCGGCGCTTTACCTCCGGACCGAATCCCTCGGAGCGGGTCTTCTTGTACATATTGTGGAGGCCTTCGTACTCCTCGGTACGGTAGCCGTATTTCACGCCATCAAAGCGAGCCAGGTTAGAGCTTGCCTCCGCGGAAGCAATGACATAATAAGCCGGAATTGCGTATTCGATCAGTCCAAGATCGAACACCTCAACCTCCGCACCCTTTGCCTTCAGCACATCCACTGCCGCCAGAACCGCTGCCTTTACCTCCGGGTCCAGTCCTTCGCCGAAGTAACCAGCTGGAATACCGATCTTCATGCCCTTCACATCATCCTGAAGAGCCGACACAAAATCATACGTTTCTCTGGCTACCGAGGTGGAATCCTTCCGGTCATGACCGGCGATCACATCCAAAATAGCGGCACAATCCGCTACATCCTTCGCTACCGGTCCGATCTGATCCAGAGAGGAACCGTAAGCGATGAGTCCGTAACGGGATACCGTTCCATATGTTGGCTTCAGTCCGGTCACACCGCAGAAGGAACTGGGCTGACGGATCGATCCGCCAGTATCGGAGCCAAGGGCCGCGAAGCACTCGTTTGCCGCTACCGCGCTGCAGGAACCGCCGGAAGAGCCGCCCGGGACATGCTCTGTGTTCCAGGGATTCTTCGTTGCACCAAAGGCGGAAGTCTCGGTTGTGCTTCCCATTGCGAATTCATCCATGTTCGTCTTGCCGAGAATCACAGCTCCGGCCTTCTTCAGATGATCCGCCGCCTCCGCATCGTATGGAGGAACAAAATTGTACAGGATCTTCGAACTGCAGGTCGTCTTCAGACCTTTCGTGCAGATGTTGTCCTTGACAGCCATCGGAACGCCGGCCAGAGGTCCGGTCAGCTCTCCGTCATCGATCTTCTTCTGGATGGCTTCCGCCTGTGCCAGCGCGCCCTCCGGATCTACCGTTACATAGCAGTTGTATTTCTGTTCTCCCGCCTCGATCTGATCGAGGGAAGCCTGTACGGCTTCTTTTACAGAAATCTCTTTCTCTTTGATTTTCTTCGACAGCTCCACGGCTGTCATGCTGAGGATACTCATCTGTCTTCTCCTATTCTACGGTTTTGGGTACCTTGAAGCTTCCATCCTTGACAGCCGGGGCATTTGCCAGAATCTCTTCGCGGCTGTCTCCATTCTCCACGACATCCTCGCGGAATACATTATTGACCGGAAAGATATGAGACATCGGCTCGACACCCGATGTATCCAGATTATTCAGCATATCAATGTAATCCAGCATCTCCGCCATATCCTTCCTGGCCGCTTCCTTCTCTTCCGGCGACAGCTCCAGCTTTGCCAAAATGCCCACATATTCGATGGTCTCATCGGAAATGATATTTGCCATTTCGTCTTCCTTTCTGTTTTTGTTTCGTTCTCTTTTTTGTTATACTCTTTGCTATGCTCTTTGTTTTTGTTCTCTTTCTATCTCCGTTCTCCGGTGATTTTCCGCTCTGCAGCAGCCAAATTACGGTTCCAGGCGGCTCAGGTCGCGGGGGAAGAGCGTCGTCTCACGCACATTGTCCTCGCCCAGGAGCTTCATGGTCAGGCGCTCCAGGCCGATGCCGAGACCGCCATGAGGGGGCATACCGTCCTTGAACGCTCTCAGATAAGCATCCATTCCATCCTCTGTCATGCCGCGCTTTTCCATCTTCTCACGAAGCATGGGATATTCGTGGATACGCTGACCACCGGTCGTGATCTCCATTCCGCGGAACAGCAGGTCGAAGCTTAACGTCACGCTGGGGTCCTTCGGGTCGTCCATCGCATAGAAGGGACGTTTCTTCGACGGGTACTCAGTGACAAATACAAAATCCGCTCCGTACTCTTCCTTGAAGTAGCGACCGATCAGCTGCTCCTCTTCCGGCTCCAGATCATGCGGGTTGCGGATCTGACGGTTGTATTTCTCCGCTACCAGCTCCTTGGCCTTCGCAAAGGGAACGCTGGGAATCCGGCTCACATCCGGCAATTCGACCTGAAGCATCTCCAGCTCCTTCGCGTACTCCGTCTTCAGCAGCTCCATCGTGTACTGCAAGAATCCGGTCTCCATCTGCATGATATCCTCGTAACCGTCGATGTAGCCCATCTCGAAGTCCATACTGGTGTATTCATTCAGATGACGCTTGGTGTTGTGCTTCTCCGCACGGAATACCGGAGCCACCTCGAAGACACGGTCGAACACGCCCACCATCATCTGCTTATAGAACTGAGGACTCTGCGCCAGCGCTGCCGGGTGATGGAAGTATTCCAGCTTAAATACGTTCGCTCCGCCCTCCGCATTCTTCGCTACCAGCTTCGGAGTATGAATCTCAGTGAATCCTTCCCGGTGCAGGTAATCACGAAAGCCTCTGACGATGCCTTCCTGAATCCGGAACTTCGCACGTTCCTTCGGGTTGCGGAGGGAGACGGTGCGGTACTGAAGCTTGGCTTCCAGAGATGTATTCATCTTCCACTTGTTAACCGGAACCGGAAGCGCTTCCGTCGGCTCGGAGAAGATCCGGATGCTCTCCAGACGAATCTCATAGCCGCCCGGAGCCCGCTGCTCCTGATGTACAATACCGGTTACTTCGATGGCTGCTTCTTCCTTACAGGGGTTCTGCTGAAAGACAGCTTCGCTGCAGACGCACTGCACCAGGCCTTCGGCCTTTCGCAGGATCAGGAAGGAAACCTCTCCCATATCCCGAATGATGTGAACCATACCTCTCATCGTTACCTGCTCACCGTCCAGACGGCCGGACAGAAGCTCCGCTACGGAAATGTCTGTTCTCTTCTTTTCACCGGTCATAAATTCCATGATCTTTTACCCCTTTCTTCTACAAAAACAAAAGACCCGGAGTATATAAAATATATACTCCGGGACGAATTCAAAATCCGCGGTACCACCCGCATTGAGGCCATGCCTCCGCTCTCGCTGATAACGGCAGCTTCCGGGCGAACCTACTCTGGTTCAGAACGCCTGCTCCCCAGTGTTCCCTCTGTCCGGTTCCCAAAGGATGCTCTCAGTCGGTGACATCCTATTCCTGTCGTTCTCCATTGGACACAGAGTCTGGTTCTTCGCATTTGCTTTGTTTTTCTCTGCGATTTTTTCTATGATGCCTAATCATAGACCTGTTGACCTTATTTGTCAAGGTAAAATCTCATATTTTCTTAAAAAAAGTTTGTACGAATTTTATATAAATCTTCTGCCGCATAAATCTGCTACCTTATGAAATTTTTCCTGCAATAATTGATACTCCCCATGACCTTACCATAAAAAATGCCATCTGCTTCGGAAAACTCAACACTTTCGGCATAGACTTTGTATTGAATAATATTATTCATCTGGGCTCCTCCAGCTCCATTCTTGCCAATGCCTGTCCACAATGGCATCTTAACAATCAAATCGTACAACCGAAGCCTTAATATAATCCCCATCGTTAATATCTTTTGCAATTTCTGCGTCCAAGTGTATGATAATTTTCCCTCCGCAAATAAGTTTTTCCT
>ENA-UOJJ01004867-UOJJ01004867.1-human-gut-metagenome-genome-assembly--contig:-CS66-NODE-4867-length-11956-cov-11.560205_pt1 | contig 11956 bp, 8 predicted proteins | sample MGYA00242343_ERZ723890 | MGnify/ENA metagenome assembly ERZ723890 | reverse complement strand
AAATAAAAATAAATAATGTAGAGTTAATAAATGGGAACTTAAATACAAGAGGTAAAAGATTAGATTTATATTTAGAAACAAATGCTGGAAAAATAAACGTGGAAATGAACGCAGAAAATAAAAACTATGTACATCCAAGGAATTTAGCATATATATGTAATATATATCAAAATCATACATTGATAGGAAAAGAGTATGATCAAAATACAAAAATAATTCAAATAAATTTTAGTTATGGATTAAATAAGAAAAAGGTAATATATAAATATGAAATTAAAAATGATGAAGATGAAAGATTTGTATATAATTTTGAAATATATGAAATAAATATGGGAATATTTTATGAAAACTTGGTATAATAAAAACCAAGAACAGATAGAAAAATACAAATATTTTATAATACTTAATTTAGAACATGATGAATTAAAAGAACTATCAAAAAAAGATAAGGGGGTAGAAAGATATATGGAAGATTTGAATGTAATAAATAGTGACCCTGTATTTATACAACATATGACGGATGAAGATGATAGAGAAGGAATATATAAAGCTTTATTAGCCGAGGAAAAAGAAAAAGCTATATTAGAAGGAATTGAAGAAGGCAAAAAAACAGGTTTAGAACAAGGAATAAAACAAGGGGTAAAAGAAGGTATAAAGGAAGGTATTGAACAAGGTATTGAACGAGGCATCGAACAAGGCATTGGTCAAGGAATTAAGAAAGTCGCTAAGACAATGATTGAAAATAATTTTCAAATTGAAGACATTATAAAAATAACTGGCTTAACAAAAGATGAAATTTTAAATTTAAAGTAATTATTGTAAAATACCAATAACAACTTGGTATTTTTTTGAATTTATTGTATAATTACTAAAGGAGGCAAAACTATGAAAAACTTTTATGTAACAACACCTATTTATTATCCAAGTGGTAAATTTCATATAGGAACTGCATATACTACAATACTTGCAGATGTCATAGCTCGTTATAAGAGAATGGAAGGATATAATGTTAAATTTACAACAGGACTTGACGAACATGGATTAAAAATAGAAACCAAAGCTATTGAAGCAGGTAAAACACCACAAGAATATGTAGATGAAATGGCAAAGAATGCTATAAATCTTTGGGAAAAATTAAATATTAGTCAACATGATTTTATAAGAACTACAAATCAAAAGCATGAAGAAATTGTTTTAAAAATATATGAAAAAATGTGTAATAATGGCGATATATATAAAGGCCATTATAGCGGTTGGTATTGTGTACCATGTGAAACATTTTTCACAAAAACTCAATTGGTAGATGGAAAATGTCCAGATTGTGGTAGAGAAGTTAATTTAACTGAAGAAGAGTGCTATTTCTTTAATATTAAAAAATATCAATCTAAAATAGAAGAATTCTATGAAAAAAATCCGAACTTTTTAGAACCTGTATTTAGAAAAGAAGAAATAATGAATAATTTTATTAAACCTGGTTTAGAAGATTTATGTATTTCAAGAACAACATTTAGTTGGGGAATAAAACTTCCTAATGATCCAAAACATGTTATGTATGTATGGCTTGATGCACTTACAAACTATATTACTTCGCTTGGATATTTAACTGAAAATGATAGCGAATTCAAATCTTTCTGGCCAGCTGATATACAAATAATAGGAAAAGATATAGTAAGATTCCATGCAATATATTGGCCAATATTTCTAATGTCTTTAGGTATAGATACGCCTAAAAAACTATATTCACATGGATTTATTGTAATGAAAGATGGAAAAATGAGTAAGTCAAAAGGAAACATGATTTACCCTGATGTACTTGCTGATAAATTTGGTGTAGATGCGGTTAGATACTTTTTACTTAAATTAATGAATTATGGGACAGATAGTGAATTTACCCCAGAAACATTTGTAGAAAGATATAATTCAGATTTGTGCAATGATTTAGGTAATTTACTTAATAGGACAATAGCAATGATTAATAAATATTTTAATGGTGAAATTGATAATTCATTTAAAGAAAAAACTGATTACGATGAAGAAATAGAAAATGTAGTTAAAGATTCAATAAATAATTTTAAAAATGATTTTGAAAAAATATATATAAGTAATTCGTTATCAAATTTATTTAATTTAATTACAAAAGCAAATAAATATATTGATCAAACAGAACCATGGATTTTAGCTAAATCAGAAGAAAATCATGAAAAACTAAAATCAGTAATGTATCATTTAGTTGAAAATTTAAGAATATTTGCTATTTACATAAATCCATTTATACCAGACACATCTAAAAATATATTAGATCAATTAGGAATAGAAGAACAATATAGAACACTAGAATCTGCTATGTATGGTGCTTGTAATAGTACTAAAGTTATTGAAAAAGGAATACCATTATTTCAAAGACTTGATGTAGAAGAAACAACAAATGAAATAAAAGAAATGATGAAATAATTTAAAATATGATATTGAATTAATATTTTGTTTTTGATATTATATAAATAACTGTGATGAACAAGAGGAGTAAATTACTAATTTATTAAAGAGAGCAAATGATAGGTGAGAATTTGCATGAATTAGTAATTGAAGGTAGCTTGGGAGCATTTTTTCTGAAATAATAGTAGGAAATTACGTATAACTGCGTTAAAGTATCAAGGTAGCTTTTGCTATAAATTAAGGTGGTACCACGAGTAATTCGTCCTTTACGGAATGATTACTCGTTTTATTTTTATGAAAGAAGGAATAAAATGTTAGATAAAAAATATGATCATTTAAAAGTAGAAGAAGGAAAATATGAAAACTGGCTTGAAAAAGGATATTTTACAAGCGGTGATTTAAGTAAGAAACCATATGCGATTGTTATACCGCCACCAAATGTAACAGGTAAATTACACTTAGGACACGCATGGGATACAACAATTCAAGATATAATGATTCGTTATAAAAAAATGTGTGGATATGATGCATTATGGTTACCAGGTATGGATCATGCCGCAATAGCAACAGAAGCAAAAGTAGTACAAAGATTAAAATCAAATGGCATAAATAAATATGAACTAGGAAGAGAAAAATTTCTAGAAGAATGTTGGAAATGGACTAAAGAATTTTCTGGAAACATTAGAAAGCAATGGGCAAAACTTGGATTATCATTAGATTATAATAAAGAAGCCTTTACACTAGATGAAAATCTAACCAAAGCAGTTAAACATGTGTTTGTAAGTTTATATAATGAAGGGTTAATTTATAGAGGAGAAAAAATAATAAACTGGGATCCAGTAGCAAAAACAGCCCTTTCTAATGAAGAAGTTATTTATAAAGATGATGAAGGTGCATTTTATCATTTAAAATATTTTATTGAAAATAGTAATGATTATTTAGAAGTAGCTACAACAAGACCAGAAACATTATTTGGAGATACTGCTGTTGCAGTAAATCCTGAAGATGAAAGATACAAAAAATTAATAGGTAAGAATGTTATACTTCCAATTGTTAATAAATTAATACCTATAGTAGCTGATGAACATGCTGATCCAACATTTGGAACAGGTGTAGTTAAAATAACACCAGCACACGATCCTAATGATTTTGAAGTAGGAAATAGACATAACTTAGAAAGAATAGTTGTTATGAATCCTGATGCCACTATGAATGAAAATGCGGGAATTTATAAAGGATTAACTCGTGAAGAATGTAGAAAACAATTAGTAAATGATTTAAAAGAAAAAGATTTAATAGTTAAAATAGAGAAAATGATTCATAGTGTTGGACATAGTGAAAGAACAGATGCAGTAGTTGAACCATACTTGTCAAAACAATGGTTTGTAAAAATGCGTGGACTTGCAGATAAAGTTTTAGAAAATCAAAAAAATAAAGATACAAAAGTTAACTTTGTACCTCCTAGATATGAAAAAACAATGAATCACTGGATGGAAATAACTTATGATTGGTGTATATCTAGACAGCTTTGGTGGGGACATAGAATTCCAGCTTGGTATAAAGATGATCAAATTTATGTTGGAGAAGATGCACCACTTGAAGAAGGTTGGGTACAAGATAATGATGTGTTAGATACTTGGTTTAGTAGCGCATTATGGCCTTTTGCTACATTAGGTTGGCCAAATGAAACAGAAGATTATAAAAGATACTATCCTAATAATGTTTTAGTTACTGGGTATGATATTATTCCTTTTTGGGTAAATAGAATGACATTCCAAGGACTTAAATTTACAAATAAAAGACCATTTAAAGATTGCTTAATACATGGATTAATAAGAGATAAAGAAGGAAGAAAAATGTCAAAATCTCTAGGAAATGGAGTAGATCCTATGGATGTTATTGACGATTATGGATGTGACTCATTAAGATATTTTCTTGCTACTTCAACAGCACCTGGTATGGATCTTAGATATGATACTGAAAAAGTAAAATCAACATGGAATTTTATCAATAAATTATGGAATGCATCAAGATTTTGTTTAATGAATATGGAAAATTTTACGAAAGAAGATTATAAATTAGAAAATTTAAAAGATATTGATAAATGGATAATATCAAAACTAAATACAACAATTAAAGAAGTAACAAATAGTATGGGAAAATATGAATTTAATAACGTTGGTTCTTCACTTTATTCATTTATTTGGAATGACTTTTGTGATTCTTATATAGAACTTTCTAAATTTAGTTTAGATGATAATGCAACTTTATCAACACTTCATTATGTTATAGAAAATATATTAAAATTATTACATCCATTTATGCCTTTTGTTACAGATGAAATATATTCTATGCTACCAATACATGAAGAAAACATTATATTAAGTTCATATCCTGTATATAATAATGATTTTGAATTTAAATGCGAAACTTCAAATGTAGAATTAATGTTAGATTTTATTAGACAATATAGAAATATTAAAGCAGAAAATAATATAGATAAAACTGCCATAGTAAAATTGAATAATGATGAAGATTATTCATTAATAATAAAAATTCTTAAACTAAATATATCAAAAGAAAACTTAAAAATTAATAAATATAACGTCGCAAACTCAAAATATAATGTAGATATATATTTTGAAAAAGAAGAAACAGAAGCAGATTTAATAGAAAAACAAAAACAAATAGAAACATTAAAAAATAGTATTTCAAGACGCGAAAAATTACTTTCAAATGAGGGATACATAAATAAAGCTCCAGCTAAAATAGTTGATGAGGAAAGAAAAAAATTAGAAGAAGAAAAAATAACTTTAGAAAGCCTAATTAAATAAATATGATTAAAAGAAACTTTAATTTGTTTCTTTTTAAATACAAAAATAACGTTAATTATTGTAAAATGAAAAGTATAAAATTAATATAATTATATATATTTTATATAAAAAATGTTAATATATAATAAAGAGGCGATCTTAATGGGAAAAATGGAAAATAATATAAAAAAAGGCATTATTGAATCATATGCGTTTAGATTAAAAGCTCTAGGACTTTCTTTCAAATATTCTGACTACAAAACAGCTTTTAGTAAAATTCCAGGTGATAAAATATATGAAACATTATCAAATCTTGTTAGAAACAAAGAAACAGCTATTAGTTATTTAACGAATCTAGGTGTTAAAGTAAAAGATAGTGTAAATAATTTAACTGACAAAATAAAAAAACAACTTAATTTATCAAATGTAACAGAATTTAATCATGATAATAAAGATTATTTTAAATTTAAAGATAGTAATAATCAAATATACGTTGTAAGAAATTTAGGTGAAGATTCTAAAGAATTATTCACTAACATTTTAAATGAATCAAGTATAAATTATGGTGATGGAAAAAAGAATGCAAGTGAAATATTTAAAAAATTAAATGAGAAAAAATTTGTAGAAATAAAAATGAAAAAAGAAGCAGAAATAGAAAATAAAAATTTACATCAAGTTTCTGTTATTAAATCATTAGAAAAACAATTTCCAGAAAGAGAAATTATTACATCAATAGAAGAGAATTTTTATATTGTTAAAGGAAATGAAACAGAAAAAGATATTTTATTATCACCTGTATATGAAAATGGAAAAGTAACGCTTAAACAAATTAGTCAAAAAACATATGGAAGTAAAATTGATGTAGAAAGTAGTAAAAAAGAAGAATCCAATAATTTTGAAATACCAAATGAAATTATGTTAGAACTTGAAAATGATATAGAACTTGAAAATATGATAAATGAAGGTCTAGATAATAATTTAAATGATGAAACAATATCAAATATTGCAGAAAAGAATTTAATAAAGAAAAATAGAAAATTTGAGAATATAAATTTAGCTTTAGCGCTTTCAATCATAATTTCAAACATCAGATTAAAAAGAAAAAATGCAACAAAAAAACATAAATTAGGTGGAAGACAATATGTTCTAACTCCTAATTTATATAGAAATAATGTTTCATAAAATAAAGGTAGGAATAAAATGAAAAAAAATAATAAATTAATAATACTTATATTTTTATTAATATTATCTATTAGTTTTATAATATATAAAAGTGTTTTAAAACCATCAACAAATAGTGAAGAAAAAGTAAATAGTCAAGAACCATACAAAACTGAAACTGAAAAAAAAGAAGAAAAAATTGAATTGAAAGAAAATCAAAGCTTAACAAAAAAAGGATATATATTAGAAGAAAATGATGGAGTTTATTCTATAGATGGTATAATAATTACAAATAAAACATATTCAATACCACAATCATATGGAAATGGATTAACAAAAGAATTTACAGAGGCTTTTAATAAAATGCAGGTTGCAGCTAAAGAAGATAATATAGATATAAAAATAATAAGTGGATATAGATCGTATAATACACAGGTATCTACTTATAATTATTGGACAAGTAAGTATGGAAAAGAAGAAGCAGATAAAATATCAGCTCGTCCAGGGCATTCAGAACACCAACTTGGCCTTGCAGCAGATATAAATTCATTATATACAAGTTTTAAAGATACAAAAGAAGGCATATGGTTAAACAATAATGCATATAAATATGGTTTTATTCTTAGATATCCAGAGTCAAAAACAGAAGAAACGGGATATAGTTTTGAACCATGGCATTATAGATATGTTGGAACATCACTAGCTGAAAAACTATATAACAATGGGGATTGGATTACATTAGAAGATTATTATGGAATAACAAGTAAATATGAATAGATATAAAATTTTATATCTTTTTTTTAACTCTAAAATTTGTTACAATTAATTAGGTGGTAAAATGATAGTAATAATTGCAGAAAAACCTTCACTTGCTCGTAATATAGTATCAGGTATAGGAAAAATGCAACGACATGACGGATATTTTGAAAATGAAACATATATAGTTAGTTGGGCATTTGGACATTTATTTGGATTATGTGATATAGAAGATTATACAAAGAGAGAAGATAAAAAATGGACTATAGAAAATTTACCTTGCTTTCCAGAAAAATTTAAATTTAAACTTAAAGGTTTAGGAACAGATAAAGGAATAGAAAAGCAATTTAATATAATAAAAAATTTAATTAACAGAAACGATGTAGATACAATAGTAAATGCAGGAGATGCTGATAGAGAAGGAGAAATAATAGTTAGACTTTGCGTTGAAAATGCATTACAAACAAATAAAAAATTTGTAAGACTTTGGCTTCCAGATCAAACAGAAGAAACTGTAAAAGAAGCATTAAAAAATATGAAGGATGAAAAAGAATATGATTCACTTGCAAATGAGGGATTTGCGCGTACTTATATAGATTGGTTATATGGAGTTAACTTAACTAGATATGCAACCCTTAAAACAGGAACACTTCTTAGAGTTGGAAGAGTAATTATTCCGATTGTTAAAGCTATATATGATAGAGATTTACAAATAAGAAACTTTATTCCAGATATATATTATGGAATAAATAGTAAAGAAATAACAAACGGAGAAGAAATAGAATTAAATAGCAAAAAAAAATTCGATAAAAATGAAATTGATTCAGCTAATAAATTATGTGATGAATATAATAAAGAAAAAGCTATTGTAGTAGAAAAAAAAGTAAAAAAAGATAAACTAGATCCAGGAAAACTTTATTCATTATCTAAACTTCAAAATGTTTTAGGAAAAAAATATAAAATGTCTATGGATAAATCACTATCAATAGTTCAAAAACTTTATGAAGAAGGTTACTTAACATATCCACGTACAAATTCTGAATATCTTGCTACCAATGAAAAAGATAAAATAAAAAAAATAATTAATAATTTAATTGAATTAAAATATCCAATAGAATTTAAAGATAAAAAAACAATATTTGATGATTCAAAAATAGAATCACATTCAGCACTTACACCAACATATAAAATTCCTAAATTATCTACGTTAAGTGATGATGAAAAGATTGTTTATAAAACAGTATTTAAACGTTTTGTAGCAGTGTTTTGTAAAGAAGAATGCAAAATAAGCAAAACAGAAATAAAAATAAAGTTGGGTGATTTAGAGGAATTTACCCTAAAAGGAACAGTTATATTAGAGCAAGGTTGGACAAAATATGATGATTATAATTCAAAAGATAAAATACTTCCAAATTTGGAAAAAGGGGACATCATAAATATAAATTTTAAACCAATTGAAAAAAAGACAACAGCTCCTAAACACTATACAATAGAAACACTTAATAATTACTTAAAAAATCCTTTTAAAGAAGATAAAAAAAATATAGATGAAAATGATGATACAGATGACTATAAAGCAATATTTGAAGGATTAGAACTTGGTACAGAAGCAACTAGAACTGGAATAATAGATAATGCTATAAAAAGCGGATATATAGAATTAAAAAAAGATGTTTATACAATACTTCCAAATGGAGAATATTTAATTAATTCATTAAAACAAATGCAAATAGAAATGGATAAATATAAAACTGTAGAACTTGGAAAAGCATTAAAAAGTGTATATCATAATAAAATAACTGTTGATGATTCTGTAGATATTGCTAAAAAAGAAATAAGCAAAGTATTTAGTATAAAACAAAAAGCAATAGAAAATGATATAGATACAGGCTTTTATAAAGATAAAATAGGCATATGTCCAATCTGTGGTAAAGATGTATTAAAAAGTAAATATGGATATGGATGCATTGGATATAAAGATGGATGCAACTTTAAAATAAATTTTACTATATGTAATAGAATAATTTCTAAAAAAAATGCAGAACTATTATTAAAAACAGGGAAAACATCAAAAATAGTTGGATTCACATCTAAAAATGGAAAAAGTTTTGATGCATATTTAAAAAACAATAATGGCAAAATTGAATTTGAATTTAATTAACTTTTAATTTATAAAAAAATAATGTATAATACGAATTGAAATGAGGCGATATTATGTTTATAGATGAAGTCATAATAGATTTAGAAGCTGGTAGTGGTGGAAATGGATGTATGGCATTTAGAAGAGAAAAATACGTAGAGATGGGTGGACCATATGGTGGAAATGGTGGAAAAGGCGCAGATATAATATTTAAAGTTGATGAAGGTTTAAATACTTTACTTGATTTAAGATATAAAAAATTAATTCGTGGTGATAAGGGTGAAAATGGCCTTGGAAAAGGAATGCATGGTGCAGCAGCAGAAAACGTTATTATAAAAGTACCAGAAGGTACTGTAATAACTGATATAGATACTGGGTTAATAATAGCTGATTTAGTTAAAAATGGAGAAGAAGCTGTAGTAGCGCATGGTGGTCGTGGTGGAAGAGGTAATATTGCTTTTGCTACAAGATCAAACCCTGCTCCTAACTTTGCTGAAAATGGAGAACCAGGCGAAGTAAAAAGAGTAAAAGTTGAATTAAAACTTCTTGCAGATGTTGGTTTAGTAGGTTTACCAAGCGTTGGGAAATCGACATTTATTTCAAAAATATCAGCAGTGAAACCTAAGATTGCCGCATACCATTTTACTACATTAAAACCAAATTTGGGTGTTGTAAGAGCAAGCAATAACAGATCATTTGTAGTTGCAGATCTTCCAGGATTGATTAAAGGTGCTTCACTTGGTGAGGGACTTGGAGATAAGTTCTTAAAACATATTGAAAGAACAAGAGTAATTGCTCACATTATAGATATGAGTGCTTTTGAAGGTAGAGATCCATATGAAGATTATTTAACCATAAATAAAGAACTAGAAGATTTTAATAAAAAAATACTAGATAAGCCTCAAATAATAATTGCAAATAAAATGGATATGCCTACATCAAAAGAAAATTTAAAAAAATTTAAAGAAAAAGTTAATGTTGAAGTATTTGAGATGTCAGCTATGAATGGAGAGGGAATAGATAAAATAATAAATAAATTAGCTGATATGTTAGATAATATAAAAAAAGAACCATTATACGATGAACAAAAATTTGAAAGTCATGTTTTATATAAATTTAAAGTTGAAAAACCATTTACTATTACAAGGGATAATAGAACTTGGGTAGTACGTGGAGACGAAGTAGAAAAATTGCTTAGAATGACAAAATTTTCTTCTGATGAAGCAGCATTAAGATTTTCTAATAAACTAAGAAAAATGGGAATAGATGATCAACTAAGAGAGTTAGGGGCTGAAGAAGGAGATACTGTAAGAATATTAGATTTTGAATTTGAATATAAGTTATAATGTGAGAACCAAATTTGACAAATAATAATTTCTTTGTTAATATAAATCTAGTTTGTGAGGTTAAAAATTAATGGATAAAGACGGGCTGACTCGGCAATATAAAAAATTAAAAGAAAGCATAATAGATGCTAATTATAGTATTTCAAAATCAAAAATAGTTAAAAGTATAAATTATATGTTATATAGTGTTTATAATGCAAAAAACAACATAGATAACGAAAAAATGCAGGTTATGAATAATTATAAAATTGATAAAAAAACATCAATTTTTATAATTGATGACGTTAATGGTTGCGATAAAGATGTTATAAATGAACTATATAAAAATGATTGTGTGATATTGACACCAGAATTTAATGATTTACAAATCGCACCTGATGAATATGAATTTAATAAATATATATATTATGATTTAGATGACAACAAAGACTTAAATAAAACTTATAAAATAATTGATTGCTTGCTTTATAAGAGAAATGTAGCAATCTTTATAGATGATTTTATGAGTATTAAAAATAAAGAAAAGTTACGTGAATTTATTGAAAGAATAGTTACTATTTCTGAGCATCATAATACATCAATCATACCAATATCAATTGTTAAAGATGAAACAAAAAATATTCTTAATGTAGGAAAACCAATTTATAGTGATTTTAATATAGATGATGAATTTTTATTGAAAGAATGTTTTTCAACATTAAGATGGGAAGCACTAGAACAAATTTATGAATCAAAACATTTTGAAGTAGTTCAGGATAAAATTGCTTATGAAAAAAGATATTTAGAATATATAAAGAAATTATTAGAACCTATATCTGTTGATAATCAATTTGTATTAAAAAAAACAAAGTAAATATTTAATAAAAACGTTATTCAATGAATAGCGTTTTTATTGATTTTTGATATATAAAATGCTATACTCAAGTTGTATGGTAGGTGGTAATATGTATATAAATTTATATGTTTCAATATGTGCACTTTTAATTTCGTTTTTCTTGCTAATCAACTTTTTTTCTAAAAAAAGATATGATAATAAGGAAACGAAAATATTTTCATATATGCTTATATTTAATTTTATAAATACTATATTCACACTAAGTATTGTATTTATAGAAAAAACAAACATTATAAATATAATATTTTTAAAGATACTTAATAAATTAAATAATGTTATACAGTTAGGATGGATATGGCTTTTATTTCTTTATATGTTATATATGTTATGTAATAATAAAGAAAAAAAATATAATCTCATAAAAATCATTACTGTAATTATCAATATATTACTAGGAATACTTATTTTTATA
>ENA-UOJJ01004864-UOJJ01004864.1-human-gut-metagenome-genome-assembly--contig:-CS66-NODE-4864-length-11965-cov-12.679681_pt1 | contig 11965 bp, 9 predicted proteins | sample MGYA00242343_ERZ723890 | MGnify/ENA metagenome assembly ERZ723890 | reverse complement strand
GCTATGAATATCGCTGTTAAATGTTCTGATGTATCACATCAAGAATTGGCGAATGTTGATAACTTCCCCTATCTTGATATTAACGTACAGCCTTATACGCTGTTTGGAGATAAAACGCCTGTAGCTTTACCTAATAATACAACCAGAAATGTTCGTATTATTCCGTTAAAAGTTATTTTCAGTGATGATACTACATGGGAAAATACTTCCGAGCGGGCGTATGAATTGGCTGAGTATGAACAGCAGCCTATATCTTCGTTAGGTGAATTGGCAGACCAGTACAAGCGGGATTTGCATAAGATATGCATAGACAGTGAAAAGCATAATTATCTGCCTGCTAATGTAAATGGGTTTACTATTTGCGGATGTGGAAAAGTAGTAAAAGCTGGTATACTGTCTTGTCCTGCGTGCGGTGTGACTATTGAAAAACTATTTGGATTGAATAATGCAGCTGCACTACAAGAGCACTTAGAAAATTATCAGACCGCACAGGCCAAATCTCAACAGCAGCAGAAAGTGAAAAAGCGTAAATTAGTACGATGGATAACAGCTACAGGTATTGTAGCTGTACTTGCCATTACTATTTCACTTACCTATTCCCATGTTAAGAAAAATGCTTATATGAAATCTTTTGAACAGGCACAGGCGTATAGCGATAGGTTTTCTGCTTGCGAAACATTTGCAGCCGCTATAACAGATAACGGAACTATCACGCTTACTGCTCCATATAAAAATATACAACTCGATGACAGTGATTGGTATGATATACAATATATCGAAGCATCTCATCACTCTTATAGTGATGAAATTATAGGAGTTCGCTCAGATGATATGACAGTTGACACTCAATTGAGTTATATGCATACAGCAATTGAGAATATTTTTGAAAATAAAAGAAAAAAGCCTAAAATTGTGCAGACTGACAAACATGGTGATATCGAATTGATGGATGACGGAACAATAACATCCGAATTCAATGAAGCCGAAAAATTAAAGAATATTGTTGATATTGTCGGTATATATGGTGGAAGCGGAACGTTCAAAGGCTGCATTGCATTGGATAATACAGGAAATATAACACCGATTGGAATGTCTGCTTTCTATGAAAATACTTTTGACACAACGAATTGGGATAACATCATTCAACTTTCAATATATGATAATACACTTGTAGGATTACGCCAAGATGGAACTGTTGTTGCAACTGGAAACAATAGCTATGGTCAATGTGATGTTGAGGATTGGACTGATATTGTCGCAGTTAAAGCTGAAGAGCGTAGTGTATATGGTGTTAAATCAGATGGTACTATCGTTGGTGTAGGTTATATTCCGGCCAAACAGAACTATGATTTAGGAGATTTGAAGCTGTGGTAGAGTTCTCCAAGGAAAATATTCAAACTGCATTAAATGCTGCTGTACAAGATGTTATGTCCAAAGATGCTAACCTTCTAAAAATCAAAAGTAGCGAACGCGGTATTGTTCATTGGCTGGCAATCTACTTTGAAGAACATATCAAAAACAATTCTAACACCACTAAATTCAACCATGACAATGGGTATGTCGTTGATGTAGAATATAGCCGCACATATGATGACATTAAACGTTTTGAACACATGAAGGAGAGCCTTTGTAGAGAAGATTGTCCTTATCCAGCTACAGATGATTGCTCGAAGTACAAAAATAAGCAAACCTACTACACTGTTACGTTGGATATGATTTTTCACAAACGATTAACAAACACCCTAGACGCTAATATTCTATGTGTGGAAGTGAAAACTTCTTCTGCTAACCGTAGTAGTGCAGCTGTCCTAACAAAAATGCTATCCTGCGATAAGAAACGTGTTAAATATCTTATTTCTGATAAAGATAAAAGCGAACCAACTTATCAATTCGGAGCAACCGTGTATATCGAATCTGAAAGCGATGCTCGAATCAACTTTTTTGAACACGGAAGTCAACAATATACAAGCTATACATTACTACAGAATAGCAAAATGCAAAATATAAGTACGCACTCACTTTCAGGCATCTAGCGTATATCAAGGGATAGCCCTGTGCTATCCCTTTTCTTGTGTATTAATTGTTCGTAAAAGTGTACTTTTGCGAATGCAGCAAATCACTATCAAATCTTAGTTCGTAAATATTATATTTTAGTTTACGGATATGTTTGCAAAGTGCTTGACTATTACGAACAAAACTGCTATACTATTCGCATAGAGTAAAGGAGATTTACGAACATGGATAATCGCACTTTCTACTATGCGCGTGTATCGAGCAAAGACCAGAACTTAGACCGTCAGTTAGCGGCATTCAAAGCATTAGGCGCTGACGAGCGGGACATTATCACCGACAAGGAGAGCGGCAAGGACTTCAACCGAGCGGGCTATCAAGCCTTAAAGAACGGTATGCTCCGTCAAGGCGATACCCTCGTCATTAAGTCACTCGACCGCCTGAGCCGTAATAAGCGGGATATTAAGACCGAACTTGAATGGTTCAAGGACAACAACATCCGCTTAAAGGTTATCGACTTGCCTACTACTATGATGGATTTACCCGAAGGCCAAGAATGGGTATTTGAGATGGTGAACAATATCCTCATCGAAGTATTAGGCACGATAGCCGAGCAGGAACGCGCTACAATCAAATCTCGACAGGCAGAGGGTATCAATACCGCTAAGGCCAAAGGCGTGAAATTTGGGCGTCCTGCGCTCCAATTCCCCGCAAACTGGAACGAGGTATATACTCAGTGGAAGAATGGCGAAATCACTGCTAAAGTCGCTATGGAGAAAACAGGCACGAAGCGAACCAGTTTCTATAAGTTAGTGAAGCTATTCCAAAACAATCAATAATTAAGATTTACAAAGTTTACCTTTTTCTGCTTCTTCTATCGTTATATAGCTGCTAAACATATCCTTGTACAATTTTATTGACCGATACCGATATTTTGAGATTGACGAACTCTCACGACTATGATAAACTAATCCCAGTTCAAATAAGCCTGCCACTATCGAACGCCGATAGCGAACAGGACAAATAACCCAGTTATGCCTTAAAAGAGGTAAAAATTCTGTTCTAATTTTATATAGTTGAATATCCGTAGTCTATCACATATTTTCGTACATTTGAAACTTTTTCTGTGTATTAATAGATAAAATCGCCATAGAATAGTAATATTTGAAATTATTTTATCTTTTTGAATTGAGTGGGGCTACTCCAACAAGCTGCTGATGCTCATCGAGCACATGGCAGAGGTTGACAACAAGTAATTGTTGCCCACTGGCGTAAAGTCATAAAAATCGGCACCTGTTCTTTTTTAAGAGCAGGTGCCTTTTGCTTATGTCAGGTTTATTTCCCTTTTTCTGCGCTATAATGAAAGCACAAAGAGAAAGGGAGGCGCAGAATATGAGCATGGAGGACTGGGATTTCGGTTATTACGGAAAGGGTCTGGACGGATATGTGCATTTTCGGCAGGGCATAAAGGAGATCGAGAGCCACGCGCCGTACAGCAAGTGCCGTCACGGTCGCGATGACAGCCTCGATGATCTCGATGACCTTGACGAATACGACGATCCGGAGGATGACCTATTTTACGAGCTGCCGCAGAAAACGCCGGTCAGCAGCGCGAAGCCTGTGATGCCGTCGGAGAGCACGACGAAGGAATCAGACTCGAATCCGCAGACTGTACAGACATCTTCGCCGGAGGCTGAGCCGCAGCAGGAAACGCCGACAAAGAGAAGTATATGGGACTCGAAATGGTGGAAAAACAAGTGGGATTATGGGTTTGTCGTGAGCACAGTGATCTACCTGTTCTTTCTCATAGTGGAGGAGATCTTTCAGACGGAGGCAGGGGAAACGGTCGCCACAGCAACGGGAGCGGTATTCCTTGTATTCCTGGCGATCGAGGTCGTGCGGCTTGTGATGTGGATACTGAATCCTCCGCCTCCTCCGGGCTTTTAATCCCATGAAAAAAAGCGCCTGCATCCCGTTTCGGGAGCAGGCGCTTTGCTTGTTTGTGCCGGTATCAGACGTCGTTGGTGAGCTTTGCTCTGTCGAGAGCATGGAACACGAGGCTCATGATCATTGCGACGATGGCGGCGAGGGTCATGCCGGACAGCGATACATCGCCGAGCGACAGGGTCACGCCGGACAGGCCGGTGACGAAGATGACCGACGTCAGGATCATGTTGCGGTTCTTGCTGTAATCGACGTGGTTGTCGACCAGAATGCGCAGACCGGAGGTGCCGATCATGCCGTACAGCAGGAAGGAGATGCCGCCGATGACCGGGCCGGGGATGGTCTGGATGAGGGCGGCGAGCGGGCCGACGAACGAGCAGATGATGGAGATGACTGCCGCGCCGCCGATGACGCGCACCGAGTAGACCTTGGTGATCGCCATAACGCCGATGTTCTCGCCGTAGGTGGTGGTCGGGACCGAACCGATGAAGCCGGAGATCATGGTCGAGAAGTTATCCGCGAACAGCGAGCGGTGCAGGCCGGGGTCCTTGAGCAGATCGCGGCCGACGACCTTGCTCGTGACGAGCTGATGGCCGATGTGCTCGTTCGCGATGACGAGGATGACCGGCAGGATAATCAGAATGGCGTTGATGTCGAACTTCGGCGTCTGGAAGTTCGGAATGGAGATGAAGCTGGTGTGCAGCGCATCGACGATGGTCTGGGTGTCGATGACGCCGGTAATGACGCCCGCAATGTAGCCGCAGATGATCGCGATCAGGATCGGAATGGTCGAGAAGAAGCCGCGGAACATGACGCTGCCGAATACCGCAACGGCGAGCGTCACGAGAAAGGTGACGACCGTGCCGACGGTCACGCTGTCGCCGACGATGCAGCCGGTGGAAGCCGCCGAGCCGGCCAGCTCGAGACCGATGAGCGCGACGACCGGGCCCATGGCTGCCGGCGGCAGCACGACGCTGATCCAGTCCGTGCCGCATTTGTAGATGATGAGCGCGAGGATGCAGCCGCACGCGCCGACTGCGACGAAGCCGCCGAGCGCGTACTGGTAGCCCCAGTTCTGGATGACGATGGTCGCGGGTGCGATGAACGCGAAGGATGAGCCGAGGTAGGCCGGCGCCTTGCCCTTGGTGATCAGGATGAACAGCAGCGTGCCGATGCCGTTCATGAACAGCACGATCGCCGGGTTCATCTTGAAGATGAACGGGACCAGTACGGATGCGCCGAACATCGCGAACATATGCTGGATGGACAGCGGCACGAGCAGTCTCGGCGGGACCTTGTCCTCGACCTGAATGATTCTGTTGTTCTGCATGTGTTTTTCTTTTCCCCCTAAAATTTTTATTTCTATTATCCGTCAGACGAACAGCGCTTTGATGTCGTCTATACGGTCACACGTCATATTATACCCCATTTCATAGCCCCATTCCAGCTTTTTAATATCTTTTTCGAAGGTGGCGAGGGGTGCGTCCGGCTGGAGCAGGACCGTGTCCGCCGGGTTTTCCTCCGCGAGACGGCGGCACAGGCAGACCGTGTCGTTGTAGAGGCCGGGACGCGCGAGCATGGTTTCGGTCATGGCCGGGTATTTGCGGTGCAGCGCATGGGCGGCGAATTTCAAGCCGCGCGTCAGGGCCTTGCGGTAGCTTTTCGGCTGCGTCAGCACGATGAGGTTCTTTCTGTTGCCGTCGTGCAGGCTGCGGACGATGGGGATGGGGTCGGCGACGCCGCCGTCATAGAATGTGCCGCCGCTCAGCTGCACCGCCGGGAAGTAGAGCGGAATGGCGCAGGTCGCGCGCAGCATGGTGCAGGTGCGGTCGAGCTTCGCGCCGTCGAGATATTCGGCTCTGCCGGTCTCGGCGTTGGTCACGCCGACCAGAATGCGGCCTTTATAACGGTGATATGTCTCCCAGTCGAACGGGATGAGCTGGTTTGGGATGGTATCGAACACGAAATCCGTGCCGAAGATCGAGTGGTCGTGCGGCAGGTTGCGCACGCCGAAATAGCGGCTGTCGCCGCGGTAGCGCCGCAGCACCTCCAGATTGCGCCCGCGCTGGCGGGAGAGGTAGGAGATGGCATAGGTGATGCCGGCGGAAACGCCGACGACGTAGTCGAACATGATGTCATGGTCGAGCAGCGCGTCCATGACGCCGCAGGAAAATACCGGGCGGAAGGTGCCGCCCTCTAAAACGAGTCCGGGCAATGCTGAGTCTCCTTTTTGCTGTTATCTGCGTTTCCTTGTGGGCGGTTTTTTGCCCTTCTGGCCGCCGCTGCGGCCCCTGCCGTGCGAATGACGGCGGCGCGAAGCGCGGTTGCCGAAGGGCGGCCGGTCGTCATCGCGCGGTGCGCGCTCAGGCTTTTCCGAGACGGGCAGCGAGCCCTCCGCCGGGGCGAAGTCGATCTGGCCCGTGATCTCGCTCGCGGCGAGCAGCTTGACGCGCAGGGGCGTGCCGATGGTGAAGCGCTTGCCGGTGCGGCGGCCGACCATGGCCATGTGCTCCTCGTCGTACTGGTAGAAGTCGCCGGTCATCAGCTCGGCGCGGATCAGACCCTCGCAGCCGTTGGCGAGGGCGACGAAGATGCCGAACGACTGCACGCCGGATACTTCGGCGTCGAACTCCTCGCCGATGAACTGCTTCATGTAGGCGGCGATGAACAGCTTGTCGATGTCGCGCTCGCAGTTATCTGCCGCCTGCTCGCGGCTTGTGGACTGCTGCGCGGCCTCGGCGCACATGTTTTCGTCTGCGGCGGTGAATTCCTCGCCGGTGAGCGCCTTTTGCAGCATGCGGTGCGCGATGAGGTCGGGGTAGCGGCGGATCGGGGAGGTGAAGTGCAGATAGAACTTCGCCTTGAGGCCGTAATGGCCGATGCACTCATCCGCATAGCGCGCGCGGGCGAGCGAGCGCAGCAGCAGGGTGGGCAGCACGCGCTGCTTCGGGTCGTTCTTCGCGCCGCGCAGCACGACCTGGAACTGGGCGGTGTCCTCGGGCTTGGACGGGTCGATGCGGTAACCGAACGGGCGCGCGAACTGCGCGAACGCGCGCAGCTTGTCAGGGTCGGGGTTTTCGTGCACGCGGTAGACCGTCGGGTGCTCGCGCTTGCACATGAACTCCGCGACCGCCTCGTTGGCCTGAAGCATGAATTCCTCGATGAGCTTTTCGCTCTCGCCGCGCTCGCGGAAGCAGATCTCGACCGGCTTTCCGGCCTCATCCACGCGGATCTCCGCCTCCGGAATATCGAGCTCGAGCGCACCGCGCTCAATGCGGCGCTTGTAGAGCGCGTGGGCGAGATCGTTCATCTTTTCCGCCGTTTCGACGAGAAAGGCGTATTCCTCGCGCAGACCCTTGTCGCCCGCGAGGATCTTATTGACCTTGTTGTACGTCATGCGCGCCTTGGAGCGGATGATGGATTTGGAGAAGCGCGCGCCGAAGCGGCGGCCGCTTGCATCCATCTCCATGAGCGCGGAGAAGGCGAGACGGTCGACGTTCGGGTTGAGCGAGCAGATGCCGTTGGACAGCGCGAACGGCAGCATGGGCACGACGTGACCGGGGAAGTAGACCGAGGTGCCGCGGCGGAACGCCTCTGAATCGAGCGGGGAGTCCGGCGTGACATAGTGGCTGACGTCCGCGATGTGGACGCCGAGCAGATAATGGCCGTTATCGAGCTTTTCGAGCGAGACCGCGTCGTCGAAGTCCTTCGCGTCGTCGCCGTCGATGGTAAAGATGAGCTTGTCGCGCAGGTCGAGACGCTTTCCTGCGCTGGCGAGGTCGACCTGCTGCGGAATGGCGTCCGCCTGCTTCAGGACCTCGTCCGGGAATACGTCAAACACGCCGTTTTCATGCAGGATGGCCGCGATAGACGCCTCCATCGTGCCGTTTTCACCGAGCGCCGCCGATACGACGCCCTGCGGATGATAGGTGTCGTCGCCGTAGCTCGTCACCTCGACGGCCACGCAGTCGCCGACCTGTGCGTCGCCGATGTCGCGGCGGCTGACCGCGATCTCGGGGTACTTTTTGGACGAGGGCTGCACGAAAAATGCCTTGCCGCGCTGCACGAGCTCGCCGGTCAGCTCCTTTCCGGAGCGGCTGAGGACGCGCAGCACCGTCGCCTCGCGGCGGCCGCGGTTGTTCTTGCGCTCGCTGACCTTGACGAGCACCCTGTCGCCGTGCCATGCGCCGCCGCCGGCGTTCGGCGGAATGAAATAATCGTCCGGTTTGGGCTCACCCGGCTCGACGTCGGGCGCGACAAAGGCAAAGCCGCGCTCGGTCGCGAGGAACGTGCCGGTGGCGCAGCCGTAGTGCGAGGCCACCGCAAAACGGTTTTTCTTGTTTTTCATGATCTTTCCGTCCTGCGTCAGACGGTCGAGCGCATCCTTCAGCTCGTGCTTTCCGATGTCGGGCAGCGCGCGGCGGATCTCCTCGATGCGGAGCGGCTGCGCGAGCAGCGTCAGCAGCCTGCCGTCAAGCGTATACTCCTCCATATCTTTCCCTCCGATCTGTAACGAAGAATATATTTCTAACCTGTAAGTATAGTATACCATTTCCGCGCCCGGATGAAAAGAGCAGTAAAACGACGGCGAGGGCGCTGCCTGTCGAAAAAGTGTAATATTTTCGAAAGAATCCTGTTTGTTTCGATGAACGGCCGCAGTTGACAGCGGCGCATTCTTACATTATAATTAATGCAATACCGTACGATTTTACTCGATGATGCGGTAAAATCCACCCATGTAAATCAAGTGCCGCGGAAACGGCTGAAAACCGGGCATCGCGTCCCGAAAAAGGGAGATATACCAATGAAACAGATCATTCTTACCGGCGACCGTCCGACCGGCCGTCTGCACGTCGGCCACTACGTCGGCTCGCTGAGCGAGCGCGTCAGGCTTCAGAATTCGGGCGAGTTCGATGAGATCTATATTATGATCGCGGACGCGCAGGCGCTGACCGACAACGCCGAGCACCCGGAGAAGGTCCGTCAGAACATCATGGAGGTTGCACTCGACTATCTGGCCTGCGGTCTCGACCCAGAAAAGGTCAACATCTTCATTCAGTCCATGGTGCCCGAGCTGACTGAGCTGACGTTCTACTATATGAACCTCGTCACGGTTTCCCGCGTGCAGCGCAATCCTACCGTAAAGTCCGAGATTCAGATGCGCGGCTTTGAGTCGAGCATTCCGGTCGGCTTTTTCTGCTATCCGATCAGCCAGGCGGCCGACATCACCGCCTTCCGCGCGACCTGCGTACCGGTCGGAGAGGACCAGATGCCCATGATCGAGCAGTGCCGCGAGATCGTGCATTCCTTCAACCGCATTTACGGCGAGACGCTGACCGACCCGAAGATCATGCTCCCGTCCAACTCCGCCTGCCTGCGTCTGCCGGGTACGGACGGCAAGGCGAAGATGAGCAAGTCGCTCGGCAACTGCATCTATCTGGCCGACGACGAAAAGACTGTCCGCACCAAGATCATGTCCATGTTCACCGATCCGGATCATATCCGCATCGAGGACCCGGGCAAGCTCGAGGGCAATACCGTGTTCACCTATCTGGACGCCTTCTGCACCGACGAGCATTTTGCGGAGTTCCTGCCGGAGTACAGCAATCTCGACGAGCTCAAGGCGCACTACACGCGCGGCGGCCTGGGCGACGTAAAGGTAAAGAAGTTCCTCAATAACGTCATGCAGTCCATCCTTGGCCCGATGCGCGAGCGCCGCGCCTACTGGGAGGCGCGCAAGCCGGAGGTCTATGAGATCCTCAGGAAGGGCAGCGAGGTCGCAGAGCGCAAGGCTGCGGAGACCCTCGCAGATGTCCGTGCCGCGATGAAGATCAACTATTTTGACGACGGCAACCTCATGAAGTAAGATTACGGCAAATACACACGAAACGGAGACCTGTCTGCAAGGAACGGTCTCCGTTTTCTGTTTGACGGGCGGGACGGGCTGTGCTACACTGATATATTATACCGAAACACCGGGAAATGGAGGGAGTTATATGAAGGCGCTGATTACCGGCGCTTCCTCGGGACTGGGGCGCGAAATGGCGTTCGCGCTCGCTGAGCGCGGCTGCGAGCTGGTGCTGTGCGCACGGCGCGAGGAGCGTCTGCGCGAGCTTGCGGCCGAGCTGCCGACCGTGTGCCATGTGATCGCGGCGGATGTGAGCGATGAGGAGGAATGCCGCCTGCTGTACAGTGCGGTGCGCGGCGACGATCTCGAGATCGTGATAAATAATGCGGGCTTCGGCCTGTTCGGCGAGTTTCTGGACACCGATCTGGACGAAGAGCTGCGCATGATCGACACGAATATCCGTGCGGTGCACATTCTGACCAAGCTCGCGGTGCAGGATTTCGCGAAGCGCGGCCACGGATATATTCTGAATGTCGCCTCGTCGGCCGGCTTCCTGCCCGGCCCGCTCATGGCGACCTACTACGCGACCAAAAACTATGTGCTCCGTCTGACACAGGCGCTGCGCGAGGAGCTGCGGCACAGAAACAGCGCGGTCAAGGTGTGCGCACTCTGTCCGGGGCCGGTCGACACCGAGTTCAACAAGGTCGCCGGCGTGAGGTTCGCGCTGAACGGTCTGGACGCGAAGCGTGTGGCAAGGGAAGCGGTCGACGGGATGTTCGCCGGGAAAACGGTCATCGTTCCGGGCCTTGCCATGAAGGCGATGACGGTCGCGCGGCATTTCGCGCCGGACAGCCTGCTCGCGCGCATCACCTACCATTTTCAGCATAAGAAGGGCGTAAAATGACAGCAGGAGAGATCAGAAAGACGTTGCAGCGCGAGTTTGTGCGCACGATACGCAAGCCGTTTATGGATGCGGTAAAGGAATATGACATGGTGCGCCCGGGCGACAGCGTCGCGGTGTGCATCTCGGGCGGCAAGGACTCCATGCTGCTCGGCCTGCTGCTGCGGGATTTGCAGCACACGGTGGATTTCGAGCTGAAATTTCTGGCGATGGATCCCGGATATGCGCCCGAAGGCCGCAGACATCTGGAGGAGAATGCGCGGAAACTGGACATTCCGCTCGAGATCTTCGATACAGATGTGCTGCGCATCGCAGGCAGCCATTCGGCGGAGCATCCGTGCTTCCTCTGCGCGAAAATGCGCCGCGGCTATCTCTATGCCGAGGCAAAAAAGCGCGGCTGCAACAAAATCGCCCTTGGCCACCATTATGATGACGCGATCGGCACGGTGCTGATGGGTCTGATCTACGGTGGCCAGGTGCAGGCGATGCTGCCGCGCGTGAAGGCGAAAAACTACGAGGGGATGGAGCTGATCCGTCCGCTTTACTTCACACGCGAAGCAAATGTTGTGGAATGGGCGGAATTCTGTGGACTGACCTTCCTGCCCTGCGACTGTCCGGCGAAAAAACTGGAAAACGACACAAAACGCGCGGAAATCAAGCAGATGATCGCGTCTCTTGCGTCGAGAAATCCGCAGATCGAGGCAAATATCTTCAATGCGGTCAAGAATGTGGATACGGGAAAGCTGCTTGGATGGCGCGATGAAAACGGCCGCCACAGCTTTCTTGACAGACTTTGAAAGAAAAACTCGGAATTGCAGTAAAAAAGTGTTGACACCGGCCTCTCGCTGTGGTATTCTATTAAAGCTGTCGCTGAGAGGCGAGGCGGTCAAACTGAAAAGCGGCTTGAAAAGAATGAAAAAAGTTCTTGACAAACGGATTTCGGTTTGATATAATAAATAAGCTGTTTCGAAAGAGACGGCGGTCAGAAAAGTTTGATTTTTGAAAGATCTGCTTCAAAAACTTCAAAAAAGTTTTAAAAAAGTTCTTGACAAATGAAAAACAGTCTGATATAATAAATAAGCTGTCAATGAGACGGCATCCGAAACCTTCGGAGGACAAAATGCTAACGCATTTTGTGTACCTTGGTCGATTTCCTTATGAAATCGACACGCGGTGCAATTTTCCGCTGAAGGCAAAGGAAAATTGCACCTTGTAAATTAAACAACGATGTGCTTAAAATTTTGTTCGATATGAACAAGGTT
>ENA-UOJJ01004861-UOJJ01004861.1-human-gut-metagenome-genome-assembly--contig:-CS66-NODE-4861-length-11976-cov-15.613371_pt1 | contig 11976 bp, 9 predicted proteins | sample MGYA00242343_ERZ723890 | MGnify/ENA metagenome assembly ERZ723890 | reverse complement strand
ACACCGCACAATTCCCGCCTAACGGCTTAAGCACCGCTCCGGCGGATCTCCGCGCTAAGAGCCGCCGCAAAGCGTCGGTTGCGCTCCGAAGCGCCTCGCTGCGGCTCGGTGTGCGGCACGGCAACTGCGTTGCCAAAATGCTCGATAATACACAAAGTATTATCTGCGCTTTTGGCTTAGCATCTGCCGTACCTCGCTCGCCGTATCGGCACTTAGAATTATGCGGTATTGCCTTTACTCTTCGACAAAGGGATTGAGAAAAGCCAACATCATAACACCTCGATTGGTGGCGGTGCAGGCGTCCACGAGAGTGACCAGATTACTGGACGAATAATTGCGCTGGCCGCCGCCGATGTCAGTCCATTCCCCGGGAACCGTCAGCTTCAACTGGTCGCAGAAGCGGTCCTGCAGGGTCTCGAGGTCAACGGTGCTTTCGGGCAGGTCATCGTAGGAGATCGTCATGCTCAGGATGGGGCCATTGTTGGGCAGGTAACTGATAAAGATGGTGGCGTCCAGTGTAAGAGGGTTCTCCGGTGAGGGAACTTCCTCCGGCGTGGCACTGCAATAGGTCAGTTGCAGTTGCTCTACACCGGCCGCATCAGAGTAAAAAATACAGGTATGCAGACCAGTATAATGATAGTCGCCTCGTTCAGCAGTTTCAGCGGCTTCCGTGACATCGACCAAGGCGAGAAGCGCGTTCAGCTGTTCATCGCTCAGCAGACCACGGCGGTTCGCCTGCCTCAGCTTGCCAGACATTCGTGAATACTTTTGGGAATTTTCCTCACCGACCAGAAAATTATTGGATGCACTCAAAATCTTCTGACTATAGAGGGCACTTATGGTGGGGTCCAGCCGCTCTTCATCGGTCATTACACCGGCTACGGCAGGGCGGGTGAGGGCCGTGGTGTCGGCCTGCCGGTCCCGCGCCTGGGTCAGCAGCGGCGGCGCAGCCAGCAGGGCGGAGCAAAAGGCGGCCGTCAGCCAAAAACGGGGGTCAATCGTCAGCTTCTTCATGGGCGTACACCTCCTTGGGCAGGGTCAGGGCGACGGTGGTGCCTTCGCCCACGGTGCTGGTAAATTCCAGCTTGGCGCCAAAGGCGGCGGCAATGTCGGCGCAAAGGGCCAGCCCCACGCCGCTGCCGCCGTTGGCCCGGGCGCGGGCCTTGTCCACGCGGTAGAACGGCTCGGTCAGGTGGGGCAGGGCCTCGGGCGGGATGCCGCAGCCGGTGTCGGCTACCTCCAGCCGCCAGCGGTCCCCGGCGGGCAGGCAGCGCAGCGTAACCGTGCTGCCCGGTGCGCTGGCGTGGGCGGCGTTCAACACTAGGTTACGCAGCAGATCTGCCAGCAGCACCCGATCGGCCCGCACGGCGGCGTCCTCTGGGCAGGTCTTTTCGAGGGTCACGGGGCAATCGGGCAGGCTGCGGGCCACATCCTCAAAGGCGGCGGCCACCGGCACGGCGGTCAGGGTCAGGGCTTCCTGCCGCAGGTCTTGCAGGCTGAGCAGCTGTTGGCTCAGGCTTTCCAGCCGGGTGGATTCATGGTAGATGGCATCGGCGGCGCGGCGCTGGTTTTCGGGCGGCAGTTCGCCGCCGCGCAGTAAGTCGGCGTAGCCGATCATGCTGGTCAGGGGCGTTTTCAGCTCATGGGTCAGGTCGGCCACAAAGCGGCTTTGGCGGTCGTTCAGCTGCTGCAGGGCAGTGGTGTGGTGGACCATCAACAGTGCCGCCAGCGTCAGTACGGCCTGCAGCAAGAACCACTGGCGCAGTGTGGCGGTGCGGACCGCGTAGGCCGAGCTGGCATCCAGCGCTGTGACCATCCAGACCCAGACGCGCTGACCGCTGGCCCCGGCGACTTGATCGCAGAGCAGCAATGTTTGCCCGCAAAGGCGCATCGTGGTGGTGTCGGCGTCTTTCAGTGCGGCCAATTCACTTTCGGGGATGGTGTCGGGCAGCTTGGAGTAGATGACACGGCCGGTCTGGTCCAGCAGGGCAAAGGTGCAGGGGATCGACCCCACGATCAGCCGCTGGCGGTCAAAATACAGCTGCCCGGCAAAGGCTTTATCGCTGGCGTTGATATAGCGGGTACCGCTGTCGTCCGCCAGGATCATGTGGGGCGAGTCGTCGGCCTTGACTTCCTGCAGGGTGTCGGCATAGCCGAACAGATTGCGCTGGTGCTGCAGTACGGCCTGATCGGCCAGGGTATCCAGCGCGGTGGTGAACTGGCGGTCCGCCAGCCACCCGCCCACCAGTGCCAGCACCAGCGAAAAGCCGCAGACAGCAAGGGCGAGGGAGCGTTTCATGGGGGCCTCCTTTCTAAGGTGGTAGAGGGTTTTGACGGCGGGGGCCTTTTAGGGGTTACGGCAATAACTTGTACCCTACTTTGGGTACGGTCACGATCTTATGATCCCAGTGCAGTTTTTTGCGCAGACGATGGATGTGAATGTCTACCGTGCGCGGCCCGGCATTGCTGTCCAGGCCCCAGACTCGCTCATACAGGGCCTCACGGTAGAGCAGCTGCCCCCGGGCACGGACAAGGGCCAGCAGCAGATCAAACTCCCGGGGCGTCAGCTCTACGCGGGTGCCGTTTTGGGTGACGATGTGGTTGTCCGGGTCGATGACGGCATCGAAAGCTTGCAGTGTGGCGGCCCGGCGGCCGGTGTGGCGCAGCAGGCCTTCCACCCGGGCCAGCAGCTCCGGTGGGGCAAAGGGCTTGACGATGTAGTCATACGCGCCCAGCCGCAGCCCGCGCACCCGGTCCTCCACCGTGGCTTTGGCCGTTAAAAAGATGACCGGCGTGCCCGTAGGGGCAATGTAGTCCATCAGGGTAAAGCCGTCCACACCGGGCAGCATCACGTCCAGCAGAATAAGGTCGAACAGCGTGGACTCCAGCAGGTTGGCGGCTTCGTTGCCGGTGTGTGCCTTGATGAGCGGCTGGCCCAGGGGTTCCAGCGTCATTTCAATTAAGTCGGCAATGGCGGGCTCGTCCTCGACAATTAAGATAGGCCGCATGGCGGGCATCTCCTTCCTTTGGATTTGACACCAGTATAGCACAGGCGTTTTTCAAAATCATTTCTAAATGAGAAATAGTGCAAACAAAAAGGCCCCCCTTGTGTAAAGGGGGCTGGCTGAGCGCAAGCGCAGACTGGGGGATTGTGACCTTGCGGGGCAAACCGACTTGCCCGGTAAACGGAACGATCCCTCAGTCACCGTCGGTGACATATCCCTTTGCACAAGGGAGCCTTTAAGCGGTGCGTCAATTCTGCAAAAACTCTCGTATTTCCTTTTCTACTGCGGCTACTTCCTCGGCGAAAGCGCGGGCGGAGACGCGCAGGGCACCGTTGCCCAGCACGATGATCTGCTCGGCACCGTCGCTGCTTACCACGCGGGTGCGGTGGTCCTTGGCCAGCTCGTGGGTGGTGCGCTCGATGTACATGTCGGCGGTCTCGGCCTCCTGGGTGTAGACCACGTACAGGTTGTGGTGCTTTTCTACTTCCCGCGTGCCGCCGCGTACTTTGTAAGCGTCAAATACCAAGATGGGCACGCAGCGCTTGTACCCGGCGTAGTTGCACAAAATGTCCATCAGGCGGCGGCGGGCGGCATCCAGGTTCGCCTCGGCCATTTTGCGCAATTCATCCCAGGCAAAAATCACGTTGTAGCCGTCCACCAGCAGGTAGTCCGGCCCGGTGGGCTGGGGCTTGGCAGGGGCGGAAGAAGTCACCACCGGGGCCGGGCGGGTGTGCATGGCGGTGCGGGCGGCTTTGCCGTCGTTATCCGCCCCGGCGGGCTGGCCACGGCGCTTGATCTTGCCATAGGTGCGCTCAAAAATCGCCAGCAGTTCCTTGTCCTGCTCTAGCGTGCCCCGGTAGGCGGCCGCGCGGCGGTGGGCGTTGTTGGCCTGTACTTCCTCGCTTTCATCGGCGGCATCGGCGTCCACCCCAGCGGGGCTGTCCAGGCGGCGGGCAAGCCCGCTGTCCACATGGGCCTTGGCAGGCACCTCATCCCAGCGGACGAGATACCCCGCGCCGTGGCTGCAAAAGACCGAGTCGGCCGGGTTCTCCACGTCGGCGTCCGGGTCGTAGCCAAAGTCAGCCAGCACTTCGTCGGCGTTGTGGCAGGCATCGTACCCGGCGGGCAGCACAGACCAGCGGCCCAGGCCGTGGGTGTAGGCGGCAATTTCCCGGGCATAGCCCCGGGCAGTGGCTACCGGCAGGCGGCCGGTCAGGGTCACGGTGTCGCCCTGGGCGAGGGGAGGCTCAAAGCTGCCGCACATCCGCTGCACATCGGCCATGGCGTGGCCCAGGCAATCGGCGGGCAGCTCCAGCGTGAACTCATACCACGGCTCCAACAATTGCACGGCTTTTTTGGCTTCGGCCATCCGCAGGCCCTGGCGCACGGCGCGGTAGGTGGCCTGGCGGAAGTCCCCGCCCTCGGTGTGTTTTTGGTGGGCGCGGCCTGCAGCGAGCGTGATCTTCACATCGGTCAGCGGCGCACCGATCAGCACGCCGGGATGGGTTCGCTCGGCCAGATGGGTCAGCACCAGGCGCTGCCAGTTTTCGGCCAGACTATCCGGCGGGCAGTCCGCCGCCAGCTGCACGCCGCTGCCCCGGAGGCCGGGCTCCAGCAGCAGGTGCACCTCGGCATAATGGCGCAGAGGCTCGTAGTGGCCGATGCCCTCGACGGCAGCGGTGAGGGTCTCTTTGTACAAAATGCCGCCCTCGCTGAAGGTGACGGCCAGCTTGAACCGCTCCTGCAGGATGTTCTGCAAAATTTCCAGCTGCACTTCGCCCATCAACTGCACATGCACCTCGGCCAGATCGGCGCGCCAGGCCACATGCAGCTGCGGGTCCTCGTCCTCCAGGGTTTGCAGCGCTCTTAACACGGTGTGGGGGTCGGCGTCGGGGCAATCCACCCGGTAGTTCAGCACCGGCTCCAGCAGTGGGGCGCTGGCGTCGGCTTCGGCCCCCAGGCCTTGGCCGGGGCGGGTGTTGGCGGGGCCGGTCACGGCCACCACGGTGCCGGGCAGGCACTCGCTGACCAGCCGGAACTTGCCGCCGCTGTACAGGCGAAGGGTGTCGGCCTTTTCGCCGCCCGGCAGCGTATCTTTTACGTGCAGCACGCCGCCGGTTACTTTCAGCCAGCTCAGGCGGGTACCGGCATCCTCGCTGACTTTGAACACCCGTGCGCCGAATTCGCCCCAGGCGGGGGGCATCCGGGTCAGGGATTGCAGACCATGCAGCAGACCATCCAGGCCGTCCAGCCGCAGGGCTGCGCCAAAAAAGCAGGGGAACACCTGCCGCCGCGCGATGGCCATCAGCAGGGTGTCGCGCTTAGGCTGGCCGTCCGCCAGCACTTCCTCCATCAGTGGTTCGCTGCACAGGGCCAGGGCCTCGGGGTCCGGCGCGGTCGTGAAATCCACACAGCCATCCCCGAACCGCCCACGCAGCTCCCGTAGGCGCACGGCGGCATCCGCCCCGGGCAGGTCCATCTTGTTGACGAAGATAAAGGTAGGTACGCGGTAACGTGCCAGCAGCTTCCACAGCGTTTCGGTGTGGGCCTGCACGCCGTCGGTGCCGCTGATGACCAGCACCGCGTAATCCAGCACTTGCAAAGCGCGCTCGGCCTCGGCGGAAAAATCCACGTGGCCGGGGGTGTCCAGCAGGGTCAGGGTGGTCTCCTCGGCGTCCGGCAGGGCAGGCAGCGTCAGCATGGCCTGCTTGGAAAAAATGGTAATGCCCCGGGCGCGCTCCTGGGCGTCGGTGTCCAGAAAGGCATCCTTATGGTCCACCCGGCCCAGTTTGCGCAGCACACCGGCACGGTAGAGCAGGCCCTCGGCCAGGGTGGTTTTGCCGCTGTCCACGTGGGCCAGCAGACCGATGACGAGTCGTTTCATTTATACAAACTCCTTAGAGAAAAACTTTCTGCAATCCTGAATGAGAGCTTTATCGAAGGTTCTCTCCCTCCGTCTGCGCTGTCGCGCAGCCACCGCTCCCCTTCTGACGCTTCGCGCCACCTCCCCCGTATCGGGGGAGGCTGTCTCGCAGAGGGCAGCTTTTGTGTGGGACAAAAAACGCCACCGCGGTGTGCGATGGCGATAGGGTCATTGTTTCCAGGTCCACCACAGGTATTTGATGTTGGTGGTCAGATAGCGCTTAAACAGGCGCTTGGGGTCCTGCATCAGGCGGTACAGCCATTCCAGGTTGTGGCGCTGCATCCACATGGGGGCGCGGCGGATGTTGCCGGCTTCGTAGTCGAAAGCGGCACCCACACCCACCATCACGGCCTGTACCTTGTCCTCGTGGGCGGCCATCCAGCGCTCCTGCTTGGGGGCACCCAGGCCGACCCAGACGAAATCCGGCTTTGTCTCGTTGATGCGGCGGATGACGGCGGCGTCCTCCTCAGGCGTGAGGGGACGGAACGGCGGCGAGTACATGCCGGCAATCACCGCGCCGGGGTAGTTCTTCTCAATAGTTGCTTTTAAAATATCCAGCGTTTCCTGCGTAGAGCCGTAGAAATAGTGGCGGTAGTGCTTGTCCGCGCTCTCTTTCAGCATCTCTTTCATCAGGTCGGGGCCGGTCACGCGGGCGGCGTCCACATAGCCCTGCTCGCGGCTGAATTTGGACAGCGGGCCGCCGTCCGGCAGGGCCATCACGGCGCCGTTCTGCACGGCCTGGTAGGTGGGGTCGTCGTGGGCGGTCACAGTGGTGTGGACGTTGGCCACGCAGATGTATTTGCCGCGCCAATCCTCCAGCCTTTCTTCCAATAGGCGGACGGTCTTTTCCATGTCGGTGACAACAATATTTACGCCCATGATCTCGCAGGTGTTCAGCAGGCGCAGGTCCACGAACTGCATGCCGCCCAGGGTACTGATCTCGGTGCGGGAGCTGACATAATCATTGTACACCGGCACTGCGGTTACCCGCAGGTGGAAGTTATCGGCCAGCATCATAATGCGCTGGGTAGTAGCTACATCCTGCACATCCTGGGCCAGTACGATCATATCGACCTTGTGGGTCTGCAGCAGTTCGTACAGGCTGTCCACGGTACCCAGATAAGCGGGCAGACCCTCGCGGGGGGCGGCGTCCAGGTAGCCCACATACTGCATGGCGGTGCTTCCACGGCCCTCGATCACATCGCGGAAGAAGCGGTGGGCCAGCTGCCCGCCGCCGATGAGCAGCGCCCGGGGCACGATGTCGTGCTTACGCACGTAAGCATCCGCCAGCCTGTCAAACACCAGCCGCTTGAGGTAGATCATAATGACCGACAGCAGGTAATAATATACCAGCAGCAGACGGGAAAGCTGGCTGACGTAGAACACGTAAAACGCAGTAGCCATCAGCGCCAGGCCCATCAGGCTGGTCAGCGCGATAAGAAAAAGCTGCTTGATGCTGTTGCGCATGTGCAGTGTGCGGTAGCTGCCCAGCACGGCGTTACAGCCTACGATCACCAGCGCATACAGGGCCGAAATGGGCAGGAACGTCCAGATGTCCCACATAAAGAACTGACTGCCCATGGGTGTGTAGCTGCGCAGCCAGCCGGCAAAGATGAAAGTAAGGATCAGCAGCAGAAACTCGAAAGCGGCGTTTGCAAACCGCAGAAATTTGGACTTGTGATAATGCATGCAGGACCTCCGTTGTCCCGGCTGTCGGTTACAGGGATACAGCCATTCATTTTATAATAACATTATAAGGCTGCTTTTTCAATAGAAAAATGGCTACTCCTGGCAAAAGGGGCAGCCATGGGGTGTACATTATTCGTCCTCGTCGTCGTCCCGCGCCCAGTTGTAGGCGCAGCGCACGGCCTTGTGCCAGCCGCGCAGCCGCTTGCGGCGCTCTTCCTCGGAGATGTCAGGCACAAACATTTTGTCGATAGCGTGTTTTTTCGCCAGTTCCTCCGGCCCGGACCAGAAGCCGACGGCCAGACCTGCCAGGTACGCCGCACCCAGGGCGGTGGTCTCCACCGAGGAAGGCCGCTCCACCGGCGCGTTGCTGATGTCGGCCTGGGTCTGCAGCAGGTAGTTGTTGGCCGCCGCGCCGCCGTCCACTTTCAGCGTGGACAGACGGATGCCGGAGTCGGCACTCATGGCATCCAGCACGTCGTTGACCTGATAGCACAGGCTGTCCAGTGTGGCGCGGATAATATGGTTTTTGTTGCAGCCGCGGGTCAGGCCTACGATGGTGCCGCGGGCGTACTGGTCCCAGTGGGGGGCGCCCAGGCCGGTGAAGGCGGGCACCACGTAGCAGCCGTTGGTGTCCGGCACCTTGCGGGCCATGTACTCGGAGTCGCGGCTATCCTCCAAAATCTTCAGCTCGTCCCGAAGCCATTGGATGGCTGCACCGGCGACGAAAATGGAACCTTCCAGCGCATAGTTCACCTGGCCATTCAGCCCCCAGGCGATGGTAGTCAGCAGACCGTTTTTGCTGCGCACGGGGTGGTCGCCGGTGTTCATCAGCAAAAAGCCGCCGGTGCCGTAGGTGTTTTTGGCCTCGCCCTTGTTAAAGCAGGTCTGGCCGAACAGCGCGGCCTGCTGATCGCCTGCTGCACCGGCGATTTTGATGGCACCGCAGAAGTGCATCGGGTCGGCATACTCGTAAAATTCGCTGTTGGAAACGGGCTTGGGCAGCACGCTGCGGGGGATGTCCAGCAGCTTCAGGATGTCGTCGTCCCAATCCAGCGTGTGGATGTTGAACAGCATCGTCCGGCTGGCGTTGGAGTAGTCGGTCACATGCACCTTGCCGCAGGTCAGCTTCCAGATCAGCCAGGTCTCCACGGTGCCGAACATCAGCTGCCCGGCCTCGGCCTTTTCTCGCGCACCCTCTACGTTGTCCAGGATCCACTTTAATTTGGTGGCGGAGAAGTAAGCATCAATGATCAGACCGGTCTTTTCCCGGATCATCTCGGTGTAGCCTTCGGCTTTCAGCTTATCGCAGTATTCGCTGGTGCGGCGGCACTGCCACACAATAGCGTGGTAGATCGGCTCGCCGGTGTCGCGGTCCCACACGATGGTGGTCTCGCGCTGGTTGGCAATGCCGATGGCGGCGATATCCTCGGCGGTGGCACCGATCTTGTTCATGGCAGAGAGGGCCACGCCCAGCTGGGTGGTCCAGATCTCGTTGGCATCATGCTCGACCCAGCCCGGTTTGGGGAAATACTGGGTGAATTCTTTCTGGGCCACGCTGCAAATTTTGCCGTCGTGGTCAAACAGGATGCAGCGGTTTGAGGTCGTTCCGGCGTCAAGCGCCATAATGTACTTTTTCATAAGGTACTTCCTTTGGCGGGTATTTGCGATGATTAAAATTATTGTAGCATAACCACCAAAAACTGCAAGCAAAAAGCAGGGTATAGTAGCTAAATCTGCAAAACGCCCAAAACCGATTCCACAGTTTTGGGCGTTTTGCTAAATGCTGTTTGCTTATTGGTTGGCGGCAAAGATCCACCATTCGCCGTCGATCTGCACCTCCAGTGTGCCGTTCTCACTGCCGTAGCGGTAGGCGTAGCCGGTGCCGAAGTTGGATTGCCCATCTTCGGTGGGAAAGGAGTCACTGTCCACGGTGGAGGTAATGGTGCCGTCGGGTGCGGTCTTGGCGTCGGTGCCGCTGACCGTGCCGGTGTCGTAGTAGATAACACCTTCCAGCATCACGGCGTGCGCCGGGGCGATGGCAATGCTGGATTCGGTGCTGTCCTCGGCTTTGTAGGTGCCGTCGGTGTTGCCCTCTACGGGGGAACTGCCCTCGTCTGCGTAAGGGCTGGCGGCGCTCATCAGCGGTTCATCAGGGGCAGCTGCTGCTTCGGGAGCGGTCTCGGCGGCAGCAGCAGCGCTTTCCATAAAGTCGTTCTTGCTGCTTCCGGCGCGCCAACCGGCCACGCCGACCATCAGCAGCCCGGCGCAGGCGGCCACCGAGAGCGCGGGCATCCAGTATACAGGTTTCTTGCGGCGGCGTACGGCGGGGCGGTCGGCCGCCAAGATCAGGTCATCGTCCACCCGGCCGATGGCATCAAATAACTGGCGTTCGTTCATATGGCCACCCCTTTCTTTTGTAAGTATGCGGCCAGCTTGCCGCGGGTGCGGTGCAGCGTCACGCGCACCTTGCTTTCGGTCAGGTGGTAACGCGCTGCAATATCGGCGGTGGCATCGCAGTACCAGTACCGCCGCAGGAAAATATTGCGGGTCTCCTCGGGCAGGGTGCGCAAAAACTCGCTGATGAGCCGCCCGGTCTCGGTGGCGTCGAAATCGTCCTCCACGCTGCCGGGGGCGGCCACGCACTCGGCCAGTTCATCCAGTGGGGCAAAGGTCTGCCCGCTGCCGCGCTTTTGGGCGGTAGCTTTGTCCAGCCGGTCCAGCGCCAGGTTGCGGGTGATGCGCCCCAGGTAGGGGGCCAGCCGTGCGGGCCGGTTGTCCGGCATACTGTTCCAGGCGGCCAGCCAGGTATCGTTTTCACATTCTTCCACGTCGTGGGCGCTGTGCAGGATATTGTCGGCAATTTTGCGGCAGTACGCGCCGAACTTAGTGGCGGTCTCGGCCAGTGCCTGCTCGTCCCGGGCCCAGTACAGGGCCACGATGGCAGCATCCTCCATGCTTAAACCTCCTTTATACCTTTATATAAGGAAAGCGGGCGGAAATATTACAGCAAAAGCCTGCTTTTTTGGGCAGGCTTTGGTTTTACAACATGTGTTTTTTGTGCAGCACCCAGGCCGACAGGATGCACAGTGCCAGCGTCAGCCCCAGCACGATGGCGAAACCGGCGGTGGAGTTGGCAAAAGGCATGCCGTCTGCCTGCACGTTCATGCCGTACAGGCCGCTGATGACGGTAGGCACGGCCATCAGCAGGGTGATGCTGGTCAGATATTTCATGGCGTTGTTCAGGCGGTTGTCCAAAATCGAGCTGAACAGCTCCCGCGTACCTTTTATATCGTCGCGGTAGATGCTGGTCATCTCGATGGCCTGGCGGATCTCAACGATAACGTCGTCCAGCAGTTCGCGGTCGTCGGGGTACTGCTCCAGTCGTTTGTAGCGGGTCAGGCGGTCCAGAACCGTGGCGTTGGCCCGTAAGCTGGTGGCAAAGTAGACCAGCGTGGACTCTAAGCCGTGCAATTCCATTAGGTCGCTGTCCTTCAAGTCGCCGGACAAGTTTTTCTCAATGGCCTGGCGGCGGCGGTCAATGAGCCGCAGCTCCTGCTGGTACATCGAGGCCGCACGGTAGAGCAGCTGGTAGACGAACCGCATCTTTTTGCGGGTGGAAAAGCCCTTGACCCGGCAGGCGGTGAAGTCACCGATAACAGGTGTGTCCACCGAGCAGACCGTGACGATCAACTCCTGCGTCAGGATGATGCCTAACGGGATGGTGGTGTAGATGCCCTCGCCGGAGTCAGGCACCTTGATGGGAATGTCCACGATGATGAGGGTGTAGCCATCCTCCAGGCTGATACGGGCCGACTCTTCCGGGTCGGTAGCAGCCATCAGGTCGGCAGGCTCTATATCTAAGGTAGAGGCCACCAGGCGGGCCTCGTTTTCATCCGGGCTGTTCAGGCAGACCCAGCACCCCTCGCCGATCTCATCAACGCGGGTAAGCTGCTTGTCCTGGGTACGGTAAATCTTCATCATGGCAGTTGACCATCCATACATTATAATAATACCAGTATAAAGCCTGCAAGATAAAAGCGCAAGTATCTTTCTATATGCTGTCCCTCTTACACCACCCATTCTGTAGGGGCTGATGCTAGCATCGGCCCGCTTGGCGCGAACTTCATTTATGGTATGAAGGAGGGCGGCGTCCCCGACGCCCCTAGAGGAGAGCTGTCTGCGCAGCGGACTGAGGGGGGCTACTTTAACAACAAAATTTCCGGTATAGCCCCCCTAAAGGCCCCCTCAGCGAGGGGGCTCCCGCGAAGCGGGTGAGGGAGAGAACATACGGTATAACCCTTTACCCCTACAAATGGTGCCAATCCCACCCAATCGCCACAATATACACCTTGCCCAAAA
>ENA-UOJJ01004856-UOJJ01004856.1-human-gut-metagenome-genome-assembly--contig:-CS66-NODE-4856-length-11991-cov-5.801190_pt1 | contig 11991 bp, 26 predicted proteins | sample MGYA00242343_ERZ723890 | MGnify/ENA metagenome assembly ERZ723890 | reverse complement strand
TTACTCAGCCCCAGATTATGCGTAAAAGAAAAGAACCAGTGAACCCATCCGGGTTTTGGTTCTTCTTTCAGTTCGTCTCGTATTTCCCTGGGCGTCTCTGCTTCCCATTCCGGCAATGGCCGGGAGCAGTTGATAAACTCCTTGTATATTGGCAGATTCGGATCATCCGGGTTCAGCGTTCCGATCAGGTAATCGCAGCGCATTGCCGCTTCCCGCACAAAGTCAATATCCGCGGTATTGATCTCATCGATGTACAGACATCCGTACTGTCCGCCCAGTGCCTTCTGCCATTTCTTCCGGTCGCCATATCCCATGACATACACGATCTTATCTCCGCAGGATGTATGGAACAGGATATGCGGAATCTTATCTTCCTTCGTACCGTTGCCGTTGTATTCTGCCAGAACTCCGAAATCATCCAGGATACCCAGATCCTTATTGATGATGTTCTTCTCTGCGCTGCCGATGTCCTTGGCCGCAAGGATATGCAGCTTCTTCGGGGATTCTGCTACTTTAAGCATGAACTTAAACAGTCCTACCGTGGTCTTGCCTGCCGCCGTGGTTCCTTCCAGGAACTCTACGGGAGCATCACAGCGAAGGAATGCCTTATACTTATCCGAAAGCAGCAGGTGTTCGGTTCCCATACGCTACTCCCGAAGCTGCTGAATCAGATCGTCCAGCTTGCCCTGTTCCGCCTGCAGTCCAGAGAGTTCCACACGGTCTGTAAACATTCCCAGGTGTCTGCCCAGAAGCTCCAGCGCCTTCAGCTTGGAGGTCAGCCGAAACTCGGTTTCTTTTACATATCCATTCTCTGTTTCGATTCCCCTGCTTCTCATCCATTCAATGCCGGCCATATCATCACGGGAAACATTGCTTTTCATATTCCCGTTCTGATCGATGAGATCCGCGATATTCAAGAATGCGATCTTCGCCAGCTCATTCACCACACGATCCTGGCTGATCTTCGTTCGGCCGGAGCGCTCTGCAATTGCTTTTGAAATTGCTTTCTGAATACTAACATTTGCCAATAGTCGTGATCCCTGCTCATTTGCTGTCTTCGCCGAATACCCGGCTCGTATTGCCGCCTGAGTAGCGTTCAGATCAATCAGGTACTCTTCTGCAAATCTCTTCTGTTTTTCTGTCAATGCCATCCAGGCGCTCCTTTCTCTCCACGAAAAAGCCGCCTGACATTTCTGCCGGGCGGCCTCTAGGAGGAATTTACTTTATGACTCACGATGGTGTCTGCTTTGTTTTTGGTATGGCCTCCCGTGAAGGAGGCCTGTGGGGTAAAAAGAATAAGTTTTCAGGGGAAAACTCGTCTTATGGAAGCTCCAAGGGCGGAACCCTTTTTGCCTGATTATATTGTACAACGACTTTTCCGACCTTTCCGACCTTTTTTTATTTTTTCAAAATTTTTTTCAGGTATTTGTCCCGAACGTGTAACCTTGGATAATCTGGTTTACCATGATATCCAAGCTTGGCAGCGATCTTCTCCCATCCAAGCCCCTCGATGTAATACATCCGGAAGACGCAGCGGGTGCGACCGTCATCGATCTCTTCAATCCAACGCTCCACCGCCTGACAGTTCTCCTGTTTCTTCTGCAGGGCTTTCTGTCTCCGTTCGTACAGAGGCCAGTCAAAGCCGGATACACTCTGCGGCCGGGGATAGCCTTTCTTGTAATCCATAATCACGCTGGTTCCGATCCCGGCTTCCCCCTGCCGCATATTTTCCAGTTCCGCCTGAAGAATCGGAATGTCTGCCTTGGTTTTCCGGTACTCCTCCAGCATCTTTTTCGTTACTTTTCCCATTTTTCCTCCTGCTTTTTCGTAAAGAGTAAAAAGCTCATAAAATTGTGCTTTTTCTATTGACAAGCACAATTTTGTGTGCTATAATTGCATTATCAACAAGGAAAGGAGAACGGTCGATATGTCAAGAAGAAACACCAGAAGAACAGAGAACCTGATCAACTTGGTTATCAAGGCAGTTGCTGCAACAGCCGCCCTGATCGCATCTATTGCTCAGCTGATTCAGGCTCTCAAATGATTTAGAGGGAAGGGAACTCCCCTCCCTCTCGATTTTACCATACTCGACCGAAAAAGTAAAATGAAAGCCTTACGTTTTGATACCCTGTTTTTATTGGCTGCTGTGATCTGTGCGCTGGCTGCTGACTGGTCTGTTCCTTCCTGCGTCCTGCTTCTCAGTGCGTCTGTTTATACGCTGGCCAATGTCATTCCGCAATTATGGAGGTATTACCATGAATCTAAGAAGCATCAGAACCAGTAAAGGTCTCTCTGTTCCGGACCTCGTGAAGCTGAGCGGTGTTCCCCGGCGAACGATCCAGGAAATAGAGAACCGTGATGATTGCCGGGTCTCTACCGCGATCAAGCTCGCCGATGCCCTCGGTGTTTCTCTTGAAGAGCTCTGCAGAGATACGAAGGAATCATAACTCTGTGCTTCCCCGGCCGGTGTCATGCCTGCCGGGGATTTCTCTACCTGCTTTCCTCTGCTGCTTTTAACAATTCCCGATGCCTGCTTTTCAATTCCAGGATCTCCGCCGGAGTCAGACCGGTATCTTCATACTGCCCCAGGCGGTTAATCAGAATCTCCTTCCGCTGCGGCGACCAGTAACCTGGCTTAATACCGCTGCAGCGCTCATGTGTCAATCGATTCATCCGCTGCCCTCCTGCGTTCGTCTATTTCCTTCAGGCACTCCTGCATCCGTCTTTTCTTCTCCCGCTCTATGCGCCACATACAGCTATTCAATGAGTCCGCTATCCTTAACTCATCGATGCAGATAATAACGTCCACCATTTCCTCCACCAGATCCGCTTTCAGCTGATCCAGCGTCTTATACACCGGATTTTCCATACGCTCGTATCGTGCCAGCTTCAGGCAGGCCTGCGCCAACTCTGCGGCTTCTTCCGCGGTCTGCTCCAGCATAGCCGCCTTGCCGATTATCTCATACAGCATATTCTCACACTCCCATCTTGACAAGTTCCTGCCAGGTATAGCTTTCCCGCATCCCGTTCTTTCGCCGGAAGACAGCGATGTACGCATAATTCCCGGTTACTGTGACCTGCTCCTGTTTCGGCGTCGGAAAACATCCATTTTCCAGATCGATCGACCGCACAGGGATCGTCACCTTTCGCCCAACGCGTAACCGTCTCCGCACGGATGCAATCGCCTGCGGGTAAATGGCTGTGCTATCCAGATCTGCGGTTGTCTGCCGTGGAGAAATGCCCACTTCAACACGCTTTTTGTGTCTGTCCGCTTTTCTTTTCACTGTCCGCCGTGTTTCCGGGGCTTCGTCGTACCAGAGCAATTTTCTTTCGATCTCATTGGCCAGACGCGACGTAGGATGTGATTTCCCGCTGATATACCGATCAACTGTGCTTAATGCAATCACTGTCTGATCAGCAAGCCAGTTATTCGAAAGGCCTCTCACTTTTAACTCATCTTTCAGCCAGAGACCGAAGCCGGTATCCGCCCAGGACGTGGGGCGCTCCTTGCTCATCTCCGCCATCAGCTGGCTCACGATATCCGGCGTAGGCATGATCCTCCCGTTCTCGTATGCGGATATTGTTGTCATGCCCATATTAAGCGCAACGGCAAGCTCCTCCTGTGTGATTCCTCGCTCCCTGCGGTACTTCCGCAGCGTTTTCCCAATGTCGCTGTCTATGTTCACGTATCCCATCTCGTATCCTCCTGTATCGTCTAGTTTACAAGCCGCAGCAGGGCATCATAATCCGTCCCGCGCTGGTCAAAGTTGTGAAAGCGGTTCGGTTTGGGCGCAGTTCTCCCGTTTCCGGCATTTTTACCGCCATTTTGAGCATAGTTCGCCTTGTTTTGGGCAGAATCAGCCGCCGCCCGTGACAGCCAGGACCCTAAAAAGCGTTTCACGCCCTGCCGGGTCTTCTGCCTGGCGGGATTATCCCGGCACCAGCGCGCGGCCTTCTGGCATTCATGAATCACATCAAGGCCAGGATAAAGCGCCTGATACTCCTTCAGGTCGGACTCCGGGACGGAATACGGCATTCCGTTCTTCAATGGGATCTCGACCGCCGGTTGAGGCAGAGCCGAAACGCTTTCTTTTTGGACTCCGAAGGAGTCTTTTTCTTTTAAATCATTATCTTTATCATACTCATTATCATTATCGTATGCGTTTGCATGCGATTGCATCCGGTTGCATGCGTTTGCATTTTCCATGATGCGTTCGCATCCATTTGTATCTTCTTGCGTCAGGATTTCTTCCGATTCTGCGAATGATTCCGAATCTGCGGGAACTTCCTGTTCTTCCGGCACGTTCTCCGCTTCCTGCGCCGGTTCTGTGCTCTGCACGTTCTTCGCCTTCCGTGCCTTTTCTGCGTCCTGTGCTTCCGGAGCAGCGTCCTTCGGCTCTGCGGTCTCATCTGCGTCCTTCCTGCCGTCCCAGCGGGCAGCTGCGCTCTTCCGGTTGCTCTCACAGCGCTTGTTATACTTCTCCTCGTCCTCTGCCATCTGCTGCGCGATAAAGATATATACGATATGCGCCAGGGCGGAGAGATTGCGTCCCGGATCTTCTTCCCCGGCTGCCAGGGCAAAGACTGCCTTCATCAGAGTGCCCGCATCCGCGTCCGGAAGTGCCTCCACCATCACACGGTAGGAATTGTATAAAAGAAAACTGGCTTTGCTGATCTTATCCTTGTCTTTATCCATTCGCTCCTCCTTCCAGGTCCAGCGTCATCTGTCCAGGAACTTCTTTACTCGAGTTCCTTGCGTAACGCTCCGGAGCCATTGCCCGGAGCTTCTTCGATTCTTCCTTCACTCGGCTCCATCCCTGCCGGAGATAAGCTTCCTTGTAAGCCCGATCCTCTGGTAGCTTCGGAATGAAATACCCGCCGGCCTTCTGATCTGCGATCACAAGAACCTCTCCGGACTTGTTCAAGCGCTCGATCGCGCTCCGGAAAGCCCGTTCCGTGATGCCAATCTCCGCGGCAATCGCGAAGCGGCTCTTTGCGTTCTTGCGCCCGTAAGGAATATGTTTTAAGATGTCTTCATCTCTCATCTGCTCACCTCCCGGATCTCGATCTCAATCCTTGGATTGCCTTTATCTATGTCGAAGTGATCCTCGAAGCCTTCGATCTCTTTCCATCCATCGTTCGGAATCCATCCGCCAATCACAAGGGCGTCCTGGAAAATCTTGTGGAAGTATCCGGAGATATTGTCCTTGTCCCGGCGCGCAGACGGCTCGTAGAAGCGATAGGAAAGGTGAATTGGATACTTTATCCGCTTGCCTCTCAGGGAAGGTCTCAAAATGGCAAGGAGCGCGGCCTGATCCCTCTGCTTCATCGCATTCGCCTTATTCCAGTTCTTCCTCCCGGTCCGGTTGGCTTCAATGAACTCATTCATCCCGGCGAAGCGGCCGGGAATGGTTACCCTGATCATTGCAAATCCACTCCCGTCTCCTCGTATACCAGGGCAAGCACATCCTGTATGTACTGATATGTCGTATCGATATCATGTGCAATGTCCGTGATCTTCACCAGTCGCTCTGTAATCTCATCCGCATTCAGATTCTCATACTTGGAAAAGTACAGGCAGAATGCAGCCAGCATCCAGATGCCTGTGATCTCCCGGTAATCGTGCGCCGTCTTCTCCACCACCATATCATGCGTCTCATGCGCCGCCTGCTTCAATTCGTCCTCCGTCATGATATAAACCTTCGTGTGTGGCTTCGCGTCCCGGATCTTCTGCGCAACCTCCGCCACCTCTCTGGCAGATACTGTATCAATGTTCCAGATTCTCTGCAGGGACTTGTGCTGCCCCTTCCGTTTCAGTTTTCCCATAGTCTCGTATCCTTTCCTGCTCGTCTTTTGCAAAATACAGCCTGCTTTCCTCCCAGTCCGGATAGTGATTCCGCAGATAGCTCTCGAAGATCAGTTTCATCTCGTTTCGCTTGGGCGACTGGTCCAGCATCCGGTGATGATAGAAGCAGCCTTTTGCCAGGTTCTCCGGGATGCCCAGGCCGCCGGTGCTCCGAGAGACAAAGTGCATAATCTCCATCCGAAAAAGCTCCGGAATATAACCCTGTGGAAGCTCGTAAGCTGCCAGGCAGAAAATGCAGCCTTTGTCTCTCCGGTTCACGATTTCGCGGACAGCAGGTGAAATATCACATGCTCTTGTTCTCTTGCTTCTTCTGCGTCCTGCGCTCATGCTCTTCCAGTGCCTCCATCATTCTCTTCAATCTTTCTGGCGGGATGGTTTCTATGCCGGAAGCCTGGGCTTCATAGACCGTACCATCCAGCAACTGTGCCATCTCCTTCGAGTCGTACAAATGAGAGGGCTTAATCAGCAGATAGTGATCAAACTCTTTTCCCTCTACGCTTCCGCTGCCGATCTTCCTGGCATATATGCCTGCCCTCCTGGGGTTCACGACCTTCAGAACGGAGATGACGGCTTTGCTTCCGTCCGGATTCTCCAAGGGAGTCCCATAACTAATCATCAACTCGTAGTGGATCGATTTCGCGTCTGTCTGCAGTGCATGTGCAATCTTATGGCACAAAGCCCAGTGATAGGCGTTTGCGTCCAGGGAGCGGGGCTTGTGATACTTCGTAGCCTTAATATTCAGCTCTTTATCCCGAAGCTCAGCACTCTGCTCCACCACTCTGGCCGAATCGTTCACGGCGAAGGTCACCAGGCATTGCCCGGTGACCATATCCCGGCTGATTCCGTGGAGCTTCCCTATCAACTCCATGTCCTCACCCCTTTAATTGAACGGCAGATCAGCGTCGTTCACGCCGTCCGGAACGTCCATAAAACCGTTATTCGGCACGGGCGGCGGCAGCTGCTCCTGCGATCCCTGTGTCGTGCCCTGGCTGGCGTTTTTGCTCTCTGCGAACTCGATTTCATCCGCCAGGATTCGAATCGAATAAACCTTCTCACCGTGCTGGTTCGTGTAATTGTCGTTCTGAATGCGACCCGTCAGCAGAATCTTCGTTCCTTGCTTCAGGTAGCGCTCCACGAACTCACCGACCTTGCCGAAAGCCGTGCAGTTGAAGAAGTCCGCGGAGGGCTGCCCTTCTTGCTTCTTGCCCCGACGATCCACCGCCAGGGAAAAGGCTGCGATTGCCATCTGGTTATCCTGGCCGCCGTAACGAATAGCCGGGTCTCTGGTTAATCTTCCCATCAGAATTACTTTGTTCATGCTGTCTGTGCCTCCCTCTGAGCTTCCATCTGTGCTCTTCTCTGCAGCGCCACTCGCTGCTCTTCAAACTTATCCATCAGATGCTTGAAATCATCTACCGTTAAATCTTCCAGCTGCGAAGTGGTTCGCGCGTTCCGCTTTCTGCGGTTTGCATTCGCAACCATCATGACTTTCGGTTCCTTGATGCCAAGCTCTGCCGCCTTGCTCCGGATTGTCTGGATCATCTGCGGACTCACCAGTTCTTCTGCAGAATTTACTGGAACTCCGACCGAAGCCGCTGAAGGAGCAGCCGGAGCTGTAAGCGCCTGATTCGTTGCCTGGGCTGTCGGAGCTGCTGGATGAGCTGCTGCCGGTCGCTGGCTACCCAGGCGATACACGACTTTCCCGGTGCTCCGGTTCATGATCTCCAGGGCAATGATGTTGCGGGCGTCGCTGTACTCGATCCGGCTCACATAGAAGCGGTCGTTGCAGGTCAGCTTGCCGCTCTGGTTCTTATAGAAAGTCCTGCAGTCTTCCGGCTTGATCCAGATGGACGGAGCGGAGTAAAGCTCTCTTCCGATCCCCCAGCAGAAGCAGGCACGCTTGAAGGAGTCGGAAGCGAGCCCCTTCTCCTTCTCAGTATTGCTCTCCGTGCCGGTGTCCTCCTTGCTGATCCACATCTTCTTCGCTTCATCCCAGATAGAAACCGTGCAGTTCGCGTTCTCCCTGGAATAGGACTTCTGCCAATTCATTTCTCCTACGGTCTCGTCAAGGATGTTCTGATCCACACGGGCATCCTTATAAAGCAGCAGGCTTAAACCGTTCTCTCTGATCTGTGCAATGCGGCAATCAATCTCGTCCGCACGAAGTAATCTGAACTTATTCATCCTTCTTCTCCTTTCCCATGCTAATCCGCAGGCTCTCCTTCTGTACCAGGCTGCAGCCTTCAATGGTTCGGCCTTCCTTCAATGCGGCAAGGATGCCTTTTCTGTCAATCTTCGGTTCCTGGTCAATCAGGAACTCAAAGGGCGGAACCGTGCCCGGCACCATCTGCAGCGCGGGTGGATTCTTCCGGATTGCGAAATCAAAAAGCTTCGTCTTTACCTTCACCTTGTCGGTTGCCCTCATAGCATTCTCAATGGCTGCCTTCATGCGTTCCACATTCTTCCGGCGCAGCTGTGCCTGCTGGTTCAAACGGTTGGCCACTGTCTTCGCCTCATTCTCGTACGCATCGGCTTCTACTTCCCACTGACGCATCAGCTCGCCGCACGCTTCCAGCTTGTCCTCGAATTCTCCCTCTAGGCCTTCCAGAGTGTCGGCAATCACGCCGTCACACACTTCTTCCTCCTCTGCCATCTCCTTCAGCTTTACAAGCCCTTCCACAATTTCATACAACTTCATCTTTTGTCTCCTCCTTATGCGATCTGCACCACTTTGGCGCCGTTCTCTTCTGCGATCTTCTCCGCCTTCTCCCGGATCTCTTCCGGCTCCCCGCTTATGCACTGAATGTTGCTGCAGTTGCCGGAAGGGAAGCGGATCGGCTTCGAATAGCGGACAATCATCAGCATACCGCTCCCTCCTTTACGCCTTCCCAGCCTTCACCGGAATAGTACCAGTCCAGGAACTCCTTCTTTGTCTTTTCGTTTTCATGCTTCATGCGCTCCAGAGCATACTGAAATGCCTGGTCTGCGCTCACGTAGGTTCCCTTGTCCGGGCCCACGGTCATTTCATATCCTAAGATTTTTTCCATTGCGTTTTTCTCCCTGATCGCTTATACTGTAAGTGTCTTGTATCCGGTCCCGTGAACGCCTCGGCGCTCCGGGACCTTTTCCTTTTATCTAACTACGGTTTTGAGGTTGAGGCTTAGCATCAGGAGCTGCGCAGATAACTTCTCAAATACGCCCTCTTCAATACCGGTGAAGTCAACTCCACCATCTTTTCCATATGCCAGGCCAACAAAGAGAATATTCCCCAAAATCGGAGAGCCGTGCTTGTCGCTTTCATACAGATAGGAACCGATCATGTTAATTTCCGGCTTATTGTCCCTGCACAGGAACTCTTCATCTACCAGCATTCCAACTGCTTTACTCTTTCCTTTCTCAAGGATTTCAAGCGTATGCTCTAATTCACCCGCTGAATTGCCATACAGCCGCCTCGGCCGAACCATTTCCAGCATCGTGCAGCCGTTGCCGATCAACGCGCACAGCTGCCTTCTCTGCTCCTCTAATGTTCCTTCCGGGAATGTATGTGTGCTAACCTCCAGATTCGTGCTAACCTTAATGATACCTTCCACGTTCTTTTCCTCCGTTACGCCTTGCCCCACGTGTGTCATTCCTGAACCTTCGCCTCCGCAAGCTTGCTTTTCCAGAGCTGAACCATATTGTCAGGCATCTTCACCGCTTTCGTTACATCTAACATAAACAACGGAGCAGTCGGAGCGCCTTTCTCATGAACCGCGCGGGCATTAACCTCATCCAGGTCAAACAGCACTTTCTGGCTAAGCATAGCAACAAGGAAATTAACCTCGCTGTCCGGATCAAACCGTCTCAGAAACTCCATCAAATCCTTCGTCTTCATCATCTTCTCTGTATTCTCCTTAATCTTTCCGTTTTCGTCCAGTCGCTCCTTCCGCATCTTTGACAGCAGCGTATGAATGCTGGATGGCTGCGCATCAAATTCCTTTGCGATGTCCAGAACCTTCACGCCCTGCATATACATCTGCCACGCCCGCTCCGCATCGATCTTTTTTCTTCCCGGCTTCCTTCCGGGCCTCCCTTTCGGTTTCGCAGGCTCTGCCGCTTTCAAAGCAGCTTCAGGAATCTTCCTCGTGGCGAAGAACTTGATGGCCTCCAGGCACTCCGGGCAGAAGTCCATATCATTCGGGATGCTTTCTTCGCGCACATGATCTTCTTCAGAATAGTTCGGATGCGTATAAATAGTCCGAAGCTCTTCTGGATGCTCAATCTCTTTCCCGCATCGATCGCAGGTATACATTATCTTCTTCATGCGCTCACCTTCGGCAGTCTCAGCCCGTCCGCAATTCGCTTGATCTCGTCTCCTGCTTCCTTCAATTCGATTGCCTGGACAGCTGCCAGCAGAGCATCCAGGTTCTGCTCGGAGCTTGTCCATCCGGAAGCCCGTGCTTCCAGGTGTTGGGCAATCAGCTCAACTTTCTTCAAGTTTTCCATTGCATCCTCCTTATGTTGTGCCTGCTTTAGCAGCACTCTGACGTACCCCATACGTACAGCCACGCCAGGCTGACCATCCACATGGGAGTCTGTATTGCCAACCACGACGGCTCCCAGTCCGGCTGTTCGAAAAGGCTGACCGACAGAATAAACTGTGCGAATGCTGCCAACGTGACCAACTTGATTCCTACTCTTGCAATCTTTAACTTCATCTCTGTGTTGCCTCCTTAGGTCTATTCTTCGCCCATTCATCCAACCATTCCTGGTAGATGAGGTAAGTGTTTCGTGTTCCTCCGTTGCTTATGACCATCCCGATCGAAAGCTTCCCCCGCTGTATCTGCTCTCTCACAGACTGCTCGCTGATGTGCAGCTGTGAGGCTGCCTCCTTCGTTTTTATTCTCGTGAGCATCTTGTATCCCTCCTATCAGCAAAAACCAATCGCCTGCGCTGCTTTCACAAGCTCGTCCCACTGATCCATCTCCTCCAGCGTGCCATTCCTGCAATAGTTGTCGCACTTGTCAATATACAGCGACCAGCAGAACGATCTAGCTGTCCTCCCACGGTCGTTCTTCGAAACGATCGCATCGATCAGCTCCTTCTTCGTGAAACGTTCTAGGAATGCCCTTGCATCACTCTCCTCCATCTCGTACCTCCATAATCCCCTTCCACCAACATTGAATCATGTTCCAAAAGGCTTCTTCATGGGATTCCAGCTCTTCCGGTGCTGCGATTGCCCGGATGGTCGGCTGGGCGTCAATATCTTCCATCAGCCACCTGACTGCATTCTCGTTCACCAGTACAAAAGCGCTTGCCTGGTTCTGAGCCCTGTTATGCCGGAATTCTTCCTGAATGTGCTCCTTCAGGGCGTCAGCATCAATCAGCCTCATCTCGTATCCTCCTTACTTGCTATACAATCTGCTGGATGATATCGCGGATCATTGCGGTTCCAGAATCTAGTGCCACATTTGCCGTCTTGGTGTGCCCATTCAGGAACGTAGCTTTGACAGTTTCAGTCCTTGGATCGTAATGCAGGTATGCCAGGTCATACAGGTTCCGCGTCAGGCGAAGCACCGGAGCCAGTTCGCTACAGATGCGCCGCTTGTCCTCCGTGGGTGTCTCCTGCAGATGTTCCAGCTCCTTTGCTTCCATCAACTGCGGGGACTCCTGTTCTTTGACTTCCAGCTCCGGTTCCGCATCCTTCCGCTTTGCAGTGATGATTGGCCGCGCTTCGAATTCGTCTTTCACTTTGCAGTGGTCTTTGTAAAAATCAACCAGCTGACAGCGATGATCTTCATATCTCCATCGGATGTGTTCGACTGCGCTTTCGCCAAATGGGCAGCTCTCAAAGCCATTCACAATGATTGCGTTCGAATCCGTATTAAGGATCTGCCGCATTTCTCTGGCATCATCCTCCTCAATAGCGTCGCCATAATCCTCAAAATACCCCGGATCTAACCAGAACGCTTCTGCTCCCCAGCTTCTCCCATTCTTCCAGAACGCCACGTAAGCAACGCCCTCGCGGAGCTCGTCCCGGAATCGTCCTACAATCGTTCTTAAACTTGCCATTATATCTCCTCCTTTTGTGGTTAGTTTTCTAAACTTCCTGAGTAAAAAAATATGCAGGAATATCCTTGATCGCA
>ENA-UOJJ01004855-UOJJ01004855.1-human-gut-metagenome-genome-assembly--contig:-CS66-NODE-4855-length-11991-cov-7.812751_pt1 | contig 11991 bp, 9 predicted proteins | sample MGYA00242343_ERZ723890 | MGnify/ENA metagenome assembly ERZ723890 | reverse complement strand
CCATTTTCTGCTTATATCTCTGCTTTTTGCCTTGACTTTTTTCTTTTCGCATTTTTTCTCTGCTTTTATTCTCTGTAGTTACTGTAAGTTTTTTCGATGGGAACAAGCAATTGAATATACTGCATTCCTCCTGTTTTTTCTGTTTCGCTTGCCAGACGAATCGCCGTCATACTTTCTCTGACTTTATAGGATCTTTTATTTATTTCTTCACGTAGAAAGTCAAAGCATCCATACGCGTTGATCGAACCTGTGTACCTCGCGTAAGCACACAGACAATTTTGTTCCTCAATGACACCTACCTGATCGTTCATGGGCATATTCAGCGCTTGGGCATACTTTTCCGGAACAATAAAAATCCACTTTGTTTTCCATACTTCTTCCTTCGTAAAAAAACTGCTCGTCTGAAAGCCCAACGAAACAAAGGGCATATATTTTCGCCATTGCGTAGCTAAACCGCTTTGATCTTTATAGGTTTCATTTCCTCCGACGCTGGAACCTGTTACAATATACCGATACGCCTGTTGGCGTTCAATCCAAATCAAAGAAGGATTATCCTGAATGAACTCGATTTGTCTTCTATATTCTTCCAAATACTGTCCAACAAGCTCCATTCGGTCTATTTCTTTTTTCAGGTATTCCTCTTCGCGAAGAATACGCTTCGTCAAATGGCTCAATCCCCCGCTGTGCGTACAAGCATCAATTTCTTTAACAGGAATTCCAATTCCTCTCAGTTTCATATAGTCAAATAATTCGCCGAAAGCCTTAATATCATATTCCCGATATTGGCCGTCTCCGCTTCTGGATGGATGCACCAGGCCTTGACGTTCAATAAATCGAAGTGTTTCTGGCGGCATATCAAAAATTTTAGATACTTCTTTTATTTTCAACATTTTCACCTTCTCTCTTTTTTCAGTATATCACATTTATCAATCAAAAAGCAAAATAAAAACCGTTCTGAAATCTTATCAGAACGGTTCAAATCATTCACTTTTTACTTCACCGCGTCCAGCACGGCCTGCGCCATTTTGTCCTTTTCGCAGACGGCGGTGTGGCGGATCGGCAGTTCCGGAAGGGCGAGAATCTGCGCCGGTTCCCTGGTGCCCGTCAGTTCGGCGAGCGCGCGGCAGCAGGCGAAATCATCCAGCCCATCGCAGGCTTTCTGCCCCGCGACAGCCCCCAAAACGGACGCGCCGAACTTATACGGGCTGGCCGTAGAGACGATCACGCTTTGGCGCGTATCGCCCGTCTGCGCCTGATATGCGCGCAGAACGGCGCTGGCCACAGCGGTGTGGGTGTCCATCAGATAATGGTTTTCCGCCCATGTCCGCCGGATCTCCTCGCGCACGCCGTTTTCATCCACGCAGCCCGCAAAATAGCGTTGCTGCAAAGCCGCTTTCATCGCGTCGTCGATTGCATAGCGCTTTTTGCCCGCTAGATCGCCCATGAACCGCGCGATGCGCGCGCCGTCGCAGCCGCTCAAATCAAACAGCAGGCGTTCAAGGTTGGAGGACACGAGAATATCCATCGACGGAGTGATCGTCTTGTAAAACGGACGGTTTTCGATGTCGTATACGCCCGTGTTGATGAAATCGGTCAGCACGTTGTTTTCGTTGCTGGCGCAGATCAGCCTGCCCACCGGCAAGCCCGCTTTGCCCGCGTAATCCGCCGCCAGAATATCGCCGAAATTGCCCGTCGGTACGCAGAAATTCACCTCGTCGCCGAGCTTGATCGCGCCGGATTTCAGCAGATCGGCATAAGCCGAGAAATAATAGACCACCTGCGGCACGAGACGACCGAAGTTGATGGAGTTTGCGGAGGACAGCACGCGCCCCTGCGCATCCATCGTTTCGGCAAACGCGCGATCCGAGAAAATGCGCTTCACACCGGTCTGCGCGTCGTCAAAATTGCCGTTCACGGCAATGACGTGGGTGTTCGCGCCGCCGGTCGTGACCATCTGCATCTGCTGAGCCTGGCTCACGCCTTCGCGCGGATAGAACACGCAGCAGCGCGTGCCCGGCACGTCGAGAAAACCTTCCAGCGCGGCCTTGCCCGTGTCGCCGCTGGTCGCCACAAGGATGAAGATTTCGCGCTGCTCACCGTGCTTCTTCGCGCTGAGCGTCAGCAGGTGCGGCAGAAGCTGGAGCGCCATGTCCTTAAACGCGAGCGTCGGCCCGTGCCAGAGTTCCAGCGCATGCGCCCATGTGCCGACCGGGCGGACCGGGGCGATCTGCGCGTCGTCAAAGCCCGTGCCATATGCCCCGGCGATGGCGTTTTTCAGCTCGTCCGCCGTGAAATCGGGCAGAAACTTTTGCAGAATCGTCAGCGCACGCGCCTGATAGTCAAGCGCGGAAAGCGCGGCGATTTCATCCAGCGAAAAATGCGGAAAGGTCTGCGGCACATACAATCCGCCGTCCGGCGCAAGCCCGCGCAGAATGGCTGTCGATTCAGAAACCGCGGCCGCGCCGCGGGTGGAAAGCATCGGCATGTCTATCAGTCTCCTTTTTGGGGGAACGGTTGGGGCGCTGCCCCAAACCCCGCCAAGAACCTGAGGTTCTTGGATTTCCCATATTTTATGAATCAAATTCTCATACGCCATCGCGAAGCGAAGGAGGGGAGTCTGAGGGACTTCGTCCCTCAGGCAGGCGCGGGCAGCAGCTCGCCGTAATCCCTGAAAACAAAGAAACCGCTCCCCGATAAACGGCAGGAAGCGGCGTCAGAAAAACGGGATCAGATCTGGTACTTGCGGATGCTCTCCGGCACGTTCTCCGCGTCCTCGCTGAAGCTGATCACCAAATCGCACTGGGCGTTGGCCACCAGATGCTCAAGCTGAGCGAAGAAATCCACCAGCTCGGCCGCTTCGGCCTGTGCCAGCTTGAGGAACGCATCGACATAGATCACGCTGATATCATAGTTACCCGCAAGAATGCCGGCCAGGAAGCCGTAGAACGGCGCCTTGCCCTTCACGGCGTACTCGCTCGCGTCAATGAAGCGAATCTGCGGCTTGAGGCTGAGCGTGTAGCTCTTGTCGTCATCGATGAACAGAACGTTGCCCTTCGCTTCCTTCACGGAAGCGTTCGCCATATCCAAAATGCGCTTGGTCTTGCCGGAACCCTTCTTGCCAAAGATAACCTGGATCACGGTCAATCCCTCCCTTTCTTGTTTTCTGATTACCCACATTATAGCTTAAAACGCCATTTCTGCATAGCCCCTAAATTGTTTTTTTCTCCAAAAAAGGTGCAGGGTCAACAGAGAAATTTGTCTTTTTTGTTGGATTGTCTTGCTTTTTTCACGCGGGCATGCTATAAATATTTCATACACTTTGCCAAAAAGAATATGCCGTCTGACGGGCAACAATCCCAAATCCGGCTGCATATGAATGGAGCGGAGTGCTTGGCGAAAGGAGCGACTTTTCCGTATGAAGCGTCTTGTTTCCGTTTGTCTGCTGATGATGCTGTGCCTGTTTGCCCTTCCCGCGCTGAGCGAAGCGGCCCAGCCCTGCTACTGGCAGCTCACCGACGTCTCCGTCGCCCAGGTCTGCGACGATAAGCTGGGGGACGCCGAGGTTTTGACCAGCGCCGTCCCGCTCCCCGATTTGAGGCCGATCGACATGATCAGCGCGCTCTCTCAGGGGCATACCTTCTCGCTGGATGTGACGCGCGCCGCGACAGGCTCAAGTGCGCATGCGGATTACGTTCTTTCCGGCGTGCCCGCGCTGATTCCCGGCGCAGGCAGCGCGCGCCTTTCGCTGACCGGCGCGACGGCCAATTCGACCAGTTCGCTTTATCTCTACGCCTCCGTCTACGCCAATAAAGCGCGGGCGCTTCGCGTGCGCAGCACGGGCGCATGGGTGTTCCGCATCGCTTTCCCGCGCACAGCCGTCCCCGGAACCACGCGCACCCTGCGGTTTGACGCAAAGGAATTGCAGGGCTATGCTTCGGTTTCGGTCGTCTATACCTATACCGCCATGCCGGGCAAAATGCTGGTGGACGGCAACGGCGACACGGTGCTCTACGACGCGCTTGGCAACGAAATCGACCGCATTCCGCGCGCGCTGGCGGACGTGCTGCCCGTTTTCGCCGCCTCTTCCGGCGCGGATGGGGACATGCTCTTCTCCGCCGAGGTGCAGCGCGACGGCGGCCTGCTGGTGCGCTTTCTGCCCGGCGGCGGGCTGACGCTTGAAGAAATGCTGACGCTGATCCGCAACGCCCTTTCCGCCGCGCAAAACGACGCGGCCAGCGGCGCTTCTATCGTCTCTTCGCTCGCTTCCGATCCAAACAGCGCGACGCTCTACCTCGCGCCCGACGCCAATCTCTCCGACGACGCGCTTTCCCTGCTCATCGAGGCAGCCTCCGGCAGCGCGGTCAGCGTGCCTTCCCTTCAGGCGGCCGTAGACGCGGGTGAAATCGCGATGGACGCTCAGCCCACGCCCGTGCCGCAGGCGATGACATATGGCCAGCTGCGCCAGCTGCTCACCGACGGCGTTACGCCAAACCCGACGGCCACGCCCGCTTATCTCTCCGCCACCGCGAAAGAGGCGCAGAACGCGCAGGCCCTCGCGCTGTACGGCGAAAACGGCGTGGAAGCGATTGCGCTTGCGCCGAATGCGGCGGCAACCGGCGAATCCCTTTCGGCGATCGCCGACGCGCTCGCGCAGGCCGGACAGGACAGCGACGGCTATGAAGCGTTGTTTGGCGAAAGCGTCGAAACATTCGGCCTGACCGACACGGACAGCGCGCTGCATTTCAAACCGGATGACGACGGCGCGGCGGCTGTTTCCATCGCCAAGGTCGATGACAGCACGTTGATGATCGTGCAGCCGGGCAGCGTTGCACAGCTGCAAAAGCAGCTCGATCAACTGTTGACGACGCTTCACGCAACGCCTACGCCGACTCCCACGCTTACGCCGACTCCGACACCTACCCCCACTCCCACGCCTACTCCCACTCCGACACCTACCCCGACTCCGACGCCTACCCCGACTCCAACACCTACCCCAACTCCAACGCCTACCCCGACTCCAACGCCTACCCCGACTCCAACACCTACCTCGACGCCAACGCCTACCCCGACTCCGACACCTACGCCAACTCCGACACCCACGCCAACTCCGACGCCTACCTCCACTCCGACGCCTACGCCAACTCCGACGCCTACCCCCACTCCGACACCCAGCCCGTCTCCCACGCCTTTGATGGCGACGACGCTGAACGGCGTGCCGCTGAGCATTGTGATTCTACTCGCGGTTCTGATCATCATTGTGCTGACCATGCTGATCATCGTGGCGCACAAGAAGAAAGACTGATCTCCTTTACGTCTCCCGCTGATGTGCGGGAGGCGTATTTTTTCGTCCTTCCGGCATAAGGTGTAGGGAAATCTGCCAAATCGGAGGGATGCTTTTGACTACCGCCAGAACCCTTTTTCCCGGCGCGATGGGGCCGGAAGGCTTTATCTCCTGCTTTGACCACCTGATGGATGACGCGCTGCTGCGGCGCAAACTGATTCTCAAAGGCGGGCCGGGCGTGGGCAAATCCACATTCATGCGGCGGGTGCATGCGGCGCTCTGCGCCAACGGCGAACCCTCAACCCTGTACTTCTGTTCCGGCGATCCGGACAGTCTGGACGGCGTGGCCGTTCCGCATGCCGGGCTGCTCATTTTGGACGGCACCGCGCCGCACATCGTCGATCCCGAAATTCCCGGCGCGCGGGACAGCATCATTAACCTCGGCGAATGCCTGAACGAACCGGCCATGCGCCCGCGCCTGTCCCCTATCCGCGCCTGCATGGCCGACAACGCCGCTTGTTCCCGCCGTGCGCGCGCCTGTCTGGCCGCAGCCGCCGCGCTTGCGCGGGAAAATGCCGCCATCCTGCAAAGCGCTGCGGACACGGAACGCCTCTTCCGCATGACACAAGCGCTCACACAGGCCGTTCTCGTCCCCAGCGCCCCCACAGAATCCGCGCCGAGCATGCGACCGGTCATCACCGAAGCGATGACCCCGAAGGGCGAAATCAGCCTGATTGCCGAAAACGCGCAGCCCCGCGTCATCCGTCTGCTCTTCCATTGGGGCATGGACGGCACGCCCGTCCTTCGGCAGCTCAGTGCCGCCGTGCGCGCGGCCGGATACAGCACGGAAGAACACCTCTGCCCCACCGTGCCCGGCCGCCTGCTCCACGTCGGCATTCCGGCATTGTCTACCCTTGTCACCACGAGCGAACAGCTCACCGCCGAACAGACCTTCGACTTTGCCGCCTGTATCCCGCGGGGCGCGTTGCTGCGCCACGAGTGCGCGCTGGAACAGGGTCGCGCCGGAATTCAGCTCCATCTGCATCGCGCAGGCGCCGCGCTCGCGCAAGCCAAGGAATTGCACGACGAGCTGGAATCCTTCTATGTGCCCAATATGGATTTTGCCAAATGGCAGACGATTCTGGATCGAACGCTGGAAAGCCTGAAATAAAAAGCAAGGCGAAAGGGACACACGCCCTTTCGCCTTGCTTTTCACTCCCACGCCTGATCGATGCTCACGCCGTTAAAATAATGCGTCACGATCTCCTCGGCGGTTCGGCCTTCCTTCGCCATCGCATACGCGCCCCACTGGCTCATGCCCACGCCATGGCCGTAACCCTTGCCGCTCATCTGAACCTGTCCATCCTCCACGCGCAGGCTTTCTAAAAGACATGAGCGCATCTTTGTCGAGCCGATGGCGATTCTGAACGCAGGCGCGGAAACGGACTTTCCGGAAATCAGCAGCGTTTTCGCGCGGCCGGATTCGCCGCGCTGACCGATGGCGATGCTCTCCACCTTGTCCACGGTCACGCCGGAAGCTTTCGCCGCGGCCATCACTTCATCCATGGAGAAGCTGGCCTGCCAGTGGGCGGCCTCCGCCGGGGCTTCGTCGTTTTCCATCCCCTTGACGCACTGCGTATAACCCGGCTCGGCTTTTTCGTAATCCAGCCCCTCTTTGGCGCGCGCCGTCAGCCCGCCGGAATGCGCATGGAACCACGCATACGGCAGTTCTCCGCCCGCGTTGAGCACCTCGCCTCGCGTCTCCTTCACGGCCTCGCGAATGCGCGCGTTCACGCCCGCCGCGTCATACGCCTGCGCTTCTTTGATGTCGGTGGAGATATCCGCGCCGTCGTACATGGATTCCTTTTGGGAGACGAATTGCAGCACGAATGTGCGCGCCAAAATCGCCTGTGCCTTGAGCGCCTCCAGCGGCCAGTCGCCCGCCATCTCTCCGGCCAGCACGGCGGGCAGATAATCTTCGACGGACAGGGTTTCCAGCTTCTCGTTTTTCACGTCGTAAACCTTGAGCATCGGCACGCCGGACTCGTTTTTTTCAAGCCGCTCCGGCACAAGCTGCGCCGCGCTTTTGCCCGGCGCCCTGCCCGCCGTCTGTTCCGGCTGTGGCAGGGCGGGCTTGTCCCCGCCGCCGCTCCCCGCCGCGCACCCGCTCAGGCACAGGCAGGCGGCGCACGAAAAAATCAGCCATCCTCGCTTCATGTTATCCCTCCGGGGAATACTATGCGCGAAAATAGCTGAAATATACTCAATAGTTCACATTCCACGTCGAGACGTAGGCCACGCCGCCGTCCACCAGAATCATGCAGACGTTGTCGCCATAGCTGAGCATCGTCGCCTGCTTGCCGCCGGTGTACGTCGCTTTAAGCGAGGTCATCGCCTGGTCATAGTAAACGTTGATCGTGTTGCTCGAACTGCCGTAGGCCACCGCCAGGGTGATGATCGAGCCGGACGTGGGCGCGGCAGGTTCAGCCGGCTTCGGCGTGATGTATTCCACCAGCGGCGTCGGGGTCGGCGTGATGTATTCCACCAGCGGCGTCGGGGTCGGCGTAATATAAATCACCTGCGGGGTCGGCGTAGGCGTCACGTAGACGTACCTCGGCGTGGGCGTGACATACGTGCCGTTAAAGCTCAGGAAGCGCGTCATCATGTAGCCGTGGCGCGTGCCGACATAGACCTCGCACCACGTCGCGCCGTAGGAAACGACCTTCACCTGCGTGCCGTTGGCGTACTGGCCGAGCGCCTTCGCGCTCTGCGACGGCGATTCGCGCAGATACAGTACCTGCGTACTCTTCGGGTTGTTCACGTAAGCCGTCCGCGTGCTGACCGTGCCGGAATTGCTGTTCGAGCCGCTGTTGGTCGTGCCCATGTTGCTCAGGTATCTCGTCGCCATGAAGCCCGTCAGGCCGCCGCCCGTGATCTGACACCAGCCGTTCCCCTTGAGCAGCACGGTCACGCGCGTGCCGGATTTAAGCGAACCGATGCTTCCATAGGACGACGACGGGCCGCGCCGCACATTGACCTTGCCGCCGTTTCGCGTGGAAACGGTCGCGGTCGTCGTGCTCTTGTTGATCAGCGAGTCGTGCATGTAGCCGGTATAGGTTGCGCCGCCCACGTTCACGCTGACATAATTCCACTCATAAGAGGCATCCAGAATGTTGACGGTCATGCCGCTGGTCACGCGCGTCACCACTGCGTAATCCAGAGACGGCCCTTGCCGCAGATTGACATAGCCGCCGTTTGCATAGGCCACCGTGCCGACGCTTCCGTTCTGCGCGAAGGTCAGATAGTTGCCCGCCATATAGCCGGTTTTGCCATCCATTGTGCGCACGGGATACCAGCCGGAAGTGCTCTGTCCCTGCACCGTCACCCACGACCCGCTGTCGTATTTGCCAAGACTGCGGCTCGTTTTGCTGGCGTACTGGCGCAGATTCAGCCTGCCGCCGCGCACCACCGCGAAATCCGCGGCCAGCGCCATCGCCGGCACAAGAGCGAGCAGCAGCAGCAGCGCGATCAGTTTGATTGTTTTCCTCACTTGATTTCACCAACCCTTTTATCCTGTGCATACAAGACGAACGAGCATGCCGGATTCTTCCTGTTTTTTTCATTTTTGGGGGAAAAACGTTGGGACTCCGTCCCAAACCCTGCCAGAAACCTGAGGTTTCTGGACTTCCCGTTTTCATTTATCGCTTCGCGATAAATGAGTCAATTCTGTTCTGTCCATTCGTAAAAACCAAATTTAGTATACCATACTCCGCCGTTTTTGACCAGTATCCGACGGCAGTTGCGGGTTTTTTCTGTTAGTTTTCTAAAACGCATCAATTCCACTCTTTCCATCGCTTCAAAAGCGTGGTACAATAAGCAACGAAAAGCAACACAATCAAAAGGGGGCTTACCCATGCATAAGCTGGATCGCAACATGCCCTGCTGGTGCGGCAGCGGCAAAAAATACAAGCATTGCCATTATGATTTTGACGAGAAGCTCGACGACATGCACCGCCGCGGCGCGATCATTCCGACACACGACATGATTAAAAACGAGGCGCAGATCGCGGGCATTCGCGAGAGCGCGAAGATCAACGTCGCGGTGCTCGATTACGTCGCCGCGCACATCCGCGCGGGCATTTCCACGGCGGAAATCGACCGCTGGGTGTATGAGCAGACGACCTCGATGGGCGGCATTCCCGCGCCGCTGAATTACGAAGGATTCCCCAAGAGCGTCTGCACGTCTATCGACGATCAGGTGTGCCACGGCATCCCGTCCGAAGACGACATTCTCTGCAACGGCGATATCATCAACGTCGATTGCTCGACGATCTACAAGGGCTATTATTCCGATTCATCCCGCATGTTCATCATCGGCGAAACCACGCCGGAGAAAAAGAAGCTCGTGGAGGTCACGCGCGAATGCGTGATGGCAGGTCTGGAGCAGGTCAAGCCGTGGGGCTTTTTGGGCGACATGGGGCAGGCCGTGCATGATTTGGCCAAAAAGAACGGTTACAGCGTCGTGCGCGACGTCGGCGGCCACGGCGTGGGCATTCAGTTCCACGAAGAGCCGTGGGTCAGCTATGTGACCCGGCGCGGGCAGGAAATGGTGATGGCGCCGGGCATGATGTTCACCATCGAGCCGATGATCAATATGGGCACGGACGACATCTACGTCGATGCGGACAACGACTGGACGATCTACACGGAGGACGGCATGCCCTCCGCCCAGTGGGAAATTCAAGTGCTGGTGACGGAGACGGGCCACGAAGTCATCTCGTGGTAAGGAGGCCTCTTTCGTCTCCGCCGCAAGCCTGTTTGAACCCAAAGCCTGCCGCACGCGGCCAAACTTCGCCTTTCGCCGCGAAGCGAAGAAGGGAATCTGAGGGGGTAGGTTTGGGCGACAGCCCAAAATATTTCGCAAAAAGCAAAGTTTCAGAGCAGGCTGCAAAGCAGCCTACGATTGAAACGTCATGAAAGCGCATTCTTTCCTCTTCTCGCAGAAAAAAGTTCTTTCTATAAATTTGCCTTTCAAAACTGCATTTCTTTTCCAAAAAAAGGCTTGACAAACTTCTCACACAGGATTACAGTATAGGCGAAGTTCAAAACTGAATGGTCTTTGGGGCAGGGTGCAAATCCCTACCGATGGTATAGTCCATGAACCCTTGAGCAATCTTGGGCCGATCTGGTGCAATTCCAGAACCGACGGTGACAGTCCGGATGGGAAAAGACAAAAGTGTTATCCAAATTTTGCGGCATGGCTGTTCGCCGTTCCGAAAGAAGTGGATTTCCCGAGGCCAATCTCTTGTTTGGCTTCGGGAATTTTTTACTTTCGGGAGGAAATCACCATGAAACGCACACAAACCCGCCGCCTGACCCTCGCCGCCATGATGGGCGCAGTCTCTTTCGTGCTGATGTATTTCAGCTTCTCCGTGCCGGTGCTCTCGCCGTTCGCGGATTTCGACCTTTCCGCCCTGCCGGATCTGATCGGCGGCTTCGTGCTCGGCCCGGTCGGCGCGGTGGAAATCATCGCGGTGAAGGTGCTGCTCAAGCTGGTGTTCAAGGGCACGTCGTCCATGTTCACCGGCGAAGTGCAGAAGTTTCTGCTCTGCACAGCCTATGCCCTGCCCGCCGTGCTGTATTATCAAAAGCACAGAACCAAGCGCGGCGCGGCCATCGGTCTGGTGCTTGGCACGATTTGCGGCGTGATCGTCGCGGTGCTGACCAACGTATTCCTGATTTTCCCGGCCTATATGGCGCTCTACGGCATGGACTGGGCGGCGATTGTGCAGATGTGCACCGCGGTCAACCCGTGGATCACGAACGTGCCGACGATGGTTGCGTTTTCTATCGTGCCCTTTAATGTGATTTCGTTCAGCGTGACCTCGATTCTGGCGATGCTGCTGTATAAAAAGATCAGCGTGCCGCTCAAAAAATTCGCTTTGGTCGGATAAGCGCCGCAAAGCGAAGCAGGGAGTTTGAGGGATTTAATCCCTCAATGGGGTATGGGGCAAAGCCCCATCGCAATCCCCAAATACGTCATAAAAAAGCGGGATGAGCCCGCCTTCACCTCCGCCGAACTCCGTCACGCACCAAAGTCTTGCTCACGCGGGCAATTTTACGCAACTTCCTATACATTAAAAACGCAGTTTGAGTCGCAGAACGCGAAGCATTCTGCGACTCAAACGGATTGATTTCGATAAAGCAGAGATATGAGAGGAGATCAACACCATGCAATTCAGCAAAGAACAAAATCTGACCTTCGATCAGGCCGTCGCGCGGATGTTTGAAAAGCTCGGCGACAGCAAAATCATGGCGCTGGCCAGCGCGGTGGGCACGCACGTGATGGTGCGCAACGTAAGCTGCCTGTTCTACAACAACAAAATCTATTTCAAGACGGACAAGAATTTCCGCAAAACCCAGCAGCTTTTTGAAAACCCGAACGTCGCGCTCTGCTGGAGCGGCGTACAGGTCGAGGGCGTGGCGGAAAACAAGGGTCTTGTCGTCGATGAGCCGGGCCGCACGTTCGAAACGCTCTACAAAAAATACCTGTGGGGCAGCTACAACAAGTATTCCCATGAGGATACGGAAATCCTGATCGAGGTCACGCCGAAGTTCGTGGAAATCTGGGATACCAGCCTGGATAACTACGCCTATCAGCTGTTTATCGATTTCGAGAAGCAGGAAGTCGTGTTTAAACCGTATGACAA
>ENA-UOJJ01004854-UOJJ01004854.1-human-gut-metagenome-genome-assembly--contig:-CS66-NODE-4854-length-11994-cov-4.851076_pt1 | contig 11994 bp, 5 predicted proteins | sample MGYA00242343_ERZ723890 | MGnify/ENA metagenome assembly ERZ723890 | reverse complement strand
GCGCCGCAAGCACACCAACATGGCCGTCGACAAGCACGGCCGCGACGTCTTCCTGGCCGACACAAGCTACGCACTGGCCCTGGCCCAGGAGAATTTCAAGGACATCCGCTTCTACTTTACGTCGGAGTTCTGACGCCGCCCGATCCCAGAAAAGGCCGCCTGCTGTACAGGCGGCCTTTTTTATTTCCGCATCGCACGGAACGACTGAAAAAAAAGAGGCTGCCCTCAACGGACAGCCTCTTCGAATTACGATTCGGGGGGGTTACATACCCCAGCCCGGATTCTGCTTCACCTTCGGCATCAGGTCGAGGTCGCGCTGCGGGATGGGCATCAGCTCGTGACGACCCTCGATCGTATAGCGGTTGACTGCGTAGTTGGCATTCTCGTACCAGTCCTGAAGCTCCTGAGCCGTCTTGCGGATGGAGCTGAAGTAGATACCCCAGCGGATCAGGTCCTGCTTGCGGTGACCCTCGAAGCAGAGCTCGTAGGCGCGCTCCTTGCGGATGGCCTCGCGCAGCTCCTCGCGCGACAGGCCGGCCTGCAGATCGTGATTCGAGTCGCCGAAACCGCGGCGGCGCACGATGTTGACCGCCTCGAAAGCGTCGGCCACGGGACCCTCGGCCTCGTTCAGCGCCTCGGCGTAGAGCAACAGCACGTCCGAATAGCGGAGCACGTACCAGTTCACGTTCGACTTATCGTTGTTGATCAGGAAGTTCGCGGGCGTCACGTACTTCTCCGTATCCCACTTGGCGGGGGTGAAGAGCTGACGCTGCTTGTTCTTCTGATCGTCGGTAGGATTGGCCGAACCGGTCGTATCGAAGTAGGTGATGTAGTCGTCGGTCTTGATCGTACCAGCGGAGTTGCTGTAACCGTAACGGTAGTCGGCGATCGAAAGGGGCATGCGGGGATCGTTGTGTTTCTCCCACTCGCCGGTAAAGTTGTAGGTCACTTTCCAGTTGGCGGCGTTACGGCCGCGTACACCGGCCAAAGCCGTAGCCGCTACACCGTTCCACTTGCCGATACGGCCCGTGGGATCGTCGCCGTTCAGACCCGTAGGCGAGTAGAACGACACCTCGATCAGGCTCTCCTCGGGATCCCAGATACCGTTGCAGGTGTTGCGCCATACGGTCTCGTAGTCGGGGTTCAGACGGTGCTTGCCCGACTCCACCAGCCACTTGGCGACCCGCACGGCATCGGCCCACTTCGACTCGTCGCGCACGGGATAGCCGGCCCAGGTGCAGTAGACCTTGGTCAGCAGCCCCAGCACCGAACCCTTCGAGAGACGGAAAGCATTGTTCGAACGCAGATTGTCGTCCACGGCCCAGGGCAGGGCATCGATCGCGAAGCGCAGATCCTCCTCGATGAAGGCGTAGACGTCGGCGGGATCAGCCTGCTCGTACTCGGAGACATCCTTGCGCGAGTCGGCCGTGGTCTTCATCAGCACGACATTACCGTACCAACGGACCAGCTCGAAGTAGTAGAGGGCGCGCAGCGCGCGGGCCTCGCCCAGGTAGACGTTGGCGAGCTCCTGATCGTGATAGTCCCACTCGCCCATCCGGCTCGACACGGTCTCGATGAAGTCGTTGGCGGCGTAGATGGCGGCGTAGAGCGTCTGCCAGGTAGTCTGCACGTCGGGATAGCTGGCCGTGTGCGAGTTGGTGGGGATGGTACGGAACGAGGTGTTGCCGTTACCCTCGCACTGGGCGATATCGGTCGAGAGGGTGAACAGGATCGAGAGGTTGAAGGAGTAGATACCCTCGGTATTCATGTAGCGGTAGACGCCCAGCAGCACGTTTTGCGCCTCGGCCGCAGAGTTCACATAGTTGTCCTTGCCCACCTCGGTGAAAGACTCCTCCTAGAGCAGGGCGTCGCACGAAGCGAAGAGCAGACCGAGAAGCGGAATGATGAATATGAATTTTTTCATGGTTGTAGCAGTTTAGAATGAAAGGTCGATACCGAAAGTGTAGACGCGGCTCTTCGGGTAGGCACCCCAGTCCAGACCCGGCGTCATGGGATTCGTAGCGGCGACGCTCACCTCGGGGTCGTAACCCTCGTAACCGGTCACCACGAAGAGGTTCTGTGCCGAGAAGTAGAGACGCAGCTTGCTGACGTAGAACTTCTGGGTCCAGCGCTTGGGGAAGGTGTAACCGAAGGTCAGGGTCTTCAGACGCAGGAACGAACCGTCCTCGACGAAGCGCGAATAGAGCTCGTTCTTGATGTAGCCGTCCCAGGCGGGCACCGAGTTGGAGGCGTTGGTCGTCGTCCAGCGGTCGGCCACCTCGGCCATCATGTTCGAGCGCTGGTCCTGCGACTGGCTGGCGTACATGCGGGTGGCGTTGTAGATGTCGTTGCCGTAGTTGAACTGGAACATGAAGCTCAGGTCGAAGCCCTTGTAGGAGAAGGTGTTGGTGATACCGCCGAACCACTTGGGCACACCGTTGCCGATGGCCGTACGGTCGTTGGTCGTAATCACGCCGTCACCGTCCACGTCGCGGTACTTCACCATACCGGGAACGACTGCGCGGCCGGCATGATCCGAGATGTCGGGAATACCAGGCTTGAGGGTCATCTTGCCCGTAGCGGCGTCGACCATGAAGTCCGACTCCTGATATACGCCGTCGAACTGGTAGCCGTAGATCTGGCCCAGCGAGCTGCCCACGGCGGCCATGTAGTCGTAGTTCTTGTATTCGCTGTTCCAGCCTGCCGTGGCGTACATCACGTCGGCGCCGTCGGCCAGGGCGCGCAGCTCGTTGCGGATGAACGAGATGTTGAAGTTGGTGGTCCAGACGAAGCCGCCCTTCGTGTTGAAGTTGGTGGAGTTCAGCGAGAGCTCGATACCGCTGTTGCGGATCTTGCCCACGTTCTGCCACTGCGAGTCGAAGCCCGTGACGTGTGCCTTGCTGGCCGACATCAGCAGGTCCTTCGTGTCCTTGATGAAGAAGTCGGCCGTCACGGTCAGTCGGTTGCGCAGGAAGCCCATGTCGAGACCGAGGTTGGTCGACTGCGAGGCCTCCCACTTCAGGTCGGAGTTGGCCAGCTGCTTGGGCTGAAGAACCGTCACGACGTTGTTGCCCCAGCCGTACTTGGTGGGTGCGTAGAGATCCATCGAGAGGTAGTTCTTGATGCGGTCGTTACCCACCATACCCCAGCTCAGACGGAGCTTCAGGTTGGAGAATACGCGCTGGTTCTTCATGAACGACTCTTCGGTCAGACGCCATGCTGCCGAGAAGGAGGGGAACACGCCCCACTTGTTGCTGTCGGAGAAGACGGTCGAACCGTCGGCACGAACCGTCGCCGAGAAGAGGTAGCGGTCCTTGTAGGAGTAGTTCACACGGGCGAAGAACGACACGAGGAACTTCTCGTAGTAGTCGCTGGTCACCTTGCTGGGCGTAGCACCCAGACCGAGGTTGTTGTTGCCCAGATTATCGAAGGGGAAGTCGGTCGACTGGCCCAGCAGGTACTCCGAGCTGCGGAAGGTGGTCTCCTGTCCGAGCATCACCTCGGCGTTGTGACCGTTCTTGTTGCGCTTCCAGGTCAGGTAGTTGAAGTTGGTCCAGCTCAGGTCGCGGGTCATCTGGGTCTGACCGTAAGGGGTCTGACCGTTACGATAGGCCTCCTTCGAGCCGTCCTTCCAGAACTGGTCGCGACGGGTCTCGGTGGTGCGGTAGGTACCGGCGGTGCGGAAGCTGAAGCCCTTGCCGAAGTCGATGTTCAGCGAGAGGTTGGCCGACCACATCTCGCCGCGGTGGCGGTCCGTCACGGCCTGCGCCTGCGCGATGGGGTTCACCTGCGAGAGGGACTCCGAGGATTCGAGCTCCAGCGGGTCGATGGCCGATCCCAGCAGCTCCTCGTCGGTCATTCGCAGACCGCCCGTCGGACGGGCGCGCAGAATCTGACCCAGCATGTTGAAACGACCGCTGTCGCCCGAAGTACCCACGCCGCGCTTGTCGGTGTTGGCGTAGTTGACGGTGGCGTCCATCGTGACGTGCTTCGAAATCTTCTGGTTCACGCGCATCTTGGCCGTGATCTTGTTGAAAGAGCTGTTGGTGAAGATACCGTTCTCCAGGAAGTCGGAGAAGGCGAACGAGTACTTGGTCTTGTCCGAACCGCCCGACACCGATACGTTGTGGTCCTGCGACCAGGTGGGACGGAAGGTCTCGGACTGCCAGTCGATACCGTCTACACCGTAGTAGTCGGCCAGCGACTGATAGCGGTTCTCGGCACCTGCTTTATAATAGGTGTCGCCGAACTTGTCGGGCCACGCCTCGGTCTGGAGGGCTACGAACTGCTGGGGCGTGAGCAGGTCGAGCTGCTTGGAGATGGTGCGGTAGCTGGCCGAGCCGTTGTAGGTAACGACCGGACGGCCTACCTTACCCGACTTGGTGGTCACCATCACGACGCCGTTGGCGGCTCGCGAACCGTAGATAGCGGCCGACGAAGCATCCTTCAGCACCTCCAGCGACTCGATGTCGGAGTTGGCGAGGTAGTCGATATTGTCCACCTGGAAACCGTCGACGATGTAGAGCGGGGTCGCCTCACCGTTCACCGTACCGACACCGCGGATCTTGATGTCGAAGCCAGCACCCGGCGTACCGTCGGCCGAGGTGATCTGCACGCCGGCGATCTGGCCGCCGATGGCGTCCAGCACCGAACCCGACTTGAATCCCTCGACGTCCTTGGACGACACCGAAGCGACGGCACCGGTCAGGTCGCTTCGCTTCATCGAGCCGTAACCCACGACGACCACTTCGTCCATGACATTGGTTTCCGCTTCGAGCTTCACGTCGATCTGCGTTTGCGCATTGACGGGAATCTCCTGATTCTTGTAACCCAGGTAGGAGAATACCAGCACCTGACCCTTCTTGGCGGAGATCGTATAGCGTCCGTCCACGTCGGTCGAAACACCCTGCGTGGTGCCGGCGATGACGACGTTGGCACCGATGGCGGGCTGGCCGGTTTCATCGACCACACGACCCGTAATCTTGTTCTGGGCCGACACCGAGAGGGTCAGCATCAGGGCGAGAAGGGTGAATACCCCTCTCAGCCCGAAAGCCCGTTTTATGATTGTCTGCATAAGTTTCATTTCAAGTTAGGAGTTAAAATTTCTCGTCGAACCAGATCATCAGGGGCGTTACCACGCTGCCCGCGCTGATGTTGTTGTTGACGGCCTTCGTGATTTCCGTCCAGCTCTGATCGGTCAGATAGGTCATCTCGGCGACAAGAACGCCGTTGGCACCCTTGCCGCTCTCGTCGATCCACTTGTTCGGATTGACGACTACCGCCTTGGTCTCGGGATCCACGTAGCACAGCGCCAGACCGAGCGTCTTGCCGTTCCAGCTGTTGTTCTCGTAGGCCGAAACGCAGCCTTTGGCACCGGTTCCGATCGTCTTCGTACCGACACCCTCCTGGGCGTTGTAGACCTTCCACATCCAGTTCATGAACGAACCGGCATCTGCGGGGAAGCCGCTGGGCTGACCGTCGAAACCGAAGAACTGGAAGTCGCGGCGGTAGTCCATGCTGAACAGGGCCGGATCGATATCGGCCGAGATGTTCGGAGCCACCGACGTGCCGCCCTTGCGCGGGTTCACGCGGAAGACGAACGGAGCGTAGTGAACGGGGGCGTTCTCGGCGGAGAAGAGGAAGAAGACGGGGGTCTTCACGGTCGTCTCGCCCACCTTGCCCTTACCGGCCGTAGCGGTCACGTAGAGCACGGCGCACTTGGTCTTGCTGTCGTTGTAGTTGAAGCCGTCGGGGGTGATGACGCCCGTTGCGGGGTCGATCGTCGAGCCCTGGCCGCCCTTGTACTTGGTGTCGGCCTCCGACGTGCGGTAGATTACCTCGAGCGACCACTCCAACTCCGTACCGGACTTGGCATCGGTCGTCGGTGTCAGGTTCAGCGCCTTATAGGCCTTCTCGGTCGGGCACCAGAACTGGCTGGCGTGCTCCAGAGCGGGCAGGTCGAGGTTGTTGCCGTAGGAGATATAGGTGAAGTAGTAGGGATTCTCGATCACGCTCAACTTCAGCACGGCCGAAGCCTCGCTCTTCGTATTGACCGCCTTGACGGGAATCTCGTAGCTGCCCAGCGGAATGTCGTTTCCGTTGGCGGCCGACAGCGTACCGGTCAGCTCGTCGAGAGCGATCTTGCCCTCCAGAGCGGCGGGCAGCTCACCCAGCGAGAAGGTCACCTCGTCGCCCACGAAGCCGGCGGCCTTCTCGGCCGTGAAGCTCGTGCCCTGAATCATCTCCACATCGGCATAAGCGAAGGTCGCAGCCTCGATGGGAGCGATGTAGCCGATCACCTCCAGTGCAAAGGCACCGTCGAAGTCGGCAGCACCGTAGCGGTTCGTCACCGTCACGTCCACCGTATATTTGGTGCCGACGGTCAGCTCGACATCCTTCGCTACGGACAGCACGCCCGTTGCGGGGTCGATCTCCACGGCGTCGGTCTCGGGCGTCACACCCTTCACCGAGTAGACCACATCCTCGGGCGAACCCTTCATTGCGGGAGCGGTGCTCTGGTAGCCCATCATATACTCCGTGCGGCCCTCGGCGGGTGCATAGGTCAGTTCGAGAGCGGGGCTGGTGATCTTCATCGTCACCAGATCCTCGAACACCGCCTCGCCGGCGTGGGTCGTGCACTTCACGGTCAGCGGGTAGACGCCCGGCAGGATCTCGCCCTTGAACTTCGAGTTCACCGAGATCACGCCGGCATTCGTCACGGCGAAGTACTCCTTGCCCTCCTCCTGGATAAGCGCATAACCGATGATCGACACCGACTCGCCCTCGGGCGAGAGCTTCACGGTCGTCTCCGACTCCAGGGCCTCCTCGTAGGGGATCTCCACCTCCTCGGCGCTCACGGCCAGCTCGACGGGAACGGCCGGCAGCAGGTTCACGACGAAGATGTCGACGAAGTTATAGGAGCGGCCGTCGGCGACGCAAGTCACGCTCACCCGGTAGACGCCCGGCTTCAGGTCGTCGGTGTTCGAGATGGAGATGGCACCCGACAGCTCATTGATCGAGAAACTGCCCGACTCCGTAGGAAATCCGTCCAGCGTAAGCGCGGAGATGGCGAAAGCGGTGGGCGTACCCCCCACGTAGGAGGGGCTGCCCGACACGTAACTCATCGAAGGACCGAAGTTGGTCACCTCGGGATAGTACAGCTGGAAATCGCCGTCTTCCGTGTCGTCGTCGCTGCACGCGCCCAACCCGAAGGTCAGCACGGCTGCGAAGGCCACGGCGAACAGACGCCAGAGAAAATGTTTCTTGTTCATATTGTTCGGTTGTTTTAGTTTTCGTTAAAACGTCAAGCTGGTATTGGTCAGCGTGTATTCAGTACCGTCGACCGTCACCTTGACAGACGAACGGACATCCGTAAAGGCGCCCGACGAGGCGGCCGTGATGGTGTGGTTGTCGTCCGTTGCGGGATAGAGCACCGTCACGAAACGCACGTTGCTGTCGCTCGGCTTCTCCACATCGATCGAATAGGCCTTGCGGGCGGTCGTGGTGTTGGTCTGATAGGATACGAAGCCGGTCTTCTCGGTGAAGGTCGGGGTCGTAGCGGCCGACTTCTCGCCCTCCAGGAATGCGAACGTGCGAGCCATCAGGTTGTTGCCGTCCGCAGCCGTGGTATGGAAGCCCATCTTTTCGGGATCGAGCACGACCGTGACATTCTCTTTCTGCTCATCGGCCAGGTTGAAATTCAGATTCAGCGTACCGGCAGCGTCGCCCTTGGCCTCGTCGACCAGCACGATGATCTGATCGCTGACTACGTAGACATGACGGCGGTGCGACAGGTTGCTGTAGGATTCGTTCACCAGCACCAGACGGTCGGCACTCGTGGAGCTGTTGTAGTCCAGGCGCACCATATGGCCGTTGCGGGCCGTATTCTTACCGTCGAGCGTCAGCGTGTTGTGAGCGGCCGTAGCGGCGTACTTCGTCCGGTCCGAACCCGTAGTATAGGTGTAGCAGCCCGAATCGGGGAAGAACTGACGGCCCTTGATCATCAGCTCGAAAGTGCCGTTATCGCTCTGTACGTGCCACTGGTCGGCCATCTCCGTGCCGGCGTTGTGGAAGACCATCATCATGGCATTCGCATCCCAGCCCGAACGCAGCACGTAGTAACCGCCGTGCTGGAAACCGATGCCGTAGCGCTTGTTCTCGTAGGCGATACCGGCTGCATCGATGCCGGTCGACGCGAATACGGCGGGAGCCGTACCCTGAGCACCTTCTGTCGCCATCCAAAGCAACGACTGATCCTCGGGGAAAAGGCCCGCATAGCGTGTGAAGTTGCGCTTCAGCACGCTCTTCGACCAGGCTGCGGCACGTGTATCCTCCATATTGACGGACGAATAGTTGGGATAGGTCATATACAATACCACGTCTGTCATCTTGTGGATCGTGGCGATATTGGCTTCGGAGATGCAATCCGTACGACCGTTGAGCATCGCCAGCTCCATCGTCGAGCGGAAATCCTCGATACTGCTGATGTGGTAAGAGAAATCGCCATCCTTGAGCCAGCCGTCAGCGAAATACTCCGACTCGATCGTGCCGTTCAGGACACCCGTGCCGCTGGAAACCCACTCTGCGGCATGCTTCAGCTCGGGCATCAGTACGCCGGCAAAAGCAACGGACTGCGCCTGGGTAATCCGGTGGTTCGAATCGTCCGAGTAGAATTCCATGATATGATCGACCTGCTGGGCGAAGTAGTAGAGGAACTTCAGCATGAAAGCCGACGAAAGCTGGGGGGCATCCTTATAATACTCCCACATCGAACACTCGTCGATCACGCGGGCGGCAACATCCAGCGGACGCCACGTCCAGCCGGCACGGCGATATTCCGGAGCCTGGTTGTCGGGATAGACCGTATAGTCCAGATCGACCTCCGGACGGGGATTCTGTTCGAACCAATCCGAGAAGACGAACATCCAGTTCTTGATATACCTCTCGTCCTTCGAAACGTAGTAGGCTTTGGCCTGCGGCAGCATCCACTGATGACGGTTCAGCTGGTAGCGCAGCTCCTGCTCCGTCTCGGCCGTAGGCATACGCATCCAGTCGATACCGCCCTCCTCAGTCATGAAAGAATAGGGGGTCTGGGCTGCGGAATCCTCGAAGAAATTCTTCACGTAGAAACGGTAGCCGTTCTCCTCGAGCGCCATGTCGGCCCAGCGTTGCTCGTTGGGCGTCACGGTCGTGTTGGCCAGATCGACGTTGGGATTCACCACGCCCGTGCGGTTGCGGTAGTAGTTCAGGATGATCTCGGCGGCAGCGAAATAATCGCCGGCCTCATAGGCGGCACGCGCCCCGGTGAAGCCCGAGAAGTCGAGGTTCACAGCCTCGAACCACTTGGGATCGATATCCTTGTTCAGCATGTCCGAAGCGCCGTCGGTCCACTCCCGGGCGCGCTTCAGTTCGGGGAAGAGGTTGGCCAGACGACGCATGGCGTTCGCCTCCTTCTTGAGCAATGCCTCCTCCTCTGAGGGGTGCTGCTCCAGATACTCCACCTGATCGACCAGGCTCGTGAGATAGAGCGTCAGGAACTGCGGCGTGAAGTTGACCGACTGCATCGAGTAGATCATCGCCGAGCAGAGGTCGCCGATACGCTCGGCCACCTCCTTGTTGCGCCAGGCGTAGGCCGAAACGGGCGTCGTCTCCTCGCCCTCGGCCTGCTCGACGGCCTGCGGTGCAATGGCGGCCATCCAGTCGGTGTAGACATCCACCTGACCGGTCACGTAACGCTCGTCGCGGGTCACGCGGTAGGCCAGCGTCTGCGGCAGGATCCAGGCCAGACGGTGCACGCCGTAGCGCTGCTCGTCCTCCTTCGAGGGGCAGTAGTCCCATTTGATCGGGGTGTCGCCCGAACCCTTATAAGAATAAGGTGAATTGTTGTTCGCGGCATCGGTGTAACCCTCCACGTAGAAGCGGTAGGTGTTGTCCTTCAGCGCCCAGTCGGCGATCTGCTGCTGCTCCGCCGTGATGGTCGGGCTCAGCAGGTTGATCTCGGGATCGTCGACATCGGTGCGCGACCGGAAATAATCCAGCAGCGCAGCTGCCGCCTGGTAGTAGCGGCCGCCCTCGTAGTGGGCCTTCACACGCGCAAGCCCGGGAGCCTCGAGATTCAGATCCTCGAAAATTCCCGTCTCGATTTCATCGTTTCCGGGGATGGTGACCGACGAAGAGCTCGATGTGTTGCTCTTCATCACCTCGGTCTCCTCCTCCAGACAGCCCGCCAGCGGCATTACCAGCATGACGAGAGCCGTCCATTTGAGTAAAAATCGTTTCATTCGGTAGTTTTTTTATCGTTTGGTTTTTCGGTTAAAGCGTAAGGGGATCGATACCGCGCAGACCGAGGTACCGGCGAATAGCCTCCAGATAGTAGTAGTCGCCGTAGTTGAGCGGTACGTCGATTTCGCTGTTGGCGGGCAGGTGACCCACGGCGTGCATCAGGATGAAACCGCCGTTCTCGCCCTTCTTGGCCAAGTAGGCATCCGACGAGAGCGCCATCAGCAGGGTCTCGCCGTAATCGAAGTAGCGCTGCGACAGCTCGCCCTCGACCATCGTGCTCAACTCGAAGAGCGCCGAAGCCATCACGGCGGCAGCCGAAGTGTCGCGCGGAGCGTCGGGGATGTTGGGCGCATTGTAGTCCCAGTAGGGAATGCGGTCCTCGGGAGTGTTCGGATGGTTCATAATCAACTCGGCGATCTTCTGCGCGTGCTCCAGATAGCGCTCGCAGCCGGTCTCGCGATAGCACATCGTGTAGCCGTAGAGGCCCCATGCCTGACCGCGCGCCCAGGCCGAGTCGTCGGCGAAGCCCTGGAAGGTGCCCTTCGACTCCACCGTGCCGTCGTTGTTGTAGCTGATGACGTGGTAGGAGCTGTTATCCTCGCGGAAGTGGTTGGCGAGCGTCTTGTCGGCGTGGCGCACGGCCAGATCGTAATAGGTCCGGTCGCCCGTGTGGCGGCTGGCCCAGAAGAGCATCTCCAGATTCATCATGTTATCGATGATGACGGGATAGTTCCAGGGGCCGAAGTCCCACGAACGAATTGCCCCGATCGAGTCGCAGAAGCGCGAGCTCAGGCTGTTCGAAGCCTCCACGATCGCTGCGGCCGAGGCCTCGTCGTTCTCGACGGCCTGCTGCATACCATAGCTGCAAAATACCATGAAGCCCAGGTCGTGCGTGCCCTTGTAGGCGGGGATCTCGTGCAGACGGGCCGTGTACTTCTCGGCCTCCGCCTTCAGCGCCTCGTCGCCGGTCAGCTGATAGGCGATCCAGAGCGAGCCGGGGAAGAAGCCACTGGTCCAGTCGTAGGCGTCCACCGCACGCAGCTTGTCCGCCTTCCACGAGCGGGGGAACAGCTGCGTGGTATCGAGTTCGGCGGCGCTCTGCTTCAGCTGATACTCCGCCACATCGATGGCATGCTTCAATGCCTCGACCTTTTTGTCGGAACGGGTGCAGGCGGTAATCGCCACCAAAAGGATTCCGGCCAAAAGGAGAATTTTGTTTTTCATACGAAGAATTGGTTTTAAGTAGTTATTTATAAAATTTTTATAAATCTCGCTCCATTTCAAGTACACAAAAATAAAATATCTTCTCCGGCAAGGCCGCCATATTTGGACAATCAATCCTAAAAACCGTATAAAGGAGTATTGATTTTGTTCACAAACTATCAAATTTGTCCAAACAGGCCCATTTCACCCCGAAATTCGTCTTTTCGTGCGAATTTTCACCGGCGCGAAATTTCCGGCGCGGCAAACGCAATATTTACAAAATCACCTCATTATACGGACAATAAAACGCCGCTGCCGGGGCAAACAAAAAAAAGCACCCCGAAAACGCAGGTTTTCGGGGTGGCCTCAATTCGGGATGATCCGTCTGTCACTTCTTCACGCACCTTACGGGGGCAGCGATCGCTCGGCTCTTCGACTCCACGTACAGATCCGGGGGCGTGGTCGTGTAGTCCACCGTCAGCAGCCGGTAGCCGTCACCCGCAGATGTCC